>Ga0307474_10004004_pt1 | contig 10600 bp, 10 predicted proteins | sample atmos_gasesECM1C_2_FD_203312 | JGI IMG/M metagenome (GOLD analysis project Ga0307474, IMG submission 203312) | Hardwood forest soil microbial communities from Morgan-Monroe State Forest, Indiana, United States - atmos_gasesECM1C_05 | ecosystem: Environmental > Terrestrial > Soil > Temperate...
ACCGCCGCCAGCAACGTATTGATCGCTTCGCCGCCAATCCAGGTTTGAATCCCAAACCAACCGCAGGCCACCAGCGCGCGCAGGATCGCCGGCACGTTCGCGCCCAGCACCCCAAACGACGAGCGCGCAAAAACCGGAAATGGAATTCCGTATTCCGCCCCCGCGTGCGCGTTCAACAGCATCGGGATCAGCACAATCACGTTGCCCAGAAAAACCGTGACCAGCGCCTGCTTCCAATTCATTCCTCCGGCGATCATGGCGCTCGCCAGCATGTAGGTCGGAATGTTGACGCTCATCGCCACCCACAGCGCCGCGTAGTTGTAAGTCCCCCAGGTGCGCCGGTCGCGCGGGATCGGCGCAAGATCCTTGTTCCAAAGCTGGCTGGAAATTCGGCCAGTTGACGCGCCGATCTCTGTGCCCGGTGTACCAGACTTGCTCATGGCTCTCGCGTCCTCGGCCTCGATTCGTGGCAAATGAATTGGGCCGCTTATACATCCCGCCTCGCGCGCGAGCAATACTTTTCTGCGCCCGACCATGTTTGACACCGCGCCGCCACGGTTGTTAGCCTTCGAGCGACGCGATATAGCCTTAAGCGTCGCGCTTCGTATGCCCAACCATTCCTCCGGCAATTCGAGCACTCCGTCCAATGTTTTCGCCGCGGATGCTTCCGCAACCGCTATCGAGCTACGTAATGTTTCCTACAGCCTGCCCAACGGCCGTTCTTTACTTCACGATCTCAACTTAACTGTGAAGAGCGGCGAAACTCTGGTGCTGCTCGGCCGCAGCGGCGCCGGAAAATCTACCGCCCTGAAATTGATTAACCGCATGCTGGAATTGACCGGCGGCGAAATTCGGGTTCAGGGCAAGTCCACGATCGACTGGGATCCCATCGCGCTGCGACGGCATATCGGCTACGTCATTCAGGAAATTGGCCTGTTTCCGCACTACACCGTCGAGCAAAATATTTCTCTCGTTCCGCGCCTTGAAAAATGGCCCGAGGATCGCATCCGCGCGCGCGTCACGGAATTAATGAAGCTGGTTGGCTTGGATCCGGCGAAGTTTTTGCATCGCCATCCACACGAACTTTCGGGTGGCCAGCGGCAACGCGTGGGCATTGCGCGCGCGCTGGCCGCCGATCCGCCGATCCTGCTGCTGGACGAGCCCTTCGGTGCGCTCGATCCGCTCACCCGCGGCGAGCTTCAGCGCGAATTCCAAGGACTCGAACAGCTGATCCGCAAGACCATAGTTCTGGTTACCCACCATGTGGGCGAGGCGCTGCTGCTCGGCACGCGCATTGGCGTAATCGAAGCCGGAACCCTCGTGGGCCTCTATACCCCGAAGGAATTTCTCGCAGCCACCGAGCCAGTTGCGGCCGGCTACGTGGCCAATCTGCGGATGTATCAGAACGCGGAGGGTGATTTATGACGTTGTTTCAATTTTTTTCGCGGCATTATCGCGAAATCCTTCAAGGCACTGCTGAGCATATCTGGCTGGTGGGAATTGCGATGCTACTCGCGGTTGGCATCGGCGTGCCGCTCGGCATCATCGTGGCCAAACGCCCCTGGCTTTCTAAGCCGATCCTCGGAGGCGCAAATATCGCGGAGACCATTCCCAGCCTGGCGCTATTTGGCTTTTTGCTGCCGGTGCCCTGGCTAGGTGCGCGCTCGGATCGCTTGGCGATTGCCGCGCTGGCCCTCTACGCCCTGCTGCCCATCATTCGTAACACCGCGGCGGGCATTACCGGCGTCCAACATGCCGTACGCGACGCCGCGCGTGGCATGGGCATGACCGAACTCCAGATCCTGACCCAAGTGGAGTTGCCGCTCTCGTTTTCAACCATCCTCGCAGGGATCCGAATCGCCACGGTCTTGACTATCGGCATCGCCACGATTGCCGCTGCGGTTGGCGCCGGCGGCCTGGGCGAATTTATTTTCCGCGGATTGGCGATGGTCAACAACCAGCTCATCCTGGCTGGCGCAATTCCGGCGGCGCTTCTGGCGCTCGGCTCTGACGCCGTTTTGAGCTTGCTGGAACGCCGCCTGCGGCCCGTACGATCGTGATGCGCCGCGTCTGGCTGATTGCCGTCGCCGCGGCCCTCGCCGTTTGCTCGTTTTCTTCCTGCTCTCCGGATCACCACGACGACATCGTCGTCGGCTCCAAGAATTTCTCGGAACAAGCCTTGTTGGGCGAAATTCTTGCGCAGCATATCGAAGCTCGCACCCACAAACCCGTCACCCGGCGCTTCTATCTGGCCGGCACCTACATTTGCCAGCAGGCCCTGCTCGCCGGCCGCATCGATATGTATGTCGAATACACCGGCACGGCGCTGACCGCCGTCCTGCGCGATCCGCTCCAGTCGGATTCTTCAGCGGTGTTTGCGCGCGTACAATCCGAATACCAGAAGCGCTTCGGACTCGACGTGTTGCCTTCGCTCGGCTTCAACAACACGTTCGCCATCGTCGTCCGCGGCGAAGACGCACGCCGCCTGAATCTCAAAACCATTTCCGACGCTGCTCCGCACGCTCGCGATTGGCGCGCCGGTTTCGGTTTCGAATTCATGGAACGCCCGGACGGCTATCCCGGTTTGTCGCGCATCTACGGGCTGACCTTCGCGGAACCGCCGCGCATTCTTGACCTGGGATTGCTCTATCGTGCGCTACTTGAAAAGCAGGTGGACATCGTAGCCGGCAATTCCACCGACGGCCTGCTTGCCGCGCGCGATCTGGTGCAACTCGAAGACGATCGACATTATTTCCCGCCTTACGATGCGGTTCCGGTCGCCCGTCCAGATACTCTGGCACGTTATCCCGAAGCGCGCGCCGCGCTGCTGGACTTAGCCGGAAAAATCAACGATGAGGAAATGCGCAAGATGAACTACGCGGTAGATGGGGAACATCGCGACGCGGCAGACGTCGCGCGCGATTTCCTTCACGCCAAGAATCTCGATTAATCTCGAATGCGGGTCTCAGCGGTTACTTCGGAGAGCTACTCCGCGTCCTGCAACGTTTTGCAGTGAGCTTCCAACGCCGTGCAATACTGCCGCTGCGCATCGAGTTCGGATTGTAATTTCTTGACGAACAATTCGAGCCGGCGAATTTCGTTGCGCAATTTCTGTACCTCCGCCGGAGGAGTTGGCGGCGTGCGCAGTGGCGTGAATTGCCCCGGTGCTGCGCTTGCCGGGGACTGCACACTCAAGCGCGGCTGAAACTGCTGCGGCGCCAACGGCGCGGCCCGATAGGCCGGAGCCGCGGCCGGTTGTTCCATCACCGGCGCGGCCGAAAACAGTCCGCCCAACACTCGCGAAGCTTCCGCCGCGTTGGTTTCTTCATCGCGCAACGACGTGCCGGTGACGCTCGCGGGCTTCAGCAGGCTTTTCACCCGCGCGATTAGATCCTGGGGCTGGAACGGTTTGCGCACCAGCTCATCGGCTTTCACCGCCATCGCTTTTTCCGCCACGCCGCGGTTCACTACACCTGACATCAGAATGACCGGAATCTTGCCGAGCTGTTCGTGCCGCTTGATGAACTCGCAGACCTCGTAACCGTCCTTGTCCGGCATGATCACGTCGGTAATCACTGCGTCAGGAACATTATCTCCAAATTGCGCCAGCGCCGACGACGCGTCCGCGCAAGTAATCACCTGAATGTTTTCCTTACGGAACGCGATCTTGATGACCTCGCGCATGGTCGCGCTGTCGTCAATAAAATACACGATCGGGACCCGGACTGCGGTCAGCGTTTGAGTTTCGGTCATGACCATTCCTTTTCCGCATTTTCGTGAAGACCCTCGTGCTGGCCGTCGTGTTGCTCCGCGTGCTGCCCAGCGTGTTGATCTTGTTCCTGATTCGCATTCTGCTCTTCGTCGAGTTCGCGCATGGCGTCGAGTAGCAAGTCGGTGGCCGAGCGCAGCACCGTACGCTGTGCCGCAGTGGCCCCGTAGACAAATTTATAAACGCCCTTCTCTGCCCCCTGGCAGGTCTGAATGATTTCCTTTACTGCTTCATCGCCAAAGAGCGCGTCACATTCCGCGTGGACGATTTCGCCAGCTTCAAAAAAAATGATCCCGTCCGCATCGGTGGCGTTGATGTGCAGCGCGCCGGTCTGTCGCGCCGGACCCAGCATTTGGATCACGCCTGCGAGATCCAGGTGCGAAAGACTCCCGCTCAAATCGGTATCCGCGCTCAGCAACATTTGCGTCGGCTGAAATCCTTCCTGGCGGCTGATCAGGAAATTTCGCACGTGCGCCGCAATATCCGAAGGCGGCTTGCGACGGTCGACAAAATCGTCGCAGCCCGCGCGGTACGCTTCCAGTAGCGCCTGATCGCTTCCTCCGCCGCCTATCGCGATCAACGCGATATTGGTCGTCTTCGGATCGGCGCGCAGAATTGGCGCCATCTCCAGCGCGCCCATTTCGCGCAGGTTCGTGGCGCACAGCACTGCCGACGGAGCATTCCATTCGAGCATGGTCAGCGCGTAGGACACTTGCGTACACTGGATCACTTCAAAACCCAGCTGGCGCAACGCATCGCCGACCCGCTTCGAGAAATACACGTTGCTATCGATCAGCAGGATGCGCGGTCCGCTGGCTAGCGCGTTCATTGCCGTGCCTCTGCGTTACCCGCGGTGGGCGCCGCTTCCGCACTTGCCGACACCAGCGCCTCCAGATTCAGCACTTGAATTTTCTCGCCGGCGACATCGAGTGAACCCGCAAAATGCGCCGCTTCTCCGTTCTCCGCTGGAATCAATTTTGAGTTGGAGAGCTCACATTCGCCATTCACTGGAATCGCGCTCGGCTCGGATTCGTTTCCGAAATCGCGGCGCGCCACCAGATAAAATCGGTGCACCGAGGACTCCCGCCCGCACAGCACGCGCGAGACGTCATAGACCGGCACGATGCGGCCCCGGCGAACGATCACGCCCGCCACCAGCGCCGTGGTATTCGGGAAATGATGGAGCCGCACCGGCGGCGCCAGTTCCTCCACCAGCTCCGAGCGCAGCGCAAACCGGCGATTCCCTACGTGCAACAGCACGTAAGAGTTTTTGCTCGCCTGCTCCGTTCCCAGTATCGCGGCGCCGGTCATCCTTGCACGGCTCCTTCGAGTTGCTGGGTGGCGATGCTCACTGCGGCGGCTTGATCCAGCCGTGCGAACTCTTCCACCGTCAGAAAGCCCCCCGGATTGATCACCGGTATCACGCGGTCCTCGAGATAGGTCAATCCCCGATACCATTTCCGCTCATCGCCTTGAAACCCGCGCGGCAGCGGATACACCGTGGCGATATCCGCCATTCGCTCGATCGAATCCACCAGCACTGCGGCGCGAATCTGGCGAAGAATCAAAACCAGCGTCGGTCGCGTGACCCGCAACCCGAAATGCGCGCATCCGCTCACCACGTAGTAGGTTCGTCGCGCGCGTTCCACCAGGTGGCGTACTTTCGGTACTTCGGCTTGCTCGATCTCAATCGCCGTCCCGCCCAAGCTATCCGTGCTGCGAATTTCCTGCACCGCGTCCGCTGCAATGGCAAAAGTTTGATTCGCGATGCAAAACAAAATTACCGCTTCGCTGGCGCGTGCCCGCCGCGGCTTGGCCGCGTCCGTGGTCGCGAACTTCACCGCGCACCTGCCGGCACCAGCCGCGAAATCTGCATAACCCGCTTTTCGATCGCCGCGCTGATTTCATCCAAGGGCAAAACTTCATCCACCGCTCCGGTCTTGATCGCCTCGGCAGGCATTCCAAAAATCATGGAGGTGGCCTCATCCTGCGCGATCACATAACCGCCAGCGGCCTTGGCGAATTTCACGCCCTTCGCCGCGTCATTCCCCATGCCGGTCAGCACCACCGCCACCGTCGCCGAACGTGTATGCGCCGCGACCGATTCGACGGCCACGTCCGCGCACGGGCGATATCCGTCGATCCGCTCGCCGGGATCCAGATTGAGTTTTCCCGTAAACGACAAGCGCACGTGGTGCGACCCGGGGCAAAGATAAATCGCACCGGCCTGCATGGTTTCGTTCTGTTCCGCTTCTTTCACCGGCAGTTGCGATACTTCCCCCAACTGCGTCGTAAACGGCTGCGTGAAAGCGGCTGGCATATGCAAGACCAACAAAACGGCGGCCGGCAAATTCTTTGGCAACCCCGAAACCACTCGCATCACCGCTGCAGGACCACCAGTAGAAGCAGCAATCACCACGATCGGAGTTCGATTTCCGTTTTGATCGGTCGATGAGGGCCGGCGCGTGGGCAATGCGGCAGCTAGGGTCACTGGACGCGTCGCGGGCATTTCTACTTTGGCGCGAGTCGCGGTGCGTATGACCCGCACTTTCGCCGCCATCTTCAATTTGCGCGTGAGTTCTTCGCGCACATTACGCATATCCAGGTCGATGCCGCTCGAAGGCTTCGGCACGAAATCGATCGCGCCCAGTTCCAACGCTCGCAGAGTTTCCGCCGCGCCTTCGCGCGATTCGGAACTGACGATCACGATCGGCCGCGGATTCTGCGACATGATCAGTTCCGTCGCTTGCAGGCCGTCCAGGTGCGGCATGTTGATGTCCATGGTGATCACATCCGGTTTCAGCGTTTCGGCTAAGGACACCGCTTCGCGCCCGTCGCGCGCCTGCCCCGCCACCTCCAGCTGCGGATCGGAATTGATGATTTCTTTCAGCACTTTGCACATGAAAGTGGAATCATCCGCCACCAGCACCCGAATTTTTTTCACTGGCGGCATGTTAGCTCTGGCGCACCGTTACGCCGGAAGCAGGGCGCCCCAACGGCCGTTCGGTGCCGATCAGGCCCTCCACGGTCGCAATCAATTGATCTTCCTGCACTGGCTTGGTGAGGAACGCCGACGCGCCTTCTTTCATCGCCCGATCTCGATGTTTGGCTCCCGCGCGCGAAGTGACCACCAGCACCGGAATTTTTCGCAGCACCGGATCCTGCCGCATATGCGACATCAGCTCGTAACCGTTCATTCGCGGCATTTCCAGGTCGGTCACCACCAGGTGGCACCCGATTTGCGCCACGATTTCCGAAGCTTCTAATCCGTCGGAGGCCAACTTCACTCGATAGCCCGCCTTTTCCAACATCCGCCCGACGAATTTGCGCACGCTGATGGAATCGTCCGCGACCACGACCACTCGTTCGTCGACCACTGCATCCACCGCTTCCGAAGGAATGCTGCCGGCGGCCACCGCCTCGGCGCCCGGTGCGAAAACACGCGCAGCGGGAGAAGAACTCAGCAGCGCATTGCGCTCCGCGGTCTCGGCGGACGCCAAACGATTCAAATCGATCAGCAGGATCAAGCTGCCATCGGGCGCGATCGTCGTGCCGGGAAAGAGTTTCACGCCGCGCAAGTAGTCGCCCAGATTCTTGATGACGATTTCATCCTTGCCCAAAACTTCTTCCACCACCACGCCGACTTGCCGTCCCGCAACTTTCACGATGACCATGTGAAAGTAGCCGTTGATCGGTTCCAGTTGCGCCAGGCCCAGCTGCACGTCGAGGCGCACGACCTCAGTGACCACATCACGCACCCGGGTCAACAGCTTCCCGCCGACGTCTTCGATCTCGGACGGCTTCAACCTGCGGATTTCCTCCACCACCGCGAGGGGCAGCGCAAATGTCGATTTACCGCAGCGCACAAACAGCGCCTGCGAAATGATCAAGGTCAGCGGAACTTTTACGGTGAAGCACGCGCCATGCCCGGGTTCGCTGCGCACTTCGATTTCACCGTTCAGCGCATGAACATTGGCGCGCACCACGTCGAGTCCCACACCTCGACCAGCCAGTTCGGACATCGACGAAGCCGTGGTAAATCCCGGACGAAACAAAAACTCGCGCAGCTCGCGCTCAGACAATTCCGCGGCAGCGACGGGCGACATCGCCCCCATTTCCACGACGCGTTGGCGGACGCCGTCGTAATCGATGCCGCGGCCGTCGTCTTCCACTTCGATGAATATGTGATTGCCGCGATGATAGGCCCGTACCGAGATGTGGCCCTTTTCAGATTTGCCCGCGCGCTGCCGCGTCTGCGGTTCTTCCACACCGTGCGCCACCGCATTACGCACCAGATGAATCAGCGGATCCGAAACGTGCTGAATAATGTTGTTGTCGAGCTCGGTGTTCGAGCCTTCCAACGAAAGGTCGATAGGTTTGCCGGTGGCGTTCGCGGCATCCCGTACCGTACGCGAAAGCCGCGTATACAAATTCCCAATTGGCACCATGCGTGCCGCGGTGATCTCGTCCTGCAAGTGGTGCGCCAGTTTAGTGAATTCGTCGATGTCCGAATCGACCCGGCCCATGAACCCTTCCAGCTGGGTTAACACTACGTTCACGTCCGCCGAAATTTCGGTCAGCGACCGCGACAAAATACTGAAATCGTCGTAACGGTCCATTTCGAGATCGCTGAATTCCAGCGAGTCACTCGAAATCATTTGCGGCATGCTGGTGAAAGGCGGCCGGAAGGTGTCCATCTGCGGCGCGAACGGGCCGGACAAGAGCGATGGGCGGATGCGGCTGAATTCGTGCTTTTCCTGGAACTCGGAAACTTTGCCGGACAGCCGGCTCTTCGAAAAATTCAAAATTTCGACCAGCTTGGTCAATTCCGCCAGCCGGCCAACCATTCGCGTTCGGTTGATGACCAGCTCGCCGACCGCATTCATCATGCGATCCAGGCGGTCGAGCGAGATGCGCACGGATTTGGCTTGTGGCAGCGGCGCCTGCTTCGTGCGTTTTGCGGCAGCGGTGGGAGCAGCAGCCTCCGACGCACCGGAATCGGCGTTAGCCGCGGCAGCCCCTTCAGAGACCGTCTCCGCGGCTCCTTCCGGAACATACTCGGCGATTCGCGCCAGCAACGGATCCACTGCCGCGCGCATTTCCAAATCGCCCGCCCACTGGCGGTGCAGAAATTTTTTCAGAACATCCACCGACTCCAGGCAGATGTCCACAATTTCAGCGCTGGGGTGCAACGCACCGTCGCGCAGCTGGCCGATCAGATCCTCGACCCGATGCGCCACCGCCGACAGCCGGTGCAATCCAACTTGCGCCGCCGAACCTTTAATGGTGTGCATCGAGCGGAACAGGCGATTAATCTCTTCGGGGTTCGGACTTCCCTCCAAGGCGAGCAGACATTCGGTGACGGTTTGTAAATGCTCGTCGGCTTCCGGCACGAAGAATTCCAGAACTTCGTCACCTACTTCTCCGTCTTGCGGCAAATGGTCCGCGTAGGAATAAGGAGCGGGCTCATCGGCCTGTGCCTCGCTCGCTTCAGCCGCTGCAGTCTGTTCGGAAGGTCTGCTTTCGCTGGCCGGAGCGGCCGGAAACGCAAACGAGTAGCGCTGCTTGAATGCGGCGATGTCGCCGGTGGTCTCTTCGCCGTTCGTGCTGATCTGCAACAGGTCGAATTCGAGAACCGAAATAGCGTCCGAAATAAATTCAGTCAGCGGCCCATGCATATCCGGCGTCAGCGTGGCATGCATAGCGTAATGAAAAATGTGCGCCATCTTCGCGCCCACTTCGGAAAATTGCGGAAATCCATAGCTGGCGGAGGTGCCGGCCAGCGTGTGCGCGGCGATGTAGAGTTTTTCCAGGTCGTCTGGGCGAGTTTGCGGCTCCTGCAAAATGCCGGAGTACTCCCGCAAATATTGCAGGTTCTCCGAAGCTTCCTGCAGGAAGAGTTCGACGGATTCGGAGCTTGGGCCGTTCACAAGCTGCCTCCCGCGAGAGACTTCGACACAATTTGCGCCGGTGCCGCAGCTGGTTTCCGGTAAATGCGGCAATCGCCGCGCACCACCGACTCAAATTTCACTGGCGCGTTGGAAAGCGTTTCGGAATGTCCTAGGAAAAAATAGCCGCCGGGTTCCAGTGCATCGTAAAACCGCTGCAGAATCGCGCGGCGGCGTTCTTCCGAGAAATACATCAGCACGTTCATGCAAAAAATGCAGTCGAGTTTGCCCACGTAAACTGGTTCGATCAGGTTCATCTGCGCGAACGAGATCATTTTTCGAATGCGCGGACGAACCTGATATCCGTGTTTGGACTCCGAAAAATAGACATCCACCTTTTGTGGGTCAACATTCTGCAGCGTGCGGCTGCGAAAGAAGCCGCGCTCGGCGTGGCGCAAGGCCCGCCGGCTGATGTCGGTGGCCAGCACTTCCACTTCCCAGGCTTCGCCGAATTTCAGTGCTTCGCACAACGAAATCGCGATCGAATACGGCTCTTCGCCGGTCGAGCAGCCCGCGCTCCAGATCCTCAGCACCCGCGGATTTTCCCAAAATTTGCGCTCTTCGATTTCCGGCACGATCCGCTTGGCCAGCGCCTCGTACACCGCGGGATAACGGAAAAATGAAGTTTCCTGGGTCAGCAGTTGTTCCAACAGAGATTCGTACTCGATGCTGGAGCTCTTGATATGCCGCAGCAGGTCGGTGCCGCTGGCCAAGTGTTTTTCTTCGATGAAATCCAGCAGCCGGGTCGAGAAAAAGCGCTCGCGCGAGGCGTCGAACAGAATCGCGGAACGCTGTTCGATCAGCGTGCGAATCTCATCGAGTTCGGACTCGCTGAGCCTTACCGTCGTGGCTGGATTTGGTGTCATGTTCGGCGCACGTCAGC
>Ga0307474_10004005_pt1 | contig 10600 bp, 11 predicted proteins | sample atmos_gasesECM1C_2_FD_203312 | JGI IMG/M metagenome (GOLD analysis project Ga0307474, IMG submission 203312) | Hardwood forest soil microbial communities from Morgan-Monroe State Forest, Indiana, United States - atmos_gasesECM1C_05 | ecosystem: Environmental > Terrestrial > Soil > Temperate...
CTATCCCGGAACCAGCCCTTAGGGGCTTGGCACCTTGGTTTGGGCGCCCCGAGATCGAAGTTGCCGCTTCGGTTTGCAGACATCCCCGCTTCGGCGGGGTTTTCTGTTATGCGGGGCTATTCGGTTGGTAGATCTGGCATTTCACGCCAGCGTCGGTGTCCGAGGAACTAGGGTGCTGGGCCTCCTGATGCTGATGGTGTTGTTGGTGGGTGTGGCATGGCGTGTGCGGATTGACCGCAACGACACGCTGGTCACGTTGGAATTGCCCGCCGATGGTGATGCGGCCGGTGGCGCGTTATGAAAGGACGGCTACTGCGGCCGGCCCGCAGGCAGCCCCGCAGGGCACTCTCAATGCGAGACGACGCCGCCGGCGTCTAGGTGCTCTTTGGTTCGCCCAGACCCTCTGGACCGCAGCATGGGTCGCCACCGGGCTACTTCCGGGCGATGGCTTATCTCGTTGTTCCAACCTGCGTGAGCCTCACGTGCCCTTGGGGCAGACAATTCGCCCGGTTCCTGCACCGGCACGGCATCGCCTTTGATACCGTCTCTTGGTAAGTTACTATGCGCTTAGTTATCTGCCCGAGAACATAACATCTGCAGCCATGGACATGAATAGAAGTTTTTTGATTGCGACCGGAGGAGCATCCGGTCTGGGTGATGCGGCCGTCGAGCTCATCACCAACAGTTACCTGAACGGCGAGACCATCGACATGGACGCCGCCGCCCGTCTCCACCAGAAGTCGCCGGGAGGAACGTGCCAATGAGTGTCATCGACTTCAGCACCGAAGGCCACGTCGCCGTCATCACCATCAACCGGCCCGAAGCCCGCAACGCCGTCAACAGCGAAGTGGCGCAGGGTATCGAGGCCGCCATCGACCGGCTCGAAGGCGACGAATCGCTCTGGCTGGCGATCCTGACCGGCGTGCCCCCGGTGTTCTCCGCCGGAGCCGACCTCAAGGAGATCAACGCCGGCCGGCCCACCTCCGTCCGCACCGAGCGGGGCGGCTTCGGCGGCATCGTGAGCCGTGAGCGGACGAAGCCGATCATCGCCGCGGTCGACGGGCCGGCCGTGGCCGGGGGCACCGAGATGTGCCTGGCCTGCGACTTGATTGTGGCGTCGACCAAGGCCCAGTTCGGCATACCCGAGGTCAAGCGTTGCCTGGTACCGGCTGCCGGTGGGCTCTTTCGCCTGCCCCGGAAGATCCCGTTCAACATCGCCATGGAGTTGTCCCTCACCGGTGACCCGATCGACGCGGAGCGAGCCCACCATTTCGGCCTGGTCAACTACCTGACCGAGCCGGGCGGCGCACTGGAGCGGGCGAAGGAGCTGGCCCGCCAGATCGAGGCCAACGCGCCGATCGCTGTCCGGGCCTCGCGCCAGGTGGTGCTCGCCGCGGCGACCAAGGACGAGGCCACCGGCTTCCGACTCTCGAGGGAGGCCTTCTACGAGGCGCTGTCCGCCGAGGACAGCAAAGAGGGGCTCGCGGCCTTCATCGAGAAGCGGCAGCCCAACTGGGCCGGGAAATAAGGCTTCGGACCCAATGGCCCCGACAATCGAGCAGTCTCGCGTCGACCACACGCCCAACGTCTCGGCGCGACAGTACCGCCGGCACGGACAGCAACGCACGGGTCGCCGATATCAGAGTCCAACCTGGACGCTTGTCGATCTTGATCCCCACTGGATCCGATGAGGACACATAGGGCGGTGTTGAAGGTGGCGGGATGAAACGGGCGGTGTTCGGTGCCGACCACGAGGAATATCGCGGCGTGGTCCGTGAGTTCGTGAAGCGGGATCTGGCCCCGAAGGTGGCCGACCATCGTGCGGCTCACTCCATTGACAGGCAGTCCTGGTTGCGTGCAGGGGAGCAGGGGCTGCTCGGTTTCTTCATCCCGGACGAGTTCGGCGGTGCCGGGTACACGGATTTTCGTTTCAATGCCGTTCAGGGAGAGGAGCTCGCCACGCTTGGCTATGCTTACGCCTCCGCGTTCGGTATCAACACCGATATCGTCGCACCGTATCTGCTCGAACTGGGCACGCAGGAACAGAAGAAGCGCTGGCTTCCCGACTACGCCGCCGGGCGCACGATCGCGGCAATGGCAATCACAGAACCTGGAGCCGGCTCCGACGTTCTGGGAATCCGCACCACTGCGACACGTGTCGACTCGGGCTGGTTGCTCAGTGGTGCCAAGACGTTCATCACCAACGGGTCGTCGGCCGACCTCATCGTGGTCGCGGCCAAGAGCGAGGAAGCCAAACCAAGCCGAGCGATCAGTCTTCTCGTGGTCGAGACGGCCCACTCGCCCGTCGGGCGGGGTGGCTCACTCGACAAGGTGGGCCAAACAGAGGCCGAGACGTCGGAGCTGTTCTTCGACAACGTCTTCGTCCCGGCCGACAACCTCCTCGGCGAGCCGGGCGCCGGGTTCGGCTATATGGTCGAGCGGCTGGCACAGGAACGTCTGTCATGCGCGATCGCGTCGCTGGCCCACGCGCGCGTCGCTCTCGACGACACGATCAGCTACACGCGGCAGCGGTCGGCGTTCGGACAACCGATCGGTGATTTCCAGGCCACGCGGTTCCGGCTCGCCGACTGCCAGACGATGCTGGATGTCACGTCGGCGTTCGTCGACGAGTGCCTCGCGGCACATGTGGCAGGCGAACTCACCCCGGTCGATGCAGCCAAGGCAAAGTTGGCCGCCACCGAGGTCCAGAACAAGGTCATCGACCACTGCCTGCAATTACACGGCGGCTACGGCTACATGCGGGAATACAACATCGCACGTGCGTGGCAGGACGCCCGTGTCACCCGGATCTTCGGCGGCACCAGTGAGGTCATGCGGGAAATCATCGGCCGAGCGCTGTGACTCTCGGCCCGTGCAAAGCAACAAGAGGAACGACATGCCACGTGATGTAGTGATCGTCGACGCCGTGCGCACTCCGCTCGGGAAGCGTAACGGCCAGTTGTCGGGCTGGCACCCTGTGGAGCTCATCGCACACGTGCTCCGCGCGGTCGTCGACCGCGTCGGTCTCGACCCCGCGCTTGTTGACGACGTCGTCGTCGGCTGCGTCACCCAGGTCGGAGCGCAGAGCAACAACATCGCACGCAGCGCGGTGCTGGCGGCAGGCTGGCCAGAAACCGTGCCCGCCACCACGGTCGACCGGCAGTGCGGCTCGTCGCAGCAGGCGATCCACTTTGCAGCCCAGAGCATCGCCGCCGAGGCCAACGACATCGTCGTAGCCGCGGGGATCGAGTCGATGAGCCAGGTCCCGATGTTCTCCAACATCACCGGCGGCGTGAGCGACCCGTACGGCGAGGTTGTCCGGGCGCGATACCTCGAACGCGACAGTTACGGGAACAAGGGGCTGATCCAGCAGGGCATCGCGGCCGAAGTGGTCGCCGACAACTGGAAGCTCACCCGTGAACAACTCGACGAGCTCTCCCTCGCCAGCCACAGCAAAGCCGCGGCCGCCCGAGACCACGGGAGGTTCAATCGGGAAATCGTGCCCATCGCCAGGAAAACCCGGGACAGCGCGGTCGGCGGCGACCTGGTGACGGCGGACGAAGGCATCCGGGATACCTCGATGGAAAAACTGGCAACGCTCAAACCTGTGTTCCTCAAGTCGGGTGGTCGCATCACCGCAGGGAACTCCTCCCAGATCTCCGACGGCGCGGCCGCACTACTACTCATGAGCGCCGACATGGCCAAGTCGCTCGGACTGTGGCCACTGGCGCGACTGGCCGGCTACGCGGTTCGTGGTGGCGACCCGATCACGATGCTCGAAGTGCCCATCGACGCGACGCGCCATCTGCTCGACCGCATCGGTCTGCAAGTCGGCGACATCGACCTGTTCGAGATCAATGAGGCATTCGCCCCGGTCGTGCTGGCATGGCAGCAAGCGCTCGCGGTCGATCCGGCGAAGGTGAACACGAACGGAGGAGCGATCGCACTCGGCCATCCGCTTGGTGCCTCCGGGGCGCGCCTCATGGTCACCTTGGTTCACCAACTCGCGCGCAGCCGAGGCAGGTTCGGTCTGCAAGCGATCTGCGAGGCGGGCGGCATGGCCAACGCCACTTTGATCGAGGCGGTCGGCTGAGCGTGATCGGTTTCCAGACGCGACTACATCGCGGTGGTGAGGTGAGGTCAACGAAGTCAGCGATCGGGGACGTGACGGCCTGGGGCCAACCGCGAAGCGGTAGCGCAACGGACGCCTCCGCCCTTAGACGAGAAGTGTCAAGGCTAGCGGCAGATCGGCCGCGGGGCCCAGCCGAGACTAGGAAGGCAGGAAGAAGGGACATGCAGCAGCGGCGACCCGTGATCGTCGGCGTCGGACAGATAGTCAACAAGGACGACGACCGGATCATCAGCCCCCTCGAAGGGATCGAGGCCGCTGTCCGCGCCGCGGTCGAGGACAGCGGTCAATCCGCGCTCGACCACGTCGGCGCCCTCTACCTGGCCCCGCCCTGGATGCAGGGTTCCGACGACGCCGCAACCGAGCTGGCCGAGCGCCTCGGGCTGCGTCCGGGCAAGCGGCATGTGAGCGTCTTCAGTGGGTCGTCATCACTGGAACTCCTAGGTCTCGCCTGTGCTGAGATCAGGGACGGTGAACTTGACGCTGCGATCATCGCCGGTGGCGTGGCTGACGCATCGGTCCTGCGCGCCCGGAAACGTGGTCTCGCGCCTCCCAGCCGTATGTCCGCCGACTGGACGTGGGATGCCAGCACACGAAAGAGGACAGCTGAGACGAGCGCCGGCCTCAACAGTGCGGGGGCGAACTTCGCCATGGCCGAGAGCCGGCTGGCCTTCCGGGCCGGGCGGACGCCCTCGGAGCAGCGCGAGTGGCTCGGGACAGTCATGGCGCCGTTCACCGAAGTCGCGGCTCAATGGCCGGACCGAGCGTGGTTCCCGATTTCCCGGGAATCGGGTGCGATCTCCGGGGTGAGCAACGGGAACCGCCTCGTGGCCGAGCCGTACCCAAAGCTCATGCACTCATTCCCCAACGTGGACCAGGCGGCAGCGATCCTCGTGATGTCGTCCGAGCTAGCGGATCGGTTGCGCGTCCCGGACGGACAGCGGGTGTATCCCCGCTCCATCGCGGCATGCCAGGAGCCGTTCTATCCCTCGGGACGCCAGGAACTGCACGCTCCCGGGGCACTGGCTGCGGCCGCCAGCCGGGCGTTGGAAGGAGCCGCCTTGGAGGTCGGCGACATCTCCCGCTTTGACCTCTACTCCTGTTTCCCCGCTGCGGTCCAGATGGGGGCGGCGGCGCTCGGGTTGGACGTGATGGACCCCCGAGGGCTCACCGTCACCGGCGGGCTCCCGTACTTTGGCGGACCGGGGGCGGCGTATGTCGCCCACTCCACGGCCACGATGGTCGAGCTTTGCCGGGCCGACCCCGGCTCGATCGGAGCGATCGTTGGGGTCGGGGGCATGGTGTCCAGATTCGCTGTCGGATCGATCTCCACCGATCCGGGGGACCTCGCGTTCCAGTTCGACCCCTGCACCGACGTCGAGCAGCATCTTGCGAACGAGGGAGTCGAGGTCGATCTGAGCGCGGAGGGGGTGGCGGTGGTCGAGGCGATGACCGTGCTTCACGACCGGGAAGCGGGGCCGGTGGCCGCGCCCGTGTTCGCCCGGTTCGGGGACGGTCGTCGCACCGGCGCCCGTCTCCTGCACCCTGAGTTGGCATCCGACCTGTCGAACGAAAGCCTGATCGGCCGGGAGGTCCGCATCGTCCTCGAGGACGATGGACCCCGGTACGACCCGCGCTGAGCCCAGACTGTCCTGCGGTCCCCGCGACGACCGGCCCGGAGGAGAGGCTATGCCTCCAGGTGCGGAGAAAGTACGAAAGACATCTCACGTAGTTAAAAGTCAAGCCACTCGCAGGAGAGGAGGTGGAAACGCCCGGTGTTCGTTGTAGATCTGACCGGTTTGCAGGCAGTGGTGAAGTTGGCCGAGGAACTTGTTGAACAGGTGCCGTTGGGCTTGGTGGTTCCAGTCGCCGCCGGCGCGGCGGGCATCGAAGTGGCGGCGGGCACCCGGCGAGGCACGCAGCGATCCCAGCGCCCAGATCGGGCCAACGGCGGCCAGGCGCCGGTTTTTGATGTGCCGATGCAGCACAACGGTTTTCTTGCCGCTGGAGCGGGTGATCGGCGCGGATCCGGCGAAGGCTTTCAACCCGCGGGCGTCGGCGAAGCGGGCGCGGTCGTCGCCGATCTCGGCCAGCACCCGGGCACCGGCCAGATTCCCCAGGCCGGGAAAACTGGTGATGATCGCGGCGTCCGGGTGCTGCTCAAAATGGGCGATCGCCGCCTGGGCCAACTCCTCGGCGGCCGCACAGGCGGCGTCGAACTGGCGCAGCAGCGCCGACAGCTGGATACCCATCGCGTTTTCGACCTGCGGCGGTTGATGCAGGTAGGTATCGGTGAAGATGGTGCGCAGCCGCTCGATGTCGCGGTCGAGGGAGCGTCGTCGGCCGGCCTTGACCAGCAGCCGGCGCAGCCGCGCCGGGGTCAGCTTGGCGGCCTGGGCAGGGGTGGGCGCGGCCGCGGGGATGGTGCGCGCATCGGCGCGGGCCAGCCCCCCGCTGGGCAGCTCGGCGAACGCGGCGATGGCGGCCGGGTAGAAGTCGTTGAGCAGGTCGCGGATCTGGTTGCCGATCTGCTGGCGGGCCCACACCGCGTCTTGCTGGGCGCGGGCCAGCACCCGGATGGCCTGGGCCAACTCGGTGTCGGCGGGCAGGGGGCGGTGCGCGTCGGCATCGGTGCGCAAGATGTTGGCCAGCAGCACCGCGTCGGTGGCATCGGATTTGGCGCCCGATACCGCATGCCGCGCCCGGTACCGGGAGGCCGCCAGCGGGTTGATCGGATAAATCACCCGGCCGGTGGACCGCAGGGCGGCCACCCACAGCCCGTGGTCGGTTTCGATGGCCACCGGGATCGGATGTTCAGCGGTGTCGCCGGCCTCGGCCAGAAGCGTCAGCAACTGCGCGAACCCGGCAGCGTCATTGTCGACCCGTCCGCGGGCCACGACACCACCGTCGGCGTCGACCACCGCGACGTCGTGATGGGCGCTGGCCCAATCGATTCCGCAATACAACCGCAAGGTGTCATCACTCCTTCCATCGGTGCTTGTGTTGTTACCGGTGGACTCACGCGGCGCCCTAATCGCAGGACTCCAAGGTCCGTCATCTCACTAGCCGTCCGTGACTCCAGCACACCCCAGGACCTCGTTCTGTCGAAGAGCTCAAGGCTCGGGAACAACCATTCGGAAGTCAACCCTGCGGTGGGCTCGGGCAACGGCATCCCACCACCCCACCACGTGATCTGCCGCCAGGCGCCCCGCTCTTTCGTAAGTCGTCGAACGACCGGAGCCAACAGGCGTCAGCCCGGCGGCAGACCCGCCACGAACAGACTCCGGTCAATCCGACCAGGAACCCATCCCTACTAAACGATTAGGAGTTCAAGCCGTGAGCGCGGTAAACAGCAGCCCCCAGACGGTCCAGCTTTGCGGTGTGGATGGGATCACCCTGGTCGCCGACGAATGGAACCGCGGCGCCGATGCCGCCGGCCGGCCGACCATCCTCATGTTGCACGGCGGCGGCCAAAACCGGTTCTCCTGGAAAAACACCGGCCAGATCCTGGCCGACGAGGGGTTCCACGTCGTCGCCATGGACGCCCGGGGACACGGTGACAGCGACCGCGCGCCCGACGCCGACTACGCCATCGAAACCTTGAGCGCCGATGTGATGCACGTGCTGGACGGCATCGATGGCACCGTGGTGCTGATCGGGGCCAGCATGGGGGGGCTGACCGGCATCCTGGTCGCCGACAACGCCGGTCCCGACAGGGTGACTGGCTTGGTTTTGGTCGACATCGTGCCGCGCTACGAGAAGAAAGGCAGCGCCCGCATTCGCGATTTCATGATCGGCAACATCCAGGGTTTCGGCTCTCTTGAGGAGGCAGCCGACGCCGTCGCCGCATATCTGCCGCACCGCAGCAAACCGCGCAGCCCCGAAGGACTGAGAAAGAACCTGCGCCTGCGTAACGGCCGCTGGCACTGGCACTGGGATCCGGCGTTCATGACCGCACCCGTGGACGACCCGTTGCAGCGCACCGAGAAATTCGAGCAGGCCGCCATGGACCTGAATATCCCGGTCCTGCTGATCCGCGGCAAGCTCTCCGACGTGGTCAGCCCCGAAGGCGTCCTCCATTTCCGGGCCACGCTGCCGCGCGCCGAGTTCGTCGAACTGCCCAACGCCGCGCACACCGCGGCCGGCGACGACAACGATCCTTTCACCGACGCCGTGGTGGACTTCGTCAGGCGCGTGACCAGTTAATTAGCCGGCTTTTCCGCGTGCTCGAGCAGCCCGATCTGGTGGTAGTGGCGCAGCATCTTCACGCTTAACTGCGTCGCTCCAGAGAAGTCCCCGATGGCCAACAGCGCGGGTGAACTCATGGCCTCAATGTGCACTCTCCCCCTGGGGGAGACCCACGCCCTAAACCAGCCTTGACTCGCCCACAGTGTCAGCGTGCACGGTGGATCACCGGCTGCAACACCGGCGCCGGCCACTAATGGGGACACGAAAAGCATGAAAGAGATCGACCTGACCGGGATCGTCGCCGAACACATCGACGCGATCAACGCCGGCGACACCGATCGCACGGTCGCCACGTTCGCCGAGGATGCCTACGTTGACGACAACCGCCGCATATTCCTCGGAATCGACGCCATCCGCCGCCGGGTGACCAAGGAGATGGTCGGCGACAAGGTGACGATCGAAGTGCGCGAGGTGCTCGACCATTACGGCGACACCATGTTGCGCCTGGCCTACGACGCTACGTTCGACACCCACCACCTAGGGGACGCCAAGCATGCGCAGGGCCAACTTGACATAGACCTCACCGAGGACCTCGGGCGAGTCGGGGCCGTCGAGTCGGTACCAGCGTACGAGGTCAACGCCGATGGAGAGGATGGCCCGCACAACTTGGTTGACGTCGTCGACGTCGAACACGCCGGCGGCCACGCCCCGCGACACCGCGAACCGGAACGTGTCGGTGATGCCTTTCCGCACCGCATTTATCTCCCAGTAGTGCTCCGGCGTCAGAGCCTTCAGCTCGTACTGGCACACGCGGGCGACGGTGGGGTGACGCGCGTGCCAGCAGACCAGCCCTCGAACCAGATCGCCCAGGGCGGCGACCGGATCGCTGGCTGTGCCATTGCGCAGCGCAGGCGGACCGAGGGTTTCAATTAGGCGCTGGTGCCCGATCTGCATGATCGCGAACAGGGCGTCCTCCTTCGAGGGGAAATGCACGTACAACGCAGCCGTGCTCAACCCGGCACCGGTGCCGATGTCACGCGTCGTGGTCGCCTCGAACCCCTGCTCGGCGAAGCAGGCCACAGCCGAGGTGAGCAGGCTGCGCGCGACGGGCGGATACTCCTGCCCCCAAAACTCGTCGTCGGCCTCGTCCGCTAACGCCGCGGGCGGCCGCGGTCGTGGTCTTGCTCGCCTGGCAACCATTACCTGCGCTCCTCACATCCGGCTGACTCGTCATCGTGACCATTCTCGCCGGGGGGTCTTGACAGCGGGCACCTAGCTAGATAACTATGCGCTTAGTAACTTTACTCACAATGTCGAGGAGACCAGTCATGCGTCACAGGCAAGTGGGAGTCAGGCACGCCACGGGTTTGTCAGGCATCGGTTCCGCAGTGAATGCGGCCGTCTGGGCCGCCGAGAAGCCGCGGTCGGCTAGGTAGGGGTGGTAGCGGTGGATTTTGGGGCGTTGCCGCCGGAGATCAATTCTGGGCTGATGTATGCCGGTGTTGGGTCGGGGTCGCTGGTGGCGGCCGCGGCGGCCTGGGAGGGTTTGGCCTCGCAGTTGGGGTCGGCGGCCACGTCGTATCGGGCGGTGGTCGCGGATCTGACCGGTACAGCGTGGGTGGGTCCCTCGTCAGTGTCGATGGCGGCGGCGGCAGCCCCGTATGTGGCGTGGATGAACACCACCGCCGCCCAGGCCGAGCAGACCGCTAGCCAGCTGGGGGCGGCGAGCGCGGCCTATGAGGCGGCGTTTACCGCCACCGTGCCCCCGCCGCTGATCGCGACCAACCGGGCATCGTTGACAGCGTTGGTAGCCACCAACATTGTGGGGCAAAACACCCCGGCGATCGCGGCCACCGAGGCCCAGTACGCCGAGATGTGGGCTCAGGACGCCGCGGCGATGTATGGGTATGCCGGGGCCTCGGCGGCGGCCACCACGGTGACGCCGTTTAGCTCACCGCCGCAGACCACCAACCCGGCGGGAACGGGCACCCAGGCCGCCGCGGTCACCCAGGCCGCCGCCTCCCCGGCCGGCGCCACCCCAAACCTGCTCTCCCAGGTGCCCACGACGCTGCAATCACTCGCATCGGGGGGTATACCCGACACGGCGACGGCGGCGATCATGAGCGTTTTGAATAGCCCCGGGAGCCAGGCCCTAGGAAAATTGGGCGGGTCTGTGGGAACTCTGGGAATCTGGGTTTATTCCCCCGAGTTCCTTGCCTCTGGTTTTACGAATATGCTTCAGCCGCTGATGGCGGGGATGCCGGCGGCGCCGCCGGCGGCGGC
>Ga0307474_10004006_pt1 | contig 10598 bp, 7 predicted proteins | sample atmos_gasesECM1C_2_FD_203312 | JGI IMG/M metagenome (GOLD analysis project Ga0307474, IMG submission 203312) | Hardwood forest soil microbial communities from Morgan-Monroe State Forest, Indiana, United States - atmos_gasesECM1C_05 | ecosystem: Environmental > Terrestrial > Soil > Temperate...
TCGCAGAGGAAACTCCCCTCAGCGCTTCAGGACATGTCGCGCGCGAATCTGTTCGAATTCTCGTTATTGAAGATGATCCCGCAGCAGCACATCTGCTTCAGTCACACCTCGTCTCTGCAGGATACAACGTTGAATTGTGCGACGATCCCCAGCGCGCTGTTGAGATGGCAGCTCAGCTACAACCCGATGCCATCACTTTAGACATCCTCATGAAGCCGGTGAATGGGTGGGAGGTCTTGCCGAACCTAAAGCGTGATTCGAGTACGTCTAAAATTCCTGTGATCGTTGTGACGGTGGTGGATCAGCCGACCGCGGGCGTGCTCCTTGGCGCCGATGAATATGTTGTGAAGCCGGTCGAGAAGGCCACGCTGCTGGCCGCCGTCGAGCGCTGTCTGTTTCGACGCGGACGAACCGGCCCGGCCCGGCCGATTCTGGTCGTCGAGGACGATACTCCGACCCGTGAGTTCATTGCCGAATTGCTCAGCAAACACGGATATGTCGTTGGCACCGCGGGTAGTGGAGAAGAAGCACGCGCGAAAGTCGTGGATGCGTTGCCCGATCTCGTGATTCTTGATCTGATTCTGCCCGGAATCAGCGGATTTCAACTGCTGACGGAATGGCGGATCAACTCCCACACGGCGGACCTCCCGGTCTTCGTCCTTACGAGCAAGGACTTGACGCTCACCGAGAAGGACTACATTCGAACGAACGCCGGTGCCTTATTCCTCAAGCAGGAGCGCTGGCAGGAAGCGTTGCTCCAGGAGTTGCAGCGAGTGGTTTCTCCGATCGCCACGGTGAAGTCGTGAAAGGCCGCATCCTGGTGGTTGAGGACAACCTGGCGAATCTGGAGTTGCTCCGCGATTGGCTCGAATCCGAAGGCTTTGAGGTGCGTGCGGCTCAGACCTTGGACCAGGCATTTGCGGAATTGAAGGCGAACCTGCCTCACGCCATCTTGCTCGACGTGCAACTCGGCCCGGAGGATGGACTCTCTCTCGCATCCTGGATTCGACGGGCGCCGGAATTCAAGCACCTTCCCGTCATCGCCGTCACCGCACACGCCATGATTACCGATCAGGAGCGTGTGATTCAAGCGGGTTGCAACGCATGTATTTCAAAGCCGGTGGAATTCAAATCGCTGAGTCAACAACTGGAGCGATGGTTGGGACACGCCGAAAAGTTGCGGTAGCCGGTTGACGCGGCGCCACCGCTCCTACCAACCTCTTCCCGATTCTTTGTAGTTGGAAAAATACGAGGGTGGCCAAGGCCGCATTGAGAACCTTCTTTTCGTATTCCTCAGGCCACTTGAGCTGGAACCACCAAATGCATCACTCTGCTGTTTGCTTCGCGAAGTGCCGTAGGAATGGATTGCGTGTGGATGCTTATGGTCTTGCGAATATCTGCATGCCGTAACAGCTCCTGTTACACCTTCAGATCGATTCCCAGCCCGTGCAATAGACATAAGCTCTCCGGATCGCGATGTGCGATCCGTTCCAGTCAACTATCCTCACTGCCGCGAAAAGTCAGATTCTTGTAGATATTCCTGCACCGCGGCTGTCGCAGAGTATTAGGTTACAATGCCAATTCTTGACCCCGTACTTTTTGGCGATTTGGAGGTTTCTCCATGGCCGCGAGTATCCGGCAAATATTCGTCCTGCTCCTATTATTTCTGCAGGCATCCTTTCCAGTCGGGTCTTCCGCGCAGCAACCGTCGTCAGGCTCACCAGGACCGTTGCAACTCTCGCTGAAGCAAGCCGTACAACTCGCGCTAAAACAAAATCCGCAGCGCGTTATCGCTCACCTGCTTGTTTTCGAAAGCGATCGCAATCGCGACATCGCCCTCTCAGCGCTGCTTCCTCAAGCGCATGTCGAAGGGCAGGGCTCGATTAATCAGTACAATTTTCAAAGCATCGAGCGCGCGCCAAAGCGATCTCCAGCCGGCCCCTTTCAGGTCATCGAAGCCGGTCCTGCTTTTTCGCAATCCATTCTGAACTTCCCGCTGATTCGCGGATACCAGATTGGCCGGGAAGGCATGCGCCAGGCGCGTGCGGACGAGCAGACCACGCGCGAGACTGTGGTCAACACTGTGGTGGACCAATACCTGTTCATTCTTCGCGCCTTGGCCACACGCGATGCCGCGATGGCGCGCGTCGCTCTTGCACAGCGGCTCTACGAACAGGCCACCGAACTCCAAAAAACAGGCATCGGTTTGAATATCGACACGGTTCGAGCCAACGTCGAATTGCAAAACGAGCGGCAAAATCTGATTGACGCGGAAACGCTGACCCACACCACCAAGTACGGCTTGGCGGAGCTCCTCGATCTGCCCCGCGACCAGGATCTCGAAGTGACCGACCGTCTCGATTTCTATGACCTCCCCGTCCTCGACAAAGAGCTGCTGCTCAACCAGGCGTTAACCGCGCGGCCGGAGATCCGCTCGTTGAATTCGCAGAAACGCATTGCAGAACTGACGACGGATTCGGCCCGCGAGCAGCGGCTTCCACAATTGGATTTCTCGGGCTTCTGGCTCTATCAGGGATCACGCTTCAACAACGGAATTCCCGCCTACACGTATGCACTCTCTCTGCAATTTCCCCTTTTTACGGGTGGCCGGATTCGTGCGGAAGAGGCGCGTGCCAAGCTGGAAGAACAGCGCGTGGCGGAAATTCGCCGCCAGCTGGAAGCGCAAATCGTCGATCAGGTTAAGTCCGCCCTCGATCAGCTCACTGCCGCGCGGAATTCGGTGGAGGTTGCCGATTTAGGTTACAAGCTGGCTCAAGAAGAAGTGGCTCAGGCGCAGCGCCGGTTTCAAGCCGGCGTCACCACCAACGTTGAAGTGATCACCGCACAGGACGCCTTGGCCCGGGCCAGCGATAATCAGATTGCCGCTCTCTTTCAGTTCAACTTGTCTCGCGCGTCGCTTGCCCGCGCTACGGGCGAGATCGAGGCCATGTATTCGAAGTGAAAGGTACGCGAACTGAAAGGTGAACCGGGATCATGAGCTCCACTCCTTCTCCGCCAACCAGCACCGCGGTGGCTGACGCCACGCCGCAAGCGCCTCAGACTTCCAGTTCATTGCGCCAGCGGCTTCGAAATCTGAACCCCTTCGTGAAGGGAGCTTTCGTTGCTGCGCTGATCTTGCTCGCAGTGGCGTTGTACGTGTTCACCGGTCGCGTGTCGACGGACGACGCTCAGGTGGATTGTCACATCACGGCGCTTGCGCCGCAGGTTCCAGGTTACGTAGTCCAGCTGTTCATCAATGACAATACGCCCGTCAAAGAGGGCGACCTCCTGGTGCAAATTGACGCGCGACCCTACCAGGCAGAAGTCGAACAGGCCAAGGCCAACCTCGATTTCGCGGAAGCGCAAGCCAATTCCGCGAAGCTCCAAATCACTTTGACGCGCGAAACCACCACCCACAGCACCGGCGGCGCCGCTGCTCAGAAGGAATCCGACGCAGCCGATTACGCAAGTTCACAGGCTCAACTCGAGCAGTCCGCGACCGCGAATCTCCAAGTCGCTGAGGCCAACGTCGCTGCCAAGAAGGCTACCAATGATCGGGCACAAAGCGACCTGGCCCGCTACACGCCTCTGCTCGCGACAGACGATGTCTCCAAATTCCAATTTGACGCTGTTGACGCTGCCGCCCGCGTGGCAAAAAGCGACTTGCTGGCAGCCGAACAGCAACTTTCCGCAGCACAACAGGCAGTGGAGATTGCGAGAGCGAATACGCGTTCTGCCCAGGCGCGGCTATCGCGCTCACAATCCCAGCTCCTGCAGACAAAGGCCCAAGAGCGGCAGGTTCCGATCGCCGAAGCAACTTACAAGTCGGCGCTGGCCGCGGCCGAGCGCGCGCGAGCGGCGCTGCAACAGGCCGAGCTGAATCTCGCTTACACCCACATCACCGCCCCGATCACCGGCCAAGTGACGCAAAGATCAGTGGACCTGGGACAGTACGTGTCGCCCGGACAATTGCTGTTCACTATCGTCCCTCTCGATCAGGTGTACGTCACCGCGAATTTCAAGGAGACCCAGATGGCAAATGTGGCTCCCGGCCAGAGAGTCCGTCTTCACGTGGACACCTACAGCCAGGATTTCGAAGGCGTGGTTGACTCCATTGCCGGCGCGAGTGGCTCGCGGCAGGCGTTGCTTCCGCCGCAAAACGCCACCGGGAATTTCATCAAAGTGGTGCAGCGCATTCCGGTGAAAATCCTTGTAAAGCCGAATAAGAATCCGAATCTGGTGCTGCGGCCGGGCATGAACGTAGAAGCGACCATTTACACTCGCTGATGTAAAGGAGCCCATGGGCTTCCTGGCTCAAAATATTTCGCCGAACATCGAGCAATGGGAACTGGAAGAAGAAGCGTTCCTCAAAAGTGTCCTGTCGAGCCTGTCGCCACGGCGCCGCCTGGCCGCTCTACTCAGCATCGGCATGGTTACCGCCGTCGAGGTCTCCAACCGCATCTCCGTAAACGTTTTCCTCCCTGACATGCAGGGCAATGTGGGCGCCAGCTCGGATGAAATAAGCTGGGTCATAATCCTCTACAACGTCGGATATCTTTGCTCCATCGCTTTGGCGGCGTGGATGACGCGCGTCATCGGCACCAGGCGTCACTTGTTGCTTAGCATCGCGCTCTATGCCGTGGGATCAATGGGCTGCGTCACCGCCCATACTCTCCACTGGCTGCTGGTTTCACGTCTGATTATGGGATTCGGCGGCGGTGCGTTTCTGGTGCGCGTCGTCATACTTTCCGGGATGTTATTTCCCGGGAGAGAGAAGCTCGCGGCCGTCACTCGGCTCTATCTCCTAATTGCTTTTTTTGAGGTTTTCTATCCCGTTTCCACGGGATGGATCACGGACCAAGTTCGATGGAACTATGCTTTCCTGATTGATTTTCCATTTTTGGCGATTGGCGCTTTCCTCATCTGGAAGCTTCTTCCGCCAGGGTTTTTGTTTGAGCGGAAAAAAGGCGTTCATATCGATGTGTGGGGCGCGATCCTGCTAATCGCATCGATGGCTTGCCTGGAAACTGCCATCAGCCGCGGCGAACGCGACCTCTGGTTCGAGTCGTACTGGATTTCGCTCGCCATCATTGCGGCTGCCATTTTCTTAATCGCGTTTGTGTGGTGGGAATTCCGACCCGAGAACACAGCGCCGGTACTTCATTTGCGAATGGTCTGGCGGCAAGGTTCCTTGCGGGCCTCCTTCTTCCTGGTCTTAATCGTGGGAGGGTTCTTCGGCGCAGGGCTTTACGTCACACCGCAATACCTTCGCTTCGTTCAGGATTACAGCGCCACCCAGGCGGGCGGCTTTATTTCCATGTATACCTTCGGCCTTGGGGTGGGGATCCAGATTACCCTGCGCGTGCTCCTGCCTCGCCTGGGCCCCCTCCGCACGATGACATTCGGATTCATGGCGTTGTTCGCAACGTATCTCACGATCGTCTACACCACCACACCCACCACCCCGACTGCACTCCTGGCTCCCATGATTTTCCTGCAAGGTTTTTCCGTCGCGCCCGCTCTCGTCGCGGCTGGGAACATTGTCACGGCCAGTGCGACGCTCGCGGATGTGAACGACATTTCCACTTCCTATTTCTTCGTGCGGCAGCTCGGAAATACCTTTGCAGTCACCGGAGCGACAGTTCTATTCGATCACCGCATGACGTTGCATTCCTCGCGGCTCCTGGACGTTGCCAACCGCCTGGATCCCACCCTTAACTCCACTTTGGCGCAATATGCCGGCTTGATTCATCGCAACGGCGGCGGGGGAAGCAATCCCTCGCTTGGCGCGCTCCAACTCTTCCAAAACGATGTGATTACGCAGAGCCGTCTGCTCTCCTATGTTGACAACTACTTCGGCTTGGCGGTGCTAGCCGCGGTCGCGCTATTCATAATTGCTGTCTCGAACATAAAGAGTAAGCTAGGCCCGCACCATTTTCTCCCATGGTAAGCGCCTGCTCCAGCCGCCACGGATTGCTTCATTCCAACGTAACCGCTCTCCGGGTCGCGAGGATTTTTTCGAGGAGAGAATGGCTTAGCGGATTGACAAGAGTATTGACTTGAGTGGTGACGTGAGTATCGTTCTGAGCGCTTGCCTTGGAACCGACGACGGCCGGCACGACCTTCGATAGCGTACCAGTTCCATTGTCAGCGAGGCCGCAGCTTGTTCCGCCGATTTGGTATTTCGTTGCAAGGGTCGCGTACGTCGGGGCGGACGCTTGCGCGACGACGGCGATCGTCCCGTCAGCGTTCTCCAACTGAAGAACGCTGCCGATAGCTGTGCCCGTAAGAGTGAGCATCGAGCAGCCGCCGCCGGTGAGGGTTACATTTGCCTGAAGGCCGTTGCTCGCATCTTCCTGGACGGCGGCGAGCACGGTAATCGTTCTCGCGGTTACCGCGGAAACGACTTGTCCCGAGTACGAGGCTGACGAATCGCCGAATTTCGTCGCGGCCCACGTGCCCGAATCCGATGGCGAGCAATCTCCCGATGGAAGCTTGTAGGTGCCGGACATGCTGAGTCCATCGCTGCTAACCGAGCCTGAGAACGACGCTGTCGGATGCCCGGTACCGAAGGCTAGGGTGAAACTGACGGTGCTTCCTTTGACGGTTCCTTGGATAAAATCGGTGCCGAACTCGCAGGGTGAATTCGAGAGAATAACCGACTGAGCAGCCGAGATGGCTCCGGTCGATTGCGAGAAGTTCGCCTCCAGATCCACATCATTGGTTGAGCCGTGGCTCGACGTGAGCATGATGGACCACTTGCCCGATACACTTGCTGGCGAGCCGCTGCCCCCGTCTCCTAAAATGTTACCAACATTTGGAAAGCACGCCGAGAGAGATGCAGCCGCGGCAATCGCGACGACGGCCAACACTGCGCGAATATTTCGCATGAAATCCATTTCTTTCGAATTCAGCGTGATTTTTCTGGCACGCGGCCAGCATTGCGGGAACGGCGTTAACCGTCACGGAGCTTAATCTAATTGAAGTACGCGCAGGGATTTTATTTCCGCGTTTGAGCGACAATGTTCCTAAAAGATACGTGTGGCCGACAAGATTGTATCTGACCTGATTTCAGCCGCATGCCTATGAAGCTTTCTCCTCTGCGTAGACGAGATACTCGGAATATGGGCCTTTGAAGTCCTCGATGCGGCCGCCGTCGAAATGCCAGATGCGCGTCGCGACTTCGTCGATCACATCATGGTCGTGCGTCACGAGCAGGACGGTGCCCAAATATTTTTGCAGCGCGATATTGAGCGCGTTGATGGATTCAAGGTCGAGGTGGTTCGTCGGCTCGTCAAGGACGAGGACATTGGGCTTTTGAAGCATCAATTTGCAGAAAATCAGACGCGCGGCTTCACCTCCTGAAAGGGCCGCCGTCGGCTTGAGCGCCTCCTCGCCACTGAAAAGCATTTGGCCGAGCACGCCGCGGAGTTGTTCCTGCGTGGCCATGGGATCAAATTCGTGCAGCCATTCGATTGCGGTGGTGCCCTTGGCGATGGTTTCGCTGTGATCTTGCGCGAAGTAGCCGACGGCAACGTTGTGGCCCCAGGCAACCGTTCCGCCATCGATGGGGAACTGCTTTTCTTCTTCGCCGACAAAGCCCGGCGCATTCCGTACGAGCGATTTCAGCAGCGTCGTTTTTCCGCTGCCGTTGCGGCCCATCAAAGCTACTTTTTCGCCGCGCGAGACGCTGGCGCTGAACGGCTTGAAAACTTTCACGCCGTCGTATTCCTTCACCACGCTTTTGATTTCGAGCGGGTGTTTGCCGGAGTGCTGGTCCATCTGAAAGCGGATGAATGGACGCGCGATATTCGATCTGGCCAGCTCGGCGGTCTGCAGGCGTTCGACTTCCTTCTTGCGCGACGTCGCTTGAGCGGAACGCGTGCCGGCCGAAAATCGCGCGATGAATTCGTTCAGTTGCGCGATCTTTTTTTCGCGCTGCGCATTCTCCGATTCGATTCGGGAACGAATCGAAGTTTTGGCGAGCACCATGTCGTCGTAGCCACCGTTGTACATGATGATCGTCTGATAATCGATGTCGGCTACGTGCGTGCAGACGCTGTTCAGAAAATGGCGGTCGTGAGAAATGACGATCAGCACGCCTTCGTACTCGCACAAATAATCCTGGAGCCAGTGAACGGAATCGAGATCGAGGTGGTTGGTCGGCTCGTCGAGCAGCAGCACTTGCGGATGTCCGAAAAGCGCCTGAGCGAGCAGGACGCGGACCTTTTGTCCGCCCTGCAGCTCGCGCATCTTGCGTTCGTGCAGCGGTTCTTCGAGGCCCAAGCCATCGAGCAGAATCGCGGCATCGGCTTCCGCTGTGTAACCGTCTTCGTCGCCGACGATTCCTTCGAGTTCGCCCATACGCATGCCGTCTTTGTCGGTAAGAGTGTCGTGTGGTTTCGCGTGCAGGGCTTCGCGTTCTTGCAGGGCGTTCCAGAGGCGGCCATTGCCCATGATCACGGTATCGATTACGCGATGTTCGTCGAAGGCAAACTGATCCTGGCGCAGGATGCCGAGCTTTTTCGGCCGCGTGACATCGCCCTTGGACGGTTCGAGCTCGCCCGTGAGAATCTTCATGAACGTGGACTTGCCCGCGCCGTTGGGGCCGGTAATGGCGTAGCGCCGGCCCGTGAAAAAGGTGGTCGTGACATCCTCGAACAGTACTCGGGCGCCGAACCGCATCGTGATGTTGTTTACGGTGAGCAAAGGAATCCAATTATACCGTGAAATGAAAAATCCGCTGGTGTGGCCGGGAATATCCGGGTGGGTTTTGTGCAATAGTGCATGATTAACGGCCGATTAGAAATTTGCAAACCGCTCATTCGCTGTGCCTTACGCGAAATTCTAATCGCGGAACCGGTGATTAGAATCTTGCAGCGACGGGTAGCAGAGAAGCGGAGGGTGACGCCATTCCAATCATGAGTTCGTAGGACAAAATCTCGGTTGACGGTCCGCGCTGACGAAGCGGCGTTGTTGAAGCCGGTTTGAATTTGATTTCGACTCATCATGCAGCCTTTTTGCGCTTCTCAAAAACCTCCCCGATTCATGCTAACACGATGGATTCGAAGTTTCTATACGTATGAATACTGGATTCGCGAGAGGGTGCGGGGAAATTTCGATACACTGTAATAACAGGAAGCGGAAGGAAGGCGGATGCAAAGAACGACGATTTTGCAGCGCTTGGTTTTAGCCGTGATTGCGACGGTCGCGTTGCTCTATGCGGGCGATTATCTTTGGGCTAAGCACTTGATGTCTGGTCCGAATCCTACGGGGCTAGGGACTGTGATGGTGCATCACGAGTGGGACGTTCCCCGGAAGGATGGTCGAGTGGAATTCGATATGGAAGCGCCTGAGGTGGAGAGTTGCATTCATTCGATTTTCCCGCACTTTGGATATGTGACTTGCTGGTATGCGGCGCGGCATACGACGATACAGAATTAGGAGTTGGGTGGCGGCGCGCGAGCGACGCAGCAGTGCAGTGACAACGTCAAAAGAGCCGGCGGGACGCCGGCGTTACGGAAGTGCGGGCTTGGCGCGAAATGAATGCGGAGTCTGGGGCGAGGGTGCCGTTCCGTGAAGACCGCAGCAGGGAAACCGCCTGCAGCGGCTAAAGCCGCGCTGATTTAGCGACGATTGCGGCGCGACTGCCCTTCGCAAGCTCAGGGTGAAAAGTCGTGCCCTGACGGAACCGTTGCGGAAACGACTTGCTTCAAGTAGGAGCGACGCAGGATGGCGCAGAGGAAGAGCTGCGGGGATGGAAGCGCAGTCCGAGCATCACGTTCGGGCACGGCATGCCGTGCCCCTACTGAGACAATTCGAACGCGGGTTCGCCTGAGCGGAGGAACCAGTTATCGAGGACGATGTGGCGGGAGAACCATTTGGTGGCGAGGAGGGCGCGGCCGAGGGAACTCATGAGCGGCGCTGGTAGGCGGCGGCCGATTCGAGTTGACCAGTCGTCTTGCAGGGTGCCGAAGCGATTGGTGAGTAGTTTGCGATAGCGTTCGAGCTTTTCGCGGCGATATATGCCGCGTGCTTCGGCGATCGCCTTCGCAGCGAGCAGGCCAGATTCGATGGCCGGCCTTATTCCTTCGCCGCTTTGGGCGTAAGCCATTCCGGCTGCGTCGCCGATCAGCAGGATTCCGTCGTCAACAGTTTTGCGGTTGCTTTTGCCGTATAGCAGGTAGGCGTGGCCAAAAAGCTTTGAGTGCAAATCGAAAGTGATTTTTTTTGTTCGGCGCAGGAATTCGAGAAACGCGGCGATATGCGTCCCCAGCGAATGCTTGTCCAACCTGCCGAGGCCGATATTGATGAAATTTCCTTTTCGGAAGCACCAGCCGTACCCCCTCATGTCCGAGCAGAAATAGAGTTCGGGAATCTCCGGGCGAATCGAGCATCTGTTTTGTTGCTCGGAGCTCATTTCGAATTCGGTTTCTTGGGCGGCTACGGCGTTTTCGGCCGTGGATCTTGAGCCCATGAAACGCGCGACCGGACAGAAATGTCCTCCGGCGCCGACGATCAATCGAGTTTTGATTTGGCCGTTGACGAGCCATTCATCGCCCACGCGCTCAACGCTCGATAATGCCGAGCCCTCATTG
>Ga0307474_10004010_pt1 | contig 10595 bp, 5 predicted proteins | sample atmos_gasesECM1C_2_FD_203312 | JGI IMG/M metagenome (GOLD analysis project Ga0307474, IMG submission 203312) | Hardwood forest soil microbial communities from Morgan-Monroe State Forest, Indiana, United States - atmos_gasesECM1C_05 | ecosystem: Environmental > Terrestrial > Soil > Temperate...
ATCAACAACGTTTACAACACGACGGTCATCAACAAAACCACAAACGTCACGAATGTTACTTATGTGAACCGCAACGTGCAAGGTGGATTGACCGCAGTTCCGCAAGGCGCCTTCGCCGGCGCGCAGCCAGTGGCGAGAGCCGCCGTGCGGGTAACGCCACAGCAGATCGCTTCAGCGCCTGTCACTGCGCGCGTTGCCGTGAATCCGACACGCGAAGCCGTGCTGGGAGCAAAAGCCTCGAGTGCCGGACATGTGAGTGCGCCCCCGGCTGCAGTGGCAAACCGGCAGGTAATCGCCAAGAGTACCCCACCCCCGCCGCCCGCGCCGTTTGCGGCGCGACAACAAGCCATGGCAGCGCATCCGGGACAACCCTTGGCCAGGAAAGAGATGGCCAGCTTGCGGCCCGCACCTTCCGCAGCAGCGGCGCATCCCGCGGTGAAGGTTGCGCCCCCCGGCAAACCAGCGACCCCAACGACAGGTCACCCGCTGAACCAGCCCGCAAACCAACCGAATGCCGCCCGGCCAGCACAGCCCGCGCCGGGAGCGCCTGCAAACCAACCTGCGAATCGTCCTGGAAATCAGCCGGTTCCGAACGAGAGGCCGGGTGCGGCGACGCCGAATCAGCCAAATCGCCCAGCGGCGGCACAACCGAACAATCGGCCTGAGCCCAATCAGCCCAACCGTCCGCCGGCGGCACAGCCGAACAATCGGCCCGAACCAAATCAGCCGAACCGTCCTCCCGCCGCCCAACCGAACAACCGTCCAGAGCCGAATCAGCCCAATCGTCCGCCGGCGGCACAGCCGAACAATCGGCCGGAACCAAATCAGCCGAACCGTCCGCCAGCAGCACAACCTAACAACCGGCCGGAGCCCAATCCGCCGAATCGCCCTCCGGCAGCTCAACCGAACAACCGGCCCGAACCGCAGCGTAACGAGCCCGCGCCGAAGCCGCAAGCGCCTCCAGCGGCCGATCGTCCGCCACAGCGCACGCCTCCTCCCGCCGCGAAGCCTGCCCCGCCTCCACCAAAGAAGGAGCCTGCAAAGACTCCCGAGGAGCAAAAACGCGAGGAAGAGAAGCGGCCACCCGGAATGTAAAGGCCGCAGGCGGAAGCCTGCATCAGCCGGATACTCAGACCTGGGTGCCCCACATCTCGCGTCTTTGCGAGATGTGGGGCTTTTCGCTTCAACCCCTCTTAGTGGCCCAGGAAAATCAAGACAAGTAGCTGTTGCCTGCGACGCACCCTCTGCTGCATAATTCCCCGGGGAACCGTGAGCTCGGAACGCCGCAAGCCTGGAAAGCGCTCCGTATCTGGCAGTTTGCCAATCTGCCGCAGTTCAGTTTGGAACGACGACACCGTCACCAGACGCTGCTGTTGACGCATCACTTTTAAATTCAAAATATTTGGAGAGAAAAATGAACAGGTCACGGTCCTTCATCAATCTTGGAATCTTGCTTCTTCTCAGCCTCGCTGCGTCGGCTCAGGCTCCGCAAGATGGCGTCATCACAATCAACGGTGGGAAAGACACCGTCCTGCTGAAGCCCTGGTCCACGACGATCACCCCGGCGGAGCCGGTGTCGCCAGCGCTCGTAACGATCTACAGCACTCTCGGAACGGGCAAGAACGTATACAACGCCGGGTCCGGCAATGGACTTGTAGGTCCGGACGCGGGCCAGTTGTACTCGGAACGGGTCGGCAATGCTTTCCAGGCCGCGGCTGATCATGTTGTGACCGTGATCCAGGTGGGCGCTACCTATGTGAGCGGAGGCAATGCGGTAGTTCTGAGCCTCAATGAGGACGGCAACAACCGGCCGGGCAAACCATTGGCCACCTGGCATTTCGCCAATCTGCCGCAGTTTGGTAGTTGCTGCACCCTGCTGACGGCAAAGTCGAAGACCGGAATCAAGATCACAAAGGGCCACCTTTATTGGGTCGTAATGGGGACCTCGCCGCAGCATCGCGACACGTACGCTGTTTGGAACAACGATTCGAGCGGTAAGCAAGGTACGTGGACCAACAACATCGGCTCGGGATGGGAGCCGGCAAGCGTCCAGCAACTCAATGCCGTCGGAGTATTCGGAAATTAATCCAGCACGCTCTTGCTGTCACGACACGCGGCGACAAGGGTGCAAGCTGGCCACACACATCACCTCAACTGAGGCTGCCCGCTCGTAGTCGCGGTAGCTTTCTCCACGAAAATTCCAGGTGTCTAGGATAGGGACGAAGTCCCGATTCTAGACGCTTCGATCAAACTGCCCGCTCCGCCACTGCGCGCTTACCCGCATAAAACCTAGCTCGCCAGAGAGATTACAGCGCTCAGATGTTTGGAGGGCTGAGTGCAATCTTCCGCCTGGGTGCGCCCCCGCATCCGCCTGTCGTGCTTGGTTTGTCGTGCCAAGGCAATTCTCATTCATGGCGAACAAGTGAAGACGAATCCTAACTGAGCTGACGGCTGAATAGAAATCCCGAGCAGTACCTTCACGACCAATTCACTCAAGGAGCAATGGATGAAATCGGTAATGCGCTCGATGTCCTACGCCGTCACGACTCTCACGCTAATGAGCAGTTTGCTGTGTGCCGCGCAACCCGCTGCAGCGAACCGAAGTGATCAAAGTTCTGGCCCTTCTCGCAAAATGCAATCAAGCCTTCGCCCAATCACTCCGGCGGAGAAAGCACTCTCGATCGCTCAGAAAAGCGCCAAGCCGCGAGCAGTGACTTCGGGAATCCAGACGTCCAGCACGCAAATTTTCAAGGCTGCTATCACCTCCTCCTCTGGAGGTCAGCAAACTCTCGGAGGGGCCACAGGCGATCTCAACGGCGATGGCAAATTGGACGTTGTACTGGCGAGCCAGTGCGCCCCCAATAATTGCTCCAACGGTATTGTCACCGTTTTGCTGGGGAATGGCGACGGCACATATCAAACACCGGTCACCTACGTCGCAGGACAGGGAACACAATCTGTCGCGCTCGGCGATGTCAATGGTGATGGAAAACTCGACATTCTGGCCGCGAGTTCCTGCAATAGCGACTGCTCTTCCGGCGTAGTGGACGTACTTCTGGGTAATGGTGACGGAACTTTTCAGCCAGCTGTGGCCTACAACACGGGTGCGCCGTCTTCCAAATCCCTGGTGGTCGCGGATGCCAACGGCGACGGCAAACTCGACGTACTTGTCGTGGCTAGATGCACCACCAGTAACTCGTGCTCGAACAGCGTGCTGAGCGTGCTGTTGGGCAACGGAGATGGAACCTTTCAGACGGCGGTGACCTATGTTTCGGCGGGAGCGTCGCCCGAGGGCATCGCCGCCGCCGATGTCAACGGTGATGGCAAACTCGATGTTGCAATTGCCAACCAGTGCGCCAGCAACAGCGACTGCTCCAGCGGTACCGTGAGCCTCTTTCTGGGCAACGGAGACGGAACCTTTCAGAATTCCGTCGACTTAAGTTCGGGGGCTGTCTATACCGATGGGATAGCTATCGGAGACGTGAACGGAGACGGCCATGCCGATCTTCTCGTCGCGAATCGCTGCAACAACTCCTCCAACTGCACCAATGGCACAGTAGGCGTCTTACTCGGCAACGGCGATGGAACTTTCCAGGCTGCAACTCAGTACGCATCCGGCGGACAGGACGCTCAGTCCCTGGTGCTTGTCGACCTCAATGCGGACGGCAAACTCGACGTCGTGGTTACCAATCAGTGCCAATCGAACACCAGCTGCCAGTTTGGCGGTTCGGCAAGCGTTCTTCTGGGCAATGGAGACGGAACCCTTCAGCCGGCCACAAGCTATGCCTACGGTTCGAGCTCAAATGAAATCGAAGGACCACCGTCTGTCACTACGGTAATGCTGGGTGATGTGAATGGAGACGGTAAACCGGACGTTCTGGTCACCAATTCCTGTAGCGGCGGCTTTCTCAGTTGCGGCAATGGCTCGGTAAGCGTTCTTCTAAGCTACCGTGATGGGACGCTCCAGGCTGGCGTGATCTATCCAACGGCTTCATGGATTCCCTACGGTCTTGCCACTGCGGACGTAAACGGGGATGGAAAGCCCGACATGCTCGTGGCAGATGAATGCGTGAGCAATACCGACTGCACCAGCGGAGCTGTGAGCGTTCTGCTGAGCAACGGCGACGGGACCTTTCAACCCGCAAGCACCTTTCCTTCAGGCGGTTTGTATGCACTTTGGATCGCCTCAGGGGATCTGAACGGAGACGGCAAGGCCGATATCGTCGTGACTAACGAGTGCATCAGCAGCAACGATTGTTCCCAGGGCGTGGTTAGCGTGTTGCTTGGCAATGGTGACGGCACTTTTCAAGCGCCAATAACCTATTCGACCACCAACAATGGCCAATCCGTCCTCCTTGCTGATTTGAATGGCGATGGCAAGCTCGACATCGTTCTGGCATCGGAATGCAGCGACAATACATGCGCCACCGGAGCTGTACAGGTAATGCTCGGAAACGGTGACGGTACTTTTCAAACTGGGGTTAGTTATAACTCAGGAGGAACTTACTCCCTGGGCGCAGCGGTAGCCGATACGAATGGCGATGGCAAGCTCGACATCATGGTTGCCAGCGAATGTATAAGCAACTCGAACTGCTCGAATGGTGTCGTGGGCGTGCTGTTGGGGAATGGCGACGGCACCTTTCAACCCGCGGTTACGTACAACAGCGGCGGTAACAGCGCCCGTTCTGTACAGGCAGCGGATATGAACGGTGATGGCAAGCTCGACCTCGTTGTCGAGAACGCTTGCTCCACTGACTGCTCGACTGGCGCGATTTCCGTTCTGCTGGGCAACGGAGATGGGACCTTCCAGACCGCAACCACGACGAGCGTACCCCAAAGCCAAGGCTTCCAGTCGATTGTAGTCGGAGACTTCAACGGCGACCACAAAATGGATGTCGCCTCCGGAGGAGCCAATGCCTTGTTGCTGGGCAATGGTGACGGAACCTTGCAACCATCGACATCGCTTGGGGCTTTCGGTATCGGCACGCTGGTCGCCGACTTCAACGGCGATGGGCGTCCTGACCTCGCGGTCGGCGGAGTCGCCATTCTGCTGAATATCTCCGACGGATTCGTGGTCTCTACCACGACTTCGCTCAGCAGTTCGGCCAACCCGTCCAGTTTCGGGCAGGGAGTGACCTTCACGGCAACTGTCACCCCGCAAACCCCGGGCGCTCCAACCGGGACCGTCACCTTCAGCGACGGCTCGCTGCAGCTTGGGCAATCAACCCTCTCGAACGGCACGGCTAGTCTCACGACATCCGGGTTCGCGATAGGCTCGCATTCGATTACCGCAGCTTATAGCGGCGACTCGCACTATAGCGCCAGCGCTTCCAGTGCGCTCACGCAGGTAGTGGCGAATGCCTCCAGTACCACCACACTGGCCGCAGCTCCGAACCCCGCGAACATCGGCCAGAGCGTTGCCTTCACCGCAACCGTTACTCCGGCAACTTCCGGTGTAGCGACGGGCACCGTCAGCTTCTTCAACGGATCGACTCAGCTTGGCACCTCCAGCCTGAGCCAGGGAACAGCCACCTTCTCAACCTCCACATTGATCGCGGGATCGCACAGCATCACCGCCGTCTATAGCGGTGACGCCAATTACAACGCCAGCACGTCAAGCGCGGTGAATGAAGTGGTCAGCGCTGTCGGATTCAATCTATCCTCCACGTCACTGACGCCGACGACGATTCCAGTCGGAGGTTCAGCCCAATGGACGATCACCATCAATCCCTCAGGTGGCCTCAACCCCTCGACGGTAAGCCTGACTTGCGCCGTGACCCCGGTTGTAAGTCAGCCGCTTACTTGCTCGGTCGGTTCGGTCACCGTGTCCGGTGGAGTCGGCACTGCGACGCTGCGCGTTGGCAGCACAGCGCCTCATACTGCCGATCAACAGCGGGCTAGCGGGAAATCGGGACCGGGCAAGCTGATTCTGCTGGCTCTGTTGATCCCAGGCCTATGCCTCAGTGGAGTCGGGATGAGCAACACGAACCGCAGGAAACTCCTGGGCTTCGGGATTGTCATCCTAATATGCACCGGGTGCATGCTGCAGACCGGATGTGCGGGAACCAGTACGTCGGGCACGACGGTTCCGGGAACACCGCGAGGCTCGTACACGGTGACGGTAACCGGAGGTGCCGGCGCCATGCAACAAACCACGGCGGTTGCAGTCACAGTGCAGTAGAGCCCAAAAATAGGCTCTTCCCCAAGTCACCCGCTGTAACCTGGCGCCGGACGAAAAGTCCGGCGCCAATTTTTTGATCTGAAGAACTCCTTCAACCCCCAAGCCCGCTGTGAAAGGGCACGGCTTCCAGTGTGCTGAAAAGCGCTGTTTCTCGTAGATTCGGGAAAGGCACGGTTTGGGAAGCGCACGACTTCAGTCGTGCCGTTAAGTTCTCTAAAATCAGCCGCGTTTTAGCGCCTGGGGTTTGGGGTGGCATTCTCCACTCACGACCACCTGGGGATAACGGCAGGCGATAGAAACAAACTACTTGGTTAGGCTTAGATTGCTACTCCACTCGGCATGTCACGTCAAGCGAATAAATAACGTACCCGCTCTTGACCCTAGGAACAAGAAAGGGTAGCTTCGTGCGCTCATGGTTCCGATCCGGTTCGGAAGCATGATTGCTCAATCATGCGGAGGATTACCTTGAATCGCGCAGTTCAATTGTTCCGCTTCAGGCGCCATGCCTCGACGATAACTTGTGCTACTGTCCTCGCGGTTCTAATTGCGGCGGCAGCTTTGGTGCCAAGGGCGGCGCATGCGCAGACCGAAAATCAACTCTACTCGTTTAGGAACGGGCCAACCGACGGCCAACTCCCATACGCGGGCGTGGTTCGGGACTCCAAAGGTGACGTTTACGGTACCACTGCCTACGGCGGCACCTACAACCACGGGACTATTTTCAAGATCTCAAAGCACATCAGAACTTTGCTTTACAACTTTGGTCGACAACCAGACGGCGAGGCGCCATTGGCGGGCCTAGTCCGAGATGGCGCGGGAAATCTCTACGGCACAACCTCGAGGGGTGGGCGCTACGGCGACGGAACAGTGTTTAAGCTCACTGCGGCAGGCAAGGAAGTCCTGCTTCATAGCTTTGCCAAGTCAACGGTCGACGGCAGGTTCCCTGTTGCTGGGTTGATCCGGGACGCGAAGGGCAACTTGTACGGCGCTACTCTGGCAGGCGGGTCCGCGAATACCGGGATAGTGTTCAAATTGGATACGGCAGGAAAGGAATCTATCCTGCACACATTCACTGGGGGCACTGTTGGGGGCCAGGACGGAGCCGCCCCTAACGGGGGCCTGATTCGGGATTCAGCCGGCAACCTATACGGTACCACCGTTGGGGGCGGCCCCGATAACTTCGGAACCGTCTACAAGGTTGACACTGCTGGCAACGAGACCGTGCTCCACGCCTTCACTGGAGCGAACATCGACGGAGAGACTCCATACGGGGCTTTAGCGCGGGACGGCGCTGGTAACCTTTATGGCACCACCCAAATCGGCGGCACGGCGAATGGTGGCACGATTTTCAAGGTCGACCCGGCGGGCAACGAAAGCGTCCTATTCAGCTTTACCCAGCAGGCGCAAGGCGCAGACCCGCAGTCCAGCCTGGTTCGCGACGCCGCCGGAAATTTATATGGCAATACGGGACTCGCGGGCGCCTACGACGAGGGAGTCGTGTTCAAGTTCGACCCCGCCACCGGCGTCGAGACCGTGCTCCACAACTTCGGCAACGGATACGACAGCAAAGCCCCGATCGGAACCCTGACCCTGGACTCCGCCGGCCACATTTACGGCGCAACCCAACAAGGTGGAAACGCCAACGCGGGCACGGTATTTGTGATCGTACCCTGACAGTTCTGGCCTATTTGGGTAAGAATCTTCGCACATAGCTCGCTGGCTGCCGGAGGTAGCCTTCGAGCCCGGCCAGATGTTTTTTTGGCCCCCCCAACCTAAGTTGTTTTCGTGCGGTCGAGTTTGTTTTTCGGGCCGAACCCAGAGAGTTTCGTATATGACAATCAACAATGTAGGCGTGTCTTTTGCATGGATATTGTTTTTCGCGGTGAGCGCGCTTGCGCAGAGCGCCCAAGAGCCAGCGTCGGGAAATCCGCCGCCAAACAACCCGCTGAAAATTGCACAGTTGAAATGGTATGCCGGCAACACGACAACTGCCTTCTCAGTCGGGAGTGAGCCATACAGCATAGCCTTTGACGGAGCCAACATGTGGGTGGCTGATTTCGGCGATGGGACGGTGACCAAATTACGGGCGAACGATGGCACGAAGCTAGGTACGTTCACTATCGGGAGAGGAACCGAACCATTCGGTGTGACGTTTGACGGCGCCAACATCTGGGTTTCGAATGTTGGCACAGGCACGGTGAACAAGCTGCAGGCGAGCACGGGCAAAATTCTTGGCACGTTCCCGGTTGGCACTCCCACTGATCCGCCTGGGTGGATGGCTTTCGACGGCGAGAATTTGTGGGTCCCCTACGCGAACAGCGTAGCGAAGTTGCGAGCTAGCGATGGAAAAAGTCTTGGTACATTCGCTGTAGGCAATTCGCCTACAGCCGCAGCCTTCGACGGCTCAAGTGTCTGGGTCACGAATACTGGCGATGGCACTGTCTCTAAGATGCGTCCGTCGGATGGTACTATCTTGGGTACCTTTCCGGTAGGTTCTCGCCCTACGGGGCTTGCGTTCGACGGCGCGAACATCTGGGTCGCTAATCGAGACAGCGGGACGGTAAGCAAGCTGCGAGCCAGCGATGGATCCACCCTGGGGACATTCAACATAGGCGACGAGCCCTACGCGATTGCCTTTGATGGCACCCACATATGGGTGACGAATTCCATTGTAACTGAACTCAGGGCTTCTGACGGAACGGTTCTCAACATCTTCAACATACCCCGGACCAATGCCTCCGGGGTGGCATTTGACGGGGCGAACATCTGGATTGGCGGTTTAAATGACGGCGAAGTTCACAAGTTTTAGGCGAACACTGCCCGCATTTTACGGTTCCTAAAAAGGAGGCGTCGTGACTAAAGCCACTTGTCTGCAATTCGTCTTTTTGCTCGCTAGCTGTGCACTATTGAGGGCACAAGATCCAGGCAGCTCGGGCGTCAGCATCCAAACCTGGCAAAATGATACCGCGCGTACGGAAATCTATACGGCAATACCGGGCTAGCGGGCGCCTACGACGAGGGAGTCGTGTTCAAGTTCGACCCCGCCACCGGCGTCGAGACCGTGCTCCACAACTTCGGCAACGGATACGACGGCAAAGCCCCGATCGGAACCCTGACCCTGGACTCCGCCGGCCACATTTACGGCGCAACCCAACAAGGCGGAAGAGCCAACGCGGGCACGGTATTTGTGATCGTACCCTGAAGTGTGTTGGGCAAGCTCATGCGTGACGGAGTTCCATAATTTCGTCGATCAGGTAATCTGTCGCGCAATCGGTCTTTTCAAATCCACATCCCCTCTGTGACATCCAACCTTGCGCCCAATTCCAATTCGCTTCATCATTGTCCTAGCAAAGGCAGTAGAGCGAACCCGCACAACGCGGCAAAATCCGAGAGAAAACCGAGCCACAACTCCTTTGTTTCACGGATTTTGATACTTAAGTTCTTTAGACCTTCGGATCTGGCGGGAATTTCCTGCTAACCCCGTGATTCCAAGAGACCGAGGGGGAGGGGGGAGGGTACCCAATAAAGGTCTAGACCAACAATCCAGGCCACGGCGCGAAGTCTCATCGAAATATGTTTCGATCAGAAATCCACACAAAAGCGGGCAGTGCAGAAACTGCGAGATGGTGTGGAGAGACGCACCATGTTGCACCTCTATTGCAGCGCGTGGCTCGACGACCCTGAGCCCGAACTGCCGCTGATGTTGTAGCGTTTGAGTTTGCGGTAGAGGGTGGCACGGCTGATGCCGAGCATGCGTCCGGCGAGGGCTTTGTCGCCTTTGACTTGCTCGAAGACCCGCTGGATGGTGGCGCGCTCGATGTCTTCCAGGTCGGTCGTCGAGGGCGAGACCGCGACGCCGCCCTGGCTCGAACCGGATTCGTTTGTCGCTGCGAGTTCGGAAGCTAATTCTGGGCCCGATTCGGAAGGTGGCCGAGTCTCGCGCGAATTCAAAGCGATCGACGCCGGAAGATCGCCGAGGTCGATCAGGGTTCCGTCGCCCAGAGCTACGGCGCGTTCCACGCAGTTTTCCAGTTCGCGCACGTTGCCTGGCCAGTCATAGTTCATCAGTGCTTTCATGGCTGCATTCGAGACCCGCAGATCGGCTCCGGGAGCGTAGCGTTCGCAAAACCAGTTCACCAGCATGGGAATATCGCTCCGGCGCTCCCGCAGAGCCGGGACATGCACAGTGACGACGTTGAGCCGGAAATAAAGATCTTTTCGGAAGGTTCCGTTCTTGTAGGCGGCTTCGAGATCGCGATTGGTGGCGGCGATAATGCGCACATCCACTTTGACGCGCTGGTTGCTGCCCACTGGTCGCACTTCTTTTTCCTGCAGAACGCGCAGCAGCTTGGCTTGCAACTCGAGAGGCAGTTCACCGATTTCGTCGAGGAAAACCGATCCGGTATCGGCGGAC
>Ga0307474_10004011_pt1 | contig 10594 bp, 6 predicted proteins | sample atmos_gasesECM1C_2_FD_203312 | JGI IMG/M metagenome (GOLD analysis project Ga0307474, IMG submission 203312) | Hardwood forest soil microbial communities from Morgan-Monroe State Forest, Indiana, United States - atmos_gasesECM1C_05 | ecosystem: Environmental > Terrestrial > Soil > Temperate...
AGGCGCGGCGTTGGAGCAACAGATCCAACAGCAATTGCGGCGCGGCACAATGCGGCTGATCGGTCCCAATTGCCTCGGCATCATGAATCCCGCGATCGGTCTGAACGCCACGTTCGCCAGAGGCATGCCCAAGGCTGGCAACGTTGCGTTCCTAAGCCAGAGCGGCGCATTAACCACTGCCATCTTGGATTGGAGTCAGCGAGAAGAAGTGGGCTTCAGCGCGATCGTCTCGACTGGCTCAATGTTGGATGTGGGCTGGGGCGACTTGATCGATCACTTTGGCGATGATCCGCACACCCATAGCATTCTGGTTTACATGGAGTCGGTGGGTGACGCGCGCTCGTTTCTTTCGGCAGCCCGAGAAGTATCTCTCAGCAAACCCATTATCGTGATCAAGGCTGGTCGCTCCGAAGCCGCCTCTCGCGCCGCGGCATCGCACACGGGCGCCCTCACAGGAAATGACGAAGTTTTGGATTCGGCGTTTCGACGCTGCGGCGTCTTGCGTGTGCACAACATTGCCGACCTTTTCTACATGGCTGAAACCCTCAGCAAGCAACCTAGACCCAAAGGCCCGCGCCTCATGATAGTAACCAACGCCGGCGGACCCGCCGTTCTCGCGACGGATGCGCTGATTGCCAATGGCGGTCAGCTAGCCACACCTTCCGAAGGGAGCTTGCGGGGATTGGACCAATTTCTGCCACGGCACTGGAGCCACAACAATCCAATTGACATTCTGGGCGACGCGGATTCCGAGCGTTATGCGAAAGCAATAGAAATCGCGTCGAAAGATCCCAACAGCGACGGTCTGCTGGTGATCCTCGCGCCGCAAGGAATGACGGACCCGTCTCAAGTCGCTGAACGTCTGCAACCCTATGCCCGAGCTTCTGGAAAACCTCTGCTCGCAAGTTGGATGGGAGGGGGCAGCGTCGCCGTGGGAGAGAAAGTCCTCAATACCGCAGGCATTCCGACCTTCGCTTATCCCGACACTGCCGCACGCGCATTCACTTATATGTGGCGCTATACCTATAACCTGCACGGGCTCTATGAGACTCCCAAACTGGCGGAATCTCTGGAGCCTGAGGGCGGCTCCCGGAGTCGCGCGGCAGATGTCATCGATAAAGCTCGGAACCGAGGGCGGCGGCTGCTCACAGAAATCGAATCGAAGCAAATTCTGTCATATTACGGAATTCCTACCGTCGGAACCCAAGCCGCCAGGAACGAAGACGAAGCGGTGAAACGTGCATCGGAGATTGGTTACCCGGTTGTGCTGAAGGTTTTCTCCGAGACGATCACGCACAAGACTGATGTCGGTGGCGTCAAGTTGAATTTGCAAGATGAGCACTCGGTGCGATCCGCGTTTCGCGCGATAAGGTCTTCCGTCACAGAGAAAGCGAGTACTGACGAGTTTCTGGGTGTTACCGTGCAACCCATGATAGAGATCGAAGGCTACGAGTTGATTCTCGGAAGCAGCGTGGATCCCCAGTTTGGACCGGTGATCCTGTTTGGTTCGGGCGGCCGGTTCGTCGAGGTCTATCGAGACCATGCGGTAGCTCTTCCACCGCTCAACAGTACTCTTGCTCAGAGATTGATGGAGCAAACCCACATTTTCAAAGCGCTCAAGGGCGTTCGAGGACGTCTACCGGTAGACTTGGTTGTTCTGGAAAACCTCATGGTCCGTTTCAGCCAACTGGTGGTGGAGCAGCCTTGGATCGCAGAAATTGACCTTAATCCTCTGCTCGCCTCGTCGGAAGGTCTGTTGGTTCTAGATGCGCGCGTGCTCTTGCACGATCTAAGCTTGCGTCCAGACCAACTCCCAAAGCCGGCGATCCGTCCCTATCCGTCGCAGTACATTTCGCAATTCACGATGAAAGACGGCACGGAGGTCACGGTCCGGCCGATCCGCCCCGAAGACGAACCGCTGATGGGTAAATTCCATGAGACGCTTTCTGACCGTAGTGTCTATATGCGTTACTTTTCCTCGCTGAGCCTGAGCTCACGGGTGGCACACGAGCGTCTAGCTCGCATCTGTTTCGTAGACTATGATCGTGTGATGGCTCTAGTGGTGGAGTACAAAAACAGGGCTACCGGACAGCATCAGATTCTGGGGGTTGGAAGGCTCATCAAATTAAACGCGAAGAATGAGGCCGAAGTTGCCATCCTGGTGTCTGATCAGTATCAGAAGCAAGGCCTGGGGATCGAGGTGCTACGCCGCACGGTCCAGGTCGCGCGCGACGAGAAGCTAAGCAGCGTCTCGGCTGAAATGTTGCGGGACAACTTGGCCGTGCAACGTATTTTCAAGAAGGTTGGGTTTCGTCTGCGACCGCTGGCCGACTCCTCTTCCATATCGGCCGTGCTTGACCTCTGAGTCCCGTGACGCCAGTCACAATCCACCGTACCCGCATAGCGTTCTTTCATCCGGAAGAACTACCCCTCGGCTGCATTCGGTGGTAGGCGGCACTAGCCGCGCCGCCTACGGTTGGCTCGGCTCACGCAACTGTTCCGAACGGCCACCGGACGCCTGCAGTTAGCGCTATGGCCGGCGCGCCCCGGAACGTGACGCGTCTTGCCCCATCGCTACTCCTGCGCCGCCCGCGCGCGCCGCCAATCCGCCCAGAAGGAGGAGGAACACCGGTGAAGTTCCAGAGACAGGGGGGATCAGCCCAGGGATCAGCGCCGCCCCCGAAATATCGTCTGCTTTTCGAGAAAAGCCACGATCTTTTTGCCGCCGTTGATAGTCGAAAGCAAGGTCTTGGGATCGAATTCGATAAGTTCCTTGGACGCTTTCACGAGCGTCATAAAGCTTCCTCATGAGTTGTGAATGCGCGGAAGACTTACTGTGTTTTGAAAAATAAATGCGCAAGTAGGACGGGAACACAAGTCTGCGGGCAGGGCTGCGATTCCGCCGCAAAGGACACAATGACTTCATGCGTGCTGGCGAGAGTCAATTATCCAGCTTCGAGTTTTCTACGACGAGCCAACAAGGGCGCGATTGATGATCGGCACGCCTGGCATTCCAAACTCGGCCGACCTAACAGTAAGCTCTTTTGGAATATGAGCTGTCTAGATTTTTCACTCGGCAACAGCAAAACCAGCGCCTCAAGCTGAGTTGCCGCGTTGTGAGCGTGGCTGGCCTCCGCCTCCATCAAGCGTTCAAATTTCCGCATTGCCTCGTTGTGATCCATCGATCATATCCTCAATATCCTCTTTCCCCAAAGTACATCCCATGGTCTGGGTGGGAGTGATCACTCTTGAACAGAGATGCCCTCTCGCGATTGTTAACATTAAACGTGATGGACCAGATTTTGGATACGAGGAGATCTTATGGGTAAGTCCACAAACCCTGCGCACGTGGCCGGCGGGAGCGCCGGTGCCGTCATTATTGAGAGTGTCGCAGATATTCTCGAGCGCGACCTCGATGCAGTAATTCAGGAATGGCTCATGCGAGTCGATCAGGAGCCGGAGTTGACTGCTGTCCCTTTGAGTTTTGAGGACCGCACGGGCCATCTCCCTCAGCTTTTGCGTGATGTCATTGTACGGTTACGTCTGGACGACGAAACCAAGGCTCCGATTTCTCAGGCGGCGGCCCACCACGGAGATTTGCGCGCCCAACAGGGCTACACGGTAGCCATGGCGGTGGAGGAATCTCGGTTGCTCCAGGTGAGCATTTTTACGACGTTGCACAAGAGCCAGAGTCATTTGCAATTCGAGACGGTGCTTCCCTCTGTTGTGACGATCGCAGACGAGGTGGATGCGCAACTGAAGCAGCAGATGCTGCGCTTCATGGCTTCGGATGCCTCCAAGCTAGCCGCGACAGCCAAGTTGGCAAGGGTAGCGAAGATAGCCTAGATTGCACAGCATGCTGTCGCGAGCCTCGGGCAGATCACAAGCCATAGGAGCCAACTTACGGCATTGAATACCAATACGAAGGGCCACGACTGTGTCCTGCTGATTGCGTCTGACGCTGATGCGGCAGCACGCGTTTTGGGGGAACTAGGTTCCGTAACGGAAGAGCGGTTCGAGGTGGAGTGGGTTACCGAACTTTCTCGTGGGATTGAGCGACTGTGCGACGGAGGCGTGGGGGCAGCGGTGCTTGATCTGAACCTGCCGGATAGCAAAGGTGTCGAGACGTTCGATAAGCTTTTTCAGGCTGCGCCCGATGTGCCAATATTGATCTTGAGTGACGCTGATACAGAAGGAGATGCAAGGCAAGCAGTCCAGCACGGCGCGCAAGATTACCTGCTTAAGGAGCAAGCTGATGGCTACCGCTTAAGGCGGACGGTTCGCACGATGATGAACCGCTGGGCGGCCCAGGCGGCGTACCGAGAAAATGCTCTCGCGACCATTACGCTCGACTCGATTGGAGAGGGGGTTGTGCGCACGGATCTTCGTGGCAACGTCACTTATCTAAATGGATTCGCAGAAAAGATGAGCGGATGGTTTCGAGAGGAGGCACTGGGACGTCCGGTTGCGGACGTGCTCAGACTCGTCGATAGTGCTAGCCGCGCGGTCCTTTCCAATGTCGTAGTCATTGTCACGCAAGGACATAAAAGCGCGATGGCTACGACCAAATGTACAAATTGCACGCTGATTCGACGAGACGGCTTGGAATTTGGAATTGAAAACCGAGTAGCGATTATCCATGACCAAGATGGGGATACAATTGGGGCGGTAATTTCTTTCCGCGACGTGAGCACGGCCCGGGCCGCTTCGCTCGAAATGTCGCGCGTGGCCCAACATGACGTCCTGACTCAACTGCCGAACCGAACGCTGTTCGACGACCGCTTGACGCAAGCGATTTCACTGGCAGAACGTCAGAACAAGGAGCTAGCGGTGCTGTTTGTCGATGTAGATCAATTCAAGAGAATCAACGACACACTGGGGCACGCCGTCGGGGACAACCTGCTCCGGTCGGTCGCTGGCCGATTGACGGCTTGTATCCGGCGGACGGACACGGTAAGCCGTCTCGGCGGAGACGAATTTCTGATTCTACTTTCTCAAGTGGAGCACGCCGAAGATGCAGCGGTCACTGCGCGAAAAATTCTAAGGGCGATGGCGTCACCGCATATTATCGATAGCAAAAGTCTGGACATTAACGTCAGCATTGGGGGTAGCACCTACCCCGCCGATGGGCAGGACGCGGAAAGTTTGGTAAGTCAGGCTGACGTCGCCATGTACGAAGCCAAGCAACATGGTCGCAATAGCTATCAGTCGTTCCGAAAAGACATGACCACGCGACTGGCAAAGAGACGGTTGTTGGAAGCGGATTTGCGCTCGGCGCTCGGCCGTGACGAGTTTTTGCTGCACTACCAGCCCAAGATCAATCTACAGACAGGTCGGGTCACGGGGATGGAAGCACTGATCCGCTGGCAACATCCCGAGCGGGGAATGCTACTTCCGGCGACCTTCGTGCCAATCGCTGAAGAGTGCGGTTTGATACTACGTATCGGACAATGGGTGTTATTAGAAGCATGCAGACAAGCCCGAGAGTGGAGCGATTCGGGGCTTGGGGTTGTACCGATCTCGGTGAACGTGTCCGCGGTCGAATTCCAGTCCAAGGATTTTCTATCAGGAGTCAAGGCCGCGTTGATCGCTACCGGGATGGAGCCGCAAAGCCTAGAGCTGGAACTAACCGAGACCGTGCTGATGCAAGACGCGGAGTCTGCTGTAATTACACTGCTCGATCTGAAAGCCATGGGGGTGCGGGTGGCCATCGATGACTTTGGCACGGGCTATTCCAGCTTTACCTATCTGCGGCGTTTTCCAGTGGACACTTTGAAAGTCGGTCAATCGTTCGTGCAGGACATCACGGCGGATCCCGAGGGGTCAACCCTGGTCGGCGCTATGATCAGTATCGGAAAAAGTCTGAAGCAGCGAGTCGTTGCAGTAGGAGTGGAAACCGCTTCGCAGTTCGACTTCCTCCAGCGCCACGAGTGCGGCGAGGGGCAAGGCTCTTATTTCAGCAATCCTGTTGTGGCCGAGCAGGCGGCGAGGCTGTTTAAGTCGGGAGTGCAAGAAGGAATGGTTCATTAGATTCTCGTTTCTTGCGTTTCTACTCCTGCTACCGCCCCCCAACCCTGGCCGTAATTCAAGCTATTTCCAGCCTGCCTAGCAGCGGCGACCAGCAGGACTGCAACATCAACCGTAATAGCTTCCGTTGCAATTCGCAGTTGGATGCCGGTCACAATTTTGAACTGGTTGGGACTAAGTGTGATCCGGGGAGACGTCCAGTCTGCAAAACCTTGGGCGCTTATGCTGAGCTGATGCGCAATCGCTGGCTTCACATCATGAAACTCGAACAACCCGTTTCCGGTTGTCACGCTTGTGCGAGGGGCAGTGCTATCAACTTCCTTGAGAGCGACCGCCGCGTTCGGGAGCGTATCGCCATTGACATCGGCGGCTGTACCTATAATTGTTGCTGTCTTTGGGCCGTTGCCTGTCGTCGCACAGTGCGCTTACAGGCCTCGCAGCGGAAGATTGCGTGCTCTATCTAGCCTTCGGCAGGCTGTGACTCGAGCGTCTGTATAAGCACTTGGTTGGCTTCCGCTGCCTTATGGGCTCGCAGATTTTAAATCGTGCCAAGGTTAAAACTCATGAACGAGAGGATTGGTCTCCTTCAAATCCAGCGCATCAAGCTTGATCTTATGCTCTACCAATGGATCAACGACTCTGCTTAAGCTATTGATGGCTGACCGGCTGCTTTGCTCATTTCCGTTCCCCTTCGTTTCTGGGTTTCGTTTTCGCGTTCGCACAAAATGATCGTGAATCTAAGGTTACCCGCGCCTGCCCCCGATCCCGATGAAGGCTGTTTTGCGTCAGCTCACGGCACGTTGCTGATGCATCCAGAAACGCTCGCGCAGAGTCTTCTTCAGTACCTTGCCGGAACTGCTCTTGGGCAGATCCGTTTCTGAAAACTCGACGCGCCTGGGAAGTTTATAAGTTGCGAGGCTTCGCCGGCAGAAAGCAATCAGATCGTCGGAGGTCAGAATTGTCCCCGGCTTCAAAACTACACAAGCCGTTACGATCTCGCCCCATTTCGAATCGGGTACGCCGAAGACGGCTACTTCGCGAACGGCAGGATGCCCGTAGATCACTGCTTCCACCTCTCCCGAATAAACGTTCTCACCGCCGGTAACAATCATGTCCTTTAGGCGGTCGAGGATGTAAAAGTATCCCGCAGTGTCCTGCTGGCCGATATCTCCCGTACGAAAGAATCCGTCGCGAAACGCTTTAGCAGTTTCTTCCGGATTGTTCCAATAACCACGCATGACGTTGGCGCCTCGTGCGATCAGCTCACCTGCCTGTCCAGGATCGCCTTGTTTCCCTGACGTGTCTGTTACTTGAAGATCCACACCGGGACAGGGTCGTCCGCAGGACATGAGCTTGTCTTCAGTGTGCTCCTGATCCTGCAAGCCCGTTAGAAACCCTGTTTCGCTCAATCCATATACTTGAATCAACTTCACCTTTGGCAGCAATTCCCGCGTCCGATGGACGAGTTCCGGCGCCATAGGTGAGCCGCCATACGCCAGCACCTGCAGGCTGCTCAAGTCATACTTTCTCGCGTCCAGGAATTGTGTGAGCAAATTGATCATCGTGGGCACGAGCACGGTGTGAGTCACATGCTCTCGTTCCACCGTCTCGCAGAAAGTCTGTGCGCTAAATTTCGAAATTGTGATTTGGCTCGCGCCGAATGCCGGGGCTGCGAACATGCTGGGAAAGTCAGCGATGTGGAAGATCGGAGCGGCGTGGAGGTAGATCCCGCCTTCTGTGTAGCGCATCCAGTAGTTGAAGTTGTGGACGTCAGCAAGGATATTGGCATGCGTCACCATGACGCCTTTTGGCTGCCCCGTCGTTCCGCTCGTGTAGATAAGGCTCAAAACTGCCTCGGGGTCGTAAAAGATCTTCGGAGCAGGGTCGTTGCGAATTGGAAGGGGTTCCTGGTCGATCACCTGTTGCCAGCTCAACTGGACTCGGGGAACAGCGACGGAGGAATGGCGCACGATCCCATACGGACGCGCATCTTCGAGCACCCGGTCGATCTCTGTGGCCGACAGGCGAATGTTCAGCGGAACGGCGATCACGCCCAGCATACTGCACGCATATACAAGTTCAATGTAGTCGGGCCCGTTAGGCAGCAATAGAGCCAGGCGGTCTCCCACTCCAAAACCGTGGCTGGTGAGCATTCCTGCGATGCCTTCAACGCGAGCGTGGAGTTCTCGAAAGGTCAGGAGCCGGCCGTCACAAGCAAGCGCGGTTCGGCCGGGATAGAATCGCAACGCCCGGCCGAGAGAGTGAACGTAGATCATCTTCGGTTCCCATTTTCTGCCCTCCGTATCACACCAGAGGGAAACAGGTCTAATCGGCCGCAGCGTCTGACCCGGCGTGTGCCGCTTCTTGCGCTTTCGAGCGGGTCGTGAGCAATTCCAGCAGCATGGAGTCACGCTCCCGTTCGAGTTCCGCGATCGAACGGCCATTAGCCTCCTTTAATACGCCGTTGACAATGGTTTGCTTCACCTCGGGAGTGAATTCAGTGATCGCGCCAAGATCTTTCCACCATGTAGCGACAGGGCCGGACAGGTGTTCCATGAAGTGTTGAATCCCGCCTTCGCCGCCTGCGAGATGGAACAGCAGATTAGGACCCATTAAGCCCCAACGTAATCCAGGTCCCCAGCACACCGCGGCATCGGAATCTGCGACATCCAAAACACCCTGTTCGATGAGGTACACGACTTCACGGTAGAGAGCAGCCTGAAGCCGATTCGCGACGTGGCCAACCACTTCCTTACGTACGTGGATCGGCCTTTTGCCGATCGAGGTGTAGAAGAAGATGGTCCGCTCAACCGTTTCCGGTGACGTTTTCGCGCCTGCGACGACCTCAACCAGAGGAACCATGTGCGGAGGATTAAACGGGTGGCCAATCACACACCGTTCCGGATGCTTGCACGCCGATTGCATCACGCTCATCGTCAGACCGGATGAACTGGATGCGATGATTGAATCTTCCGGGGTCGCAGCATCCATATCCGCGAACAGCCTTATCTTGAAATCCCGGCGTTCAGGGCCGTTCTCCTGAACGAGATCGGCGTCGGCGAGCGCCTTTTTCATGTCGGTCGTGAACTGCAGATGCTCGCGCGATGCGTTCGGTGAAAGCCCGATGACGGTCAGGTCTTTCCAAGCGGCATCAATGAACTTGCGGAGGCTTGCTTCCGCGTTCGGCGCTGGGTCCGTAGCGGTTACGTTGAAACCACGTGCCAGGTACAAGGCTGCCCAACTCGCGCCAATTACGCCTGTACCGACAATCGCTATGTTACGAATCTGCTTGTTCTTTGACATCAGTATGCTCTCCATTCTGGTTTATGCGACTGCTGTTTTCGTGGAGGTTTCCTCCCCAGCCTTCGCTGGTTGTGATCCATGGTGATTCACGATGAGTCGAGAACCCCTCTGGCCGGTGAAATATGTCCAAACCCACTGCAGGAAGACCGTCAAACGGAGACTCGATGTCGCCAGGAACTGCAGGTGAATAGCTGCCCAGGCAAGCCACGCTTCGAAGCCGCTCACTCGCACCTTGTGACTTTGCAAAACCGCAAAGCCCCTGCCGACCACCGCCATGCTGCCTTTGTCGAAGTAGCGAAACGGCCCGGACGGAGGACTGCCGACTATCCGACTGTGAATGAGTTTTCCAGCGTAACGTCCTTGCTGTATGGCTACCTGCGCGACGCCGGGAAGCGTCTTGCCGTCCTCCTCGAATGACGCTGTATCTCCCACCACGAAGATTTCGGGGCGTCCTGGCACAGTGACATCGTTTTGAACGCGCACCCGGCCCGCCCGGTCGGTTTCCACTTGCAGCCACTTGCCCGCGGGAGATGGTGCAACCCCAGCCGTCCAGATAACTGTCTTACTGGCGATGCGCTCTCCCGCCACCACGATGCCCTCAGCGTCAATTCGATCTACGCCGTGCCCAAGTCGTACCTCAACGCCCAGTTCCTCGAGGCGCCGCTTGGCAGCTTCCGAGAGATCTTCCGAAAACGGAGGCAAAACTCGCGGGGCCATATCGACCAGCACAATTTTTGCGGAAGCGGGATCGATCCGCCGGAAATCTGATTTCAGTGTGGTTCGGACCAGAATCGCTAGGGCGCTGGCCATCTCCACCCCTGTGGGGCCAGCGCCGACCAGGATGAAAGTCAACAGGTCCGGGTGGCGGCTCGGATCTTCTTCGGCCTCCGCCTGCTCGAATGCCTGCAAGATTTTATTTCGACTCGACACGGCATCCGCGAGGCTCTTCAGCCCCGGCGCGTACTCCTCAAATTCGTTATGACCGAAATAGCTGTGCGTAGCGCCCGTGGCAAGGATGAGGTAATCGTAGGCAACCGGCACTCTTTTGCGATCCGCATCGCTAACGAAGACGCACTTTCGCTCTTGGTCCACACCGGTGACTTCTCCCAAAATGACCGTGACGTTCTTCTGCTTTCTAAAAATGCTGCGGATTGGCGTCGCAATCTGGCTAGGGGTGAGCGCTGCCGTTGCCACCTGGTAGAGCAGCGGCTGGAACAGATGATGGTTGGTGCGGTCAATCAAGATCACCTGCGCAGGTGTGTTC
>Ga0307474_10004012_pt1 | contig 10594 bp, 7 predicted proteins | sample atmos_gasesECM1C_2_FD_203312 | JGI IMG/M metagenome (GOLD analysis project Ga0307474, IMG submission 203312) | Hardwood forest soil microbial communities from Morgan-Monroe State Forest, Indiana, United States - atmos_gasesECM1C_05 | ecosystem: Environmental > Terrestrial > Soil > Temperate...
GTTCTACCAGCACGAGTCGTGCGGGAAGTGCACGCCGTGCCGGGAGGGCACGTTCTGGCTGGTCCGCATCCTGGACCGGCTGGAACACGGCGATGGGACCGAGGAAGACGTCGAGAAGCTCCTGGACGTCTGCGACAACATCACCGGCCGCGCGTTCTGCGCGCTCGGCGACAGCGCGACGCCGCCGATCACCTCCGCGGTCAAGTACTTCAGGGACGAGTTCATCCAGCACCACAAGGAGGGCGGCTGTCCCTTCGACCCGGCCGCGTCGACGGTCTGGAGCGAGTCGTGACGGTGCAGACCACGCAGGACACGGTGACCGTCACCATCGACGGGTTCGAGATCGCGGTGCCCAAGGGCATGTGGATCATCCGGGCCGCCGAACTGCTCGGCATCGCGATCCCCCGGTTCTGCGAACACCCGCTGCTCGAACCGATCGGCGCCTGCCGCCAGTGCCTGGTCGAGGTGGAAGGCCAGCGCAAGCCGCTGGCCTCGTGCATCACCGCGTGCACCGAGGGCATGGTGGTGCACACCCAGCTCACCTCGGCGGTCGCGGACAAGGCGCAGCAGGGCGTGATGGAGATGCTGCTCATCAACCACCCGCTGGACTGCCCGATGTGCGACAAGGGCGGCGAGTGCCCGCTGCAGAACCAGGCCATGTCCAACGGGCGGGGTGAGACCCGGTTCGCCTTCGACAAGCGGACCTTTGACAAGCCGGTCGCCATCTCCACCGAGGTGCTGCTGGACCGTGAGCGGTGCATCTCGTGCACCCGGTGCACCCGGACGTCGGAGGAGATCGCGGGGGATGCGTTCATCGAGTTCCTCGGGCGCGGCCCGGCCCAGATGATCGGCACCGGCGAGGGCAAGCCGTTCAACTCCTACTTCTCCGGCAACACGGTGCAGGTCTGCCCGGTCGGCGCGCTGACCGGCGCGGCCTACCGGTTCCGGTCCCGGCCGTACGACCTGGTGTCGGTGCCGAGCGTGTGCGAGCACTGCGCCTCGGGGTGCCGGCAGCGGACCGACGTCCGGCGCGGGCGGGTCATGCGCCGGCTGGCGGGCGAGGAGCCACTGGTCAACGAGGAGTGGAACTGCGACAAGGGCCGCTGGGCCTTCACCTACGCGACCCAGCCCGACCGGCTCACCTCCCCGCTGGTCAGGGACGCCGACGGCGTGCTCGTCCCGGCCTCCTGGCCGCACGCCCTGGCGGTGGCCGCGGCCGGCCTGGTCGCGGCGCGCGACGCGGACGCCGAGCGGCCGCGGGGGGCCGGCGTGCTGGCCGGCGGCCGGCTCACCCTGGAGGACGCCTACGCGTACGCCAAGTTCGCGCGGGTCGCCCTCGACACCAACGACGTGGACATGCGGGCGCGCGCGCACTCGGCCGAGGAGGAGCAGTTCCTCGCGGCCTGCGTGGCCGGGCGCGACATCGCGGTCAGCTACGCCGACCTGGAACGGGCACCGGCCGTGCTGCTGGCCGGGTTCGAGCCAGAAGACGAGTCGCCGATCGTCTTCCTGCGGCTGCGCAAGGCGGTCCGGCACCACAAGCTGCCGGTATTCTCCATCGCGGCGCTGGCCACCCCCGGGCTGGCCAAGCTGTCCGGCGCCCTGCTGGCTACCCTGCCCGGCGACGAGGCCGCCGCGCTCACCGCGCTGACCGCGGGCGACGCGGCCAGCGCCCCGGGCTGGAAGTCGGCTGGCGCGGAGCCCGCGGACGAGAGCTGGAAAACCGCGGGCCAGGCGCTCGGCGAGGCCGGCGCGGTAATCCTGGTCGGCGAGCGGCTGGCCACCGTGCCGGGCGCGCTCGCGGCCGCGGCCCGGCTCGCGTTCGCGTCGGGCGCCCGGCTGGCCTGGGTGCCGCGCCGCGCGGGCGAACGGGGCGCGGTCGAGGCCGGCGCCCTGCCGGGCCTGCTGCCCATCGGCCGCCCGGTGAGCGACCCCGCGGCCCGCGCCGAGGTGGCCCGGGCCTGGGGCAAGAGCACGCTGCCCAGCGCGCTGGGACGCGACACCACGGCCATGCTCACCGCCGCGGCCGAGAGGGAGCTCGGCGCCCTGGTGGTGGCCGGGGTCGACCCGGCCGACCTGCCCGATCCGCAGGCGGCGCTGCGCGCGATCGAGATGGCGCCCTTCGTGGTCAGCCTGGAGCTGCGGGCCAGCGCGGTCACCGACCGCGCCGACGTGGTGTTCCCGGTCGCCGCCGCGGCCGAGAAGGCCGGGACGTTCGTGAACTGGGAAGGTCGCGGCGGCTTGTTCGGCGCGGCGCTGCGGGTTCCGGAAGTCCGTACCGACCTGTACGTGCTCGGCGCGATCGCCGATCAGATGGACGTCCACCTGGGGCTGCCCGACGCGGCGGCGGCGCGCGCGGAGCTCGCCGCGCTCGGCGCCTGGCGCGGCACGCGGCCGGAGCCGCCAGCGGCGACGACCGTCTGGCCCGCCGCGACGCCGGCCCGGACCTCGGGCGGCCTGGACGTAAGGCTGGCCAGCTGGCACCAGCTGCTGGACAGCGGGCGCATGCAGGACGGCGAGCCGTCCCTGGCGGGCACCGCCCGCCCGGTGGTGGCGCGGATCTCCGCGGCGACCGCGGCCGAAGCCGGCCTGGCCGACGGCGATAAGGTGTCCGTGGCCGCCGACCATGGCTCGGTGACCGTTCCCGTCGAGCTCGTGCCGATGGCCGATCACGTGGTCTGGCTCCCGGCGGCGGGCCTGCCCGGCGGAACGACCCTCCGCGCCGAACTCGGCGCGGGCCACGGCGCCATGGTCACGCTGAGGAGGCCGGAATGATGCAGGCAGCAGGGCTGCCGCAGGTGCTGGCGGCTCCCCCACCAGACCCGACGCTCGCCGACTTCTACCAGCTCATCTGGTGGATGGTGCTGCTGAAGGTCGCCATCGTCTTCGTCTTCTTGCTGCTGACGACGATCTTCATGATCTGGGCGGAGCGCCGTGTCATCGGCCGGATGCAGAACCGGCCCGGCCCGAACCGGGCCGGGCCCTTCGGCCTGCTGCAGCCGATCGCGGACGCACTCAAGCTGCCGCTGAAGGAAGACATCATTCCCCTCACCGCGGACAAGCTGTTGTTCATAGCCGCGCCGCTGATATCGGGGTCGATCGCCTTCGTCGCCTTCTCGGTCATCCCGTGGGGCCCGGAAGTCTCGATCTTCCACCACTACACCCCGCTGCAGGTCGCCGACCTGCCGGTGGCGGTGCTGCTGGTGCTGGCGATGAGCTCGATCGGGGTTTACGGGATCGTCCTGGCCGGCTGGGCTTCGGGGTCGCCCTACTCGCTGCTGGGCGCGCTGCGCTCGGCCGCGCAGGTGATCAGCTACGAGATCGCGATGGGCCTGGCCTTCGTGGCCGTGTTCCTGTACGCGGGCTCGCTGTCGACCACCGCCATCGTCAATGCGCAGCAGCACGAATGGTACGCGTGGCTGCTGCCGGTCTCGTTCGTCATCTACCTGGTCACCATGGTCGGCGAGACCAACCGGCTGCCGTTCGACCTGCCCGAGGGCGAGGGCGAGCTGGTGGCCGGCTATCACACCGAGTACTCGTCGATGAAGTTCGCGATGTTCTACCTCGGCGAGTACATCAACATGACCACGGTCGCCGCGCTGGCTACCACGCTGTTCCTGGGCGGCTGGCGGGCGCCGTGGCCGCTGTCGCTGTGGTCGGGCGCTAACCACGGCTGGTGGCCGGTGCTGTGGTTCTTGATCAAGGTCTTCATCTTGCTGTTCTGCTACATCTGGCTGCGCGGGACCCTGCCCCGGGTCCGGTACGACCAGCTGATGGCGATCGGCTGGAAGATCCTGATCCCGGTTTCCATCGTGTGGATCCTGCTGATCGCCACCGTGCGCGCCTGGCGGCTCGACACGCACAACACGATCCCGTACGTGGTGGGCGGCGTGGTCCTGGTCATCATCATCGCCCTGGCCGGGATGTGGGACAGCGGCGCTCAGCAACGGGCCGCCCGGTTCGCGGCCGCGGATTCCGCCAGTGCCAGCGAGGCCGGCCGGGACGTGCCCTTCGGGGCGAGCACCTTCCCGGTGCCGCCGTTGGACCTGCCGCACTACCACGGCATCGACCTCGATAACGAAACCTCCACCAGGGAGGTCACTGGTGCTTGATTTCCTCAACCCGATCAAGGGGTTCGGGGTCACCTTCCACGAGATGTTCCGGAAGGTCGAGACCGTCGAATACCCCGAGGTCAAGAAGCCCACCGCGCCGCGCTTCCACGGCCACCACCAGCTCAACCGCTGGCCGGACGGACTGGAGAAGTGCATCGGGTGCGAGCTGTGCGCCTGGGCCTGCCCGGCCGACGCGATCTATGTCGAGGGCCGGGACAATACTGAGGAGGCCCGGTACTCCCCGGGCGAACGGTACGGCCACGTCTACCAGATCAACTACCTGCGCTGCATCTTGTGCGGCATGTGCATCGAGGCTTGCCCGACGCGCGCGCTGACCATGACCAACGAGTACGAGATCGCCGACGACAGCCGCGAGAACCTGATCTGGACCAAGGAGCAGCTGCTCGTGCCGCTGGTGCCGGACATGGAGGCGCCGCCACACCCGATGCGGCTCGGCGACGACGAGAAGGACTACTACCGCCTCGGCGCGGCCGGCCTGGTCCGCGGCCCGCGGGCGCCGGGAATGTCTGGGCCCGGCGGGCCGTCCGGCCCGGCGGTATTCGCCGGGTCGCCCGACGCCTCGCTGTCGTGGGCCCCGCCGGCGGTCCGCGAGGAGGGGGCTGAGGACCTATGACGCACGTCCTGGCGGCCGGCACCAACACCGACTCCATCGCGGTGGAATCGGTGTTCTGGATCCTGGCCGTGCTGGCGGTGGCCGCCGCGCTGGCCATGATCCTGGTCCCGCGCGCGGTGCACTGCGCCCTGATGCTCGCCGTCGTGATGCTCTGCCTGGCCACCATGTACGCCATGCAGGGCGCGCCGTTCCTGGCCTTCGTGCAGATCATCGTGTACACCGGCGCGGTCCTCATGCTGTTCCTGTTCGTCCTGATGCTCATCGGCATCAGCTCGGCGGACTCGATCGTGGAGACCATCAAGGGCCAGCGGCAGGCCGCCGGCCTGGCCGCGATCGGCCTGCTCATCCTGCTCATCCTGGGCATCGGGCACGCGGCCCTCGGCCCGGCCACGCTGTCGAAGACGGCCGCCGGCCCCGGCAATCTGACCGGCATCGCCACCTTGATCTTCACCACCTACGTGTTCCCGTTCGAGGTCACCGGCGCGCTGCTGATCACCGCGGCGGTCGGGGCCATGGTGCTGGCGCACCGCGAGCGCGCCACCCCCCGGCCCACCCAGCGGGAACTCGCCGCCCGCCGGGTGGCCAGCGGCCACCTGGCGCCGGACCCGTCGCCCGGCGTGTACGCGCTGCACGACGCCGCGGACCGGCCGGCCCTGCTGCCGGACGGCACGACCTCCGAGGTGTCGGTCAGTTCGGTACTGTCGCCGCGTGACCCGGCCGACGAACGACGCTTCGTTCCGCCAGAAGAAACGCTCGAGATCACCGCGGAAAGCGGCGAATGGGAGCCCAGCCCGTCCGGGAAGGCCGACTCATGAGCCCGGTGCACTACGTGGCGCTGTCCGTGATCCTGTTCGTGATCGGTGCCGTCGGCGTGCTCGTGCGGCGCAACGCCATCGTCGTGTTCATGTGCATCGAGCTGATGCTAAACGCGTGCAACCTGGCCTTCGTCGCGTTCGCCAGCATGCGCGGCAACCTGGACGGACAGGTCATCGCGTTCTTCGTCATGGTGGTGGCCGCGGCCGAGGTCGTGGTCGGCCTGGCGATCCTGATGGCGGTCTACCGGGCCCGCAGGTCCGCGTCGGTGGACGACGCCAACCTGCTCAAGTACTGAGGGGATGACGACCTTGACTGGCAGGGCCCTCGCGGACGCTGTTCATGCCCAGGCGCTGACCACCGTGCCGGCCACCGTGCCGCTGAGGCTGTCGTGGTTGCTGCTCGCCTTCCCGCTGTTCGGCGCGGTGGTGCTGCTGGTCGGCGGCCGGCGTACCAACCGGTGGGGGCACCTGCTCGGGTGCGCGATGCCGGTGGCCGCGTTCGTCTACGGCGCGATCGCATACTTCACCCTGCTCGGGGACACCAACCGCGAGCAGGACCGGCACGTGTACACGTACATCCTGGTGGGCCGGTTCCAGGCCAACGTGAACCTGCTGATCGACCCGCTGTCGATCTGCTTCATCCTGCTGATCACCGGGGTCGGGTCGCTGATCATCATCTACTCGGTCGGCTACATGGCCCAGGACCCCGCCCGCCGGAAGTTCTTCGGCTACATGAACCTGTTCATCGCGTCCATGCTGCTGCTCGTGCTGGCCGACAACTACCTGGTGCTCTACGTCGGGTGGGAGGGCGTCGGCCTGGCCTCCTACCTGCTCATCGGGTTCTGGCAGGACCGGAACTCGGCGGCGGTGGCGGCGAAGAAGGCGTTCGTGGTGAACCGGGTCGGCGACGCCGGCCTGACCCTGGCCATCTTCTTGATGTTCAGCGCGTTCGGGACGGTGTCCTTCACCGGGGTGTTCGGTCAGGTGCCGTCCGGTGGCAGCGGGGTGGCGACCGCGCTGGGATTCCTGCTGCTGCTCGGCGCGGCCGGGAAGTCCGCCCAGGTCCCGCTGCAGTCCTGGCTGCTGGACGCCATGGAGGGCCCCACGCCGGTGTCGGCGCTGATCCACGCCGCCACCATGGTCACCGCCGGGGTCTACCTCCTCGTGCGGTCCAACCCGATCCTCGCGGTCGCGCCGGACGCGCGGATCGCGGTCGCCGTGGTCGGCACGGTCACGCTGCTGTTCGGCGGGATCATCGCCTCGGCCAGGGACGACATCAAGAAGTCGCTGGCCGGGTCCACGATGAGCCAGATCGGCTACATGACGCTCGGGGCCGGGCTCGGACCCGAGGGGTACGTGTTCTCGATCGCGCTCCTGATCGCGCACGGGTTCTTCAAGGCCGGGCTGTTCCTCGGCGCGGGCTCGGTGATCCACGGCATGGACGACGAGCAGGACATGCGGAAGTACGGGGGGCTGTACCGCTTCCTGCCGGTCACCTACGTGACGTTCGGCCTGGCGTACCTGGCCATCATCGGCATCCCGCCGTTCTCCGGGTTCTTCGCAAAGGACCCCATCATCGAGGGCGACTTCACCGAGCACGGCGCGGGCGGCTGGATCCTCGGCATCTGCGCGCTGATCGGCGCCGGCCTGACCGCGTTCTACATGACCCGGATGATGTTCATGACCTGGTACGGGAAGCGGCGCTGGGAGGCCGAGGCGCACCCGCACGAATCGCCCCCGGTGATGACCTGGCCGATGATCATACTCGCGGTTGGCTCGGTCGCCGCGGGCGGACTCCTCATCGTCAACGACCGGCTGCAGAACTTCCTCGCCCCGGTGGTCGGCGTGCCGCCCGTTGAACACGGGTTCGTGACGCCCGCCGGGATCGTGGCGCTGGTGCTGGCCCTGGCGGGCGTGGGCCTGGCCTGGCTGATGTACGGACGGATCCCGGTGCCCGCGGTCGCCCCGCAGGGGAACCCGCTGGTCGTCGCGGCCCGCAAGGACCTGTACGGCGACGCGTTCAACGAGTCGGTCCTGATGCGGCCCGGCCAGTGGCTGACCCGGCTGTCGGTTTACTTCGACAACCGCGGCGTGGACGGCCTGGTGAACACCACGGCCGCGCTGATCGGCGGGACGTCAGGCCGATGGCGCAGGCTGCAGAACGGGTTCGTGCGCTCCTACGCTCTGTCCATGCTGGCCGGCGCCGTGCTACTGGTCGCCTTGCTCCTGGCGGTGAGGCTCTAGATGAATGGCTTTCCCTGGCTGACGATCGCCGGCGCGATACCGCTGCTCGGCGCAATCGTGATCATGCTGGTGCCCGGCCTGCCTCCCGACAGCGCCGCGGGCGACGTGCGGGTCCGGGAGGGCCTGGCCAAGTACCTGGCCCTGGCGTTCTCGCTGCTGACCCTGGTCGTGGTGATCATCATCGCGGTCAAGTTCCAGGTCGGCGGGCCGAACTACCAGTTCACCGAGGTCTACTCCTGGATCCCGGCGTTCGGCGTGCACTACGCGCTGGGCGTGGACGGCATCGCGCTGGTCCTGATCGCCATGTCCGCCGTGCTGATGCCGGTGGTCATCCTGGCCTCCTGGAACGACGCAGACCCGGTACCCGCGGCGGGAACGACCTCTTCCGCCAAATCCAAGCACAGCGTGAAGGCCTACTTCGCGCTGATGCTGACGCTCGAGACGATGATGATCGGCGTCTTCGCGGCCACCGACGTGTTCCTGTTCTACGTGTTCTTCGAGGCCATGCTGATCCCGATGTACTTCATGATCGGCAGCTACGGGGTCGGCAAGCGGCAGTACGCGGCGGTCAAGTTCCTGCTTTACAGCCTGCTCGGCGGCCTGCTCATGCTGGTCGCGGTCATCGCGCTGTACGTGTACTCGGTCAGCAGCCCGGCCACCGGGCACCACGGCTCGTTCCTGTTCAGCGAGCTGGTCAACGTGTCACTGAGCCCGACCGTGCAGAAGTGGCTGTTCCTCGGGTTCTTCATCGCGTTCGCGATCAAGGCGCCGCTGTGGCCGTTCCACACCTGGCTGCCGGACGCGGCCGACGCGGCGCAGCCCGGCGCGGCCGTGCTGATGCTCGGCGTGATGGACAAAGTCGGGACCTTCGGCATGCTGCGGTACTGCTTCGGGCTGTTCCCGGTCGGCGCGAAGTACTTCACGACGCTGGTCATCACGCTGGCCGTGATCGGGACGTTGTACGGGGCGATCGTGGCGATCGGCCAGGCCGGGCTGAAGCGGCTGATGGGCTACGTCTCCATCTCCCACTTCGGGCTCATCACGCTCGGCATCTTCGCGTTTACCAGCCAGGGCCTGTCCGGCGCGACGCTGTACATGGTCATGCACGCCTTCCTCACCGGCGCGCTGTTCATCCTGGTCGGGTTCATGATCATCCGGCGCGGCTCGGACCGGATCGAGGATTTCGGCGGCGTGCAGCAGGTCGCGCCGTTGCTGGCCGGACTGTTCCTGATCTCGGGGCTGGCCGGGCTCTCGCTGCCCGGGCTGGGCAGCTTCGTCAGCGAGTTCCTCGTCCTGATCGGGACCTTCTCCCGGTACAAGGTGGCCGCCACCTTCGCCACCGTGAACATCATCCTGGCCGCGATCTACATCCTGTGGATGTACCAGCGGGTGGCGGGCGGCCCGGTCCGTGACCAGGTGGCCGGGATGAAGGACCTGCGGCCCCGCGAGCTGCTGGCCGTCGCGCCGCTGGTCGCGCTGATCATCTTCGTCGGCGTGTACCCCAAGCCGGTGCTCGATATCATCAACCCGGCCGTGCGCGTGACGATGGCGCAGGTGCACGAGACCGATCCGGTGCCCGCGCATCCGGCGCCCGGGTTCACCACGACCGCCGTCGATACCACCGGCGCGCAGAAGGGAACCGCACCGTGACCGGCCTCCTGGCCATCCCGGCGAGCGGCGTGGCCGGCGCGATCCCCCCGCCGAGCATCGAGTACGGCCAGCTCTCGCCGATGCTGGTGGTGTTCGGCGCCGCGGTGGCCGGCATCCTCGTCGAGGCCTTCACCCCCCGCCCGCTGCGCCGCCCCGTCCAGCTGGTGATCACCCTGGGCTCGCTGGCCGCCGCGTTCGTGCTGACCATCGTGGCCACCTCGTTCAGCATCTTCAACGGCGGCAGCCCCGGCCACATCGCCGCGCAGGGCGCGGTCGCGATCGACCGGCCGACCCTGTTCATCCAGGGCACGATCCTGGTCCTGGCCTTCGTCAGCGTCCTGCTCATCGCCGACACCAGCAACAGCCCGTTCGCCGCCCAGGCCGCCGCGCCGCCCGGCAGCCCGGCGGAGCGCGAGGGCCTGGTCACCGGGGCCTTCCACACCGAGATCTTCCCGCTCACCCTGTTCGCGGTGGGCGGCATGCTGCTGTTCCCCGCGTCCAACGACCTGCTCACCATGTTCGTCGCGCTCGAGGTACTGTCGCTGCCGCTGTACCTGCTGTGCGGGCTGGCCCGGCGCCGCCGCCTGCTCTCGCACGAGGCGGCCATGAAGTACTTCCTGCTCGGCGCGTTCTCCTCGGCGTTCTTCCTGTTCGGCATCGCGATGCTCTACGGCTTCTCGGGCTCGGTCTCGCTCCCGGCCATCGCGTCCGCGGCGGCCAGCAACACCTCCAACTCCACCCTGCTGTACGCCGGGATCGCGCTGACCGCCTTCGGGCTGCTGTTCAAGATCGGGGCGGTGCCGTTCCAGAGCTGGAAGCCGGACGTGTACCAGGGCGCGCCGACGCCGGTGACCGCGCTGATGGCGTCCTGCACCGTGGTGTCCGCGTTCGGCGCGCTGCTGCGCGTCTTCTACGTCTCGTTCGGCAACCTGGGCTGGGCCTGGCGCCCGGCGCTGTGGGTCATCGCCGTCTTGACCATGGTCGCCGGCGCGGTCATCGCCATCACCCAGACCGACGTGAAGCGGCTGCTGGCCTACTCCTCGATCGCGCACGCCGGGTTCATCCTGACTGCGGTCATCGCGACCAGCGTCGCGGGGCTGTCCAGCAGCCTGTTCTACCTGGCCACCTACGGGCTGACC
>Ga0307474_10004013_pt1 | contig 10593 bp, 10 predicted proteins | sample atmos_gasesECM1C_2_FD_203312 | JGI IMG/M metagenome (GOLD analysis project Ga0307474, IMG submission 203312) | Hardwood forest soil microbial communities from Morgan-Monroe State Forest, Indiana, United States - atmos_gasesECM1C_05 | ecosystem: Environmental > Terrestrial > Soil > Temperate...
GCTTGCGTTTTATGTCGAGACCGCCTCCGTAGCCGCACAGCGTCCCATCCGAGGCGATCACGCGGTGGCACGGCACCACAATCGCAATCGGATTCCGGTTGTTCGCCATTCCCACGGCGCGGAATCCGCTAGGCCGCCCTACCGCGCGAGCGATATCGGCATACGTTCTGGTCTCGCCATAAGGGATCTCCAGCAGCGCCCACCAGCACGCCAGCTGAAAATCGGTTCCGCGCAGATCGAGCGGGAAAGTGAACTTGCTCCGCCGGCCAGCGAAATACTCTTCCAGTTCTTTTACATAGGGCCACAATTTCGCCGCAGACTCCTCAAACCGCACAGTCGGCGTCTTAGCCCTACTGCCTTCCTCGCGCTCATTTTCCGCTCGAAGGTCCCGGGGATTTGGCCGGATCGTCTGCTGTCCTGGCAGCCGTGCCTCGAATTCGAGCGCCAGTAATCCTCGATCCGAGGCCGCCAGAAACAAAGGCCCTACAGGAGAAGCAAATACCGTGGAATGAAGCACTTCCATCACAGCTCCAACTCCTCTACACCGCGCTGAACTATCCCACGCGCCCATAACCATAGCACAGCCGATTGCGGTCAAGGTGCTTCCCAATTGACAGAATGCCCTTTTTGCCCCACAGTGGTGCTGCAATCTCTGCTGTGCTTGGGAAGATGTGACTCGGGTAGCTCGGCATTGAAAAAAGCCCTCCTCATCGTTGCCGCAGTCGTGCTTGCTCCTGTTCTGGTGGTCAGCCTGGCCTTGTTGGCGGCTGGCGACTGGCGCACTATCGGACAAACCGACGCCGGCGATAAAGTCTCCGTCAGTTCCATTCACCAATTGAAAGGTAACCAGCGCGTCGCCCTGGTCCGGGTCGAGTATAAGGAACCTGCGGAGATGCCTCAAGGCGGCCCATTCGTCGAGATGCGTGCGCGCGTTCGCTTCAACTGCTCCAGCGGTTCGGCCACACCCACCACCGAATGGTTCTACACTCGTGACCGCAGCGGCCGGTTCGTAGTCAGCAAGAAAGCTACTCACGACAGCAACTTCGGCAACGTCGCGGAAGGCGCCTTCGCCGACATGCTGAGTAGGAATGTCTGCGGTAGATAACTCCAACAGTTCAAAATTTCAAGGTTTCAAAGTTGCAAGGTTTCAAGGTTGCAACGGTTTCAAGCCTCCGTCGGTTCAACGTTGAAAAGACTGCAATGGTTCCACAGGCCCGATGGGTTTGCCATGAACCCTGGGGAAACTTGAAACCTTGAAACCTGGACTTTTGCACAGCCCTAGCACCTCAGTAACGTACCCACCACTTCCACGCGCCACTCTTTCCGCTTATTCTGATAGTGACGTCGGACGCATTCCGAACTCACCTACCTTCAGTATGGATTCACTTCACCTCTATGGACTGGCAGCGGCAGGCAGCGTAGCACTTCTTGGCGCGTACGTATTGCTGCGCCGCAAACCGAAAACTGCCGACGAACTCGAGCGCGAGCGGCGCTCCTGGCTCGAAGGCGCAGGCCGCATCACCGACGGCACGGTGATTGACGTTCAGGAATTAAGTTCCGAAGGGCACCAGCGCGACGCCGTCATGCTGATTTACAAGTACGACGTGGCGGGCGTCTCCTACGAGTGTTCGCAGGATGTCACGCATCTTCGCCAGTGGATCAATCTGCACTCCTGCCGCCTGGGCCTGCACACGTCGGTGAAATACGATCCGCAGAATCCTGGAAACTCGCTGGTGGTTTCCGAAAATTGGATGGGGTTACGACAATAGATCTTGGAGCAGAAGTGGCTACTGCCACTGCAGCAGCATCGCGGTGTTGTGTTTGTCGAAAGTGACGGCCAGTGTCTGGTCGCCGCCGCCTGCCAGGTCGGCGGAAATCGTCTTCGAGAGATCCACCGTCTGGTCCGAGCTTTGCGCCCGAACTCGAAGCACATGCTTTCCGGCGGGCACTTGCAAGGTTTCTGAATCGTTGCCTCTCACGCCGCTGAATACAACTAGACGCTTCTGGGTCCCGCCGTGGAGTTCACGGGTTAAAGCCAGCTTGCCGTCAACCCAGACCGAGAGTGTCGCGTCTTTAAACTGATGCCGCACGGCCACTTCCACGTTCGAGAGGGCCACAACGACTTCTTTTTTTGGCGCGCGTGGAGCGGAAGTCACCGCTTTCTTCGCCGCGCTTTTCTTCGACGACACTACCGGCGCTTTCACAACCGAGGAACTCACCGAAGGAGCGGGCACCGGTGGAGGAGGCGGCTCTGAACCGTCCGGACTCTGATCCGGATGTACCGCAATTGCAGCCACGTTGCTGGCAGTTTCGCGGTGCGAGAACACGAGCAGCCTGGTCTGAACTCCAACAATCAGCAGCATGACCACGGTGGCGACGCCCAGCATCAGGTCGCGGATCGGAGCTCTCAATATGTTGGCGCGAACCAACTTCGCCGCATATGCCAATCCCATGGCCGGCCCGCCGCCAAAAGCTGCACGCTGCGCCAGGGCTGCCGTCCGGGTTCTGGTTCCAGTTCGTGTACTTGACCCCGGCTCGGCCGAGTACAGGCTGCGCAATTCCGCCACCGCCTCGGCAAATTCCGCCCCGCGCTGGAAGCGCCGTCTGGGATCCTTCGCCATGGCGCGCGAGATCACCGCATCCAGTTCGCGTGGCAGGTTCAGATCCAGAGCGCTGGCCGGCACCGGCTCACGGTTCGCCACCTTGAAGCATACCGTGGTTGCGCTGTCGCCTTGAAACGGGGAATGCCCCACGACCATCGCGTACAGAATGACTCCCAACGAGAACAGATCCGAGCGGCCATCCGACGACGTGCCGCTCAGTTGCTCCGGCGCCATATACGCAGGAGTTCCAAGCACTCTGCCGGGTATGGTAAGCGTAGCCAGGTTCAACTTGGCGATGCCGAAATCAGCTATCTTCGCACGCCCTTCCTGATTGATGAGGATGTTACCCGGCTTGATATCGCGGTGTGTGACGCCTTGCTCGTGTGCATACTCAAGCGCAGTCGCAATTTCTTCGGTCAGCTGCAGGGCCCGTTCCAGCGGCAACTTCCGCTCGCGCGCCAGAATGCGGTTCAGCGCTTCTCCCGCAACATATTCCAGCACGATGTACGGATCCTGGTTCTCCTCGTCTTCCCCCACATCGAAGACCGAGACAATTCCGGGATGATGCAGCCGGCCTGCCGCCTTCGCTTCGTTGAGGAAGCGCATGCGGAATTCTCTCTCCGCCTCCGGCTCCTGTCCCCGCAGCGAAATCGTCTTCAGGGCCACCATGCGATCGATCTGCGGATCCCGGGCCTTGTAAACCACGCCCATGGCTCCGCGTCCGAGTTCCCCGAGGATCTCGTAGCGGCCAATCCGTTTTGTGTCGGGATTCCCCATCGCGTAGTCGTGACTTTGAGCAGGACCGAACCTGCTCCGAGGGGAGGGGTCTATCTATGTTATCGCCAATGGTGGGCGATGTCTGACGAAGGCTTCCTTTATTCCATTACCGTGGTAATCGCCGGTAAGCGCTCGAAATATGCGCGAAGGGCCCTCAATAAACCGGGATGGCATGAAAAATCGAAAAGACTCGACAAAGCGGAAAGGTCCGACAGCCCGGCCAAGGCACGACTTCAGTCGTGCCGTAACCTAAACTCCGGCCTTAGCTGTTGAGGGCCTATCAAGGAGTGAGTCTGCGATTGGAACTGGGAACTGTTCTTAGCTGCCCGCGGCGAACCCGCCGCCGTGAGCCACCGTAATGCGGAGATACTTGTAAGGATTTACTGGCGTGTCGTTGATGCGCACTTCGTAGTGAAGATGCGGCCCAGTCGACCGTCCACTCTCACCCACGTATCCGATCACGTCGCCGCGATGCACCGCTTGCCCCGTCGTCACCGCGTAGCCAGAGAGATGGCCGTAACGCGTGGAGATGCCATTGCCGTGGTCGATAACGATCGCCTTGCCGTAGCCGCCCATCAGGTCGGTAAAGGTCACCATGCCGTCGGCCGGCGCAACAATAGGATGCCCGTAGTTGCTGCCAATATCCACGCCGCTGTGGAACGCGCCTTCACCGTTAAACGGATCGATGCGCTCGCCAAAGCTGCCCGTCACCTGGCCTTCTACCGGCCACAAATTCGGCGCCGAATTCGCCTTGAACCAGTCCGCCGTCGTAGCGTTTCGCGTCAGGCCCATGGTCAGGCCGACCATCGTCGCGCCCGTGAGAGCCGACGTCCGCAACGCATGCAACTGGTCGAGTGAGGAACTTACCTCTGCGTCTTGAATCTGCTCGGCCGATGCAGTCACTAAAGTCGGCTGCGACTTCAATCCATAAAGTGCCGATACTTCTCCGGCGATCGAGCCCAGAGACGCGACCTGTACATCGCGTTCTTTGGCCACCTGCTCCAGCCGCGAATAATTGTCTTTGAGTTGATCTTTCTCCGTCCGCAGTTCGTTGTAGCGGGCAACTTTCAGCAGCATGCGGGTATAAGAGCTGGCAATTCCGGTGAGGCTGAGAAAACCAATTGCGGCGCCCACAACAAACAAATACAGATAATGCACAGGGATAGAGATTTTGCGCAGCTGCCCGTCGTCCCCGCGCGCCACGAAAAGAATGTAAAAGCGTTTTTGCAAGTAGCCCTCGGTCCCAAAACCAGTTTTCAATCAGGTCCGGAATTCCGGGCTCAGTTCTGATGCCACAGAAAGCCCGTTCGGACCACCTGATTCCTTCGGGTCACGTCCCCATCTTAGGAATGGAGACTGGCTCGTGCCCTACCTACAGACCTGAGCCGAATCTTGATACTCTCTGCAACCTTAATCAACCGCAGAGCTTAGCTCGGCCAAAGGTTGTGTGAATAACTGGTTAACGGTAACAAACTGGATTCCCCCTGTCAACGACGCACAGGGCAAATCCGCGTTACTGAAGGGGGGTAACCCGATTCTCCCCCGGGACAGTTACCTTGGGGCCATCACTCGCCCTAATGGGCGGCCCGAATTCATGGCGCACCACCCAGCATTCCCCTTGCCTGAGTCGCTTATATTGGTGACGCCGTGCCGCTTCCTGAAAAAGCGCTGATCGCCGAAATCCGCCGCCTGGCGGGATCTCCACACGAAAAACGCAAGAGCGGAAGCACCCGTTCCGCGCGAACTGTCCTCCCCACTGGAATTGGAGATGACTGCGCAGTGCTTCGCCTTCCGACGGGACACGATTCTCTTGTAACCACCGACTTCACGCTGGAAGGAATTCACTTTCGCCGCGAGCGGCATCCGCCGGAGTCGGTGGGCCATCGCTGTTTGACGCGTGGACTCAGCGATATCGCCGCCATGGGAGGAAAGCCGGTGGCGGCATTCCTTTCGCTGGCCTTGCCGCACGATCTGGCCCAAGCCTGGGTGAGGCGCTTTGCCCGCGGCCTGATCGCTCTCGCCGAAAAATATGGCGTCACGCTAGCCGGAGGAGACACGGCCGAATCTCCCAGCGGCATTCTGGCCGACATCATCGTGGTCGGCACCGTGCCCGAGGGCAAGGCCATCCTTCGCTCCGGCGCACAACCCGGAGACCGCATTTATGTCAGCGGAGAACTCGGCGGCTCCGCCGCGGCGATCATGCAAATGCGCACTCGCCCGAAGAAGAAACTGAATCAGCAGGATTATCCCCGCCATTTCTATCCGCAGCCTCGCATCGCGCTCGGTCGCATCCTGCGCGAAAGATGTTGGGCCACGGCGATGATCGATACCAGCGACGGCCTGTCCACCGACCTTGCCCACATCTGCGAAGAGAGTCGCGTTGGCGCCGAACTCGATTCCGAACGCATCCCCTGCGCCCGCATCGGCAAACCCCCGCGCGAAGTCGACCTTGATCTCGCCTTGCATGGCGGCGAAGACTACGAACTCCTGTTCACGGCACGACCCAGCCAGCGAATTCCTTCGCAGATTGCAGGCGTAACCGTCACCTCCATCGGCCGCATCACACGCTCGAAAAAGATTCTCTTACTTAAGGCAAGCGGCGCGACCCAGCCATTAGCGCCGCGCGGCTGGGAGCACTTCCGGAAATGAACGTTTGTCATCCTGAGGCCGGTGTTCTTCGAGGGGCCGAAGGATTTGCACACTTTGCCGAAAGCGTCAGCACACGGTGAATTCCGCAGGTCTTTCGCTTCGCCAGGACGACAACACCGCATCCCTGATTACCTCCGTCACTACTCAGTCTCTACCCCGCCTCATCAAAGACCGAATAGAGTAGGAACATGTCGTCGAGTAGATTTCTTCTCCTCCCCTTGTTCGCCGTTCTGATCGTGGCCGCTCTCGCACAAAGCAAGAAGCAGCCGCCTCCGCCCCCGGCTCACGCCAAGGCTCCGTCGCCGGCGGTGACGAACGATTTCATCCACAAACAATTCGGTGACAACTGTTCCCTGATTTCAGGTCCGCCGCAATTTGTCGCCGACTTGGACGACGACGGCGTCGAAGACCTGGTCGTCGCCGCCAAATGCAAAAATCCGATGGCCGACAAAGACGAATACAGCTTCGTCGTCACGGATCCTTACGACAGCTTTCTCGGATTCAGCGACGTCAAAGTTACCTCCGCGTTTGCCTCCGACGAACCCGAGCGGCGCGGCCTGTGCCTGCTGATCGTCCACGGCGCGGAAAAGGACGGATGGCAAGCCGAAACCCCAAAAGCCAAATTCGTCCTCATCAACCTGCCCTTCAAGACTCTCACCGTGAAAAGGCTGGCCCAGAAGAAAAAGACGATTCTCGGTATTTACATGGAAGAACGCGGCGAGGGCGAAGACATGTCGTCCGTCGTCTACTGGGACGGAAAGAAGTACAAGTATCAGCAACTAGGATCGACGCTCGAATAGCGCTGTTGAAGAAACAGCCTAAGACTCAGGTTGCGCCGCAATGTCCACACCGCAGGCGAACAACTTCCTGTTTTTTATCGAAGACCGAAGTCGATTGTGTTGTCCGCTGAAAGCACGATTCGCATCAGGGCGCGTCTTCAGGCATGCCGTAACTCGCGCCTAATTAAACGCGATTTCAGGCGCTGCGCAGCGCCGAAGAGCGTAGTTCTTTTTGATCCCGATAACGGCAGCAGACAGCTACTTCGATTGACTCACCGTAGCCTGGACCAATTGCTCCACAGGAGCGGTCACCTGTAAAAGCAATCCGGCGACCGGCTTCTTGGCTTGGGCGATCACCGCAAGTTGCTCGGTCTTCCACAAGTCGGGCTCGGGCTGACCTTTGTCCAGATACTCAAGGGCCTGCAGGCCCGCCCCCCCAAGCATTGCGAGGTTCTGTGAAATCGGGGCATCTTCCTCCAGAAGGGACGATTGTTCGAGCAAGGGATGAAGCTTGGCATCGTTGTCGCGCCAGGTCGTCAGCCAGGTACGAATTTGCGCCTCGGCTGCCGGATCCTTGCCACCACTCTGCAGAAAACTCTGCACCAGGCCGGCAAACTGCCGCGCCGTGTCGCTCTCCGGATAGGCTGCATCGATCAGGCGATTGAGCGGCGCATGGAAATCGATTGGTCCCCTGGACTCATCCCACCGGTTGTAATCCTTGACCGGTTCGACCACGTCGGCCAGCACGCGCAACGCGGAAACCTCTGTCGTCCCGGCCATGCGATAGAGCATTTGCTGGCGAGCTGAACGATCGGTCAGGCCCAGCCACTCCAAATCCAGGCTCACGGCGTTCAGCCGTGTGTACATCGAGGCAGCGTCTTTGAGTTCCGGAGGTGACCACAGACGCTCGGCGATCACCGCGTTTCGCGGCCAGATGTGGGAGTCAATATTTTCCGGCGTGACCCACTCCGCCCACTGGCAAGATTCACCGCCCAGAATGCGGCTCTTCTCTTCGGGAGTGAGAGTCGCAGCCGCGTCAGCCATCGGATCGACGGCATAGTGCCGCGCCGCCGGCCACATCAGGTCGAGATAGTATCCGAAGGAAAGCAACCCGCTGTAGCCCTGTTTCGCGGCCGCAGCCAACGACGCCTGCCCGCGCCACGACTGCACCACAATCGTCTTCGGCAGATCGGGATGCAGAATTTCATCCCACCCCACCATGATTTTGTGGTTCTTCGCCAGAATCTTCTGGAGCCGCTGATTGAAGTAGGCTTGCAGGTCTTGATTGCTCTTCATGCCATGGGCATGAATGAATTCCTGAATCTTCGGATTCTTGTCCCACTCCTTGCCGTCGACCTCGTCACCGCCGATATGAAAGTAGGCGTCCGGGAAAAGCTTCGCCATTTCGCCGATAAATTTATCCAGGAACTTATACGTTGCTTCGCGCGTCGGATCCATGATCGGATCGCCGCTCTCCAGCGTGTAGGGGCCGGTCCCACTGGCTAACTCGGGATACCCGATCACCCAAGAGCGGCTGTGGCCGGGCATGTCGAACTCGGGCACGATGCGGACGCCGCGCTGATGCGCGTAGGCGATAAAATCGCGGATCTCGCCCTGCGTGTAGTACATGCCATCGGAGCCCATCTCCTGCAGCCTGGGAAATTTCTTACTCTCGACCCGGAATCCCTGATCGTCAGAGAGATGCCAGTGCAGCACATTCATCTTCACCGCGGCCAGGCCATCCACGTTGCGTTTGAGCACATCGATAGGAATGAAATGCCGGCTGACATCGATGAGCAACCCACGCCACGGAAAGCGCGGTTGATCCCAGACGGTCACGGCCGGAACGGCGAATCCGTTCGGAGTGATTTGCACCAACTGAAGAAATGTCTGCAGGCCGTGCAATATCCCGAGCTGTGTCGGCGCGTTGAGTTGGGCGGCCGAGTCACTGACGGTCAGCTCGTACGATTCGTCTTCGCCCTGCTTCTGCACGGATTCGCGGCCGTGATCCGCGTGTATTTGTAGCGTTGGAGCCGCGCTCGGCTGCGGGCGAAACGGGATTCCTGTTTGCCGCGAAAGCTGCCCTTGAAAGCGCTGGATTTCGCTGTCGAGTACGGGATCGCTCGCTCCCCTGACCCCAACCGAAAATGATTGCGTGATCGCCAACTGCCCGCCGCCGATCTGCACGCTGGCCGGTATGGGCATGAGAGAGAGTTGGGATTGAGCAACACCCGAAAACGAGAACACGAGAATCAAGCCTGTAGGAATCAGAATTCGCATACCGTCTTAGGAGAATTCACCTATTTTCAAAAGCTGGCCGGGCTGAATCGACACAGGAGATTTCAGAATTTCTGGGACGTGCGGTACTAAATCGGCCAAACGACTAGATTTTGTGCGAATCAGTAATATGGCGAGCGTTCGTGGCCGCAAGTTTTGCTGATATTGAACGCCGCGATCGATGGTCAGAAAGACCGGAAAACCAAGTTTTTCCTCGAGCCTCAATAATTCCCCGTTCTTCTTCCCCGCCAAGCCTGCTTCCGGGACGGTGCGGCAGTCGTGCCCAGGAAGACCGTCTTTCAGTTTTCGGAGAATACATTCGTCGAGCAGAACTTTCATCCCAGTTGGCCAACAAGGAGGCTCTTCGCTTGTTCGAGGGCCTGGACAGCGGCATCACGAGTTACAGTCCGGAAATCATCCAGAAACTCGTTCAGATTCTGTCCGCCTTCGAGGTAGTCGAGCAACGCCTGAAATGGAACCCGGGTGCCGCGAAATACGGGCGTACCTCCGAGTACGTCAGGGTCGCGAACGATGATCTCGGGATGCGGCATGGTCTCCTGCACCAAACGATTTAAGTTTACTCCTACCGCAGATCCGTCATTATTGCGATTGCTCCTCTGCACTAGTTTGGCGGCTAATGCCCTCCACCCAACTCGCGGACGATCGCGCCCACGAACTGCTTGGCGTCGCCGAAGAGCATGAGCGTGTTATCAAGGTAGTACAGCGGATTGTCGATTCCGGCGAAGCCCGGATTCATGCTGCGCTTGATGACCATCACCGTATGCGCCTTGTCTACGTCGAGGATCGGCATGCCAAAGATGGGGCTCGACTGATCGGTGCGGGCGGCGGGATTGGTCACATCGTTCGCTCCGATAACGAGCGCGACATCGGTCTGCGGAAAGTCGCCGTTGATCTCATCCATTTCGATCAGGCGATCGTAAGGAATATCAGCCTCGGCAAGCAGCACATTCATGTGTCCGGGCATACGTCCCGCGACCGGGTGAATGGCGAAGCGGACTTCGACGCCCTTTTTGGTGAGCGCGTCGTACAACTCGCGCACTTTGTGCTGCGCCTGCGCCACCGCCATGCCGTATCCCGGCACCACCACTACCTTGTTCGCTGCAGCAAGAATTGCGGCCGCTTCCTCCGGCGTGGCACTCCGTACTGGCTTCGCCTCCTGCTTTCCGCCGGCCGAGGCTTGCACCTGTCCAAATGCGCCAAACATCACATTAGTGAAGGAGCGGTTCATGGCCTTGCACATGATGACGGAGAGAATGAATCCGGAAGATCCGTCGAGCGCGCCGGCCACGACCAGGACTTTGCTGTTGAGAACAAATCCCAGCAACGCTGCGGAAAAGCCGGCGTATGAATTCAATAACGAGATGACTGTCGGCATGTCGGCGCCGCCAATGGGAGTGACCAGCAGGACGCCAAAAATCAGGGCCACAATCACCATGATGGGAAACAGCAGGGAGTGCGCGGGGTTCATCACCAACGCAACTGCCAGG
>Ga0307474_10004014_pt1 | contig 10591 bp, 7 predicted proteins | sample atmos_gasesECM1C_2_FD_203312 | JGI IMG/M metagenome (GOLD analysis project Ga0307474, IMG submission 203312) | Hardwood forest soil microbial communities from Morgan-Monroe State Forest, Indiana, United States - atmos_gasesECM1C_05 | ecosystem: Environmental > Terrestrial > Soil > Temperate...
ATCATCTGGTTTGGCCGCGCGATCTGGTCGAGACCGCAGGCGCTCTGCTCGCCGCTGGTGCCGTTACCGACGCGTGCCGCGTCATGCGCTATCTTGAAGTCACGCAGGAAGCCGCCGGGAACTGGGCACAGAATCTCTGGCTGGATGGGCGTCCGTACTGGAGCGGCATCCAGATGGACGAGACCGCGTTCCCCATCCTGCTCCTCGACTTGCTGCGCCGCGAAGCTCCCGGCTGCCTGGGAATGCTGGAGCGCTGGTGGCCGATGGTGCGCAAGGCTGCGAGTTTCATTCTGCGCAACGGACCGGTCACGCAACAGGACCGGTGGGAGGAAGACGGTGGTTATTCTCCCTTTACGCTCGCGGCGGAAGTCTCCGCTCTCTTGGCCGCAGCCGATATTGCGGACCTGACCGGGCATTCCGAGCAAGCCCAGACCATGCGCGACAGCGCCGACGCATGGAACGACAACATCGAGCGCTGGACCTACGCCACGGGAACTGATCTGGCGCAGCAACTCGGCATTGAGGGATATTACGTGCGCATCGCCCCGCCCGACGTGGACGGTTCCGCTTCGCCCACGCAAGGTTTCGTTCCCATCAAAAATCGTCCCCCGGGCCAGGATGGGGACCGGGCTTACCACATCCTCAGCCCCGACGCGCTGGCGCTGGTGCGCTTCGGCCTGCGAGCGCCCGACGATCCGCGCATTCTCAACACGCTGCGCGCGATCGACGCTTTGCTGAGCGTGGAACTGGCCCAGGGTCCGTGCTGGTACCGCTATAACGGCGACGGCTACGGCGAACACAAAGATGGCTCCGCTTTCGACGGAACCGGCATTGGCCGCCCCTGGCCGCTGCTAGCCGGGGAGCGCGCGCATTATGCGCTGGCGTGCGGGCATGTCGACCAGGCTGAGTCCCTGCTCGCCGTGATGGAACACTCCACAGCCGGACAAAGCCGCTTGCTTCCGGAACAAGTCTGGGACTCGGCAGATATTCCGGCGCTGGAACTTTTTCGCGGCAAACCTACAGGATCCGCTTGCCCACTCGTCTGGGCCCATTCCGAGTATGTGAAGCTTCGACGTTCGATTCGGGACGGCAAGGTCTTCGACCAACCGCCGCAGACGGTCAAGCGCTATTTGGTGGAAAAATACAAGCGCCAGATTTTCGGCTGGAGATTCAACAACAAGACACGCGCTATTCCGCGGGGCAAAACTCTGCGGATCATTCTCCTCTCCCCCGCCCTGGTGCATTGGAGCATCGACGGTTGGAAGACTTCGCAGGACGCCGAGACGCGCGATACTGGCGTCGGCATTCACATCCTCGATCTGCCAACTGCGTCGCTGCCGGCGGCCTCGCAAGCGGCGTTCACTTTTTATTGGGCGGCGGAGTATCGGTGGGAGGGGACCGACTTTACGGTTGCGATTCAGGGGTGAAGCGTGCGGGCCGATTCATTTTCAGGCATTAGCGTGAAGCAAACCAGATTGTCATCCCGAGCAAAGCGAGGGATCTAGGTTTTTGTTCGCACCATCAGTGTTGCCGCTGCCAGCAAATATCTAGATCGGTCGCTGCGTTCGGGATGATAGATCTCTCTCGGTTACAGCGACTGTGAAACCGGCTAATTTTCGGCGCTGGTGTAGCACAACTCCACCACGGTACAGTCGTCACTCAGGGGATTGCCGGCGCAGAATTCCGTTACCGCGGAGAAGATCCCCTCCAATGTTGGGGACTTGGCGGCGGCAGCTTCCAGCCGAGAGTCCTCAAAAAAATCTCCCATGGCGTTTTCCGCTTCCGTTACACCGTCGGTCACAAGAATGAAGCGGTCGCCGGATTTCATCTGACAGGACGCGCTCTCAAACGTGGCGTCGGGAAGCAGCCCAACCGGAACATTTCCATGAGGAGGACGTAGGACTTCTCCGCGGCAAACCAGCAGCGGAGGTACATGGCCGCAGTTGACGTATTCAAGCTCGCCATCGCGGCGCAGACGCGCGAGCAGCACGGTCGCGTACTTCTCGCCGACCAGTTTGTCGGTGAAGAAGCGATTTACGGCCGTGACCACATCCAACAAGGGCATGCCTGCACTTAGGTGTGAGTAGATCATTCCCTGAAGCGTGGACGCCAGCAGGGCGGCGGAAACTCCTTTGCCGCTGACGTCGGCCAGCACCACCGCGAGGCCCTCCTTCGTGTTCACAGCGTCGAAGAAGTCGCCGCCAATTTCTTTACAAGACAGGTTCTTACCCCGCAGGCGGGCAAATGGCACCTCAGGAATCTTCACCTGCATCAGCCGCTGCTGAATGCTGGCCGCGATGCTCAACTCCTGCTGGTACCGGCGGGATTCTTCCTCGGCTTGGACCAGGCGAGCGTTCTCGATCAAAGATGCGGCTTCAGTTGCGATCACGTGCAGAATCTTCTTGTCTACGCCGCCGATGTCGCGCGAGGCAAAGCGTGAGTCCACATACAGCACTCCCATCGCTTCGGCCGCGTTGGCCGAGGGTGCCGGAGTCTGTGCGTCGCGCGTGGCCTGCACCTGCATCTTGCGCAGTGGAATGCAAACCACGGTTCGCAGATCGTACGCTACGATGCTTTGCCGACCCGCCAGATCGAGGGAACCGCTGGTGTCGGTCACCAGGAACTCAGAGTTGGAGCGCATCGATTCCTCGAGAATCGAGTGCGAAATCGTCTTGTCATCGAGCAGCGGCTCCTTCTTGGCATTGCGGCCAGCCATCAAGCGCAGCTTCCCTTCGTCGTCCTTGAGAAAAACGTACCCCCGCTCGGCGCAGGTGAGCTGCAAGGTCACATCGAGCATGGTCATCAGAATTTCGTCCAGAACGCCGGCCGTGTTGAGCTTGCGGGCGGCTTCGAGAAACAATGTCAGCTTCTCCAGTTCAGTGGCCTCGGGCTTAATGGCGATGACCGAAATCTGGCTGAGAAATTCCCGCGCCGTGTTGGAAGTGCGGTTCGCTGGATTAAACAGGATGTAAGCGGAATCTCGGGCTCCGAACTCCAGCCGGTCTCCGCGCTCCAGTTTCTGGCGCTGGATGCGCTCGCCATTCACATAGGTACCGTGCTTGCTGCCCAGATCGACGAGAAAAAAGTCCTGCCCCTCCTGCATGATCTGGGCATGGTCGCGGGAGACACGTGGATCGGCGATCACCAGGTCCTTGTCCACTTTCCGCCCAACGCTGAACGGAGTGCGGTTGAGGATGATGTTTTTCTGCTCGCTACCCTGCACGAACACGAGGGCGGGAAAAACTCCGGAGCCGGAGCTGTGATGACTGATTGTATTAAGGACCATGCTCTGGGCTATGGACGGTAAGTCGCCGCCTCGCTGATTATCACCTATGCCCCAAAACCGAGGTAGCGCCGTAAGTCTTTCAGCATCAGACTACTCTGCGGCAGCAGCGTCTCGCAAGCCGCGAGCAGGGTTCAGCCGCGCATCCAGCAGCGCCAGTCCAAAGATGAAGATAGGCATCATGAAGTTGGAATAGAACGGCATTGGCCAGACGCGCTGTCTCAGTTCCGGAGTCAGCCATAGGAAGGCGGCAGAGAGTGCCAGGGTGGCGATCCACGGCCAAACCAGCATGACTCCGCCGACCATGCCAGCCAGCCGAAACGCCGGCAGGACAGGCTCGGCCGAAATGAAACTCCGTACCAGCGCCAGAATCGCGGGCGCAAGCAGTACCTGGTTGTAGGGAGCGAACATGGGTACGATGACGACCGTGAGCGCCATTATCAAGCCCACGGCTCGACCGAACTCTCTGCTGGTGGCCGGTTCCCGGCGTACAGGCCACAGGCAGAAGCCGCAGGCCAGTACGCTGATTACCTCCAGGATTCGGCCGATGATCGAACCGAACATCCAGACCAGCACCGACTGGTTCTGCGTGTACTGGTGGTAGTGCCCAATGGCTGCGACGAACATGGACAGCCAGCCGGGTAAAATCAACTGCGCTCCGCCCAGTAGCAACAGGATGACCAGCACAAACCCAAACACAAATCGGCGCCGCGAGCGCCACTCGCCGCTCGCCCAGAGCAGCAGCCACAAGACCAGAGGCCAGGTGAGTTGCGGCTTGATAGTTGCTAGAGCCAGCAAACCTCCCGCCAGGAGCAACCATCCACCGGCCAGGCAGGCACCGCACGCCGCCATCAGTCCGGCCACCACAAGGCTCAGTTGTTGCAGCTTGATTCCCTGCACCATCGGCAGCCAGCCCAGCATCAGGGCGACTAGAATCAGCACGATTCCAATCGGGACCTGCCAACGTAAGACTCTCAGCCACAAGAGCACGCTCGCCGCTGCCAGCGCGATCAGTAGCCAGCGGAAGCCAATCTGCACATGCTCGAATGGGAAATCGACCGTCGGCGCCAGCAAGAACACGACGTAGACCGGATAAGCAAATCCCTGCTGGTCTTGGGGATCATCAGGGCGGGTGGGATCGAGCGGCCTGCCGTAGTAGCCTTGCTGAATCTCTCGCGTGATCTCGTCACTGTAGGGATTTCGTCCGTGCCGCAGCAGTTCCCGGGCTCCCAGCCAGCGCGGATAGAGGTCCGACAAATTGCCGCGGGGACGGTTGTGCACTGCCGCATCGGCCACCTGCTGCGCCTTCAGGATGCGGTCGACGTAGAACCATGTGCTCGCCGAGGCGACGACAGCCAGGACGAGTCCGACGACCAACGGCGCGCGCTTCAGCATGGTTCCAGTGCTTTCCTTTCCACTTTCCTTTCCGGCGACACCACGAATCCAGATCGTGCGCCTCATGTTACAACTGTGTGGTCACGGACCCATTCATGCGATGGCGCATCGCAATCTCGGCGGCAATCGGCCTCGCGACCGGCTGGTTCTGCTGGTTTCTGATGAAACATTTCCATCAGGACGCCGCCGACTTCCGCTGGGCGCTGCATCTCGCGCATGGTTTGCTGGCTGGGCAAAATCCCTACGATACGCCGTTCGAGCAATATCCGCTGACGGCGGGGCTTTTCGCTCTTCCCTTCGTGCGTCTCGAACCGGAAGTCGCCGCCGGCGCCTTCTGGGGGATCAGTTCGTCCCTGCTGGCTTTCGGTCTAACGCGTGGCGGCTACTCGAAACTGCTGATCTTCTTCGCCTATCCATATTGGGGAGGAATTCTTACGGTGCAGTGGGCCCCGGTCATCGCCGCCAGCGCATTCTTCCCGCTGCTGCTGCCCCTGACCATGGCCAAACCTCAGATCGGGTTGCCGGTCTTCCTAGCGCGACTCAGTCGCCGCGGCGTGGTTGCCTCGGTCGTCATTGCGATCGTGAGCCTGGTGGTGATGCCGAAATGGCCGTTGCTGTGGCTGAGGCAGGCGGGCAACTATCAGCACTTCATCCCAATTCTGGTTTTTCCGGGGCCGCTTCTGCTGCTCGCGTTGCTGCGATATCGGAATCGCGACGCACTCTTCCTGTTTTTTTCCAGTCTCATGCCGCAGCGCTGGTTCTTCGACAGCTTCACACTGTGGCTGATTCCGCAGTCGCGGCGCGAGATCATTTGGACCGTCTTCTTCAGTTGGGGAGCGGGGCTGTGGCGCTGGTATCACATTCCGCACAGCTTCACCCAGGTCGGGCGCTGGACCGTACTCTTGATCTATTTGCCGATGCTCGCGGTCGTGCTGCTACGTAAATCGTGGCGCGAAGCGCAGGTTAGAAGCACTACCGGTTACCTGGCGCCGGTTTGATTTTTCAGGCTGCATTTTGTAGACGACGAACTCTGCACCCCAATGACACCAGGCGACTCGCACAACTCCGGAGGCCAGGGCGCGCGCAAGTGGCGCGTCGGGCTGATACTTTGCTTACTCGTAGTCGCGCTGGCGCTGCTCTTAAGGCTTGGGGGTGAGCGGGCAGCGACGGCGAACGACTTCGCATTCTATTGGACGGCGGCCCGGCTCGTCCTCGATGGAGGTAATCCCTATTCGCCTCGCGAGACCGTAGACCTCCAGAACCGGTTGTCCTTCGCAGGCAAAGGCCCGTTGGTGATGCTCAACCCTCCCTGGGTGTTGCCGGTTATAGTGCCGTTTGGCCTGCTCTCTTTTTCCACGGGAAAGTCGTTGTGGTTTGGGATTGGCCTTGCACTTACGTTGGTCTCGGTTCAGTGGCTTTGGGATCTTTACGGAGAGGGTGAGAATCGGTGGATTGGCTGGATGGTCGCGGTCACATTTTTGCCCGTGGCGGTCGTGCTGGCCATCGGTCAGATCGGACCGTTGGTCCTGTTTGGGCTCTCCGGGTATCTGCGATTCGAAGCAAGTCACGACGACTATGTGGCGGGCGCATTCCTGTTTCTCACCGCTCTAAAACCACACCTGGTCTTTCTCTTTTGGATCGCGCTGTTGCTGTGTGCCCTCCATCGGCGGCGGTGGAAACCGCTCGCGTCTGTTCTCGCCGTGCTCGCAGGCGCCAGTTTCCTGGCAGTCCTTTTGGACCATCAAGCGTTCCAACAGTACGTTGGACACCTTGGAGAAGAAAGAATTGTCCTCCAGGAGAGCCCCACTCTTGGCGGCCTGCTGCGCCACATTTCTGGCTTGCCAGCCATGCAGTTCGTTCCACTCGCGGGAGCCGCGGTCTGGTTTGTCCTCTATTGGATCCGCTGGCGTTCCACCTGGGAATGGCGGGATCGGCTGCCGAGTTTGTTGTTAGTCTCGATCATGGCGACGTTCTATGCCTGGTTCTTCGATCAGGTTGTGCTCCTGCCGAGTGTGTTCTATGCGACCGCGCTGCTCGTGCGCTCCCCACGCAAGACCTGGCTTGGAGCAGTGATCGCCTACCTCGCCATTAACTGCCTGACTTTCCTGCTCATTCTGGATCACCGACCTGCCTTCTACTACTCCTGGACCGCTCTTGCCTGGTTGGTGCTCGCCGCGGTGGTTCAGCGGAGTGTGAGCGAGCGTCTCCTTGCCTAGACATGTTCCCCGGAAATGGCGGAACCCTGTGCCGGCTGAGCATTCCCAGGCCGCGTGGGGGTCTCTCGGGAGGCTGAAAACCTCCAGCTACGCCAACGGCGATCTCACCCCCGCCGGACTCGCTCGGGGCGTTACAGTCTTGGAACGGTCAGGTCTCCCAACCGGGGTAACCCTTGCGTCCCCCGTATGCAAGAAATTACGACCTTTCGGCCATATTGCAGGGTATGATTACCCTGTCGAGTGACCGAAATCTTTCCAAGCTTAAAATATGGCCGCGATGGGGCCCCCGCGCCCAAGGTTGAGATCTTCAACTCGGGCGCGAGGAAAAACCATTGCACTCGATCCAACAAACATGAGGAAGAGGAATGCCATGGAGCTTGCACGCCAGCTGTGGAGCGGCGAAGAATGGCAAGATATCGCGGAGTATGCTGACATGTTGGCGGTCATTCTTTGGCGGTCATTCTCGTGATTGTGGTTGGAACCATACGCTTGATCGGCTCCAACGCGAATAACGTGTTTTCGAACGTCGCGAGTTCCATTCAGTAGTGCAACCCGACCACCTCGGTAGGGCAAGGGAAGAGTATGAACCGCACGCGTTTATTGATGATTGGAGTTTTGGCCTTAGCGCTGGGCTTCCTTGTAAGTGTTTATGTCTATAAGAGCTTGCAATCGAAAAGCGGCGTCGCCTCAGATCCGGGCATTGATGTCATAGTAGCTGCCGACGACCTTCAGGTCGGGGCGCGCGTCGAAGAACACGACATCAAGATTATCCGCATCCCGGTCGCCGACCTTCCCTCCGGCGCCCCTCGCAGGCGCTCCGATGTTCTCGGACACGGTGTCATCATCCCTATCACCAAGGGCGAGTTCATTCTGCCCACAAAGCTTGCCGGTGAGAATGCGGGGTCGGGTTTGCCCTCGCTCATTCCTCCTGGGATGCGAGCCATTTCCGTCAAGGTAAATGACGTGGTCTCAGTCGCTGGTTTTGTCACCGCCGGGACACGGGTCGACGTCCTGCTGACAGGAACACCGAACGGCGGTTCCGAGCCGCAAACAACTACCGTGCTACAGAATGTCGCAGTGCTGGCCGCCGGCAGCAAACTGGAACGCAATCAGAATGGCGAACCCGTAAACACGCCCGTCATCACGCTTCTGGTCTCTCCTGACGATGCCCAGCGGCTTGCGCTCGCCAGTTCCGAGGGAAAGATCCAGCTCGCGTTGCGCAACCCGCTCGACACGAAGTCCGACGAAGTGCCATCCTCCGGGGCGAGAGCGCTGTATAAGTTCGCGCCCGCTCCAGCGCCCGCGGTACATACTCCGGTTCATCGGACGCTTCCGGTAAAGGCCACGCCGACGCCACCTCCGGCTACTACTGGCGTTAGTGTTGAAGTCTACCAGGGTGACAAACCCAAGCAGGTAGTCCCACTCTCAGACCAGAATTCCGAGGCCAAGTGATCGGAAAATCTTCGAGCTTCCGAATTGCATCCATGCGCAGCAGGTTTCCTCAGGCGGAGAGAAATCAGAAAATTAAAGTTTGCACACTATCGCTCGGGGTCTTACTGGTCCCCGTAGCGTTTACCCTCTCTGTGCTTGCCGAAAGCGTCCAAGTGGACGCGGCGGCACAGGCCCAGAGTCAGGCGCCGACGGGAACCCAGACCACGACTCTTCCGCCCCAGTCGCAGCAACCGCAGGGCGCGGCACCCCTGCGTGTGATGGTGGGCAAATCGCTGTTAATCAATACCACCGAGCGGCTCAGGCGCATTTCTATTACCGATGATTCGATCGCTTTCGCCCGGGTGATTGCACCGACGCAGATCCTCATTAATGGCAAGATGCCGGGGGAAGTCTCGCTGCTCATTTGGGATGAACTGGAGCGCTCGCGCAGCTTTGACCTGCGGGTCGATGTGGACGTCAGCGCCTGCGCTGACGAAGAACACCGCGTGTTCCCCGACGAGCAGATCGCGGTTACCCCTTCGCGAGCCGCGATTGTCCTTTCCGGACACGTGTCCACCGAAGACGTGGCCAAGCGGGCCGCCGAGCTGGCGAGCGCCTACTCGCCAAGAGTGGTGAACGTATTGACGTTCGGGCCGGTCGGGGCCCAGGAGGTCCTGCTGCAGGTGAAGTTTGCGGAAGTCGATCGCAGCGCCCTCAACCAGATGGGGGTGAACTTTATCTCCACCGGGGCAGCCAATACCAGCGGCTCAATAACCACAGGGCAGTATGGCGGCTTTGGGCCTCAGACCCTGACCCCGGGCACGTCGTCAGGAACCACCACCACTCCCGCGAATACCATCAACAATGTCCTGAACCTTTTCGTATTTCGTCCGGATATTAATTTTGGCGCGGTAATCGAGGCACTGGAGACCAAGAACCTTTTGCAGATTCTCGCCGAGCCCAACCTCATCGCGGTCAACGGCAAGGAAGCCAGCTTTCTGGCCGGCGGACAATTCCCGTTCCCCATCGTGCAGCCCGGCGCCGGGTTCACGGCAGTTACCATCTCGTTCAAGGAATTTGGCGTACGGTTGCAGTTCACTCCGGAAATCAAACCCAACGGGAACATCCACCTGAAGGTCGCTCCCGAGGTCAGCACGCTCGATTTCGCGAACGCACTGACGATCTCCGGATTCACGGTGCCCGCCCTGAGCACGCGCAAAGCCGAGACCGAATTTGAATTGCAGGATGGGCAGAGCTTTGTGATCGCGGGCCTGATGGACAACCGCGTCACCGACATCTACAACAAGATTCCGGGCCTGGGGGATATTCCGATCCTGGGGAATTTCTTTCGCAGCAGGAGTGCGTTGAAAAGCCACTCCGAATTGATGGTCCTGTGCACGGTGCGCCGGGTTTCGCCGACCACGGAACCGCCCGAGCCGCCCAAGGACCCGAAGCCGTTTATGGACAACGGCAAATTTGACAAGCACGATAAATAGGCGCATACGTACAGAGCGCAGCGGTCTGCCAGAGCGAACTGTCGGTGAACGAAGACACGGGTAGCCGGTTATGCCAGAGCTTTCAGTCGTCATTGTCGCCACCGATAACGAACAGCGCGCGGTGCTGCAGGTGTTGGTCGATGGCACCAGCGTAGCGCGCACCGCGCACACCTGTGCCAGTTTTCCGGTCGCCGCAACTGATCCGGTCGCTCGCCGGGTTCGTGCCGCCAATCCCGACGTCACTCTGATCGACATTCCCGCCGACAATCCCTCGCCAGCCCTGCGCGCTGTCGAACTCTTGCACCAGGAAATGCCGGAGGGCGCCATCTTCGCCATCGGCAACCTCCACCAGCCCCAGGTTATCGTCAACGCCATGCGGGCCGGGGCCCGGGAGTTTATCGAACGCCCCACCAACACGACAGATCTGCTGGAAGCCTTCGTCCGCCTCACGACGGCGCAACGGAGAGTGCGACAGGAAGGTCCTCGCGGCAAGGTGTTCGCCATTATTAATGCCAAGGGAGGAAACGGCGCGACCACGGTCGCCGTCAACCTTGCCCTGGCTTTGCAGTCCTCGCATGGACAAACCGCGCTGGTCGACCTGGCGCCGCTGGGCCACGCCGCTTTGCACATGAATCTCAAGCCCGTCTTCAACGTGGCCGATGCCACCCGCAATCTGCACCGCATGGACGCTTCCCTGCTGGAAAGCTTCATGACCCGCCATAGCGGCGGAATGCAACTACTAGCGGGAACCAATGTTCCCGCGGCGATCG
>Ga0307474_10004015_pt1 | contig 10591 bp, 8 predicted proteins | sample atmos_gasesECM1C_2_FD_203312 | JGI IMG/M metagenome (GOLD analysis project Ga0307474, IMG submission 203312) | Hardwood forest soil microbial communities from Morgan-Monroe State Forest, Indiana, United States - atmos_gasesECM1C_05 | ecosystem: Environmental > Terrestrial > Soil > Temperate...
TCACAGTGATATAAGTCAGGTGGTGTGACGTTGGTCGGGCCGACCCGAACTGGTCACAGAGCTTTGGCGGCCGGCGTAGCGGCGACGATTTTGTGTTTTGTGCGCAGCATCTTTCGTGTGACGCCATGATGTGGCAGAAGACAAACGCGGTGATTGGAACATGGTGAGGGAAAACATCTCGTTGGGCCAGCGCGTCGAGGCGCTGACGTGGCTGATCTCGTTCCAGGCACGGCAGCCGATCAACGGCGCCCGAGCGCGCGTCGATTCATGGCGTCGCAGCCGGAGGGGCCACTCGGGTCGGGGCATTGCTCCTGCTGATCGCGCCGCCCTCTGTGTGACGAATCCCGAGCTCGCGGCGCTACGTCAGCGCTATGCCGGAGTTCGGGACGTTATCCGCAGATCGCCGGTTTGGCGTAGCGGTTCTGTCGCGGGGGACGATTTGCTCTATTTCCGAGGTGACAATGCCTACGTCTTCCAGTATAGGGACAAGAATACGCCGGAAAAGTATGTCCTGACGTACTTTTATTTGAAAACCATCGACACGCTTGGTCTTCTGGATATTTTCACTGAAGACGGCGACTACGGCGTATTTACATTTCCGACAGGTGACACAGACAAGGACGGAAAGAATAGATTCGTCAGCCGCGACCTCCTCGATTCAGTCTCTGAGTTGCTATTCCTGGAACGGGCGCTGCAGATCTCGCACCTGCCGGAGTTGAAGGTGCTCGATATCGGCGCAGGATACGGCAGGCTTGCCTACCGGGCCGTTACCGCGCTCAGCAACATCGGTACCTATTTTTGCATCGACGCTATCCCGGAGTCGACCTTTCTTTCCTCGTATTACCTGTTGAGAAAGGGCGCGGCAGGTACGCGTGTCGTCGCGTTCGACGATCAACAGGATCTCGTCCCCGGAACGATCGATCTAGCGGTCAACATCCATAGCTTCTCCGAATGCTCGATGGAGGCCGTCGATTACTGGGTCTCCCGATGTGCCGAGCTGAAGATCGAGTACCTTTTTATCGTTCCTAACATGAGTCTAGAAGGCGAAAAAGCCGTACGGATGATCGACGGTACCGATTTCAGTCCCCTACTCGCACAATATGGTTACCGTCTGTGTCATGCCGAGCCGAAATACGGGAACCCAGAGGTGCAAAAATATGGAGTTTCCCCCAAGTGGTATTACCTCTTCCGCGCCACCTCAGCGTGATCAGCGCCGGTACTGAGTGTTCATTGCGGTGAGAAACCTCGTGACCGGATCAACGCCGATGGAAGATTAGAAAGAGTGGCCGTTGACACGCGAGGGGAAGCTATGCACGCAGCCACCGGCATGTCGTAATACGCGGCGGCGTTGGTGGCGAAAGCGTTTCTGTGTCAGAGTAATTGGATTTCACGTTTTCCTGCGTTACGGGGAATCGTCGTCGGTCTGCTCGTGCGAGTTTGCCCGGAGGCGACTGCCCAAGCCCGGGCGCCTCGACGAAGCCAAGCAGGTTCGGCGAGACCGCCTTGCGTGCTCGTGCCCGCGGTGCAGAAGCGTAAGGCCCCGGTGGCCCAGGGCTCAATATCGCAGGGAATCAATGCATTGCCGGGCCAAAACTTCATCGGAGGAAGTTGCAAAGCTTCATTTTGCGATCACTTCTGCGCAAACGCCCATACCGAGACGGGAAAGTTGGGTTCGTTGTGCAGGGAATGCCACCAGCGCCGATACCGAGCCCAGCGCCAAAAGTTGGCACGCACGCAAGCGATATTTCCCCAGGAACCGGTTTTGATCCGCTCCAAATCGAAGCCGCACTCGGCCAAAAAGTATCGGATGCCGGTTTCGGTCCAGCGCGAACAGTCAACCGGGACTTCGTGGATTCGGATCAGAAAGGGCGTAGTCATTAGGAAGTAGCCGCCAGGACGCAGCATTTCGTACACATGCTTTCCGGCACGGTAGGGCCAGAGCAGGTGCTCAAACACCTGCTCTGCGAAGATCAGGTCGAACTGCTCGCTCAATGCCGACGCGCAAATGTCGAATTCGGGATAGTGAACCGAGCGGTACGTCTTGAACTGCTCGATGCGGCCCCAGTAATCTCCGGAAAGCTCGAGCGCGCTTCGTTGGTGAGGCTGGACACTATGCACCAGTTTCCGCGTTTCACGGTCCATCACTCTGCGGACCCAATAGACCGACGGGTCCGGCATGAACAGGCGACGACACAGGCGAGGTAACAGCGCCTCGCCAGGCATCGACGTGACGGAGGCTGGTGTCGTCAAGCGCTGGCCGCGGTCAGCATAGTGTGCTTCGTCCTCGCCTAAGTCACCCATAGTGCGATCTCCTCCTCGTAGCGCGAACCGCCAAAATATTACCGTTGACGTGTCGTCATGCGCTGCAACTGCAAAGCCGCGAAGTTTGTCTACTGTCCCGGACCGTGGCTCGGGAAGGCCCTACCCCTCCTGCGCTCGGGCCAGCGCAATTCATTGCTGACCAAACGCATGACAGCCAAGCACATAACCGATGAAGACCGTCCTCTACGCGCTCGTCAGGGCCGACAATAATAAAGTGTTCAGGGCCATGGCGGTTCGCCATGTCGCTTCCATCGGGTGATGTTCCGATAATCTCGGTCACGCGAGAGGTGTGCTCGCTTACCAAATCCAATTGAGCCATGACCAAAACTCCTAGATTGCAGTGGGTAGCGACGGTAGTGGGTTAAACTGCCGGGCGTCTCAGCAGGGGTGCGGGGCTCCCGCTTTCATTTGGCAGAACGCGCACGGGAAGTGAAGGGCTAAAGATCCGCGATGAGGTTTGTGCTGGCAAGCTATGGAAGCCGTGGCGATGTCGAGCCCGGCGTCGCTGTCGGCCGTGAGCTGCTGCGCAGAGGACACGACGTGCGCATGGCTGTCGCGCCTGACATGGTTGGCTTCGTCGAGGCGGCTGGGCTTGCGGCGGTCGCCTACGGGCACGAGACGCGGCGGTGGGTCGACGGTCAACGCGACTTTTCGACGTGTTTATTCCGCCACTTCTGGCGGATCCAGGATCTGATCAGCTTAGGGCGCGAGGCTTTGGAGTTGTTCACTCAGAACTGGGAGGAGATGAGCGCGACGCTGATGTCGCTGGCCCAGGAGGCCGACCTGCTGGTCACCGCCCTGGCCTTTGAGGGGCCTGCCGCCAACGTCGCTGAGTATTACGACATTCCGTTGGCCACGTTGCATTTCTTCCCGGCGCGGGCCAACGGCCAGGCGTTGGTTCGCTCCGTCGGGAGGGTGGTCGAGTGGCTGGTTTGGCGCCTTTGGAAGAAGGTTGACGACTCGCAGCGTCGTGAACTGGGGCTGCCGAAGGCGACAGGCCCCTGGCCGCGGCGGATCGCAGAACGCGGATCGTTGGAAATTCAGGCCTACGACGAGGTGTGCTTTCCCGAGCTGGCAGCCGAATGGGCGAACTGGGATGGCCGACGGCCCTTTGTTGGCGCGCTGACGATGGAGTTGCCCACGGATGCCGATGAGGAGGTCGCGTCGTGGATTGCCGCGGGAACACCGCCGATTTACTTCGGGTTTGGCAGCATGCCGGTCGAGTCGCCTGCCGATACGATTGCCATGATCAGCGCGGCGTGTGCGCAGTTAGGTGAGCGTGCGTTGATTTGCGCCGGCTGGAGTGACTTCAGAGACGTCCCACATTCCGAGCATGTCAAGGTGGTGGGTACGGTGAACCACGCGGCCATTTTTCCGGCCTGCCGCGCGGTCGTGCACCATGGTGGCGCCGGCACCACGGCCGCGGGCCTGCGCGCCGGGGTCCCCACGCTCGTTCTCTCGATGATGTTGAGCGATCAGTTGAACTGGGCAGCTCGGGTCAAACAACTGAAAGTTGGCTTCGGACAGCGCTTTTCGCGCACTACCCAGGAATCGCTGGTCGCGGACCTGTGCACCATCCTCGCCCCGCACTACGTCGCTCGGGCCCGCGAGATCGCCACTCAGATGACCAAACCCGCCGAAAGCGTTGCGGCCGCTGCCGATCTCTTGGAAGATTTCGCTCGCTTGAGACGTGTTGGCTGATCGGCGAAGGTGGCCGTCCGGATGGTCGGCGCCGGCGACTGAGTCAGGCTGACACGGTTTCTCGGATCCACGATGACGCGGCGCCGTGAAGCGACCACAGCGTCACGCTCAGCCGGGAAAGGTTGAGCAGTAACCGCGGTGCCGCTTGCACAAGTAGACACTCGCCGGGTTGCGGCCGCGGGCACTGCGGGTCATCGACGCGTCAACTGCTAGCATCGGATCCTGTGTTTGGACGCGGGGCTCCGATCCGGATCGGCATTCTGGGCACAGCCCGCGTCGCACCGGCGGCGCTCGTCAACCCGGCGAAGGACAGCAGCGAAGTCGAGGTGGCTGCGGTGGCGGCGCGCGACGTGGCCCGTGCTCAAGCCTTTGCCGCCAAGCACGGCGTCGCCCGGGTGCACGACAGCTATGAGGCGCTGATCGCCGATCCAGAACTGGATGCTGTCTACATCGCGCTGCCGAACGGCTTGCACGGCAGATGGACCCGAGCTGCGCTTACCGCGGGCAAGCACGTGCTGTGCGAAAAGCCGTTTACCGCCAACGCCGCCGAGGCCCGCGAGATCGCCGAACTGGCCGCGAAGTCAGACCGGGTCGTGATGGAGGGATTCTATTATCGCTACCTTCCGTTGACTTTGCGTGCGGAGCAGATCATTGCCTCCGGCGAGCTGGGCAAGCTGGAGCGGGTGGAAGTGGCGTTGTGCACGCTGTTGCCGAAGTTCTCCGACATCCGTTACGACTACTCCCTTGCTGGTGGTGTGACAATGGATCTCGGATGCTATGCGGTCAATATGGCTCGCACGTTCGGTGGTTCGACTCCGGAAGTCGTTTCGGCACAGGCGAAACTGCGCGATGCTCAGGTGGACCGGGCAATGACGGCCCAGTTGCGGTTTGCGGGCGGACACACCGCGCTGGTCCGCTGCTCGATGTGGTCATCGAATCTACTGCAGTTGAGCGCCAAGGTGATTGGCGACCGTGGCCAACTGCGCGTGCTCAGTCCGGTGGCACCTTTTCGTCGGCTCTCGGTCCGATCCGCTGACGGCAATCGGGTAGAACACTTCCCGCGGCGCGCCCCGTTCGCGTATCAGCTTGACGCTTTCGCCGCGGCGGTGCTGCACGGCGAGCCGGTGAAGACGACGCCGCAAGACGCGGTCGAGAACATGACCGTCATCGATGCGATCTATCGCGCTGCCGGTCTCCCGCTTCGCGAGCCGACCTGAACGCTAATCCGTCCGCCCAGTTGGCGCTTCGGACAACAAGCGGCGTGCCGGGTCGGCGCACTGGGTGGAGGCGATCGATGGTACTTACGCTGGCCAGCGCCAATGATCGTCTCGGTACTTCGAGTTCTATCACCGATGTAGGGGACAAGCAGGGAGATGCCCACGACGGCGTTTTTGACACGTTGTCAGGTCGGGAAATGCGTCTGGTTCACGTGTGCGGCGACCCGCAAGGCGTTGGCCGCGACCGTCAAACTGGGGTTCAAACCGGTGCTGGAAGGGAAGAACGCGGCGTCCACCACGTAGAGATTATTCACTTCGTGCGCCCGGTTCTGTGGGTCCAGCACGCTGGTCTTGGGATCGGTGCCAAACCGGCACGTGCCGCAGACGTGGGCCACGGCCGCGTTGTTTGTGGCGCCACGCAGGGTGATTTTGCGAAACGGCTTCAGCACCTGTTTCAACTGGCGTAAAAACACCGCGCGGCGCTCGATCTCACAGGCGTGCAAATGATATTCGATTCGCGGCCGCTGGCAGCCGTCCACGCTGGGCCAGTCGGCCGGCAGCACGCGGTTGTCCAAATAGGGCAGGTCTTCCATGATCAGGGCCAGCAGATGCCCGCTATTAAAGAAATGTTCGTAGATCGGACGCAGCGCCGGTCTCATCGGGCGGAGTGCCTTGCTCTGCCAGCCGGGGTGATTGGTCAGAACCTCCATGGGCGGCACCGCCCCCGCTGATTGCACGGTGCCGTATTTCTGCCCCTCCCAGAAATAAAAATCGTTCAGCCCGATTTCCTTGTTGGGGCCTCTGATCTTCCAGTCGCGCTGCGGCCAGATCTCGACCCAGTCAATCAGATGCCGCATCAAGTTGCGTCCCACCCAGTCTGAGCCGTTGGCCAATCCGCGCGGCCAATCGCCGGATCGGGAATTGAGCAACAGCACCGGGGTGATCAGCGCGCCGGCGGCCAGCACCACCACCTTGGCCTTGAGGGTTAGCATGCCGGCGGGATGCTCGCAGATCACGTGCTGGACCTGGGTGGCGTCGGCGTCTAGGCGCACGACCCGACATTGCGTCAGCAGCTGGGCGCCGTGCTCGGCAAGGGCCGGCAGCACACAATTGCGCGCGGCGTCGTTTTTGCACGACTGGTCGCACAGATAGCCCTGACAGGTGGCACAGCCGTCGGTGTAGTCACAGGCCATCGGCAGGTGGTAGGGATGCAATCCCTGACCCACCAGATGGTCGACCAACGGCTGGTTGTCTGCTGAAAACGGTGGCGCCGCAGGTAGATTGACCTCGGCCGCGTCCGGGCGCAGGGGATCGCGCTGGCCGCGAACGCCCAGCAGCTTCTCCGCTGCTGCATACCAGGGCCGCATCTGGTCGTAGGTGACCGGCCAGGCATCTGGCACGGTGGACTCGCCGGGGTCGCCAAAGTCTTGCCGGGGAGTGAAATCGCGAGCAAAAAATCGCTCGCAAACCATGCCATAGAGGGCAGACGACCCCCCGGTCCCGCTGCCGAGGAACGGCACAAACCGTCGCGCGGAGCGCCCGCTCATGAATTCGATCTCGTCGGTGGAGCGTCCGGCCCGGGCCAGGGCGTCGTAGTAGGTCTCCGTGGAACGGCTCGCCAGCGGCTCGGCCACTTCCGGCTCCGAAGAGCGAATCGTCCCCGGCACGCCCGGCAGTGTCGAGCGCCCCTTCTCGACGAACAACACCCTGCGGCCTGCCTTGGCCAACGAATAGCCCAGCATTCCGCCGCCCATGCCGGTGCCCACGACAATCACGTCCCACGCAATGCGTTCCGCCTCGCGCGGATTCAGCTGGCCGTCAGCCAAAATCGAGTTCCTCCGGGATGATGGCCCAAAGCTTTGCCCGGTTTGAGCGAATCACGACCATAGCATCCGCTGCCACAGAGAGGTTGAAATTCCCCGCCCCGGCCACGGTGTGAAACCTAGGTGTCGTTGCGGTGAGAGCCGCGGGCAGCCGGCGCGGTGGACGGGCCGGCGCGCCGCTCGCGGACTGCACGGGGGTAGCATCCCCGCCGAGATGGGTATCGCTGATGTGTAAGAGGATGTAATCCGGCCGCGGATACTCCGCGGCCCAACTTTGCGCGACGAGAGAACTTGCCCAAAACTTCTAGGTTTCAGGTCGATAGCGCGGGTATTCGGGTTATGCTGCCGAACGGCTGAGCTAGCAAATAGTGGGCTGCCGCTTTCATTTCGCAGAACACGTAGGGGAAGCGAAAGGCGAGAACCACCCGATGAGGTTTGTACTGGCATGCTATGGAACTCGCGGCGATATCGAACCGTGCGCCGCCCTCGGCCGTGAACTGCTGCGCCGTGGGCACGAAGTGCGCATGGCCGTCAACCCTAGTCTGATTGGCTTCGCTGAGGCGGCTGGGCTCACTGCGGTCGCGTACGGGCTGGACCAGCAGGCCATGTTGGACGCGCACCGCGACTTCTGGAGGGATTTATTCAGCAACTTCTGGAGGGTCCGGAATCTGATCAGGGAGTGGCGCGAATCTTGGGAGCCCAGCGTCCGGTGCTGGGGGGAGATGAGCACGACGCTGACAGCGCTGGCGGAGGGGACCGACTTGCTCTTCACCGGCCTGGCTTTCCAGGAGGTCGCTGCCGACGTCGCGGAGTGTTACGACATCCCGTTGGCCACGTTGGATCACATCCCGCTGCGAGCTAACGGCCGTCTCCTGCCATTCCTGCCGGCTCCGGTGGGCCGCTTTGTTATGGTGGTGGGCGAGTGGCTAATTTGGCAGCTGTGGAAGAAGGTCCAGGACCCACAGCGCCGTGAACTGGGCCTGCCGAAGGCCACAGGCCCCGGGGTGCGACGGATCACCGAACGCGGATCACTGGAAATCCAGGCCTACGACGAGGTTTGCTTTCCCGGATTGGCAGCCGAATGGGCGAAATGGAATGGCCAACGGCCCTTTGTTGGCGCGCTGACGATGGAGTTGCCCACGGATGCCGATGAGGAGGTCCTCTCGTGGATTGCCGCGGGAACACCGCCGATTTACTTCGGTTTTGGCAGCATTCCGGTCGAATCTCCCGCCGACACGATTGCCTTGGTCGGCGCGGCCTGCGCGGAGTTAGGCGAGCGGGCGTTGGTGTGCGCCGGCTGGACTGACTTCAGCGACGTGCCCCACTTCGAGCACGTCAAGATGGTGGGCGAGGTGAACCACGCGGCTATCTTTCCGGCCTGCCGCGCGGTCGTGCACCACGGTGGCGCGGGCACTACGGCCGCGGGCCTGCGCGCCGGAGTTCCCACGCTCGTCCTCTGGATGTTGGGCGATCAGCCGCTCTGGGGAGCTCGGGTAAAACGACTTAAGGTGGGCACCGCCCGGCGCTTTTCGAGCAGTACCCGGGAGTCGCTTGTCGCGGACCTGCGCACCATCCTTGCCCCGGAATACGTCGCCCGGGCCCGCGACATCGCTACCGGGATGACCAAACCCGCCGACAGCGTTGCGGCCGCTGCTGATCTTGTGGAGGACTTCGCGCGCTTGAAGCGTGTTGGCTGATCGGCGGAGATGGCCCGTCGGGACGATCGGCGCCGCCAACTCGCCGATTGCCTCGGCGTGGCTTGTGGGGTCTCGGCTGGGCTGAAAAGAGCTCGCCACCGATGCACGACATGATCGATCGCCGCGTGCGGGCTTTTCAGCTTGCAAGGCTTAGCTTGCAGTCAAACTGGTGTGCACGGCGGCAGCCTAATTTATCGCGATACTCGCCGTGACACGAGCTTTGAGCTAGCGAAAGTTCCTGTCCTGCAAGGGATAATGAAGCTCTCACGACCGGCTCTTGCGACTGTGGGTCTGGGGGACCAGAACATGGTGATCGATGTGTCGATCCAAATCGAGACGTCGCGCCAGCCGAACCCGCTAAACAGCAACGTGCTGGTGTTCGCACTGCCTCCCAAGGGTTTCCAGGCGGGCCGGTGCTCTCGCTGCCGTCGGCGATGTCGGTGCCCCTTTGACGGTGGCGATGGAACGTGCCGGTGGCGCACCTTTGACGTGGGTACGTTGAATGCTTACCTGCAGACCGCCGCACCGCGGGTCCGGTGTGGCGAGCACGGGCTGGTAGTGGCGCATGTGTGGTGGTCGCGCTGGCCTGAGATGCCGCGACGGCATGTTTCAACAGGTTGTCAGGTGGTGAAATGCGCCTGGTTCATGTGCGCGGCCACCCGCAAGGCGTTGGCCGCGACTGTCAAACTGGGATTTATCCCGGTGCTGGAAGGGAAGAACGAGGTATCCACCACGTAGAGGTTGTCCACTTCGTGCGCCCGGTTTTGTGGGTCCAGCACACTGGTTTTGGGATCGGTACCAAACCGGCACGTGCCGCAGACGTGGGCCAGGGCCGCGTTGCTTTTGGCGCCCCCCAGAGTGATTTTGCGAAACGGCTCCAACACCTGTTTCACCTGCCGCAAAAACACCGCGTGGCGCTCGATCTCACTGGCGTGAAGACGATATTGGATTCGCAGCCGCTGGCGACCGTCCGAGCTTGGCCGATCGCATGGCAGCACGCGGTTGTCCAAATAGGGCAGGTCTTCCATGATCGCCGCCAGCACCAGTCCGCCGCTGAAGAATCGCTCGTAGATGAGGCGCACCGCTGGGCTCATCAGGCGCAGTGCCGTGTGCTTCCAGCCGGGGTGATTGGTCAGCGCCTCCATGGGCGGCATCGCGCCACCTGACTGCAGGGTGCCGTATTTCTGCCCCTCCCAGAAATAAAAATCGTTCAGCCCGATCTGCTTGTTTTCGGCGGTGATGTTGCAATCGGGTTGTGGCCAGACCTCGATATGGTCAGCTACGTGACGCATCAAGTTGCGTCCCACCCAGTCTGAGCCATTGGCCAATCCGCGCGGCCAATCACCGGATCGGGAATTGAGCAACAGCACCGGGGTGATCAGCGCGCCGGCGGCCAGCACCACCACCTTGGCCTTGAGGGTCAGCATGCCGGAGGGATGCTCGCAGATCACGTGCTGGACCTGGGTGGCGTCGGCGTCTAGGCGCACGACCCGACATTGCGTCATCAGGTGGGCGCCGTGCTCGGCAAGGGCGGGCAGCAGGCAATTGCGGGCGGCGTCGTTTTTGCACGACTGGTGGCAGAGATAGCTTTGACAGGTGGCGCAACCCTCGGTGTAGTCACAGGCCATCGGCAGGTGGTAGGGATGCAATCCCTGACCCGCCAGGTGGTCGACCAGCGGCTGGTTGACTGCTGAAAACGGCGGCGCCGCAGGCAGATTGACCTCGGCCGCCTCCGGGCGCAGGGGATCGCGCTGGCCGCGAACGCCCAGCAGCTTCTCCGCTGCTGCATACCAGGGCCGCATCTGGTCGTAGGTGACCGGCCAGGCCTCTG
>Ga0307474_10004016_pt1 | contig 10591 bp, 7 predicted proteins | sample atmos_gasesECM1C_2_FD_203312 | JGI IMG/M metagenome (GOLD analysis project Ga0307474, IMG submission 203312) | Hardwood forest soil microbial communities from Morgan-Monroe State Forest, Indiana, United States - atmos_gasesECM1C_05 | ecosystem: Environmental > Terrestrial > Soil > Temperate...
AGGCGAACCCAACGAATCGGTCAAGCTGTTGCAGCGCGTGATCTTGAACATAGCGGGCAGCAAAACAATCTCCTGATCATTCAGCGGCAACCGGAAATCCAGAGCTTTACTGCTTTTCTCTGCATTTGAGGCTGTTGCTACTACCTCAGCTCCTAATTCTCTAGGATAAACCCATACCCGTTGGCCGCTCCGGCAAACGATTTTTCGGTGTTCCGGGTTCATGATCTCGACGCGAAGCTTGTCCGGACCTTGAAAACTGATTTTGACCGGCTCGTCCACTATCGCCGCATAAGCCGCCGAATCCTTCCCGCCTTCGATCGAACGGACCACCACTTCTGTTTCAACCGCTTTGCCGCCGGACTTCGAAAAGAATAAGGTCAAGTAGGGCTGCAAGACACGGCCCAGAACGTCATACCGGTTCGGCGCAGCGAAGGACGCGGCAGGAAAAAGTACGCACACCGCCAGGACCAACCGTCGTAAACCGGAAAGCATATGGTAAAATTAGTAGCCTGCATCGCTCAAGAATGCCCAGCACCTTTTACGTATATGATCCGTTGGCGTCTCAAGCAACTTGCGGGGGTTGGCGATTCGTTCTCGTCCTCGTGCTCGATTTGGGGGCTAGATTGCTGGTAACGGTTTAGCACGCACCCGGAGGCTATAGAGCGCTAACACGAATGGGACTTATAGGACTAATGTGACTTATGGGTCGTATTGGGTCCCATAGGTCCTATCCGGATTTCGTCGATCGGGTTGATTACGGCCTGCAATGATGCCGCGTCCTCGCATCGAGCACGAGCACGAGCACGAGCACGAGCACGAGCACGAGCACGAGCACGAACGCCGAACGCCAAACGCCGAACGCTTTCTTGCGGCTCCCGGGTTTTCCCGCTAAACTGGCAGTCAACGATGCACCAAGATCTGTGTTAGCGCCGAACTTGCTGCTAGCTGCCCAATCCGGCGGATTTCTATACGCCTTTACCGAGGCCACCTTCGAAGGGAAGTTAGTTCTCGCGGTGCTCTTTATCGCCTCGATTTTCAGCTGGTCCGTCATGATAACTAAGATGCGGATGGTGCGGCTCGCTAGAAAACAGAATGAGCAGTTTCTGCAACGATTCCGAGCCGACCGGCAGCCCCTGCGGATTTACGAATCGCAAGGTCGTTTCGATGGTTCTCCGCTTTTCTCTATTTATAGAGCCGGTTGTCGCGAACTGACGTTGCATCTCCTGGGTGCGACCGAAGTCGACGAGACATTTCGAGCTCGCCTCGACGTGGCGGAGCGGATCACTCCTTCTCAGATGAATGTGGTGACTAGCGCAATGGAGCGAGCCGTGGGCGAATCCGCTCTCCGTCTAGAAGCGCAAATGATTTTGTTGGCGACGGCCGTAAGTGGAGCGCCGTTTTTGGGCCTGCTCGGAACGGTTTGGGGAGTAATGGACACATTCTCTGGAGTCGCGCTGGCAGGCTCGGCCAGTCTGCAAGCAATGGCGCCAGGTGTTTCCGGGGCGCTGGTTACAACCGTCACCGGTCTATTGGTAGCGATTCCAGCCATGTTCGGATACAACTTTCTGGTGACCAGTATTCGTTCTCTGATCGTCCAGAGCGACAACTTCGCGGCTGAACTCGCTTCGGAGTTTGAGCACAAGTATGTAAATCACGGTAGCCGATCCGTGTTTGCCAAGTAGCGAGGTCATGCCGAGAGAAAAAAATCACGCAAAGACGCAAAGGCGCAAAGGTTCGGAGCACGAGAGGATGATCACACTAACGAGGCGAAGCTCAGGAGACGTTGGCCGTTATCGCGAGAGTTTCAGGCGTGACTCTAGACTTTGGCTAGGTCGAAATGCCGCTGCAGTGTTTCTTATCGGTTTTCACGACTTCGAGGGCGTTTTTACTCCCCGGTTACCCGAAACGCTTAGTACGTCATTACCACTGGTTTCGCATGCTCCGAACCTTTGCGCCTTTGCGTCTTTGCGTAAGATTTTATGTCCGTGGGTCGCAGTTCAGCTGCTCAGTGACTCTGCGGTGAAAAGTGGTTTGACGTGTCCCAATTCTTAGTTATGCGCCGGTATTCTGATCGTCCAGCGATGCACACGTTGACCGAGATCAACGTCACGCCCTTGTTGGACTTGGCCTTCGTGCTTCTGATCATCTTCATCATCACAACGCCTTTGATGGAGAACAGCGTTAATCTGGTCGTGCCGACTAGCGTCCAAGCCAATCAATCGGTGAACCTGGCGGAAACGCAGAGCATCTCGATCGACAAAGACAACAACCTGTCGCTGAACAATGAGCCTATGGATGCCGCCACATTGGAACAGCGATTGATCGCTTTGCACGCTGAAAAACCGGAGGCGCCGGTGATTGTCCGCCCCGATAAGTCGCTTAGCGTCCAGCAGTTCGTTGCGGTCATGGACATTCTCCAGAGAGCGCAGATCTCAAAGGTCGGCGTGGCGACTCGACCGGATGAACCCGTCGGGCCATAGCTTGCGGAGGGCAGAAGCTCAATGATTCCTGATGAGGAGGGCGAGTTTCGCGGAACGGGAGGGTTCACGCGGAACATTATCATTATTGCTGCCCTGCACCTGGTCGGGTTAGGTGTCCTGATTCTATTTACGATTCATCCGACCAAGAAGAAGGAAGAACAACTGGTATGGATGAACCCAGGGTCATTTGGGAGCAACGACATTGGCGGCGGCCCAGCAGCGAACAGCAGCACTCCGGAACCCGAAGAATCCCCGGAGACAACTCCGGAATCTACGACTCCGACTCCTCCCCCTTCAACCCCGGAACCGGCTACTCCAACCCCGGCTCCGGAGACTCCTGCTCCCACGCCTCCACCGCTGACTCCACCGCCCGCCGAACAATCTAGCGAATTGCCGCTCAATCAAACGCCTACGCCGACACCCACTCCGAAGCCGACTCCAACGCCGACCCCAAAACCGAAACCCACGCCAACACCAAAACCAACTCCGAAGCCCACCCCGAAACCGACACCAAAGGCGACCGCAAAACCGACCGCAACACCCAAACCGTCCCCTAAGCCAAGCGCAAAGCCGACGCCAAAATCCACGGCCAGTCCGAAGCCAAGCGCGAAAGCGACGCCCTCGAGTAAGCCCAAAGAATCTGGCTCGACAACGCCGAAACCCAGTGGTTCCCCTAAACCAAAAGGCGCAAGCGAAGGAACCGAAGAGGCGAAAAATGGTTCAACTTCGGAGAAGAACCACGGCGAAGGGAACGGCAACGCTAAATCGGATAAGCATCAGCAAACCGGATCCGGGAACGGCGAGGGACAAGAACATGGGACCGCTTCCGGCAACGGTGAAGCCGATATCGGTCTTTATGCCGAAATCATCAAGAATCGGTTTCAGAGCGCCTGGAACCAGCCACACGGGGAGATCCCTGCCGGTACAACTATTGTAGTCAATGTCCGCCTCAAGATTCAACCGGATGGAAGCGTAACAGAATTCTCGATCGTTGACGGCTCGGGCAATGCAGTCGTTGATGATTCGGTAAGAGAAGCGGGTAAGAAGATCACGAAACTGCCTCCTCCCCCAGGTGGCGATACTTTCACACCGATCATCCGATTTGAGCTCGGGGACTAGGGGGGCGGTGAAAGGTGAAAGGTGATTGGTGGGTGCCGGAAGACGGGGAAAACGCCGCCAGCGCATCTGGCCGTTCTGATGGCTCTCTTTTCGCCCGACCAATCACTAGTCACTAATCACCAATCACTTCCGCATCCCGCGTGCCAGGAATCGCAAACTGCCCACGAAAAAAACTGCAATTGGGGGGGGTAGTCCCGCGTCTTCCATTAGGGTTGCTTCTATGGCACCATTATATTAGTAACCGCGACGACCACCATGGCCGAAGCCGAGAATTATCAGCACTATCAAGTACTCCGGCGTGAAGACGGGAGTCTCTGGGAATTGGGTAAGGGTGCGATGGGCATCACCTATAAGGCATTCGACACGAACCTGCGGTGCACAGTCGCGCTGAAGGTGATCAATAACACTTACCTCAATAGCGAGGTCGCCAGGCAACGATTTCTTCGGGAAGCACGGGCCGCGGCCGCTCTACGTCATCAAAACGTCGCTTCGGTCTTCCATCTCGGTTCGGATCACGATTGCTACTTCTATGCGATGGAGTTTATCGACGGTCAGACCGTCGCTTCCTATATCGAGAAGGAAAAAAAGGGCCCACTTGATCCCATAGAAGCGCTCAATATTTGTCTGCAAGTCACTCGCGCGTTGGCAGCAGCAGCCCGCCAACACCTGGTTCACCGGGACCTGAAGCCGGCGAACCTGATGTTGGTCGACCAAGATGGCGAACGAATTGTCAAGGTCATCGACTTTGGGTTGGCCAAGAGCGCGAAAACCGAGGGCGAGGACTCCGGAACGCTGACTCAAGCCGGCGGGTTCGTGGGAACACCTCACTTTGCCAGCCCTGAGCAACTGGAAGAACGCGATATCGACATCCGGTCTGATATCTATTCCCTGGGGGTAACGCTTTACTACATGCTAACGGGACGCCCGCCTTTCTCAGGCTCAGTCCCGCAGATCATGAGTCAGCACCTATACAAGCCGGTGCCGGTGGAGCCGCTGCAAAACCAGCCTCAATGCGTCGTCGACGTCGTGTTGAAGATGATGGATAAAGACCGGGATAAACGTCAGCAGACGCCCGGGGACCTGCGACAGGAGATCGTTGCTTGTCTGGAACAATTGCAGCTTGGTTCGGCGCCGGCCCCGGCGGCGAAAAGTGGACCGCCGGTAGAAACCGTGCAAAGCGACACGGAGGCCACCGGAGACGTGACTTTTCCCGGGACAGTCCAACCGCTGGCAGCCCAAACCATAGTTGCGGAGCGGTATCAGCTGGTTCGGGAAATTCAGGAGGTTCCTCAAGGTCGAAAGTTTTATGCTCACGATCTTCGGCACGCTCGAGGTGTCTCACTTTTGATTTTCAGTGAACCATTCCTCGCGGACAAAGCAAAGTTCACTTGGATCGAGCAAGAGGTAGGAAAACTGCAACAGGCTCCGCATGAATCGATCAGGGAAGTCTTTTCGTTAGAGAGCACGGATCAGAACTCCTATCTGGTGGAGGAGTTCGTGGTGGGGCCGACATTGCTGGGCATTCTGCGGGCTCGGGGCGAGCTAACGCCTCACGAACTCGGGCCCCTGCTAAATCAACTGGCCGCGTTAGCCGACCACGCAACCGCTCACCATCTCAACTCAGTCGATCTAAGCCTCAATGGGGTCCAGTTGATCTACCCCGGCTTAATCCAGGCCGCGATTACACCCGGTCTTTTACAACAGCCGCTCTCCACCTGGCCCCCTTTTAACGTTAAAGTCACTCCCCTGGATTTTTCGGTCTCGGCCGCCGACTCGGGAGCGACTTGGACCGGAGCAGCGACAGTCGTGGAATCCGTTGAGACCGGCGGAGTAAGAAGCTCCTACCTCCGGCTGTTGAGCTTGCTCACCTACGAACTGGTGGGTGGACCGCGAGCGACCGTCGAATCTTCCGGCCGAGTCAGCCCGGTACCGGGTCTCTCTGAATCCGGGAACGCGATATTAAGACGAGGAATCGCCGACGATTTCGTTTCATCAGTTGAATTTGCAGACGCGCTCCTCCGTGTTGTACGCGGCGAGGAATCGCTCGGCGTGCCGTCAAGCTTCGGACCAGCGATTACCCAGCAGAAACAACCGTCCACGGCAGCGAATAAGCCGACCCCGGAGGTTGTGCCGCTGGCTGCAGCTCAGACACCGTCTGGTTTTTCAACGAAATCGCCGAGCACACAAGTTCCTCCGGTCGCAGCCCGAGTTTCTAGCGCTTACCCCATCTCGTCCGGCGGAGCCACAGCGGCTCCACCGCCGTTACCGTTGCAGCCTCCGACGGCGCCCCCAAAACGATCGAGATTCTCTGCGATCGGCCTGGTACTCATCCTCGTTCTGGTCGGTTTCATTCTGCTGTTGCTAGGCGTTGGAGGGTATTTCGTATGGCAAACCGTTAACAGTTTCCAAACGCCGAGTATTGTTCAGGTGACGCCGAAACCAACGCCGAGTCCGGTCGTGACGCCGCGCCGCGTAACCCCAACACCGGTCCCGATAACTCCGAGGCAATCAACGCCCAGTCCAACGCCGACCCCTGTGCTGACGCCGACGCCAACGCCCATTCCTACGCCTGCCGTAAGTCCCTCGGTGCCGCCAGCTACGGACGGGTTGGCTACCGCGTTGAAATCCGCGGACGATTTGGAGCGGGCGGGTGACTGGGCCGGCGCTCTGAAGCAGTTGAACAATATTCTCACCCAATATCCCGCTGGGGCGGCAGAGACTCGGAAACGCCTGGATAACCTGCTAGCGCAGGTGCGCTCTAGCAAAACGAACGTCACTCCCAACAACTTCCCCATTGTTAAGCCTGAAATAGAAACAGCGGCTAGAGCAGGCGTCGTTCAGGCGATGCTTCTGCTGGCAGAGAACACCGTTACCACCGAAACGGCTTATGCTCTCGATTGGTTCGAACAGGCCGCCGGTAAAGGCAATGTCACGGCTAAACGCGAAGCGGGGCTGCTGCTGGCTCGACATCACAACCCAACGGACGACGCTACAGCCTTTCAATATTTGAAAGAAGCAGCCGACGCAGGCGATGCCTACGCAAAATACTGCGTAGCAGAATGTTATTACTACGGCAAGCTGGTGTCCGTTGACGAGAATAAGGCATTAACCTATTTACAAGAAGCGGCAGCATTGCGCAGTGCACCCGCTATCGATCTCCTCGGATCTTATTACCGTAAAATCCACAACTACGAATCGGCTATCGCGTATTACCAGCAAGCGATCGCCATGCAATACGCGCGATCAATGGCGAACCTTGGGGTGATGTATCTCCTAGGCGAAGGTGTTACCAAAGATGTGCCTCGGGCCGTGAACCTCTTTAAACTGGCCGCGGATCACAACGATGAGGTGGGACTGTATCTCTACGGAACTGCGCTGACTGAAGGGATAAATGGCGTCAAGAACCGCAATGCGGGCACCGGATACATTCGAAAGGCAGCAGAAATGGGGCACCCATTGGCCATCGAATGGTGCCGCAAGAATAACGTCCCCTACACCTCCCCATCAGGGACCGACCCCGCAAAACAATAATAGTACCGATCTGCCGAGGGATAAGTAGGGCGAAACCAGGAGCTAGGGGGGCGGCGTTGCGCTCAAGCTTAATCGTCGTCGTCCTCGAAAAATGTGGCTGGGGTACGACTGTTCGATCCGGCTAGCATCGTCGCGAAGCCCGACATACCTGGAGGGGAGCCGCTTTCGGTGCTGCTAGCTCTAACGCTTGGCAGCAGGCGGCTCCCGGGAAATGAACCAGGACAAGGTTTTGCCCATCGCTCTGTTCCTTGCGGCATCACGCCAGAACGATAGAACTGCGCCGCGTCGAGACATTCACGGGAGCCGCCTGCTGCCAAAGGACAGAGCTGCAATCTTATAAAGCGGCTCCAAAGGATCTGGGGCTCTGCGGCAGCGCTGGAGTCGGTCAATTTGGCAGAGGCTTGCACGTATTCTCGAGGACGACGACGATTGAGCGCAACGCCGCGCCCTCCTAGCTCCTAAAACAAGCTTGTTCGACGGGGCTGGGGCCGGGTACTCTTCCCGGCTCGATCCTTATATGAAACCAAGTTTAACTACATCGGCCTGCATTACTCTGTTTGCTACCATCGGTTTCACGAGCTGTGAAAATATGTCACCGGAAGCGACCGGCGTAATTGCTGGGGTAACGTCGGGTGCCCTGGCAGCAGGAGTTGCCAAAGCATCCGGAGCAAGCAATGCCCAAGCCGCGGCAATTGGTCTAGGCACCGGCGCTGCTGTTGGTGCGATCGCGTATGTGATTGCGAAACACGAGGCTACGGAGAGACAACGCCGCTACGCGGAAGAGCAAGCCAGACTCGCTTACGAAAGGATGTCTGCAGAACGTAAAGCGCGGGTTAAGAAACGCCGTTATATCGCCGTGTCCACCGTTCGAGAGAACACTGACAAAGGAGCCAAGAGCGTGATGATCTACGACACCGAGTCGAAACAGATGGTCGGGAACAGTGTTTATGATGTCAAGACGGCTCCAAAAGACGGCGAAGTCCAGAAATATGACAGTTATTCCGTCGAATACGTAGGCGGTTAGGAACGCCCGAGTTCGCCAAGAGCGCGGCCTGACGATCGGTCTGCACCATCGTCGGCCCTGCTCACCACGGCCTCGTCCGGCAGCTGCCGGATCGCGCCGCACGCCAGGCGGAAGCGAGGCAAGCGCCATTTCCCTGAAGAGCTACTTGTAGCAAGCGGAAAAGTACTCCAAGTTTTCGCGCTCGGTATTCGCTAGACCACGATTGATAGCGAGACCGACTTGCCAAACGTAGCCTCCGGGAGTTTCAGACGACCGGGTGAAGTCTGGCGCTAACGGTGTTTCTTTAAGGATATGCGATTTGGGCATCGAAGCTTTGAACAGAATGGACAGCACCTCGACGAACTAGTCGATCTCAAGAACGAGACCCGGATCGTCGTAAGCGATCACGGCGCTGAATTGGTCGGCCTGGCGAAACGCGCGCCAGGAGGAGACTGGATAGGCTATTTAAATCGGGACGGCGACACAAGTGCCCCGGCCAGTGGATGGAAGGGTCACGCCACCGTGATGGGTTATTATATCCATCGGTTGCTGGGAGAACATACCCTATACGAAGGGGAGGAAATCCTGGGAGGAAACCATAGTTTCATTCGGACAAAGATCTTTGCCGCTCCCGAGGTGCTGATTTCCGAGGAGAACGCCACCCTGCGTTATCGGCTCCCGGCGGAAGCCATCGAAAAGAAAGAGTACCCTCGCCAGGTCGCATTCCAGATCGATTACGTCATATCCGGGCAAGATTTGAATGTCGTCTTTTCCTTTTTCAATCAGGAGCAAAACCGGCCAGCTCATGTCAGCTTCGGCCTTCATCCCGGGTTTCGAGTGAGTTCCATCGACGACGCTCGGATTATCCTCCCGCGAGGTAATTATCGGCGTTATCTCGCTCCGGGCAATTTTTTGAGCGGCCAGACGGTTGATTTCAGTTCTGCAGGGGATTCGTTTCCCTGCAAACCCTTTGAGCTACCGGACTCGTTCCTGATACAACCTATTGAAGTCGATGAATACGTCGTCAAACTTCAGGATCTGAAAGAACGGCGCGAGGTCCAAATCGACCTTTCTGAAGCGCCTTTCTTCACTATTTGGAGCGATCTCAATCCTTTCATATGTATCGAGCCATGCTGGGGCCTGCCGGACCATAAAGAGCAAGAGCCATTCGAGAAAAAGGTTGGAATCCAGGTGATTCAACCTCAGGGCACACTGACTCGTCAGTGTGGCTTTCGATTCCTGTAAGGCGGCCCTTTTTGAGGGCTTTCACCTGTTTCTGGTAGCCTGTTCCCCGGATAAACCATGAACGTCATTCAAACCCTCCGGCATCGAGCTGAACTTCAACCTGGAGTACCAGCCATCGTGGACCGGACCTTCTTTGGGGACCGGGTCCTGACTTACTCTGCTCTCAACCGGTCTGTCGACTTTCTGGCACTCCGTCTCGACGAAGAAGGGATAAAAAAAGGGGATCAAGTTCTGATGCTGCTAGATCCGTCCCAAGAGCTTTATCTATTCATGCTGGCGCTTTTACAAATAGGGGCGGTGCCGACCTTATGCGATGCGTTAACCGGCCTCAAACCTTTCGGCCAGTGGGTCGAGCAATGCCGGCCGGCCGCCTGTGTCTTACCCCAGTCCAAGTGGTTGGCGCAGCGATTTCATCGTCAGTTGCGGCTAATCCCGAAGAAGCTTTTCCCGCATGCGTTTCGTTTTGAGAATCGCATCTTGCGTATCGGCAAATTCGGCACACCAGTCGAGCTCGCCAAAACGGAGCTAGCTTTGATCGAATTAAGAAGAGGGAGTTCCGGAGGCCTCGAGGCCCGAGGCTGGACCCAGTCACAACTCGCCCGGTCGGTGCAGCGTCTGGTGAGCTATTTGAAGATGAAGGCGGGCGAGATCGATCTTTGCGATTGGCCGATGCTGTTGTTAGCCAATGCAACCGCCGGCGTTACCAGCGTCGTCCCGGTCAGACCTGGCCTGCTTTCCCAGCGTTCCCGAAGCCAGCAAGTGGAGAAGTTCCAGCCAGCTCGCGTTACGGCGCCGGCCGCCTTTCTTTTGCATTACCTACGCAAGAGTTCGTCGCCTCTGCATAAAATCTTCGTTATCGATGCTCCATTACCCCCAGAGAGCCTTGAATTCTTTGTGCGCTGCCAGCAATTCGCCAATGTTGAGCTGGTTTTCGGGCAAGACGTCCCGCTGGCTGCCTGCACCTTGACGGAATACCAGAGCGTGGGCACCGCGCGTTGGGTCGGCGACTTTTTCGCTGACGTCAAAATCAGGATTGAGCCTCGGTACTCCGACTCGAACGGCCACGCTGAACCGCCAAATGCTCCCGCTCCCAACTCCCGCTCCGGTGAATTACTTGTGTCGGGCGATTTTCTACCTAGGCCGCTCGATCTTCACGGCGACGTCGACGTCTCCCGGCTTGCTCAGTTCGAGAGTGGCGAACAATGGATCAAGA
>Ga0307474_10004017_pt1 | contig 10590 bp, 10 predicted proteins | sample atmos_gasesECM1C_2_FD_203312 | JGI IMG/M metagenome (GOLD analysis project Ga0307474, IMG submission 203312) | Hardwood forest soil microbial communities from Morgan-Monroe State Forest, Indiana, United States - atmos_gasesECM1C_05 | ecosystem: Environmental > Terrestrial > Soil > Temperate...
TGATGGGACTCTTGAACGTCGTGCCGAACAGCTCGATGCTCGTGTCCATTTTGCTGACGTCGACCATTCGACGCGCCTGCAACTGGTAGTGCGAATACGCCTCGCGGTTGGCCCGCAAAGTGTCCTCCCCATCCACGCCGCTGACCAGATAGCCCCAATGAGCAGGAGGGATGTTCCGATGCGCCACCGGCTCGAAATCGAATACATCGAGCGCATCGCCGGCGCGAGCAATCAGACCTTCGTCGGAATGCGGCGCCGGGGTATCCGCAAAAGACCGCCCGAGATGCCCAAGGCCGGCATATAGCGGGCTCGCGGCCAGAAATCTGATGAAGGCACGCCGAGTATTCATGTTTTTCCCCACGTCAATTTATCGTGACGTCAATTTATCGTTCTTAAATTTCTCTCGCTGAGATAGGCGTCGATTGCCGGCGCACTGCCTTTGGCATCGGCCAGGCCGAGGTAGCCATCGGGCCGGATCAGGTATACCGCATCGCGCAGCAAACCCGCCTCCTTCATACGTCCATCCCATGCGAAAACATGCAGCGGAATTTTTCGGCTGTCGGCGACTGCCCGCAAGTCTGCAGCCGCGTTGCCGTACACGTGCATTTGCCAATCCATCGACGTTAGAGAGGTAAAGTTGTGCTCTTGCCCCTGACCGACCCTCACCCAGGGCAATCGATCGCCGCCGCGCAACCTCCCCGCCTCGCCGCGGCTCAGGGGACTGTCACGGTAGTTCACCCCAATTTGCGAGACCGTGCGGAACGCCAATCTGCGCATTGCCGGGAGACGGAACAAACCGGGCGCGATGGCCGGAACGGCCTTGGTGCGCACAAAGCGGGCGAACGCGCTGCCGCTAATGACCGCGGTGAAGGCACGATCCGTGGTCGCCACCAGTCGTTGTGCAAACGCAATCCGCTCGGGCTCGTAGCTGTCGAGCAGCGCGGCACTGCGCGGCTCTTTCAGCGCCGCGGCAAGTTTCCAAGCCAGATTGACAGCATCGCCGATGCCGGTATTCATGCCTTGCCCGCCGACCGGGCTATGAATATGCGCGGCGTCGCCCAGCAGAAACGCACGTCCCTTGCGAAATTGCAGGGCGACGCGATGATGAACACGGTACGTCGAGAACCAATTGACGTTGCTCACTTCGACCTTGAGATTGTGAATGGCGCGGCCCCTTACGTCTTCAAAGCGAAGATGCTCGTGGTCCTTTGCCGCGTCATCGCGTATCGAACCAATCAGCCGCGCTCTGCCGTTTTGTTGCAGCGGAAACACTGCGAGAAAGTCAGCATCATCGAGGTCGACGTGCAATTCGCCGTTCATCGGCGGCCCAGCGGCGTCGACATCCGCCACGTAAAACAAATGGTCGTAGGTTCCCCCGGGGAATCCCGCGCCAAGCACCTCTCTTACGCGCGAGCGTGCGCCATCGCAGCCGGCAATATAGGCATAGCTGCCGGTTTCCTCGGCTCCTGCTTTTCGCAATGTTGCGCGGATCGCGCCGCCCAGGTCCTCGAAAGCAGCCAATTCGACTTGGCGTTCAATTTCTATGCCGAGCGCGCCGAGGCGCGCGATCAGCAGCGCTTCATGTTCGTCCTGCGGGAAAATAACGGGGAATGGAAAGGGCGTGAGGCCCTGTCCCAAATTCTCGAGCGGGATGCGGGCGGCTGGCTTGGATTTAACCCAGAGATTAACCGCTGGGACTTTATGGCCGCGCTCCACCACGGCTTGGGCGAGTCCGATTTGCTGATAGAACTCAAGCGTTCTCCCTTGAACGGCCAAGGCCCGAGAGGTTGTGCCGGAGGCGGCGAGTTTATCGATGATTCTCACGCGCACACCGAATTTGTTGAGCCAAAGCGCCAGCACCAAGCCCGTTGGACCTGCGCCAACGATGAGTACATCGGCTTGATTGGCGTTTTCGATCTAGCTCACTCTGGAGAATCGCAGAGCTGCGCGAGATTTCGCTTTGGCGGCTTCTTCTTCCCTATTTCTCGCCGGCGCGTTGGTTTGCAGCGAGGCGAGGAGTCTGCGTGACGCGGCTTCGATCTCATCGATGGCGCCGAGAAATACGGCCTCGTTGGCTTTGGACGGGCTGTGAAACCCGCTCACCTTGCGTACGAATTGCAGAGAGGCCGCACGAATTTCCTCATCCGTTACCGGGGGTTCAAAGTTGAACAGCGTTCTGATGTTCCTGCACATGGCAGCGGAAATGATCCGCGCCGGCCGCTTTGTTTGTCAAGAACCGAGCATTCCCGGATTCATGCCTCCAGGATTACCTCCAGCAGTCCGAAAATGTTTGCGGCGGCGGACAAGGTCCCGATCACGATCACTTTCATTTGGGCGTGCCCCAGGTCGTAAATCGTCTCTACGCGAAGCGCGGAGCCGTCGTCGCGCGGCTTCTTTACGGCGTCACGAAGATGATCGGTGACTCGGCGCGCCGTGCCTTCACTGACAGCATCGACTTGCACGACGCTTGAGACCTCGGCGTGCCGATGACGCGCAATCGCGCTGCGGGGACCGCTCGGCCCGGTGATCGACTCAAGATCTTCTCGTGCAACGCGGTACTGCTTGCCGATTCGAACGGCCTTCAGGCGGCCGCTGCGCACATAGCTGCGCACAGTTCTCACGTGCAGTCCAAGCTGGTCCGCGACCTGGTCAAGCGAGTACATTCGGGGTTCATTATTTGGAGGCATCAAAAGTACCTTAAAATTACCTATCTGCATCGATTATACAGGCAGATAGATGCACCGAGGTAACGATATGGAGGCGCTCGCCAGAAACCCGAATAACAATTAGGCTGGTCGGACGACGCGCCGAGGACGAATTTTGTACCTTCCTGCCCATTTCAATGAAACCCGCACCGATGTGATGCGCGCGCTGATGCGAGCGCATCCCCTGAGCACCCTCGTGACCCAGCGCGATTCAGGGCTGGTCGCCAACCATCTACCGGTGCAGACGCTCGACGAACCGGGGCCGCTCGGGTGCGTTCGCGGTCACGTCGCGCGCGCCAATCCGCTGTGGCGGGAGTATCGCGCCGACTCGCAGGCGCTGGCGATTTTTCAAGGACCGCAGGTTTATATTTCGCCTTCGTTCTATCCCTCCAAGGCAAAGACCGGCGAGGTCGTGCCGACGTGGAACTACGTTGTCGTGCACGCTAGCGGTACGTTGCGATTTATCGAGGATCGGGACTGGCTGCGGGGCTTCGTTGCGGGATTGACCGCGACACACGAAGCGCCGCGTTCCGTGCCGTGGAAAATTGACGACGCGCCTGCGCCATACATCGACAAGATGTTGAGCTTGATTGTCGGATTCGAATTCTCGATCACCGACCTAAGCGGCAAATGGAAAGTTAGTCAAAACCGACCGCAAGCAGATCGAGCGGGCGTGATTGGCAATTTGCGGAACGCGGACGATGCGGACTCGAATGAAATTGCGGAGATGCTGGCGGCCGTCGATCCCGGACCGGAATCGCCAATCGCCCGATGAAATGGTCCGTACTCGATCAGTCTCCCGCGTCTGCGGGAAGCACACAGGACGTCGCGATCCGCGAATCCATCGCGCTCGCGCGGAATTGCGATGCGTTGGGCTATGAGCGCTACTGGGTCTCGGAACATCACAACAGCGCCAGCATCGTCGGCACGGCACCCGAGATTCTGATTTCGGCAGTGGCCGCGACAACGCGGCGAATTCGCGTCGGCAGTGCAGGGGTCATGCTGCCGCATTATTCCGCGCTTAAAGTAGCCGAACAGTTCCGGGTGCTCGAGGCCATCGCTCCCGGCCGCATCGATCTCGGCGTCGGCCGCGCACCTGGATCCGACGGGCTGACCGCGCACGCGCTCAACCCGCATTCGCACGGCGCCGAGGAATTTCCGCGGCAGGTGCAGGAATTGCAACATTGGGTTTCAGGCATAGCGCTTCCGGCGGGGCATCCGTATCGAAATATCATGGCGCTTCCCACCGGCAGCAGCAGCCCGCAATTATGGATTCTCGGAAGCTCGGACTACGGCGCGCAACTCGCCGCACATTTTGGACTTCCGTACGCGTATGCCTATTTTTTCACCGAAGGTGCGGGGGTCGAAGAGGCGTTAAGTCTATATCGCAGAAACTATCGGCCCACCGAGCGCTATCCGCACCCGCAGGCAACCATTTGCGTCTGGGCGCTGGCCGCCGAAACGGAAGCTGAGGCACGGCGTCTCTTGATGACCCGAGAATATTGGCGCGCGGGCTTTGACAAGGGCTTAAGGCTGCCGTTGGAATCCCCGGAGCACGCGGCCGCCTATCCGTACAGCGACGCGGAACGCGCGATGATCGACAAGCTTCGCGCCAAGGCTCTGGTGGGAGACGCCTCCCAAGTCGCCGACAAGCTGCATGCATTGGCGCGTAGACTTGAGCTGGATGAGATCGTGATCAATACCTGGACCTTCGAGGCGGCGGCGCGGCGACATTCGTACGAGCTATTGGCCGACGCATTCGGCTTAGTCTCAGCACCAAGCGAAGCCACATGAGCACACTCCAACCCTTGCAGGTTATACGAACATCAAGGCTCGACTTGCGCGAACTCGACTTCAACGATGCCGACTTCATTCTGCGTTTGTTGAACGAGGAGGGATTCATCCGTTTCATCGGCGACAAAGGAGTCAGAACCCTCGCGGATGCGCGTGACTACATCCTGCAAGGACCGATGGACAGCTATGCGCGCAACGGCTTCGGCTTGTATGCCGCGTGTTTGCGCGACGCGACGCCGATCGGAATTTGCGGCTTGGTCAAGCGCGAAGGACTGAACGACCCGGACGTGGGATTTGCGTTTCTTTCCCGATACTGGTCCTTGGGATACGCCGTCGAATCTGCCGCAGCGGTTCTCGCCTACGCTCAGGACGTTCTGGGTCTCAAGCGTGTTGTCGCCATCACCTCGCCCGACAATTGGTCCTCGATCGGGGTGTTGGAGAAAATCGGACTGAGGTACGAGCGCATGATCCGCCTGGTTGATCACAGCCCCGAACTCAAGCTTTTCGCTTGCTAAAACGCTTCGGTTACCAAATTGCAACTTAGCGGAGACCTTTATGCATCCTTTCCCGCATCACTACACCGTCCAGGCTTCCGTCCGTCCGGACGGCGATGTGCCGCTGTCAACGGAGGGTGTTCGAATCATCGAATCCTCGCCGCCCAAGGAATTTGATGGCCCGGGCAATCAGTGGTCGCCCGAAGGATTGCTCACCGCATCCGTGGCGGACTGCTTTGTCTTGAGCTTCAGGGCCATTGCGACCGCATCGAAATTCTCCTGGAATCGCCTGGAGGCGCGAACGCAGGGAACATTGGACCGGGTCGAAGGGAAGATGCGCTTCACGCGCTTCGACACCCACGCGAAGCTGCACGTTGCAGCCGGTGCCGATGTCGAGCGCGCCAAGAAGCTCTTGGAAAAAGCCGAGAGTACCTGTCTGGTCGCCAATTCGCTCAACAGCGAGCGGCACCTGACCTTGGAAGTGGTGACGGGCTGAATTAACGCGCCCACGTCATGGATTCCATTATCGCCGCCTCTGCCCGCGCCCTGGCCGCCGGCGATGCGCTGGGAGCCCTAAAGCGGGTCGCCTTGCGCAACGACCCGTCCGCGCTGGCCCTGCGCGGGATCGCCATGGCGCAGCTCGGCGAGCATCCGCGCGCCCGCGCGCTCCTGCGGCAAGCCGCGCGCGGCTTCGGCGCCCACGAGGAGCTGGCGCGTGCGCGCTGCGTCGTCGCCGAGGCCGAGGTGGCACTGGCCATGCGCGAGCTAGGCGCCGCCCCGCGCTCCTTGTCTGCCGCGGCGGCCACGCTGGAGGCGCGCGGCGATCGGGCCAATGCCCTGCATGCGCGGCTGATTGCGGTACGCCGACTCTTGTTGCTCGGGCGCATTCACGAGGCCGAGATCGCGCTGGCAAAGCTCGATGCGCGCGGCCTGCCGCCATCTCTGGCGGCGGTCGCCGAATTGACGGCGGCTGAGCTGGCCCTGCGCTCGCTGCGTATCGGCCCTGCTCAGGCTGCGCTCGCCCGAGCGCACGAGGCGGCCGATCGTGCAGGCGTGCCGGCGCTCCAAGCGGAGGTGGCCGAGGCGAGGGCGGCGCTCGCTCGACCCGCCGCTCGGCGCCTCTTCGCCGGCGGCGAACAGGCGCTGCGCCTCGATGAGGTCGCGGCGCTCCTCGACTCGGGCGCGCTGGTCGTCGACGCCTGCCGTCGCGGGCTGCGATGCGGTCCCACCTGGCGCCCGCTGATCCACCGGCCGGTATTGTTTGCATTGGCGCGCGCCCTTGCCGAGGCCTGGCCTGACGATGTCGACCGGCATGCGTTGATCGCGCGCGCGTTTGGTGCGCGGCGGTCGAATGAGTCGCATCGAGCGCGCCTGCGAGTCGAGATCGGCCGATTGCGTTCGCTCATCATCACGCTGGCGCACATCGAGGCCACCCCGCGAGGCTTCGTCATCAGGCCGCGCGGCGCGGGCACCGTCGTGCTGGCCCCGCCGATCGACGGCGATCAGGCGTCGTTGCTGGCGCTGCTTTCCGATGGCGAGGCTTGGTCAACGTCGGCGCTGGCGCTTGCGCTGGAGGCCAGCCAGCGCACGGTACAGCGCGCACTGGTCGAGCTCGAGACCGGCGGACAGGTGCGTTCGATTGGGCGGGCGCGGGCGCGTCGCTGGCTGTCGCCGCCGCTGACGTCAATCACGACAATCTTGTTACTCCCCACTGCGCTCCCGTTTGAATAGAGTTCTCTTGCGGCGCCAATCGGAGGCGCGTTACAGGAGGCTGAGGCCATGACCACCAAAACCCGCAAAAAAAACAGACCCCCGGCACCGGCGCGTGCGGCCGAGATTGTGCGCGAGTACGGGCCCTTCGACGGCAACGGGATTGGCGGCGTCACCCACGACGGCCGCCGCGTCTGGGCCGCCACTGGAGCCCGGCTGGTTGCCTTCGATCCCAAGAGCGGCAAGACCACGCGCACGCTCGAGCGCGCCTGCGACGCGGGCACCGCCTTCGACGGCACGTACCTCTATCAGATAGCCGAGGCGCGAATCGACAAGATCGATCCCGCCACCGGCGACGTGGTGGCCTCGATCCCTGCGCCCGGCGGCGGGCGCGACTCGGGGCTGGCCTGGGCCGAGGGCAGTTTGTGGGTTGGGCAGTATCGCGATCGCAAGATCCACCAGATTGATCCCGAAACCGGCATCGTCAAGCGAACCATCGAATCCAACCGCTTCGTCACGGGTGTCACCTGGGTGGACGGCGAGCTGTGGCACGGTACCTGGGAAGGCGAGGAGAGCGACATCCGTCGGATCGATCCGGAGACGGGCGACGTGCTCGAACGGCTCGAAATGCCGCGCGATACCATGGTCAGCGGGCTCGAATCCGACGGGGCAGACCTGTTTTATTGCGGCGGTGGCTCCAGCGGCAAGGTTCGTGCGGTACGACGTCCTGCGGGCCGGGATTGAAGGAATTCGGGAACGACAAAAAATAAGGGCCCTTTTCCAGGGCCCTCATGCCATTGCGTGGTGAGCAGCGTCGCTGCGATCAATCATCCATCAAGAAGCTGCGCAGCTGCTCGCTGCGGCTGGGATGACGCAGCTTGCGCAGCGCCTTAGCTTCTATTTGGCGGATTCGCTCGCGCGTGACGTCGAACTGCTTGCCAACCTCTTCGAGGGTGTGATCGGTGTTCATGTCGATACCGAAGCGCATGCGCAAGACTTTGGCTTCCCGCGGGGTCAGTTGTGCCAATACCGAATGGGTCGTTTCGCGCAGGCTTTCCGTGGTCGCCGAGTCGATCGGCGAGGACACGGAGGTGTCCTCGATGAAATCGCCCAGGTGCGAATCCTCATCATCGCCGATGGGGGTCTCCATGGAAATCGGTTCCTTGGCGATCTTCAGCACCTTGCGAACCTTGTCCTCCGGCATTTCCATGCGCACGGCGAGCTCTTCGGGCGTCGGCTCACGCCCCATTTCCTGCAGCATTTGCCGGGAAATGCGGTTCAGCTTGTTGATGGTCTCGATCATGTGCACGGGAATGCGGATGGTGCGCGCCTGATCGGCAATGGAACGGGTGATCGCCTGCCGGATCCACCACGTCGCATAAGTCGAGAACTTGTAGCCGCGTCGATATTCGAACTTGTCGACGGCCTTCATCAGGCCGATGTTGCCTTCCTGAATCAGGTCGAGGAACTGCAGGCCGCGATTGGTATATTTCTTGGCGATCGAAATCACCAAGCGCAGGTTTGCTTCGACCATCTCTTTCTTCGCGCGCCGCGCCTTCGCTTCGCCGATGGAAACCTCGCGATTGATTTCCTTGATCTCATTGATGAGGACGTGGAACAGGCCTTCCAGATCCTTGAGCTTGTTCTGGCGCCGCTCGATCTCATCCTTGAACTTGGCGAGCGGTCCGGAATAGCGCTTCTTCGCCTTGATGTGCTTGTCGAGCCAGCGCGTGCTGGTTTCGTTCTTCGGAAAGGTTGAAATGAAATCCTTGCGCGGCATGCCGGCCTGCTTGATGCAGAGGAACATGATTTCCTTTTCGAGCAGCCGCACTTCGGTTACATGCTGGCGCAGATTATCGATCAACTGATCGAACATCTTGGGCGAGAGCTTCAGCTCCATCAATTCGCCGCAGATCTTCTTGCGAATCTTCAAGGTCTTCGGATCCTTCGATCCGAGCTTGTCGAGTGCATTCAAGAATTGATGATGCACCTTCGCGATCGAGCTGAAGCGCTTCGCGGCCTCCTCCGGGTCTGGTCCGGTATCGATAGCTTCTTCGTCCTCGTCGCCCTCGGTTTCGTCGTCGTCGTTGGCGGCTTCTTCGCGCTCCAGCGCCATCATTTTCGGATTCTGCGGCTGCGCGATTTCGTCCGGTGCATTCGGATCGACGAAGCCGACGATGACATCGACGAGGCGCATCTGCCCGGCCTTGACGGTTTCGTAATGCCGCAGCAGCAAGTCGTACGTGCCCGGGTAGCTGCCGAGCGCAATCTTTACAGCTTCGAGGCCTTCTTCGATGCGCTTGGCGATGCGAATTTCACCTTCGCGAGTCAGCAACTCGACCGTGCCCATTTCGCGCATATACATGCGCACGGGATCCGTGGTGCGGCCGAATTCGGCGTCCAGGTTGGCGAGTGCCGCGGTCGCCTCCTCAACCGCCTCTTCATCGGGAGCCGCCGTGGCGTCGGTCAGCAGCAACGATTCGGCATCCGGTGCTTTTTCGTACACCGGAATACCCATGTCGTTAATCATGTTGACGATATCTTCGATCTGCTCCGGATCGACGATTTCGCTCGGTAGGTGATCGTTGACTTCAGCGTAGGTGAGGTAGCCCTGTTCCTTGCCGCGCGCGATCAATAATTTCAGTTGTGACTGACGTTCGTCCGCGATTTGAGTCGCTGTGCCTGCTGGCGCTTTTTTGATCAAAGTGGACGCCTCATTTGGAGTCTGGACATTTTAAAATGCAAGCCGAGCAGTATACGATTTTGGCCATTCCGTAGCCAGGTATTGCTTGGCAGTTAGGAGGGCGCCCGGGAGCGGCCCTTTGTCTTCAGAAGACTGCTTAATTCGGCCTTTTCATCGTAATTCAAGCCTAATTCCTCCGCTTTTTTCAACAATTCGTCCATTCGGCGCCCCGGTCCGTACTCCTCAAGCAGCTTTTCGACCGCCATTTTCAGTTCCTTAGCCGCCCCGGCCGTATCGGCGACCAATGGGTCTTGCATGGCCAGTTCGGTCAGCCGCTCGTGCTCGGGGCGGTCCCGCCAGCGTTCCAGGAGCATCGCGGTGCTGGGCGATGCGGCTGTTGCGGCTTGCTCGAGCAGCTCCTTGAGCACGGAAACACCGGGTTTATCGATGCTGCTCAGCAGATAGGGTTCCAGGATGGCGCCCGCAGCCGCAGGATGGTGCAGTACCAGCGCAATGGCCTGGGTCAGCAAATTACCGCGCCCGACACTCATCCGACCGTGGTGCCGGACCCGTAGTTCCGAGGTGTTTGCGGTCCGCTTGGCGTCGCCGTCAGCGAAGAATTCCTTGAGCTTATTGGCCGGCATGCCTACCCGGGAGGCAAGCCGGTCAGCCAGCATTTCCCTGTAAATGCCCTGCGGCATGCGCGCAAACAGAGGTCCTGCCAGCGCCTTTAACTTTGCGCGCCCGTCAACGTGATCCAGATCAACTTCCGAGACCAATTGCCGCACCAAGTATTCGGACAGCGGCAGCGCCTCCTTCATGCGATTCTCGAAGGCTTCCGGGCCTTCCGCGGCGATCAAGGTGTCCGGATCATGCCCCTCCGGCAAAAACATGAATTTCAATTCCCGTCCGTCCTGCGCCAGGGGCAGCGCGTTCTCCAGCGCCCGCCACGCCGCCTTGAGCCCTGCACTATCGCCATCGAAACAGAACACCACTTCGTGGGTCTGGCGAAAAATCTTGTTAAGGTGTTCCTGCGTGGTCGCCGTGCCCAACGTGGCGACGGCATAAGTAATTCCAGCCTGATGCAGCCGAACCACGTCCATGTAGCCCTCGACAATCAAGAGCCGCTTGAAATCCGCGCGTGCCTGCCGCGCTTCATACAGCCCGTACAGCTCGCGGCCCTTGTGAAACAACGGGGTTTCGG
>Ga0307474_10004019_pt1 | contig 10586 bp, 7 predicted proteins | sample atmos_gasesECM1C_2_FD_203312 | JGI IMG/M metagenome (GOLD analysis project Ga0307474, IMG submission 203312) | Hardwood forest soil microbial communities from Morgan-Monroe State Forest, Indiana, United States - atmos_gasesECM1C_05 | ecosystem: Environmental > Terrestrial > Soil > Temperate...
GGATGATGATGTCAGGGGCGCGCAGCTCCATCAGCCGCTTCAGACGGTTGTTGCGGTTGATGACGCGACGGTAAAGGTCGTTGAGATCGGAGGTCGCAAAGCGGCCGCCGTCGAGCGGCACCAGCGGCCGCAGGTCCGGCGGGATCACGGGCACCACGGTCAGGATCATCCATTCCGGCTTGTTGCCGGAATAGCGGAAAGCCTCGACAATCTTCAGACGCTTGGCGAGCTTCTTGTGCTTGATGTCGGATTCGGTCTCCTGCATCTCGGCGCGCAAGGACGCTTCGAGCTTTTCGAGATCGAGCCCCTTGAGCATTTCGCGGATCGCCTCCGCGCCGATCATGGCGGTAAAAGAGTCCTGGCCGTATTCGTCCTGCGCCTTCAGATATTCGTCTTCAGACAGCAGCTGGCGGTCCTTGAGCGCGGTGAGGCCGGGCTCGAGGACGACGTAATACTCGAAATACAAAATCCGCTCGAGGTCCTTCAGCGTCATGTCGAGCAGAAGTCCGATCCGGGACGGCAGCGACTTCAGGAACCAGATGTGCGCGACCGGAGCGGCCAGTTCGATGTGGCCCATGCGCTCGCGCCGAACGCGCGACAGCGTGACTTCGACCGAGCACTTTTCGCAGATGATGCCCTTGTACTTCATCCGCTTGTATTTGCCGCACAGGCACTCGTAATCCTTGATCGGACCGAAGATGCGGGCGCAGAACAGGCCATCGCGTTCCGGCTTGAAGGTTCGGTAATTAATTGTCTCCGGCTTCTTAATTTCGCCGTAGGACCACGACAGAATCTTTTCAGGAGACGCGATCGAAATCCGGATCTGGTCGAAGACCTGGGCCGGAGTCGTCGGATTGAACAGATTCATAATCTCTTGGTTCATGTTCTTCTCCTCGCATGCCGGCCGTTGCCGGCAGCAAATTCGAAATTCTCTTTCAGCGACGCCCCACGCTCGACTTCCGAACGCAGCGCGAATACCGGCGCGCACCGCGCCGGTATTCGACCACCTGCTGTTACTCGGCGGCCTCGGATGTCGGCGTGCCGCCGACCTTCGAATTGTGAAGGTCGACGTTGAGGCCCAGCGAACGCATTTCCTTTACCAGCACGTTGAATGATTCCGGGATGCCGGCCTCGAACGTGTCGTCGCCGCGGACGATCGCCTCGTACACCTTGGTGCGGCCGGCGACGTCGTCCGACTTCACCGTGAGCATTTCCTGGAGGGTGTACGCCGCGCCATAGGCCTCGAGCGCCCACACTTCCATTTCGCCGAAACGCTGGCCGCCGAACTGCGCCTTGCCGCCCAGCGGCTGCTGGGTCACGAGCGAGTACGGTCCGATCGAACGGGCATGGATCTTGTCGTCGACGAGATGGTGCAGCTTGAGCATATAGATGTAACCGACCGTCACCTTGCGGTCGAACGGATCGCCGGTTCGCCCGTCATAGACGGTCGACTGGCCGGATGCATCGAGGCCCGCAAGCTTGAGCATCTCCTCGATGTCGGTCTCCTTGGCACCATCGAACACGGGCGTCGCAATCGGCACGCCGTGGCTCAGGTTGCGGCCGAGCTCGATCAGCTCGCTGTCATTGAGCGATTTGATGGTTTCCTCGTCGCCGTAGATTCTCTTCAAGGTTTCCTTCAGCGGCTTGACGTCCTGTTTGCCGTAGTAGGCGTCGACGGTCTGAGCGATGCGCTTGCCGAGGCCCGCGCAGGCCCAGCCAAGATGCGTCTCCAGAATCTGTCCGACGTTCATGCGGCTCGGCACGCCGAGCGGATTGAGCACGATATCGGCATGGGTGCCGTCCTCGAGGAACGGCATGTCCTCGACCGGAACGATCTTGGAAACCACGCCCTTGTTGCCATGGCGGCCGGCCATCTTGTCGCCGGGCTGAATCTTGCGCTTCACCGCGACGAAGACCTTGACCATCTTCATCACGCCGGGCGGCAGTTCATCGCCACGCTGCAGCTTTTCGACCTTGTCGAGGAAGCGCTGCTCGAGGCCCTTCTTCGATTCGTCATACTGCTTCCGCATCGCCTCGATTTCAGCCATCAGCTTGTCGTTGGGAGATGCAAACATCCACCATTGCGAACGCGGATGCTCGTCGAGCACCGCGCGCGTGATCTTGGTATCCTTCTTGAAACCCTTCGGACCAGCGATGCCCTGGCGATTTTCCAGAAGCTCGGCAAGGCGGCTGTAGACGTTGCGGTCCAGGATAGCCTGCTCGTCGTCCCGGTCCTTGGCCAGACGCTCGATCTCTTCCCGTTCGATCGCCAGCGCCCGCTCATCCTTGTCGACGCCGTGCCGGTTGAAGACACGAACCTCGACGATGGTGCCCTGCACACCCGGAGGCACGCGCAGCGAGGTGTCGCGGACGTCGGAGGCCTTTTCGCCGAAAATGGCGCGCAGAAGCTTCTCTTCCGGCGTCATCGGACTTTCGCCCTTCGGCGTGATCTTGCCGACCAGGATATCGCCGGCGCGTACCTCCGCGCCGATATAGACGATGCCCGCCTCGTCGAGGTTCTTCAGCGCTTCTTCCGAAACGTTCGGAATGTCGCGGGTGATTTCCTCAGGCCCCAGCTTGGTATCGCGCGCCATCACCTCGAATTCCTCAATGTGGATCGAGGTGAAGACGTCGTCCTTCACGATCCGCTCCGAGAGCAGGATCGAATCTTCGAAGTTGTAGCCGTTCCACGGCATGAACGCGACCAGCACATTGCGGCCAAGCGCAAGCTCGCCGAGATCGGTCGAGGGACCGTCAGCGATGATGTCGCCCTTCCTGACGACGTCGCCCACCTTCACCAGAGGCCGCTGGTTGATACAGGTCGACTGGTTGGAGCGCTGGTATTTCATCAGCCGGTAGATATCGACGCCCGACTTGGTCGGGTCGAGATCTTCGGTGGCGCGGATAACGATACGGGTGGCGTCGATCTGGTCGATCACGCCGGTGCGCCGCGCCGCGATCGCAGCGCCGGAGTCGCGCGCGACGATGCCTTCCATGCCGGTTCCGACGAACGGCGCCTCGGCGCGCACCAGAGGCACGGCCTGACGCTGCATGTTCGAACCCATCAGCGCGCGGTTGGCGTCGTCGTTCTCCAGGAACGGGATCAGCGCCGCAGCAACCGACACCAGCTGCTTGGGCGAGACGTCCATGTAGTCGACCTTGTCCGGCGTGACCATCACGACGTCGCCGGCATGGCGGCACACCACGAGGTCGTCGGTGAAGCGGCCCCGGTTGTCGAGCGCCACGTTCGCTTGCGCCACGTGATAGCGGCCCTCTTCCATCGCCGAGAGATAGATCACATCGTCGGTGACGCGGCCGTCCTTGACCTTGCGATAGGGCGTCTCGACAAAGCCGTATTTGTTGACGCGCGCAAATGTCGCGAGCGAATTGATCAGACCGATATTCGGTCCTTCCGGCGTCTCGATGGGGCAGATGCGACCGTAATGTGTCGGGTGCACGTCGCGCACCTCGAAACCGGCACGCTCGCGGGTCAGGCCGCCCGGGCCAAGCGCGGAGAGGCGGCGCTTGTGGGTAATTTCCGACAGCGGATTGGTCTGGTCCATGAACTGCGACAGCTGCGAGGAGCCGAAGAACTCGCGCACGGCGGCGGCCGCAGGCTTCGCGTTGATCAGGTCCTGCGGCATCACAGTGTCGATATCGACACTGGACATGCGTTCCTTGATCGCGCGCTCCATGCGGAGCAGACCGATGCGGTACTGGTTCTCCATCAATTCGCCGACCGAGCGCACACGGCGGTTGCCAAGGTGGTCGATATCGTCGATTTCGCCCTTGCCGTCGCGCAGATCAACCAGCGTCTTGATGACGGCCAGGATGTCTTCCTTGCGCAGCGTGCGGTGGGTGTCGGGCGCATCGAGTTCGAGACGCATGTTCATCTTCACGCGGCCGACCGCGGAGAGGTCGTAGCGCTCGGGGTCGAAGAACAACGACTGGAACATGGCCTGCGCCGAGTCCAGCGTCGGCGGTTCGCCCGGACGCATCACGCGATAGATATCGAACAGCGCGTCTTCGCGCGTCATGTTCTTGTCGGCGTGCAGCGTGTTGCGGATATAGGCGCCGACATTGACGTGGTCGATGTCGAGCAGCGGCAGCTCCTTGTAACCCTGCTCGTTGAGCGCCTTCAGGAGCTTGTCGGTGATCTCCTCGCCGGCCTCGGCATAGATTTCGCCGGTCTTCGGATTGACGAGGTCCTCCGCCACGTAATTGCCGACCAGTTCCTCATCCGACATCCGCAACGCCTTGAGCCCCTTTTCCTGGAGCTGGCGCGCGGCGCGCACGGTAAGCTTCTTGCCGGCCTCGAGCACCACCTTGCCGGTGTCGGCATCGACGAGGTCGTTGATGGTCGAATAGCCGCGGAAGCGGGTGGCGTCGAACGGCACGCGCCAGCCATCCTTGGCCCGCTTGTAGTTGATCTTCTTGTAGAACGTCGACAGGATGGTCTCGCCGTCGAGCCCAAGCGCGAACATCAGCGAGGTCACCGGGATCTTGCGGCGGCGGTCGATGCGGGCGAACACGATGTCCTTGGCGTCGAATTCGATATCGAGCCAGGAGCCGCGATAGGGGATCACGCGCGCAGCAAACAACAGTTTGCCCGACGAATGGGTCTTGCCCTTGTCGTGATCGAAGAACACGCCGGGCGAACGATGCATCTGGGAAACGATGACGCGCTCGGTGCCGTTGACGACGAAGGTGCCATTCATCGTCATGAGCGGAATGTCGCCCATGTAGACATCCTGCTCCTTGATGTCCTTGACCGATTTCGCACCGGTTTCTTCGTCGATATCAAATACGATCAGGCGCAGCGTCACCTTGAGCGGCGCCGCATAGGTCATTCCGCGCTGACGGCATTCGTCGACGTCATATTTCGGCGGCTCGAATTCGTAGCGGACGAATTCCAGCATCGAGGTGCCCGAGAAATCCGAGATCGGAAACACCGAGCGAAACACGGTTTGCAAGCCCTCGTCGAGCCGTCCGCCCGCCGGCTCGTCGACCATCAGGAACTGGTCATAGGACGCCTTCTGAACCTCGATGAGGTTCGGCATCTCCGCGACTTCCTTGATATGCCCGAAAAACTTGCGAACGCGTTTGCGACCGGTGAACGTCTGCTGCGCCATCGTGGCCTCTCATTTCGTCGCCCTTCGGGGCGAACCTTCCGGAGCGCAATTGCCGTTGCCCCCGGGTTGAATTTTGATTCGTTCCTAAGTCCGGGTGCCCCCATCAGGATTTAAATCCTGAATCGAAGTATCAGACCTAAAGAACGCAAAACGACGCGCGGGCGCACGACCGCACCCGCCCGTCCAAACCTGCCTCGTCACGGACTGAAAAAGCCCGAAATCGCCTATCTCCCAGCGGCTGGCGCGGGAACCTCGCGGTTCCCTAGGCCTACCGTGTTTTCGTGCTGCCGACCCCATATGGAGTGGCAATCGTGTAGATTCGAGGGGCAAACCCAAAAATCCCCACACATTCTTGTGTACGACGTGATTCCAAGGGAACTCATTGGCCACGTCGTTTTCGTCCACCCTATCTCGTCATGGCCGGGCTTGACCCGGTCATCCACGTCTTTGGTCGCCTGATCCCCGGATCGCGCTCGGCCAGGGCCTTGCTTGTCCGGCGATGGAATTGAAGCAAGCTCCGCTTACTTCAATTCCACCTTGGCGCCAGCCTTTTCGAGCTGGGCCTTGATCTTGTCGGCCTCGTCCTTGTTGACGCCTTCCTTGACCGGCTTGGGCGCGCCTTCCACGAGGTCCTTGGCTTCCTTGAGGCCAAGACCGGTGATGGCGCGGACCTCCTTGATGACCTCGATCTTCTTCTCGCCGGCAGCGGCAAGAACGACCGTGAATTCGGTCTTTTCTTCAACCGGAGCCGCGGCAGCGCCGCCAGCGGCGGGACCTGCGACCGCAACGGCGGCAGCGGCGGAGACGCCCCACTTCTCTTCAAGGAGCTTTGCGAGCTCGGCAGCCTCGAGCACGGTGAGGCTCGAAAGGTCGTCGACAATCTTCTGTAAGTCAGCCATTGATCTGTTTCCTTAGCGTATCGGTTCGAACCAGGTTTTATGTTTGCGAAGGGCGTCAGGCCGCTTCGCTCTTTGAGGCATGGGCCTGAATAACGCGCGCGAGCTTGGCGGCTGGCGCGTTCGAAAGCTGAGCAAGCTTGGTCGCCGGCGCCACGAGAAGGCCGACGATCTTTCCGCGCAGCTCATCAAGCGACGGCAGGGCTGCAAGTGCCTTTACGCCATCGACATTCAGGACGGTTTTTCCCATCGATCCGCCGAGGATCACGAACCGTTCGTTGGTCCTGGCAAATTCGATGGCAACCTTTGGCGCCGCCACCGGATCTTTGGAAGTCGCGATCACGGTCGGCCCCTTCAGAAGGGAGCCGATGGCAACGACGTCGGTGCCCTCAAGAGCAATTTTGGCGAGACGGTTTTTCGAGACCTTTACCGACGCGCCCGCCTGCTTCATCTGCATTCGCAGCTTCTGCATCTGGGCCACGGTGAGGCCGGAATAATGGGCCACGATCGCAACACTGGTGGTCTTGAACAGACCATTCAGCTCTTCGACCGCGTCCTTTTTTGCCGCTCTTTCCACAGCAAGCTCTCTTCGGTTAGCGGTCTTTGATCCCCAAGGGCGGACCGCCGGGTTGCTCCCATCGTTCCACCCAAACCTGACCTTTGGACACTTTGGTCCTTTTGGACGCGTCGGGCAGAACGACAATTAAAAGCCTGCCCTCCCGAACCCTGTGGGCTGCGGGGTGTCGAGGTTCGAACCAAATCTGCTGCGCGTCGCGCTGGCGCGGCGGCGAAGCGGAACCCGGTCTTCACCCGTCTGTGCAGGCCAGCAAATTAAGCCATTGAATAAACTTGACGTTTAGTCGCAGGCGCCTGCAGTCTTGGACAGGATCGAGGCGCGTCGGCGAACCGACCTGCCCCTTCCCGCATCCTTGCCAAAAACGACGGTTCCCCTTCCTTTCGAGCAATCCGCATGGACGTCCTGAAAGGAATGGTCTCCTATCGTGTCGGGTTTTCGGAGTGCGAGCACGAACATGCCAGCGACAGGCCAGCACGCCCGGAGGCGGGTGTTTAACGGGTCTTTCCCGCCTTGCCAAGCGCTAATTTGCGGCATTCGAAAATGGGCAGATTCGTCCCTGGGAGGGAGCGGGAACCCATCATTGGACGGGATAGACCAGCGACTTTCCGGCAAAAAACGCCTTCAGATTGGCGATGACGCAGTCCTGCATGGCGACATGCGACTCGATGGTATGGCCACCGACGTGCGGGGTCAGCACCACGTTTGGAAATGCGGTCAATGCGTCCGGCGCATGCGGCTCCCGCTCGAACACGTCCAGACCTGCGCCTGCGATAGTGTTGTCGGCAAGGGCTGCAACGAGTGCCGCCTGGTCGATGACAGAACCACGAGCGATGTTGATGACGTAGCCGTCCTGGCCGAGCTTTTGGAGGATGGAGGCATTGACGGCGTGATGGGTCTGCACACTCGCGCGAACCGCGATCATCAGAACGCCGCACCATTCCGCCAAGGCCTCAAGGCTTGAGAAATATTGGTAAGGCACCTCGCGCCTGCTGCGGCTGAAATAGCCGACCTCCGCTTCGAAAGCCGCCATCCGCACCGCGATCTTGCGGCCGATCTCGCCCATGCCGTAAACCCCGATGCGGCGACCGGGATTTCCATGCTGAGGCCGCAGCAGCGGCGAAGGTTTTGCGGCGGCCCAGCTGCCGTTACGGACAAATTCATCGGCCGGAATGAGGCGCCGCGTCACCGCCAGCATGAGCGTCACGGCGAGGTCGGCCACCGCAGCGGCATTCGCCGCGGGGCTGTGGCCGATGGCGATGTCCCTTTTGGCCACGGCCGCAAGGTCAAGACCGTCATAGCCGGTGCCGTAGCAGATGATCGCGCGCAGTGAAGGCAGCGCGTCGAGTGCAGCGGCTCCAAGCGGGGTGCCGCCGGCCGTGATCAACGCTTTGACGTCGGAAAGCTGCTGTGCGGCGAAGACTTCGGACGGCGGCTTTCCAGCAGTGTCCAACAGTTCGAAGTGCTGACCGATCCGCGCCATCAGCGCCTTTGGAAAGCGCGAATAAATCAACACCTTCTCGGGCATGCTGTCCCCTCCTCGCAGATGGCAGATTGTTGCCCCTTGGATAACACCGAAAACGAAAAGCGGAATCGGCTACCCGATCCCGCTCCTGGTTTTTCCCGATCAGCTCTTTGAGGCCTCAGCCGAGAAGACTTCCCGGCTCAACCTTCACCCCGGGTCCCATGGTGGAAGAAACCGCCACGCGCTGGATATAGGTTCCCTTCGATCCGGCGGGCTTTGCCTTGGCCACCGCATCGGCGAGCGCCTTGACGTTTTGCACTAGCTTCTCTTCCGAGAACGAAGCTTTGCCAATACCGGCCTGTACGATGCCGGCCTTCTCGACGCGGAACTCCACCGAACCGCCCTTGGCCCCCTTCACGGCAGTGGTGACGTCCATGGTCACCGTTCCGATCTTGGGGTTTGGCATCATGCCGCGCGGGCCGAGCACCTTACCGAGGCGGCCGACCAGCGGCATCATGTCAGGGGTGGCGATGCAACGATCGAATTCGATCTGGCCGGCCTGCACTTTCTCGACCAGGTCCTCGGCGCCAACGACGTCCGCGCCCGCCGCCTTGGCCTCCTCGGCCTTGGCGCCGCGCGCAAACACGCCGACACGCAAGGTACGGCCTGTGCCGTTCGGCAGTGTCACCACGCCGCGGACCATCTGATCGGCATGTCGCGGATCGACGCCAAGGTTGATCGCGATCTCGACGGTTTCGTCGAACTTCGCCTTGGCTCGCTCCTTGACCATCTTGATGGCTTCCGCCAGCGGATAAAGCTTCTCGCGGCTCACGCCCTCGCGGGCTTTTTTCAGACGTTTTCCGATTGTCATGGCCTGTCACCCCGCAACTTCAAGACCCATCGAGCGGGCGGAGCCCTCGACCATCTTCATGGCCGACTCGACGGTGTCGCAATTGAGATCCTTCATCTTCTTCTGGGCGATCTCGCGCACCTGCGCGCGCGTCACCTTGCCGGCCTTGTCACGCCCCGGGGCCTTCGACCCGGACTGGATTTTCGCAGCCTGCTTCAGAAAGTAAGACGTTGGGGGTGTCTTCATCTCGAAGGTGAACGAACGATCGGCATAAATCGTGATCACCACGGGAATCGGGGTATTCTTTTCTTCCTTCTGCGTCTGGGCATTGAATGCCTTGCAGAATTCCATGATGTTGAGGCCGCGCTGACCAAGCGCAGGTCCGATCGGGGGCGACGGATTCGCAGCACCCGCCGGCACCTGCAATTTCAGGTATCCGGTCACTTTCTTTGCCATGTGTCACTCCTGTTGTGCCGGGGATCAACCGGCGGTTTCAGGTTTCGTGGTTCGGTATAAAGACGGCTGGCGACCGCCCTCTCCTCCCACGACCTCATTTGACGTGAATACTTGCTTCACGCCCGCTGCGGTCAGACTTTCTCGACCTGAGCGAATTCCAGTTCGACGGGCGTGGCGCGCCCGAAGATCGACACCGCGACCTTCACGCGCGAACGCGCCTCGTCGATCTCCTCGATGACACCGGAGAACGATGCGAACGGCCCGTCGGCCACCCGCACATTCTCGCCAATCTCGAACGAGACCGACGCTTTCGGACGTTCCACGCCTTCCTGCACCTGGTGCAGGATGCGCATGGCCTCGGCCTCCGAGATCGGCATCGGTTTGTTTTCAGCGCCAAGGAAGCCCGTCACCTTCGGGGTGTTCTTGATGAGATGAAAGGCCTCGTCGGTCAGCTTCATCTTGACCAGCACGTAGCCCGGGAAAAACTTGCGTTCGGCGTCGATCTTGCGACCGCGGCGCACTTCGGTGACTTTTTCGACCGGCACCAGCACCTGCTCGAACAATTCGTCGAGGCCGCGCTGCTTGGCCTGCTCGCGGATCGATTCCGCCACCTTCTTTTCGAAGTTGGAGTAAGCGTGGACGATGTACCAGCGCTTATCAATCATTTGCGTTGCGGTCGTTGCCATCAGTGGATGCCCAATATCAAGGTAACCAAATAGCGGATGATCTGATCGGCGGCGAAGAAGAACACCGAAGCCATCGCGACCATCACAAACACCATGATGGTGGTGATCGTGGTCTCGCGGCGGGTCGGCCAGGTGACCTTGGCGGTCTCCGAGCGAACTTCCTGCAGGAATTTGAACGGGCTGAAAGCCATCGTTGTGAAGGTCCGCGTCCGTCGTCAGACGAATTGAGAATGTTAAAGAAACCAAACAGCCATCTTTGGCCCAGCCCTCTATCGAAGGATGAGCCGGCAAGCGGGCTCGATTGTTCGGGGGATTTCAAAGCCGCGCCGGATATCCGCTTGATACGGGCCGGCTGCAGGTGGCGGCTATGTACTGCGCGACCCGCCAAAGGTCAAGTTGCTGGGACACGCAACTCCCCTCCCTCGCAACCCGATGCGGTCGCAGCAAAGGCACGCAACTCCAGGCCTCGACAGAAAAACCCGATCAATTCGAGGCCGGGGAAGAAAATCCTATCCGCGGTCTTTTTT
>Ga0307474_10004020_pt1 | contig 10584 bp, 6 predicted proteins | sample atmos_gasesECM1C_2_FD_203312 | JGI IMG/M metagenome (GOLD analysis project Ga0307474, IMG submission 203312) | Hardwood forest soil microbial communities from Morgan-Monroe State Forest, Indiana, United States - atmos_gasesECM1C_05 | ecosystem: Environmental > Terrestrial > Soil > Temperate...
ATTGCACATTGCTGATGATCTGGTTGCCGGCGCCGTACGCGGCGGTGGAATGGGAGCCGAATTTGTTGCCGCGGCCGAGCAGCACGAGCTCGGCCAGCGACACTACGATCATGCCGATCGCTGTGGGAATCCCGAGCCGCAGCACCGTTCGCAGCAGCGCACCGTCGAGCCGCATGGAACGCAGGAACACGGCATCGAAGGCCAGCGCATGGCCGCTGCGTCGCAGATGGATGTTGAGCCACACCAGCGTGACGAAGCTCGACACTGCCGAGGCGCAGGCCGCACTGGCAACCCCAAGCTGGGGCAGGCCGAACCAGCCGCGGATCAACATAGGGGTCACCGTGAGCCCGATGATGGTGGAAACCGACAGCGCCAACAGCGGCGTCAAGGTGTCGCCGACGCCGCGCATCATCGCGCTCATCAGGATGAAGGTGAAGGTCAGCGGCATGGCGATCATCATGATTCGCGCATAGACGCTCGCCGCGTCGAGTACATCGGGCGGGGTGGCGAGCGCCGTGAGCAGCTGCCGGCTGAACAGGCCGCCGAGGACAGCGATTGTGCCGGCAAGCAGCAGCGCCACCGTCAAGCTCGTGCCGGCGACCGCCTTGACCTTGGCGGGCTCGCCCGCACCCCAGGCCTGGCCGATCAAGACGCCGGCGCCCGAGCCCAAGCCCACGACAAAGGCGACCAAAAGGAACATCACCGGGAAGAACACCGAGACGGCGGCCAGCGCGTGCACGCCGATCATCTGGCCGAGATAGACGCTGTTGATGGTGCCGAACAACGCCTGCAGGATGTTGCTCAGCATCATCGGCGCGACGAACACCAGGAACGATTTTCGCAACGACGGGACGTTCGACATGAATTAGCCTGTTGAGCGGCGTGGCGGCTTTTGGCGCAAGGCACTTGGCGCAAGGCTCGGTGAAAGGCGAGGGTGGTTGGAGAACTGTTGCTGTCAGGCGCGCGCCGCTGGCTACTCGGCGCGCTCGGCATAAGCGAGTTTAACGACGTGATCGCGAATGTCGGCCGGCCATGCCGCGATCAGGCGTGCGAAGCTGCGGCGGTCTTCGGCGAACAGCGCGCGCGAGGCTTCCTCGAAGCCCGGCAGGTTGCCGGCCATGGCCGACATGAAATGATAGGCGGCATCGCGCGCGGCGCGGTGGCGCTCCGCATCGCGATTGCCGCGGCGGGCCTGCTCGACCAGCTTGCGCAGCGCCACCGAAGCGCCGCCCGGCTGCGCATTGAGCCATTCCCAATGCCGGGGCAAGAGCGTCACCTCGCGCGCGACCACGCCGAGTTTTGGCCGGCCACGGCCGCGAGGCTCGCTCGGCGTTTCCGCTTCAGTGGTCGCACCGGCAGGCGCTGGTTTTGGCAATCGCGCCAGCACGGCTTCAGCGTCGCCGCGCAGGTCGAGATCGATCTCGCGTCCCGTCGCGTCGCTGAAAATCAGGATGGGCCCGGCGGTCCGCTGCGACTCCGTCCGCTTCACTGCCAGCGCGACGTCGGCCAACGCGCCTGCCGCCAGCCTGCGCTGGCCCTCGAAGGCGGTAAAATAATCCGTCATGAGCTGGCTCTCCGGCGCGCGGTCTACTATTTATATCCGGACGAAATACGGTGAGTCAATATTATCCGGATCAAAAATGCGGCTATCTAGCTCTTAGCCGCATCGCCAATGCCGCGCCGGGCTGTTACGGGAAGACGCGCAACGTTTCACGCCGGGGAACGATCCATGCTGACGCTTCATCATCTCAACAATTCGCGCTCGCAACGGGTGCTGTGGCTCTTGGAAGAGCTCGGCGTGCCTTACGACATCATGCGCTATCAGCGGCAACCGGATCTGCGCGCGCCGAAGGATCTGCGGGCTATACATCCGCTCGGCAAGTCGCCTGTCATTACCGACAATGGCAACACCATCGCCGAGTCAGGCGCGATCGTCGAATATCTCACCGACACTTACGGCAGCGGCCGCCTGATCCCGCCGCCGCAGACGCCTGAGCGGCTGCGCTACACCTATTGGCTACACTACGCCGAAGGCTCGGCGATGCCGCCGCTGCTGCTAAAACTGCTGTTCACGTTGATGCCGAAACGCGCGCCGGCACTTCTCCGTCCTCTGGTGCGCAAAGTGTCGAGCCAGGCGCTGACCACGCTGGTCAACCCGCAGCTCAAGCAGCACATGGATTTCTGGGAAGCCGAGCTTGGCAAGAGTGAATGGTTCGCCGGCAACGAGTTCACTGGCGCCGACATCCAGATGAGTTTCCCGCTGGAAGCCGCAGCTGCGCGCGGCGGGCTCGATCAGGGCCATCCCAAGGCAATGGCGTTTCTCGATCGCATCCACGCCCGTCCCGCCTATCGGCGCGCCCTGGAGAAAGGCGGGCCGTATCAGGTGGGGCGCTAGCGTCATTGCTTCGTCGCTGCGCTCCTCGCAATGACGACGTCAGAGCGCTCCGCCCGCTCACCCGTCAGAATGCAGCACCCGGCCGCGGGTTTCCGGCAGTGCAAAGGCGGCGAGGAAGAACACGCCATAGGCTGCGACCGCAAACATAGCGATCGCATTGGCGAGCGTCGTGGTCGTCGACAGCGCGCCGACGAGGTAAGGGAATAGCGCGCCGATGCCGCGACCGAAATTGTAGCAAAAGCCCTGGCCGGAGCCGCGCAGCCGCGTCGGATAAAGCTCGGTCAGGAAGGCGCCCATACCGGAAAAGTAGCCCGACGCGAAGAAGCCGAGCGGGAAGCCGAGGATCCAAAGCACCTCGTTGGTCAGCGGCAGCTGCGTGTAGAGCAGCACCACCGCGATGGCGCCGATGGAGAAGATCAGGAACAGATTGCGCCTTCCGATGCGGTCGGCAAGCCAGGCACCGACGAGATAGCCGATGAAGGAGCCGATGATCAGCGCCGAGAGATAGCCGGTCGACGTCACGACCGACAGCTTGCGTTCGGTGGTGAGAAAACGCGGCACCCAGAAGGTGACGGCGTAATAGCCGCCTTGCATTCCCGTCGCCATCAGCGAGGCGAGAATCGTGGTCTTCAGGATGGGGCCGGAGAAGATTTCCCAGAGCGGCGGCTGGTCTCCTGCCTGCGCCTGCTTCGCGCGGGTTGCCGCCGCAATCTCCGGCTCGGTGACATAGCGGCGCAGATAGAACACGAGCAGCGCCGGCAGCGCGCCAATGACGAACATCCAGCGCCAGGCCGTCTCCGCCGGCAGCGCCGAGAACAGGATCGCTTGCGCCAGCACCGCGAGGCCCCAGCCGACGGCCCAGCCTGATTGCACCGAGCCGACCGCGCGTCCTCGATATTGCGGCCGGATCGCCTCGCCCATCAGCACTGCGCCGGCCGCCCATTCGCCGCCGAAACCGAGGCCCAGAACCGCGCGCGCGAGCAGTAGCTGGTCGAAATTCTGTGCGGCAGCGCAGACCAGCGAGAAGAACGAGAACCAGAGAATGGTGAATTGCAGTGTCCTGACGCGGCCGATGCGGTCGGCAAGATAGCCGCCGAGCCAGCCGCCGATGGCAGACGACAGCAGTGTCACGGTGCCGGCCAGCCCGGCCATGCCGGCATCGACCTTCCACAGCGCGATGATGGTGCCGATCACCAGCGGATAGATCATGAAATCCATGCCGTCGAGCGCCCAGCCCGCGGCGCAGGCCCAGAACGTCCGCCGCTCCGCAAGATCCATGTCGCGATAGAACGCGAGCAGGCTGGTGTCCTCGATGTCAGCGGTTTCGACGTGTTGCGACGGTTCCGCCGTTGCCATTGCTTTCCTCCCGGGATTTTTTGGGCCTTATACTCTGCTGTCGCGGGGAGGCAAATCAGCTGAAGGTTCAGTGACCCGCAGCTTCCGCGCCGCGCGTGCGCGGATCGGGTGCGCCCAACAGGCCGGTCGGCGTGACCAGGATCGAATTGGCCGACGAATAGCCCGCCGATTCTACGACGTGATGCCCCTTTTCCCTCAGCGCAGTCAGCACCTCGTCGGCAAAGCCCGGCTCAACCGAGACCTGGTCGGGCAGCCACTGATGGTGCAACCTGGACGCGGCTACCGCTTGAGCGACGTCCATTTTGTAGTCGAGCACGTTGACGATGACCTGCAGCACCGTGGAGATGATGCGGCTGCCGCCAGGCGAGCCGGTCACCAGCACCACTTTGCCGTCCTTCAGCACGATGGTCGGTGACATCGAGGACAGTGGCCGTTTTCCCGCGCCGGGCAGATTGGCCTCGAAGCCGACAAGGCCGAAGGCGTTCGAGGCGCCGGGTGCGGCGGTGAAATCGTCGAGCTCATTGTTGAGCAGCACGCCGGTGCCATCGGCGACCAGGCCCACGCCATAGCTGAAATTCAGCGTGTAGGTATTGGCGACCGCGTTGCCGAATTGGTCGACCACGGAGAAATGCGTGGTGTTGCTGCCTTCGTGCGGCGCCCTTGCGCTTGCGAGATTTGCCGCGGGCGTGGCGCGATCGGGGTCGATGTTGGCGCGTTGCTTTGCCGCATAATCCTTTGCCAGCAAGGTTGCGAGCGGCGCATCGACGAAGGCGGGATCGCCCAGGTAGTGGGCGCGATCGGCATAGGCGCGTTTCATCGCCTCGATCAAGAGATGCAGCGAGGCGGCCGAACCCTGCTTCATCTCGCCGAGCGGAAAACCTTCCAGGATGTTCAGCGATTCCAGGAGCACGATACCGCCCGAGGACGGCAGCGGCATGGACAAGATATCATAGCCGCGATAGGTGCCGCGTACCGGAGTGCGGACGACGGGCTGATAGGTCTTCAGATCGTCCGTCGTCATAATGCCGCCGGCATCACGCACGGCCTTGGCAAGCTCTTCAGCAACCGGTCCCTCGTAGAAGCTGCGCGGCCCTTGCTCCGCGATCGCGGTGAGCGTCGCCGCGAGATCGGCCTGCACCAGGCGATCGCCTTCATGCAACGAATTGCCGTCGGGCCGCGAGAAGATCTTCACCGCGGAGGGCCAGTGCGCCAGCCGCCGGTACCATTGCGGTAGCGTATCGGCGAAATCGTCGGTGACGACGAAGCCGTCGCGCGCCAGCGCAATCGCCGGCTGCAGCAGCTCGGCAAGCGTGAACTTCCCCGAGCCATATTTTTCCAGCGCCAGCGTAAGCCCGGCGACCGTGCCGGGAACACCGATGCCGAGCGCGGAATCGCGCGATCTCGCAGGATCCGGCTTGCCGTCGGCGCCGAGGAAAATCGTAGGCGTGGTCGCATTCGGCGCGGTCTCGCGATAATCGATGGCGATGTCCTCGCCGCGATCGGCAAGATGGATCACCATGAAGCCGCCGCCGCCAATATTGCCGGCACGCGGATAGGCGACGGCCATGGCAAAGCCGGTGGCGACCGCGGCATCGACGGCATTGCCGCCGCGTTTCAGAATATCCGCGCCGACTTGAGCCGACATCTTCTCCTGTGCCACCACGAGGCCATGCTCGGCCGCGACGGCGTGAATGCTGTCGGGAGCGGGCGGCGTATAGGCGTTACGACGCTGGGCCAGCGCGGGGGCGGTTGCGAGGAGGCCAGCGCCGAGGGCGATGGCGGCGAAGAATCGGCGCCGGCTGAGGAGAAACTCGATCATCAAACTTCTGCCGCGGGATCGGACCAAGGGAGTGCTGCCGACATGCTATAGCGATTGTGGCGAGCTTGGCAAAACGAGACGACGTGAAGGGTACCTTGCAGATGGCAGTGACGGCAGTGGCCGATGGCAGCAAGGGAGCTGAGAAGACCTATCCCTCGCGTGCGGCTGTCATCAGCTGGATTTTCTTCGATTGGGCGGCGCAGCCCTATTTCACGCTGATCACGACCTTTGTCTTCGCGCCTTATTTCGCAACCCACGTGGCGCCCGATCCGGCGAGCGGACAGGCATTGTGGGGCTTTGCCACCGCAGCCGCCGGGATGGCGATCGCGCTGCTGTCGCCAGTTCTTGGCGCAATCGCGGATGCCTCGGGGCGCAGAAAGCCCTGGATCGCGGCGTTTGGCGCCATGCTGGTGATCGGCTCCTCGCTGATGTGGTTCGGCGCGCCTGGCGATACGCATCTCATTCCGCCGTTGCTTTTGGCCTATTCGATCGCGACCGTAGGCGTCGAGTTTGCCACCGTCTTCAACAATGCGATGATGCCGACGCTGGTGCCGCCGGATCGCATCGGGCGCCTGTCCGGCACCGGCTGGGCGACCGGCTATGTCGGCGGCATTTTGAGCCTCATCCTGGTGCTCGGCTTCATGGCCGCCAATCCGCAGACCGGGCGCACGCTGTTCGGCTTTACGCCGCTGTTCGGGCTTGATCCGGTCACCCATCAGGGCGACCGCATCTCCGGTCCGTTGACCGGCATATGGTTCATCGTCTTCGTGCTGCCGATGTTCATGCTCACGCCGGATTATCCGGCGCGTCACCGCTTGCGCGATGCCTTGCGCGAAGGCTTGAGCGAGCTCAAGGAGACGCTGCTCGAACTGCCGAAGCGGAAGACCATGGCGACCTTCCTGCTCGCGAACATGATCTACACCGACGGCCTGGTCTCGCTGTTTGCCTTCGGCGGCATCTATGCCGCCGGCACCTTCGGCTGGAACACGATCCAGATCGGCACCTTCGGCATCATCCTGGCGATTGCCGGGACCTTCGGCGGCTGGATCGGCGGCAAGCTTGACGATTATCTCGGTCCGAAGACGGTGATCGCCGGCAGCATGACGGTGCTGCTGACAGCGGTCATCGCGATCCTGCTGGTGGAAAAGGATTCCATTCTCTTTATCCAGGTCGCGCCACCCGTAGCGGGCGGCGCCCTGTTCGCCTCTGCCGCGGAGCGCGCTTATATCGTGCTCGGCTGCCTGATCGGCGCTGCCGGCGCGCCGCTGCAGGCGGCGTCGCGCTCGCTTCTGATTCGCCTGGCACCAAAGGACCGCATCGCGCAGTTCTTCGGCCTGTTCGCGCTGACCGGAAAGGTCACGTCCTTCACGGGCCCGCTCCTGATCGGCATCGTGACGGCAGCGACCGCGAGCCAGAAGGCCGGTATGGCGGTGCTGGTGGTGTTTTTCGTGACGGGATTGGCGCTGCTTGGGAGAGTGCGCGTGTAGTCGGATTCTGTCATTCCGGGGCGCGCGCAAGCGCGAACCCGGAATCTCGCGCCTCATATCGAGATTCCGGGTTCATCGCTTGCGCGATGCCCCGGAATGACGCGTGTGGTGGGGCTAATGCCGGAAGTGCCTGACCCCGGTGAACACCATCGCGATGTTGTGCTCGTCGGCGGCTTTGATCACCTCGTCGTCGCGGATCGAGCCGCCGGGCTGGATCACGGCGGTGGCGCCGGCTTCGATGCAGGCGAGCATTCCGTCGGCGAAGGGAAAGAAGGCATCTGACGCGACCGCCGAGCCCTTGGTCAACGGCTCCGCGAGCTTCAACTCCTTCGCTGCGTCCTGCGCCTTGCGTGCCGCAATGCGCGCCGAGTCGACGCGGCTCATCTGGCCGGCGCCGATGCCGACGGTCGCGAGGTCCTTGGCATAGACGATGGTGTTGGACTTGACGTGCTTGGTGACGCGGAACGCGAATTTCAGATCGCGCAGCTCGGCTTCGGTCGGCGCGCGCTTTGTCACCGTCTCCAGCGCCATGTCGTCGATGACAGCATTGTCGCGGCTCTGCACCAGAAGTCCTCCGGCGACGGTCTTCGCCGTCAGCCCCGCCGCGCGCGGATCGGGCAGGCCGCCCGCCAGGAGAAGCCGCAGGTTACGGCGTCCGGCGACGATCGCGATCGCTTCGTCCGTGGCGTCGGGCGCGATGATCACCTCGGTGAAGATGCCGGTGACGGCGCGCGCGGTTTCCGCATCCAGCGTGCGGTTGAGCGCGATGATGCCGCCATAGGCCGAGGTCGAGTCGCAGGCCAGCGCCTTGCGATAGGCGGTCGCGAGATCCGGCCCCTCCGCGACGCCGCAAGGATTCGCGTGCTTGACGATCACGCAGGCCGCGGTGCGCCTGGGGTCGAACTCGGCGATGCACTCATAGGCCGCATCGGTGTCGTTGATGTTGTTGTAGGAGAGTTCCTTGCCCTGCAATTGCCGCGCGGTGGCAATGCCCGGCCGCTTTTCAGGCAGTGCGTAGAACGCCGCCGTCTGATGCGGATTCTCGCCATAGCGCAGCGGTTGGATCAGCCGTCCACCCAGGCTGCGGAAATCCGGCGCGTCGATCTTCAGCTCGCTCGCGAACCAGTTGGAGATCGCGGCGTCATAGGCGCCGGTGCGCGCATAGGCTTTCGCGGCAAGCTTGCGGCGCAGCGAAAGCGTGGTCGCACCGTTGTTGGCGGCGAGCTCGTCCAGCACCGCCTGGTAATCCCGGGCTTCGACGATGACGGCGACATGCTCGTGGTTCTTTGCCGCAGCGCGGATCATCGCAGGGCCGCCGATGTCGATATTCTCGATGCACTCCTCGAAATCCGCGCCCTTCTCGACGGTTGCTTCGAACGGATAGAGGTTGACCACCAGAAGGTCGATCGGCGCGATGCCATGCGTCTTCATCGCTTCTGCATGTTCGGCGTTGTCGCGAATCGCGAGCAGGCCGCCATGCACCTTCGGGTGTAGCGTCTTCACCCGCCCGTCCATCATCTCCGGAAAGCCGGTGAGGTCGGAGACGTCCTTGACCTTCAGTCCGGCGGCTGCGATCGCCTTGGCGGTGCCGCCGGTCGAGACCAGCTCGATGCCATGGGCGGCGAGCGCGCGGGCGAATTCGATCAATCCGGTCTTGTCGGAAACGGATAACAATGCGCGGGAGACGCGGCGAGTCTGGTCGGTCATGGGCAAGATCCTCTGTTCAGGGGTACTGATGCCCAGGCGCACGGCAGAAATTCCCGCGCTTCCCGATGGTGCTCCATCCAAAGTCGCCAGTCGCGCGAGCGGTGGCTCGTTAGCAGCTTTCGGCGGCGTTCACAACGGAAAGATAGGGCCGTTCGAGCAGCAAGGCCCGCGCGCCGAGATCACTACTACAGCGGCAATTGCGGCTCGCGGCGGGCGTTGCGGCGGGCATTGGTCGCGGCAGGCGAGGTGGTCGAGCGCACGAAGCTCCAGCGGACCGAGCTCGCATGGCGCGAATCCTGCCGTATCACGATCTGGGCCGTGCGGCGCGGACCGTCATTGCCGGCCAGGAACACGCTGTCCTCAAGATCGACCTTGTCGTCGAATGCCTCGAAGGTCCAGACGTCGCGGTTGGGCAGCACCAGCATCACCCCACGCGCATCCGAAAGCCGGCTCGCCTTTACTGAGGGGTGCAGATGGAAGCGGAGGGCATAGTCGGTGTCGTTTCCTCGTGCGCGTGAGCCTGCGGCTGGCGAAACCGAATCCTCGCCGTCGATCCGGGAGCCGTCATGGGCGACCAGGATCACCCGCCGGTGCACGACGCCAAAGCGTGGGACGTAGCCGTCATGCGAGGTGCTCAGCAACTCGCCATTGGCCACCGTCTCGCGCGTACTCTCCACATGCGCCGGGCCGCTCGTCACCAGCGCACCATGCAGGAAACGCTTCATCGCCGACAACTCGACGAACTGGCAGGAGGACGTGTCGTGATAGGTCAGCGTCGAATGCGCTGCCGTGCTCCGCGCAAAACTCCGCCAATTTTCGCGCCCGGTCGAGGGCATGCCGCAATTGGTGATGATCCGGCTCTGGCCGGAGGACAATTCGAACGACAGGCAGCCCGCATGCGCCTCGTGGCTGACGCTGACCGGCGGCGGCGCGCCGGTATCGATTATCAAGGTGGTCGTGCCCGCATCGAGCCGGTGAAAACCGGTATGCGGCATGCTCGACATTGGCGTGCCGTGGGTGTCGTCATAGGCGAGCAGTGTTGCGAGCAGATCGGATGGCGTGCCGCTCATGCCGTTGAACAGCGCGATTGAGCCGTCGCCATGGCGGAAGAAGCGCAGCATCGGCATCATCCGGTCGATCGCATTCAGAAGCGCCGGCGGCGGCGGAATGTTACGGGCGGCAAAGGTCTGCCGCAGCGGCAACAGGTCGATCAGGAGCTCGATCAGCGCGCCGGGATTGCGCGAGATGTGCCCGCCGTCAGGCAGGATCTGGCGCAGCAATTCGTCCGACAGTCTCTTGCTGGCGCTCTTGATGTGTCGCGCCTGGTTGGCAAGGCATAGCGAGGCGTAGCACAGCGCGATCATCACCTGCAGCCGCGGCACGCCGTCGGGCATGTCGAGCATCGTATAGCGCAACTGGCGGATCTCGCGGGTCAGCCCACGCAAATAGCGGCGGTAGAACTTGCCGTCGGTGTCGCCGAGCACCAGCGGCGCCTGCGACAATAGCGAAATCACCCGGCGCGACAGCACGTCGGCGCGGCGGGCGATCGGGCGCTTCTGCGCCTGGTTGGACATCCAGTCGTCGACCAGCGCGCGCGCATTGGCGCGGGTCAGCGCGGTATCGGCGGCGCGCAAATGCCGCAACCAGCCGAAGCCGAGCAGCGCCACCTCCCAGTCCTCCGACGGAGGCTCGAGGTCGAAGATGGAGCGGCCATGGCAGGTCACGATCTTGCCGGCGAAGACAAAGCGGCCGGCATAGATCTCGGCGGCGCGGGTGGCATCCGCCGTGCGCAGGTCGTGGGGCGCGATGGTCAGCCGGTC
>Ga0307474_10004021_pt1 | contig 10579 bp, 6 predicted proteins | sample atmos_gasesECM1C_2_FD_203312 | JGI IMG/M metagenome (GOLD analysis project Ga0307474, IMG submission 203312) | Hardwood forest soil microbial communities from Morgan-Monroe State Forest, Indiana, United States - atmos_gasesECM1C_05 | ecosystem: Environmental > Terrestrial > Soil > Temperate...
GCGCGGGTCAAGGCCGCTTGCCTGGCCCAGGCCGACGCCGCGCGCCGCTTCCGGCCCGCCGCCGGCAAAGGCAGCGTGGTCTTCGCCTGGACGGCGGCCACCCTTGCCGGACGCCCCGCCCTCGACCGGCTGCTGCGCGACCACGGCCCGGTCTCGGATCTCGTCCTCCTGGGTTGGGGCTTCGGCTGGCAACGCCGCGCGGACGGCAGCGTTGTACCCGCGCCTCTGCCGCCGCCCGGCGCCGGCCTGCTGGCCGGCGGCGCGCTGGCCGGCCGGCTTCCGGGCGCTCACGCCGCCCCGTACCTGCCCCTCCGCCCCGGTCCACCCGGCCCGGAGGGAGCCGCGGCCGAACCTCTTTCCGGCCGCACCGGCTACCTTGGCCTGACGGCCCGCTACCCCGGGACCGCGGTCGAGACCGTGGCGATCGCCGACATGCGGGAGCTCACCTCCACGCTGCTGGCGCTGCTCGGCGGCCCGGAGGCCCCGGCGAGGCGAGAAGCCCCGCGGCAGCAGCCACCGCCGCCAGCGTCGCCAGCGCGGGCCAGCCACTCGCCCACGCCGCCGCCGGCCCCGCCCGCCCCTCAACCGCCGCCGGCCCCGCGCGCCACCCTGCCGCCGCCGCCCCCCGACAGCCCGCGCCATGCCCAGACCGCCGCCCTGGTCGGCGCGCTCGCCACGCTCCACGGCGTCAGCGGCGACGAGGCGGCCGTGCGCCGAGCGATCGCCGCCCAGCTGCCGCCCTGGGCCCATCCGGTCGTCGATTGGGCCGGCAACCTCTCGGTCACCGCCGGCGGCCCGCGCTCCGACCCCGAGCCGCGGCTGTTCATGGCCCACATGGACGAGATCGGTTTCCGGGTGAGCCAGGTCCTGCCGGACGGCAGGCTGCTGCTTGCAGCGCGAGGCGGCCTCCAAAGCTCGCTCTGGGAAGGTCAGGCGGCGCTCGTCCACGGGCGGCGCGGCCCGCGGCCGGCCGTCTTGGAGCCGCGCGCCGGCTGGCTCACCGCCGGCCGCCGCTCGCCCGCCGCCGGCCTCGCCGCCTGGCTCGGCGCCGCCGGCGTTGCAGACGTCGCCGCCGCGGGCATCGGCGTGGGGACCGCGGTCACCATGCCGAAGACCGTGCTCCGCCTGGGGCGCGACCGCCTGGCCGCCCGCAGCCTGGACGACCGCGCCGGCGCAGCCGTCATGCTGCTCGCGCTGCGCCGCATCGATCCCGCCAGGCTCCGCCACCGGATCACCTGGTCGTGGACGGTCCGCGAGGAGGTCGGCTACCTCGGCGCCGCCGCCCTCGCCCACGCTCCGGGCGGCTACCGGCGCGTCTACCCGATCGACGCCTTTCCAACCGCCGACTCCCCCCGCGAGCCGCGAGGCCCCGCCTACGCCCCCCTCGGCCACGGCGCGGTGCTGCCGGCCGCGGCGCCCCGCGCCCTGCTCGCGCGGCTGCTCGCCCTCGGCCGCCGGCAGGGCATCGCCCTGCAGGTCGCCGCGCTGCCCGGCGGCAACGACGGCGTGCCCTTCCAGCACGGGGACGCCGCCGTCCTGCCCCTCGCCTGGCCGCTGCGCTACGCGCACACCCCGGCCGAAGTGGCCGATCTGCGCGACCTCGAAGCGCTGGCCGATCTGCTGGTGGCCCTGGCCCGCGAGGCGGAATAGGCGGCGCAGGATCTCCGGCCGCACGGCTTCAGGCAACGTCGAGCCTGAACCCGGGCGCCGGCGTCACCGCCGCGAGGGCGGCACCCACCTCCGCGACGCCCGGCGCCGCGTGGAGTAGACTGTGCCCGCATGCTCTTCATGGTGGTCGAACGCTTCCGCAACGGCGACCCCAGGCCCGTCGGCGAGCGCTTCCAGCGCCGCGGGCGGCTGATGCCCGCGGGCGTCGCCTACCAGGCGAGCTGGGTGGATGCAGCCGCCGGCCGGTGCTTCCAGGTCATGGAGGCCGCGAGCATGGACCTGCTGCACGCCTGGACCCGGCAGTGGGACGACCTGGTCGATTTCGAGATCGTGCCGGTCCAGACCTCGGCGGAGTTCTGGGCCGGGCTGGCCCACGACTGAGCCCTGCCATCGGCCGATGATCTCCGCGCACGTCCGCCTCCCGGCGCACCGGCCCATCGCGGCGGCCTCGGCGCTCTCCCTGGCGGCCCTCTCGGCGGTGACCGCTGCCGCCGTGCTCGGCGCCGCGGTCCTCGCCTCGCCGCTCGCCGCCGAGACGCTGTTCACCGGCGTCTTCAGCCGCGGCAACGACCCCTACCTGCTGTGGGCCGCCCTGCCGGACTGGCAGGAGGTGCAGGCGAAGGCGCAGCTGGCTCGAAGTCAGGGCATGCGGGTGGCCGCCCTGCGCACCTACGTCCAGGGCGGACACCGCTTCTACGCCGGCGCCTGGCGCGAGGGAACCGGCGACGAGGAGCTGGCGGCCGGCCTCGACGCCGCCGGCTTCCTTGCCCGCAACCACGAGCTCGCCAAGCGCGGCCTGCAGCTGGCGGACCTCGACACCTACCTGGAAGGACGCCAGCGCAAGTACCTCGGCGCCTGGCGCGGCGGCCGGCAGCGCGAGGAGGTCGCGCTCGAGCTCGACGGCCCGGCCCTGGCGAGTGCCGACGAAAGGCAGGCAGGACGGGGCCTCCGTCCGGTGCGCCTCCGCGCCTACCGCGACCGCGGCCGCCTGCGCTTCGCGGCCCTGTGGCAGCCCGGAGAAGGCGATCACGACCTGCTCACCGGTCTCGACGGCACCGGCCTGGACCGCACGCAGGCGGAGCTTGCCCCGCGCGGCCTCCACCTCGTCGATGTCGACGCCTACGACGACGACCGCGGCCGCCGCCGCTACGCCGGCATCTGGCGCGCCGGTGCCGGCCCCGCGTCGGTCTGGACCGGCGAACGGGAGCGGTTCCTCGCCCGCTGGCACGGCCTGGCGCGCCTGGGCGAGCGCCTGGTGGCCCTGGCGGCCGCGCCGGGCGCCTGCCGCGACGAGTGCGCCAACCAAGTCGTCGCCAAGCAGGCTTACGACTATGGCATCCGCGCCACCGCCACCCATTGCCAGGGCCGGCCCGGCACGTGTGCCGCGCCGGGGCCGCACGACACCGTGGTCTATCACTGGCCGGTCGAGAGCGACGGCGCGGACCGCTTCGTCCGCCTCTCCGCGCTCGTGCTCCACGACGCGCCTTTCACCCTCCCCTTCTCCGACCCGGCGGTCAAGCGCCGCGGGGCGTGGCTCTACGCCACCGGCACCTGGCATCACGCCGCCGACTTCAGCCGCGACGACCAGCAGACGTTCGCCGTCAAAGCCGCCGCGCCGGGCACGGTGATCTTCATCGGCTGGGACCGCTGGTCGGGCAACACCATCGTCGTCAGCCACGACGTGGGCGGCGCCGCCGACGCCTATCGCACGATCTACATGCACCTCCGCGACGGCGCCCGCCAGGACTGCGAAGCCGCCTGGTCCCAGACCATGGCCCACGCGCCCGCCGGCGAGAAACAGCTGGCCCCGTACCGCGTCCATCTCCTCGCCACCGGCTGCGCCCAGGACCCGGCGGACCGGCACACCGATCCCCGCCACTGGGGCTTCGAGACCCAGGTGATCGACCACGATCTGCTCGGCAAGCACGTCGCGGCCGGCCAGTTCCTCGGGTTCGCCGGCGACACCGGACCGGGCGGCAAGCGCGGGCCGGGAGAGCCCAACACCCACCTCCACGTGTTCTTCGCCCACCGCGACCCCACCGACCAGCGCTGGTACCTCTTCGACCCCTACGGCATCTATGGTCCGCCCGCCTGTTACCCGCCACGCCTGACCGATCCCATCGCCGGTCCCTGTGCCCGCTACCCGGTGGCCTGGGCTGGCGGCCGTCCGCGCTTTCCATAGCCACGGCGGCGGCCGCGGCCCCCAGCGGCGGCCCGGACGACGTGCTTCATCGGCTTCATCGGCGCCGCCCGGCGCTCCGCCACCGTCGCCTATCATGGACAGGGACGCGGCATCGACTTTGCAGCTCAAGGTCCATGCGGGCAGCTCGAGAAGCCGGCTCCGCGTGTGCGCGGGCATCCAGCCGGCGCCCGGCCGGCTCTCCCAACGCCCGCACGGAGGATGCGATGCACAAGACCGCAACCAACGGCATCAAGCTGACGCTGCTGATCCTGGGCTTGGCGTTCGGACTGGCCACCCTCGGCTGCTACGTCCGCGCGGTAGGGCCGGGATATGGCGGCGAGGCGGAGCTCGAGGTCGAAGGCCCGCCGCCGCCGCCCCAGGATGAGGTGGTCGTGGCGGCGCCGGGTCCGGACTTCGTCTGGATCGGCGGCTTTTGGGACTGGGACGTCGGCGTCAGGCATTTCGTCTGGCACGCCGGACGCTGGGAGCGGCCGCCCCATCCCGAAGCACACTGGATAGGCCCGCGCTACGAGATGCGCAACGGCCACCACTACTTCCATCGCGGCCACTGGGAGCATCCGGAGCGTCACTGACGAGGCAATCGCCAGAGCCGGCGCGCCACGGCCTGGCGCGCCGGCGGTCCCTGGGCGATCCGCGGCGGCCGGTGATCATCTGACGCCATCAGAAACGGAGACCGTATGAGAAAACTGATCGCAATCCTCGCGGTGTCGTTGCTCTGCACGCTCCCCGGCTTGGGCCAACAGCGCGGCCAGCACGGCGGCGGTGCGCCTCATGGCGGTGGGCAGCATGCGGGCAGTGCGCCGGTTGGCGGCGGGCACATCCCGTCTCATGGTCCCGCACCGTCGCGGGAACCCGCCCGCGCGCCGGCAGCGCAGGCCCCGCCAGCCCGCGGCGCGCGTCCCCAGGCCCGCAACTTCTCGGAAGGGGCTGGCCATCCCAATGCCCCGCACGTGGACGCCGAGAATGACCGCTGGGTCGGTCACGACGGCGGCAGGAACGACCCGCACTACCATCTCGACCGTCCCTGGGAGCACGGGCATTTCCCGGGCAGGTTCGGTCCCAACCACGTCTACCGGCTGGAAGGCGGCGGCCGCGACCGCTTCCGCTTCGGCGGCTTCTTCTTCAGCGTTGCGCCATACGACTACGACTACTGCGCCAACTGGCTGTGGGACAGTGACGACATCGTGCTCTACGACGATCCGGACCATCCCGGCTGGTACCTGGCCTACAACGTCCGTCTCGGCATCTACGTCCATGTCCTGTACCTGGGTCCCTGATTCGTAGGCTCCCGCGGGGGGACCGGTCCCCGCACGGCCGGCGGCCGGGCCCGCCGGCCCCCGCCGGCCATTGACGCTCCCCCTCGACCTGCTCTAACTTGCGCAGGAGCCGGTTGAGTTGAATGAGCGAATCCGAGCGCACCGAAACGGTGGAGGCCCAGCCCGCTCCACCGTTCGCCTCTCGTCACCGGCCGCCGGGAAGCCTCCTCGGCGGCCGCTACGAGTTGAGCGTCTTGCTCGGCAGCGGCGGCTATGCCAGCGTCTACCGCGCCCATGACCGCGAGCTCCGGCGCGACGTGGCGCTCAAGGTGCTGCATCCGGACCGCCATACCACGGGCGCCCTGCTGCGCCTCCGCCGCGAGGTGGCGGTGGCCCGCGACGCCTCGAGCCCCAGGCTGGTCCGCATCTTCGACATCGGCACCGCGCCGGAAGGCGTCTATCTCACGATGGAGGTCCTGGGCGGCTCGCTCAAGGATCGCCTGCGGGACGGCGCCCTGCCGATCGCGGAAGCGGTGCGGATCGCCGCCGAGCTGCTCGAGGGCCTGGCCGCCCTGCACGCGCTCGCCATCGTCCACCGCGACGTCAAGCCGGCCAACGTCCTCCTGACCGCGAGCGGCGAGGTGAAGCTCGCCGACTTCGGCCTGGCGCGGCATCTCGACCGCGACGAGACCCGGGCGACGATGGATCGCGCGCTCGTCGGCACCGTGGACTACCTGTCGCCCGAGCAGGCCCTGGGCGGCGAGGCCGATCCGCGTAGCGACCTCTATGCCGCCGGGCTGGTGCTCTACGAGATGCTGGCCGGCCGGCTCCCCTTCCCGGCGAAGTCCGACCTGGGGGCGCTCCTCGCCCATCTGCGCACGCCGCCCCCGGACCTGTGCCGCCTTAGGCCCGAGGTGCCGCGCTGGCTGGCGCGCATCGTCTGCCGGCTGCTGGCCAAGCGGCCGGAGGACCGCTATCCCTCCGCGGTTGCGGCACTCGCGGACCTGCGCGGCCGGCGCGCCGCCCGGCGCCCGCGGCGCAGCGTCGTGCGTTCCCTGGCGGCCGTGCTCGGCGTTGCCGTGGTGGCCGGCGGTGTCGTCGTCGGCGCCCGCTCCTTGATGCCGGCGCACCCCAATTTCTCCCACCTGATCGCGCGGGCCGACGGCTTCGCGGCGATCGACAAGCAGGGCAAGCAGCTTTGGGCGCTGCGCGGCTTCGACCCCGACGACATCTCCCGCACCGCGCTGGCCCGCCTCTCTCCCGGCGGCCCGCGGCTGCTCGCCACCGTGCTGCAGCGGCCGATGCAGTGGCGGCCGGACCAGGTTTCGACCCTCTCCTATCTCGATCCCGAAACCGGCAGCGTCGTCAAGCGGGCGCGGCTGCCGCTGGCGAGCGAGGTGTTCCCGAACGACCCGCAGCGCTTCTCCGTTCAGCACCTGGTGGCGGCGGACCTCGACCACGACGGCATCGACGAGATCCTGGTCAGCTACGGCCACGTCCCGGAGGCGCCGTCGTTCACCGTGCTCTACGCGCCGAAATACGAGCACGCCGGCATCGTCTTCTACGCCCGCGGCGGCCACCGCTTCGAGGGCGCCTGGGACATCGACGGCGACGGCAAGCCGGAGCTCATCTTCTCGGGCATCAACAATGCCTACGACTGGGTCAACGTGCTCGCCGCGGTGCGCCTCGACCCGTGGTTTTTGGGCCCCGGCTGGCCCACCGCGGGTCCCGCCGCGTCGCCGGACTCGATCGTCGGCCCCGACCAGGAGAGGAAGCTCCTGTGGTACGTCCCCCTGCCGCGCGGCAGGATGCCCTCACAGGAGAAAATCGTCACCGCCGACACGCGCGCGCGCCGCTTCGACGTTCATTACGAATCGGGCCGGGTCTGGCAGGTCGGCTTCGACGGGTTCGCACTCAGCTCGCCCGGCCGCCTGCCGGTGGCGGAGCGCGAGAGCCGGCGCCGCGAGGCTTACCGGCAACTCCGCGAGGCGGACCGGCTGCGCGCCCTTGGGTCGCTGCCGCTGGCACTGGGCGCGGCGCAGGCGGCCCAGCGCGCCGCCGCCGCCGCCCAGGAGGGCTGGATCGAGGAGTACGCGGGCCGGGTCGAGGCGCGCCTGCTCGCTGCGGAGGGACACATCCCCGAAGCCGAGCGGCGCTTTGCCGCCATCACCCGCACCGCCGACGATCCGACGGAGGTCTCCTACGAGGCGGCGGTGGCCTTCCACCTGCGGGGCGACCTCCGGCGGGCCCTGGCCTGGTATCGCCGCGGGCTCGACGCCGGGGCGATCTACGACGGCGGCAAGAGCAAGCACGAGTTCCTCAAGGGCGAGGTGCTCGCGCTGCTCGAGGAGCGCCGGTACTCAGATGCGCTGGCGGCGATCGACCGCTACGGGAATGCCTTTTCCGACGAGGCCATCTATCGCGAGTTCGTGCGCTGGCGCGCCGGCGAGATGCCGAACGACATCTCCTCCAAGGTGCCTCCCAACGGCACCGACCTCCATCGCTACTGGGCCTTGGAGTGCCGCTTCGCCCGGGGCGCCGAGCCGCGGGGGCTGCTCGCGGAGGTGGAGCGCATGCTGAGCGAGAAGCCCGAGACCCGGGGCGAGCTGCTCTCGCTCCAGGCCGAGCTACTGGCGCGGCTGGGCGAGAGGAAGCGGGCCGCCGACGCGGCGCGCAGCGCCTACGAGGTGGTGAGCGCCGAGCGCGCGAACAGCATCATCGCCCGCGGCCACCTGGACCTGGTGCGCGAGCGCCTGCAACGGCTCGCCGGCAACGCCGCCGGCAGCGCCGCGGGCTGAGTTTTACGGAGACCGAGACGGCATGCTGCGCCTCGAGATGAGCTACGGCGGCAAGGTCCGCCACTTCGCCGTGCGCGACGCCGAGGTGCGGCTGGGCAGCGCCCCGGACAACGACCTGGTGCTCGCCGTGCCCGGGATCTCCCATCACCACGCGCTGCTGCGGCCGGACGGCCGCGGCATCGTGCTCCTGGACCTCGGCTCCAAGAACGGCCTGGTGAGCGCGGGCCAGCGCCACGAGCGCGTGCGCCTCGCGCCCGGCAGCGAGGCGGTGCAGATCGGCAAGGCCTTCTTCCGCGTCGAGGAGATCTCCACCTCGGACGCCGCGCTCGAGCTGGCGCTTGCACCCGACCCGCGGACCTCCAGCGCCCGCTCCGCGGCGCCCGCCGACACCCCCAGCACCGCCGAGGTGCCGACGCCGGACCCGATCTCCTCGGCGGAAGCGGGGCTGCAGCTGGTGCGCCGGATCGAGCGCGGCGGCGCCGGCCTGCCAGGGAGGCGCGGGCGGCTGCTGGCCCGGGCCTGCCGGACCCTGGGGGCGGAGGCGCTGTGGGCCTTCCGCTTCGACCCGGACGGCGAGGTCATCCTGGTGGAGTCCGCCGGCCGGCCCGGCGAGGAGCAGCAGACTGCCGTCGAGCGGCTGGCGCGCGGCTCCTTGTTGGCGGCGGCGAAGGGCGCCGGCGCGGCCTGGCGCGCGGATCTGCTGGGATACCTTGCGGACCGCCTGCTCGGCGAGGAGGCAGGCGCCGGAGCCGGCGCGCCACCGCCGGAAGATCCCGAGCCGCTCAGCTTCCCCCCTGACATGGTCCCGGGCACCTCGCCGGCGATCCGCGCCCTCTACGAGGAGATCCGCGCCGCGGCCAGAAGCCGCCTCGACGTCCTGCTGCTCGGCGAGACCGGCTCGGGCAAGGAGCTGTTCGCCCGCCTCATCCACGCCTCGGGGCCGACCGCCAAGGGGCCATTCTTGCCGTTGAGCGCTCCCGCCATCCCGGCCGAGCTGCTCGAATCCGAGCTGTTCGGCATCGCCGGCCGCGTCGCCACCGGTGTCGATGCGCGGGTGGGCCTGCTCGACCTCGCCCAGGGCGGGACCGTGCTCCTCGACGAGATCGGCGATCTTTCGCTCGGCCTCCAGACGCGGCTCCTCCGTTTCTTGCAGGAACGGGAGATCCGTCCGGTCGGCGGCCTGCCCAAGAGCGTGAACCTGCGGGTCATCTCCGCCACCAACCGCCCGCTCGAGAGCATGGTTGCGGAAGGCACCTTCCGCGAGGACCTCTACTTCCGCCTGCGCAGCCTCTGTTTCCGTCTGCCGCCCCTGCGCGAGCGCGCGGAGGACATCCCCGTCCTGGCCCTGGCCTTCGCCGCCGAGGCCGCCGAGGTGCACGGCAAGCGCATCCGCGGCATCAGCCAGAAGGCGGTGAACCTGCTCGTCGCCCACCGCTGGCCGGGCAACATCCGCGAGCTTCGCCACGAGATCGTCCAGGCGGTCCTGCGCTGCCCGAGCGGCGCCCATCTCGAGAGCCGGCACTTCACCCTGCGCGCTGCCGCCCCGCCGCAGCGAGGCGCGCCGGAGGACCAGCACGCCGCGGCGGCTGCGAACGCCCCCGGCGAACCGCAATGCCCTGCCGCCGGCCTCACGAAGCAGGTCGCGGCGCTCGAGAGCGCCGCCATCACTGCCGCCCTGGCCGCCAGCGGCGGCAACAAGACGAAGGCGGCAAAGCTCCTCGGCATCAGCCGCTACGGCCTCAGCCTCAAGCTCAAGCGCCTCGCCGGAAGCCAGCGGTGAGCGGCGACGCCCCGTCGTGCGCCGAAATAGGACGGGCGCGCCCGCACGCCTCACGGATCACTCGAAGTAGCCGTTGATGTCGATGATCAGGTCGACCGAGCCCGAGGGGCCGCCGAACGTAACCCAGACCGCCCCCGGCGAGCCAAAGAAGCCGGGTGCCAATAAGAGGATCGCATTGTTGGCACGTACCTGTCCGGCCCTGAAGTTGATGGTGCTCGTGCCGGGATAGGAGGTCTGCGCAGGCCAGAGGCCAATGAAGCCGCTGGTGGTGGCGTTCACCACCGTGACGTTCACGGAGACCGCCTTGGCGGACGTGGCGATGCCACAGATCCCGGCCATCCCGACCTCGTAGGTGTTTCCGGCAGCCAGGGCGCTGCCGTTGCGAGTGTCGAGAAGCCGGCACGGCGTGGCGGTGAAAAAACCGCCGCCGGCCGTGCAGGCGCTGGTGGTGAAACTCTGGTCGGCGCCGAAGCTGGTGCCGCCGCTGTTCGCCGCCGCTGCGCGAAAGTGATACGTCGTCGCACAGGAGAGACCGGCGAGGTTGACGCTGTAGGGTACCGAGGAGGTCCCGGCTCCGACGTTCTGACTGAACGTGGTGGTGCCGTAGCTGGTCGTGGTCCCCCATTGGAAGTATGCATTCGTCGTGGCGCCATTGGGGTTGACGGTGCCCGCCAGTGTCGCCGCCGTTTGGGAGATGCTGTTTGCGGGGCTCGTGCCGACCGTCGGCGCCGACGTCGAGCAGGCACTGGTCGTGAAGCTCTGGTCGCCGCCAAAGCCGGTGCCGCCGCTGTTCGCCGCCGCTGCGCGGAAGTGATACGTCGTCGCACAGGAGAGGCCGGCGAGGTTGACGCTGTAGGGTACCGAGGAGGTGCCG
>Ga0307474_10004022_pt1 | contig 10578 bp, 9 predicted proteins | sample atmos_gasesECM1C_2_FD_203312 | JGI IMG/M metagenome (GOLD analysis project Ga0307474, IMG submission 203312) | Hardwood forest soil microbial communities from Morgan-Monroe State Forest, Indiana, United States - atmos_gasesECM1C_05 | ecosystem: Environmental > Terrestrial > Soil > Temperate...
CAGCGCGTTGTCCTTGCCGTACAGCGGGTCTGCGGTGTAGCTGGTCTTGTAGCAGATGACCTGCCGGTTGGCGCCGAGGCTGCTCGGAGAAAGCCGGGTGCGCCGGAAGCAGCAGTTCGCGCCGAGGAACGCGACGTTCATCCCCCCGTTCCTGGCCGCGGTGACGTGGGCTCGCTCCTCGGGCGTCCAGTACTCGTCGTGCCCGAGTGAGAACAGCGCGCTGGCCCCGTCGAGCAGGTGCGGCTCGGTGGCGATCTCCATGCTGGTGACGTAGGCGAGCGGCAGTCCCATCCGCTCGGCCAGCTCGATCAGCGGCTGCTCGTGGGCCAGGAACAGGTTGGCGCCGTCGAGGTCGAAGGGGCGGTCCAGGCTGACCGCCAGCGACCGGTTGTCGTAGTCGGAGAGTCCGCCGGGCCCGTTGTACAGGTCGTAACCGCCCCAGGTGTTGTAGGCCTGCCAGGTCGCCGTGGCGTTCTTGAGCACGACCTTGCCCGCGGTGCTGGCCGATCGCACGGTAACCGGGGCGAACCGCTGCGGCCCGGACTCGGCGTCCATCCTGAGCAGGTAGGACCCCTCGGGCCAGTCGTCGGTCCGGATCGTCAGCGAGGGGCCCCAGTCGGTCCGCACCGTATTGGTCCCCGGGGTCACGGTGTAAGCCTTCTGCCGCCCGCCGCGCACGGCCGGCGACTTCCACACCAGCCGGGCCTGATCGCCGTTGTACCAGCCCATCCGGAACGCGCTGACCGTGAACGAGCGCGCGGTCGTCGACGCATACAGCGTGACCGGCTCGCCGGGCAGCACGCTGTACTGGCCGGTGTAGCCCACCATCGCCTCGGGCGCGCCCAGCTGCCTGATCGGCCAGTTCGGGTCGCCGGGGAGCTCGTTTTCGGCCACCACCCGGTGCTTCGGTGCCGCGGCGGTCTTGGTGTGCGCCGCGGGCTTGGGTGCGCCCGGCCCGGCGGCCTCCACCGCCGCGACGACCGCGGCCGGGACCGCCGCGACGGCCGCGGCGATACCGAGAAAAGCCCGCCGGGAGTGGGGGCGTGAACTCATGCCATATAGGTTTACACCGGCCCCAGGGCACCGGCCACGCATGTTGGTAACATCTGGGCAAAGCGTTGCCGGATCAAGGAGTGAGGAATGCCTGGCGCAGCCATGCGCGGGGCCGCCGCCGCGCGCCCGGCGACGCCGTGACGGCCGCTCGCGAAACGAGTGAGCCGGACCTGGCGTCGCAGCCGGACGAGCCCGCGAGCGCGCCGTCCCCGAGCGCGTCCTCCTGGTCTCGGATCCAGTGGTCCGGTATTCCCGCGCTGCTGCGGCATCACTGGCTGATCACGGCGCTGATGGTCATCGGCCTGGCGCTGCGGGTGCTCAGCAAGGTCGCCTACCAGCCCGCGCTGATCTACGTCGACACGCTCAAGTACCTCTACGGCGTTTATCCGGGCTCCGACCCGGCCGGCTACCAGGCGGTGCTGAACTTCCTGACCCCGTTCCGCGGCCTGGCGGGCGTCGCCGCGGTGCAGAGCCTGCTCGGCCTGGGAATGGCCGCTCTGCTGTACGCCGTGCTGCTGCGCCGCGGCGTCGTCCGCTGGCTGGCCGCTCTGGCCGCCGCCCCGGTGCTGCTGGATGCCTACCAGCTCCAGATGGAACAGATGATCATGCCCGACGTCTGGTTCGAGGCGATGATCGTCGCGGGCCTGGCCCTGCTGCTGTGGCGGCCCGCGGCCAGCGCGCCGTTCGCGGCCTGGGCTGGCCTGATCTTCGGCACCTCGGCGACCCTGAAGACGCTGGGCGAGGTCCTCATCCTGCCCGCGGTGGTGTACCTGCTGGCGGCCGGCGGCGCGTGGCGCCGCACGGTCGCCGTCACCGCCGCTTTCGCGGGCGCGTTCGCGCTGCCGATCTTCATCTACTGCTCGATTCAGGCCTTCTCGACCGGGCATTTCCGGCTGGCCGTCGGGCAGAGCGACAGCGGCCGGCTGACCGCCCAGGCCGACTGCGCCACGCTGAAACTGCCCGCGGACGTGCGGCCGCTGTGCCCGACGCCCGGCGAGCAGGCCAACGGCCCGGACTGGCTCGTGCATTCGGCCAAGTCGCCGCTGCACGCCGCGCCGATCCCGTTCGGGGCCAACCGTAACCAGCTGATCAGGACGCTCGATTCGGCGATCGAGCACCAGCAGCCGACGCGGGTGGCGGTCGGGATCGCCCGCGACGCGGTGCGGCTGTTCGCGCTCACCCGCACGGGCTCGCCCTCGATCACCCCGATCTCCCGGTGGCAGTTCCAGACCAGCTACCCGACTTACCCTAACTGGACCAAGCTCGGCCGCGGAAACGTCATCATCGTCGGCCTGCAGCGCAAGACGTTCGGGATGTTTTTCTATCACCCGCTCAAGCCGTCCTACGGCGGCCCGGCCCGCGTCAACCGGCCGGTCGCGTCGTTCCTGCGCGCTTACCAGCTGCGCGGCGGCTATGCCCCCGGCCCGCTGCTGGCGCTGTGCGCCCTGCTCGGCCTGGCCGGCTCGGTGCTCGCCCTGGCCCGGCGCGCCCGCGGGACCCGCAGCCGCCAGCTCGCGCTGGCCTGCCTGCTGATGACCGCCACCGCCCTGACGGTCCTGGTCGCACCGGACGTGCTGGAGTTCTCCTGGCGCTACCAGCTGCCGGCCCTGATCACGCTGGTTCCGGCCGGCGCGCTTGGCATCGCCGCCTTGGTGAGCAGCTGGCGGACCCGGAAGAGCTCCGGGGACGAGCGCGTCATCGAGGCGTCCGACGTGGCCTGGGTGCCCGGGCCAACGTCCGGCCAGCCCGAACCGTCATAGTTCCAGGCCCGGCGCCCGCCAGCCGTCGCCGTGCCCGCCCGCCAGCGCTGCGCCCGCCAGCGCTGCGCCCGCCAGCCGTGCCCGCCAGCCAGCGCTGCGCCGGCCAGCGCCGCGCCCGCCGGCCATCGCCGCGACTCCGACCCCCGACCCCGACTCCGACCCCGACTCCGACCCTGGAAATTTAACTAACTTTCGTTAGTGATAGAATGCGCATATGTACCAGCACGACCCGGGCCTCTCGGCGGTGAGCAGCCTTGATGACCCGGTACGCGGTCGCCTGTACCAGGTCGTGGCGGGCAGCGCCCGGCCGGTCGGGCGGGACGAGGCGGCGGCCGCGGCCGGCGTCGGGCGTCCGCTGGCCGCCTATCACCTGGACAAGCTGGTCGAGCTGGGCCTGCTGACCGCCTCGTACCAGCGTCCGCCGGGGCGCGGCGGGCCCGGGGCCGGCCGCCCGGCCAAGGTCTACGCCCGCTCCGGGCGCGAGTTCGCGGTCAGTGTGCCGCCGCGCGAGTACGAGCTGGCCGCCCGGCTGCTGGCCGCGGCGGTGGACGGCGATGCCAGCGGGACCAGCCAGGCCGCGCTGCGCGAGGCCGCCCGGGAGTACGGCGCCGATGCCGGACGGCGGGGCCGGCTCGCCGAGACCGGCGATTCCGGCGCCCGGCAGGCTCTGCAGGCGGTGCTGCGCGGGCACGGCTTCGAGCCATGGCAGGACGAGGACGGCGCCGTATACCTGCGCAACTGCCCGTTTCATCAGCTCGCCGCGCAGCACCCAGGCCTGGTCTGCGGGATGAACCTGGAGCTGATCGGCGGCATGGTCGACGGCCTGGAGGCGGACGGAATGCAGCCCCGGCTGGCTCCAGGATCGGGGCGCTGCTGCGTGGTGATCGCCGCGGGCGGGCCAGCGAGTGAGATGTCGAAGACGGGAGCATCATGACGCAGGAACTGACCATCGACCCGGCTGAGCCTCAGACCGTTCCCGACCTGCGGCTGGCAAACGGCCGCGCGGGCGTCGATCTGGTGGCGGCGCAGCGCGCCGCCGCGGACTTCCTGGCCGCGCTGGGCGTCGATGTCGGCCAGGAGGAACTGCGCGAGACACCCGCCCGGATGGCTCGTGCCTTTGCCGAGCTGTTCGACTCCCGCCCGTTCCGGCTGACCACGTTCCCGAACGACGAGGGCTACGACGAGCTGGTGCTGGCCCGCGGCATCCCGTTCCGGACGGTGTGCGAGCACCACCTGCTGCCCTTCTCCGGTGTCGCGCACGTCGGCTACCTACCCGGCGACCGCATCCTCGGACTGTCCAAGCTGGCCCGGGTGGTCGAGCACTACGCGGCCAGGCCGCAGACCCAGGAGCGGCTCACCAAGCAGATCGCCGACTGCCTTTCCGAGCGGCTGAACCCGCGCGGCGCGGGCGTGGTGCTCGAGGCCGAGCACTCGTGCATGACGCTGCGCGGCGTGCGTGCCATCGGCTCCACCACGATCACCTCGGCCCTGTCCGGCACGGTGCGCGACGACGCAAGGTCGCGGGCCGAGTTCTTCGCGCTGGCGGGCCCGCGCGACCGGGGTCGGGTCCCGGGCTAGGCGGCTCGCTTGTAGGCGCGCACGGCGAGCGGCGCGAACACGATGAAGATCCCGGCCAGCCAGGCGATGGACTTCCACAGGTTCGCCTCGATCGGGCCGCCCAGCGCCATCGCGCGCATTGCGTCGATAACGAACGTGACCGGCTGGTTGTTGGCGAAGGCCTGCAGCCAGCCCGGCATGGTCGCGATCGGCACGAACGCCGAGCTGAGGAACGTCAGCGGGAACAGCCAGACCAGGCCGAACGCCTGGACCGATTCCTCGTCGCCGATGGCCAGCCCGGTGAAGGCGGCGATGCAGCAGATGGCCAGCCCGAACACGGTCGCCAGCACGACCATGGCCACGGCCAGGCCCGCGCCGTTCTCGAACCGGAACCCGACCGCGTAACCGACCCCGATCACGATCACGATCGTCACGAACATCCGGGCGGTGTCGGCGACCAGCCGGCCGGCCAGCACCGCCGAGCGCGCCATCGGCATCGACTTGAGCCGGTCGATCACACCCTTCTGCAGTTCCTGCGCCAGCGCGATCGCGGTGCCGAAGGTCGCGAACGCCGCGGTCTGCCCGATGATCCCGGGGAGCAGGAAGTTGACATAACCGCCCTTTATGCCCGGCACCGGAATCGCGCCGCCGAACACATAGCGGAACAGCAGCACGAACATGACCGGCTGGATGACCGTAAACATGATGTAGGCCGGCACCCGCATCCAGACCAGCAGGTTGCGCCGGGTGATGGTGAGCGTGTCGATGAACGCCCAGTGGGCCTGTGTGAGCAGGCTGGGCCCGGCGGGCGTGACCGGGGTGCCGGTCGCGGCCGGCGCGGCGGCGGTCATGACGCGGTCCTGGCGGTCTTGCTGTCCCCGCCCCGTGGCTTCCGGCCGCGTTTGCGCTCGTCCGGCGGGCCGTCCTCCTCGGCGACGTGCCCGGTCAGGGCCATGAACACGTCATCGAGCGACGGCCGCCGCAGGGCCAGGCCCTGGGTCTGCACGCCCGCGCCGTCCAGCCCGCGCACGGCCTCGATCAGTGCGTCGGAGCCGCGGCCGCCGACACCCACGTTGATCACTCCGGTCTCCTTGTCCACGTGCGGCTCGCCCTCGCCGATGCGGGCGATCGCCTCCGCCGCGTCGGCCACCCGGTCGCGGTCAGGCACCGTGAACTCCAGCACGTCCCCGCCGATGCGGCCCTTGAGTTCCTCGGCCGTGCCCGCGGCGATGACCTGGCCGTGGTCGATGACGACGATCTCGTCGGCCAGTTCGTCGGCTTCGTCCAGGTACTGGGTGGTAAGCAGCAAGGTGGTGCCGCCCGCCACCAGCGACCTGATGATCTCCCACATGCCCAGCCGCGCCCGCGGGTCCAGCCCGGTCGTCGGCTCGTCCAGGAACAGTACCTTCGGCTGGCCGACCAGGCTCGCGGCCAGGTCCAGCCGTCGCTGCATGCCGCCGGAGAAAGTCTTGGCGGGCCGGTTCGCGGCATCGCTCAGGCCGAACTGCTCCAGCAGTTCGGCGGCGCGGCTGCGCGCCTTGGGCCAGCTCAGGTGGTAGAGCCGGCCGACGATCTCCAGGTTTTCCCGCCCGGTGAGTTCCTCCTGGATGGCGGCCGACTGCCCGGATAGCCCGATCGAACGGCGCACCACCGCGGGCTGCCGGACGACATCAACGCCCTCCACCAGGGCCCGGCCGCCGTCGGGGCGCAGCAGAGTGGTCAGGATGCGCACCGCGGTGGTCTTGCCGGCCCCGTTCGGGCCGAGCACACCGAGCACCGTGCCGCGCGGGACCGAAAGGTCGATGCCGCGCAGCGCGCGCACCTCGCCGAAGGACTTGGTCAGGCCTTCCACGAGAATTGCCGGGCCGGAACTTACAACTGTCACCAGGACCCTCCCAAGCACGCCAGCCAGCCGTGAACTTCCCGGACCATCGAAACTACCGGCACCCACCGACAATCTGCGAATAGATAAGCCCGGGGGGCTCGTTGCCCGGCTACCGAATCGCCGCGTCGGCGCGGGTGGGCAGGATGCCGCCGGTGCGCCGCGTAATGGTCTGCGCGCAGCGCCGCACCGCGGCGCCGACCTTGGCCACGTTCCCTTCGTCGAGCTCGCTGGAGAAGGCGAGCGAGCACACCACGTGGCGGACCGCCCCGCCTACGTCGAAGATCGGGGACGCCACCCCGCTCTGCGCCATGTTGTATTGCTGGATGCTCTCGGCGTGGCCGACGGCGCGCACCCGCTCGAACGCGAGCCGCAGGCCCTCGCGGTCGGTGACCGTCCGCTCGGTGAACGCGATCACCTCCTCCGCGTCCAGGAGCCGCTCGGCCTCGTCCGGGTCCAGCCAGGCCAGCGACGCCTGCATCAGCGCCGGAGCCGAGAACGGGAAGGTGTCGCCGACGCTCACCGTGACCCGCACCCCGGTGCCGCGCTCGGCCACGGCGAGCACGCGGAACCCGACCCGGGGCTCGCGCGCGGCCAGGAACACCACGAAGTTGAGCGAAGCGCTGAGCGCCTCGATCTCTTCCTGCACCAGCTCGAGCCGGGCCTTGTCGGTGACCCCGGTGATGAGCAGCAGCCGCGGGCCCAGCGTCCAGCCCGGGCGGCCGTCGAGGCCGGCCACCCACCCGGCCTGCTGCAGCGTGCCCGCGATGTTGTAGCAGGTGCTGCGGTTCAGGCCAAGCTCGCGGACCAGCGTGCCGGGCGTCACCGCGTCCGGCCAGGCCTTGGCCAGGCGCTCCAATATGCGCACCGCGGCCGTGACCGCTGGCACGTCGCTCGCCATCCTGCCCTCCCCTTGCGCTTGCCGGATGGTAGCTACCGTCGAATCATCCCCCGGCCTTCCCGGCCGCGGCGGCGACTATCGCGTTCTTGATCTCTCAATAATCGGCCTTTCGCCACGCGCCGCGCACCGCGTCCTCGACGGCCGTCCGGCCGAGGGCGGTCTGGTAGGCGACGCTGCCCCGGATGCCCGGCACCGGATCCATCAGCCGCCGCGCGGCCTCCAGCGCCGCCTCGACGGCCTCGTTCTCGCACGCGCCCGCCAGGTCAACCTCGGCCAGGCCGGGCACGTCCCCGAGCGCCCCGATGCCGAGCCGCAGGCGACGGCGGCCGTCGCCGTCGCCGAACATGAGGGCCGCGGCGCAGGCGCACGGCCAGTCCTGCGCGCCCACGCTGCAGCGCCGTGCGTAGCTGGCCACCGAGCCCGGCGGCGCGGCGGGGATCTGCATGGCGGTCACGACGTCCCCGGGCTCGAGGGGGGTGCGCCGGCCGCCGACGAAGAAGTCGGCCGCGGCGATGCGCCGGACCGCGCGGATCGACGTCACCTCGATGACGGCGCCGAGGACCAGCAGCGCGGCCGGCGGATCCATGCGGTCGGCGCCCTGCGCCAGGCTGCCGCCCACGGTGGCCGCGTCGCGCACCCGCGGGTCGCCCGCCGCGGCGTACGCGGCGGCGGCCAGCGGCGCCACCTGGGCGACCAACGGATCCCGTGCCATCCGGCGGATCGTGACCATGGGGCCGATGCACAGGCCGCCGCGGTCCCGGCCGTGGCTGCCGAGCCGGTCCAGCCGGTCCAGGCGGTCCACCCGGGCCAGGTGGTCAAGGAACGGGACCCGGGCCAGGTCGACCAGCACCGCATCGAACGACGGATCCTGCCGGCGCTGGATATTGATGGCGGTGCCGCCCGCATACGGGATCGCCCGGCGGTCGGCGGCCAGCAACTCGCATGCTTCGGCCACGGACTCGGGCCGATGAAAGGCAGGCCGCATCGTGGCGAAGCGCATGGTGACCGCCCAGGAAGACGCAATGTCCTGCACATCGGACAGTACGGGCGGGGTGGACGACTGTCAACCGCGCCGAAGAGGCGATAAACCGCATGGCCTGACCGGACCGGCGCGCCGTACCGTGGTACCGCATCGCCGCAAATGCAGTTCGCGGCCTGCGCGGCCGCACTCCGAGGAGGTCTGGAACCGTGTCCATCGCCACCGACATCGTCCTGGGAGTCGTCGTTCTGGCGCTGCTGATCTACCGGCAGGTGATCGCCCGGCCGGTCCGGGCCCGGGGACTGCAGATCGTGGCCATCCTGGCCGTCATCGGCGTGCTGCAGACCGTGCAGTACTTCGACAAGTACCACTCCAGCGACGGGACGTACGCGGCCCTGGGCGGCAGCCTGGTGCTGGCGGCGATCTTCGGAGCGCTGCGCTCGGCGACGATCCGGCTCTGGGTCCAGGACGGGCAGGTGTGGCAGAAGGGCAACTGGCTGACCGCCGGGCTGTGGGTCGTGGCGCTGGGCGCGCACCTGGGCTACGACGCGCTCGTGGCGCGCGGTCACGGCCATGGCGCCCCCAGCGTCGGCGACGCCACGGTCGTGCTCTACCTGGCCGTCAGCCTGGGCATCCAGCGCCTGATCACGCAGCAGCGGGCCGACCGCGTGCTGCCCGGCGGTGGCGGCCCTGGCCAGGGCGCGCCGGGCCCCGGCGCCTCAGCGTTCGGCTCCTAGCCGAGGTAGGACGGGTTGGCGTCCCAGAATCCGCACCGATGCTCGGCGCCGAACTCGGCCGCCGGGATCGTGCGGCTCTGGCCGCCGGGCCGCAGGGACATCAGCTGGCGGCTGGTGTACGCCGGCCAGAACGGCTGGCCGGGCGCCGCCGGGGTGCCGAGGCGGGCGAATGCACCCCACCACTCCACCATCTGGTGCGATAGCTGCAGCTGCGCCGGGGTGAGCAGGTCGTAGAGGGAGTAGCCGTTGTTGAAGCTCGGCCACAGGTAGGCCAGCTCCATGGCGTGCCCCGCGCCCCACTGATACCCGGGCAGGCTCATGTTCAGGCCGGGCGCGTTCCGGTCATCGAACTGGTAGAAGAACGTCCTCGTGGTGCTGGCGAACTGGGCGGCCAGGTTCTGTTCCGGACAGCCGCCGATGCCGGTGAGGAAGCCGCTGTCGGTCCAGATCGCGCCGATGGCGTAGGCGGCGGTGTACGGGCTGGGATAGCCGCTCCACGGGTAGCGCTGCAGGACCGCCGGCGCCAGCGAGCCGTAGGACTGGTCGACGAACTGCGTGTACTGCTGCTCGGTGAGGGAGGCCAGGCCCTGGGTGAAGGTCCGGCCCTCGTCGTGGTTGGTGCCCATCAGCAGCGGCACCCTGGCGTAGTCGCCCTGGGCCACGGCCTGGCCGGGCGGCAGCGGCAGCTCCGGACCGCCCGACGCGAACTCGGCCGAGTAGCTGGCGCTGTCGGTGTTCAGCGTGGCTTCGGGCAGGTTCCGCAGGCAGGCGGCGGCGGTGGCCGCGTCCGGGCAGCCGGCCTGGGCGGCGAACGCCAGCCCGGCCGACTGGGCCTGCGCCGGGGTGCGGGAGGCGCAGCTGCCGCTTTCCATGATCGCCCCGGCGAACAGGCCGCGGGCGGGCGGCGAGGTCATCAGCGCGCACACCGACCAGCCGCCGGCCGACTCGCCGGCGATCGTGACCCGGCCGGGGTCGCCGCCGAACGCGGCGATGTTGTCGTGCACCCAGCGCAGCGCCGCCTCCTGGTCCAGCAGGCCGTAGTTGCCCTGCGCCGTCGCTGGCGAGGTGCCCAGGCCGGGAACGTCCAGGAACCCGAACACGCCGAGCCGGTAGTTGATCGACACCACCACGACATGGTCGGTGTTCACGATCAGGGCGCCGTCGTGCTGGTCGCCGGCCCCGGTGGTCAGCCCGCCGCCGTGGATCATGAACAGCACCGGCAGGCCGCCCCGGCCGCGCGCCGGGTGATAGCCGGCCGGCGTGAACACGTTCAGGAACAGGCAGTCCTCGGTGTCCTCGCGCGGCCCGTTGCCGCTGGGCAGCTGGGCGCAGCGGTTGCCGTAGGCGGTGGCGCTGCGGACGCCCGGCCAGGGCCGGGCCGGCCGGGGGGCCTGCCAGCGCAGCGGCCCGACCGGCGGCGCGGCGTAGGGAACGCCGAGGAACTGGTCGATGCCCTCGGCGTTCTTGCCCTGCAGCCTTCCGTCGTCGGTCCGCACCAGCAGGCCGCCACCGCGGGCCGCTAACGCGGGGGCGGTAGTGAGCCCGGCCACCAGCAGCAGTGCGGTGGCCAGGCCGGCCAGCGCCGTTAGCCGCCTGCGCCAGGGATACCGGGAACCGGCCGGCGTCGGATGCATGGTGGACCTCCTGGCGGGGGTGCGCTCGGGTCCTGCTAAGGAATCCTTATTGTCATTCTTGTCGGTGCGGCAATG
>Ga0307474_10004024_pt1 | contig 10576 bp, 7 predicted proteins | sample atmos_gasesECM1C_2_FD_203312 | JGI IMG/M metagenome (GOLD analysis project Ga0307474, IMG submission 203312) | Hardwood forest soil microbial communities from Morgan-Monroe State Forest, Indiana, United States - atmos_gasesECM1C_05 | ecosystem: Environmental > Terrestrial > Soil > Temperate...
ACGCCGCTTCCCTCCTTTCGACCGGTTGTCGGTGGTGGTGGTGCCTAGGTTGTTGATGTGTGCAGGTTTCGGTTGCTTCCTAGCCTTGAGCAGGCGGCGGTATTGGCCGAACACTGTCGCCATGCCCGGTTTGTGTGGAATCTTGCCGTGGAGCAGCACCAGCACTGGCAGCCGGGTCGCCAGGCGCCCGGGTACAACGAGCAATGTGCCCAGTTGACGGCGGCCCGCGCCGAATATGACTGGCTGGCAGCCGGGTCGCAGACTGTGCAGCAGCTGGGGGTACCTCCCGCTTGCGGGGGAGCGTTGCGCGACTTCGCCCAAGCGATGCGCAACTTTTTCCATGGCACCCATCGTCGCCCGACGCGGCGCAAGGCCGGCACGCATGAAGGATTCCGGCAGGTCGGAGTCAAACCGCGCCACATCACGCGGCTGAGCCGCCGCTATGGGCAGGTATGGATACCCAAGCTCGGGTGGGTGAAGTTCCGCTGGACCCGCACCATCGCCGACACCGTGAAGTCCTACCGAGTCACGTTGGATCGGTCTGGGCGGTGGCACATCGCTTTTGCTGCCGTCCCGGACGCTGTCTCGGGGCCCGGTGACGGCCGCGCGGTGGGTGTGGATCGCGGCGTGGCGGTCTCGGTGGCGCTGTCCAGCGGGGAGCTGCTGCGTGTTGCTGGCCTTCGTGCCGGCGAAACGCAGCGGCTGCGTCGATTGCAGCGGCGTCTGGCCCGGGCCCGGCGCGGATCCCACCGGCGAGCGCGAACCACGCTGGCCATCGCGAGGTTGCGTGCCCGTGAAACGGATCGCCGCCGGGACTGGGTGGAGAAGACCAGCACCGATGTGGCGCGCCGCTTCGATACCATCTGTGTCGAGGTTTTGAAGGTGCGTGCGATGACCCGCTCGGCACGCGGGACTCGTGAGTGCCCGGGCACCCACGTTGCGCAGAAACGGGGTCTCAACCGTGAGATCAGCCGCCAAGGGTGGGGACTGCTGGTTGCCCGGTTGAAGCACAAGGCCCTGGGGCGGGTTGAATTCGTCCCGGCAGCATACACGTCGCAACGATGCTCCCGCTGCGGGCATGTCGCGCCGGAAAACCGTAAGAGCCAAGCGGTTTTCCGGTGCGTCGCCTGCGGCGCGGGGCCGTGCAATGCCGACGTGAACGCCGCACGCAACATCGCCGCCGGACGGGCGGTGACAGCACGGGGAGACCTCGGCGCTAGCCGGTCTGCGAACCGTGAACCTCAACTCTGTTCTCCTGCTGCCTAGGCGACGGGGAAGGGGTGCAATCCACCGGCTAAGCCGGTGGAGGACGTCAAGTCGCGACTCCTCGTGTGTGCGTGCGTGTGTCTGTGCTCCCTAATCACTGTGGTCTGCGTGACCCGCCGGTGTCCAAGACCAAGCGGCTATGCAGCGATCACGCCGTCTATCGACCGCTCAATAGCCAGCGGTTATGGACCGGTAGCGGATCGGTATTGGACGACCGACGAGCTAGCCCGGCATGGTCTTAGTAGGAACCGATTTCGCACCTGTGAAAGCAAAGGAGTGCGGGCGATGAGGACTTACTCGATCACCGGCCGCGAGGGCGCAGCGCGGATGAGGCCGACCACCGAATCCTCGAGCCCGCGCATCGCCGATCTGGTCCGGGTGACAGCAACCCGGCTGCCGGGGGCGCCAGCGCTCGTCGTCACCCCCGATCGCGTTCCGCTCAGCTACCGCGATTTGGTCCGACTGGTTGACGACCTGGCCGTGCAGTTGACGCGGGGTGGCCTGCTGCCGCGCGATCGGGTCGCACTGCGCGCGGCTAGCAATGCCGAATTCGTCGTCGGCTTGTTGGCGGCGTCTCGAGCGGACTTGATCGTTGTCCCGTTGGACCCGGCCCTGCCCGTCAGCGAGCAGTGCGCGCGGAGCGAAGCGGCGGGCGCGCGGGTGGTGCTCACAGATGGCGCCACCGCTGGCGACGGGCGTGAATCGATGCTACCGTGCTGGCCGATCGCGGTGTCCGTCGGCCCCAACATTGGCGCCCTGGAAGGCGACCCGTCAGTCCACCTGGACACTTCCGTGCCGCTCAACCAGGTGAATTCCACCCCCGACGGGCTCAGGGACGACGACGCGATGATCATGTTCACTGGCGGGACGACGGGTTTGCCGAAGATGGTCCCTTGGACGCATGCAAACATCGCCGGCTCAGTCCGGGCCGTGATCGCCGAGTACGGGCTCGGCCCGCAGGATGCGACCGTTGCGGTGATGCCGCTCTACCACGGACATGGGCTGATTGCCGCGTTGCTGTCGAGCCTGGCATCCGGCGGTGCCGTGTTGCTGCCCGCCCGCGGGCGGTTCTCGGCACACACATTCTGGGATGACATCGAGGCCGTCCGGGCCACCTGGTACACGGCGGTGCCGACGATTCACCAGATCCTGTTGGAGCGCGCTGCCACCGACTCGCCGGCGAGGCGACGGGCCCCACTGCGCTTCATCCGCAGTTGCAGCGCGCCGCTCACACCCGAAACGGCGCAAGCGCTGCACGATGTGTTCTCGGCACGGGTGGTGTGTGCTTTCGGCATGACCGAAGCCACTCATCAGGTGACCACCACCGGCATCGATAGAAACGAAAACCCCGCTGCAACACCAGGTCTGGTGGGCCGATCAACTGGTGCCCAGATCCGGATCGTCGGATCCGACGGCCAGCCTCTCCCCGGGGGTGCCGTCGGGGAGGTCTGGCTGCACGGCCCCACCGTGGTGCGCGGCTACCTTGGCGATCCGGCGATAACGGCAGCCAACTTCACCGATGGATGGTTGCGCACCGGTGATCTGGGGTCGCTGTCGGCGGATGGCGACCTGCGCATCCGCGGCCGGATCAAGGAACTCATAAACCGGGGCGGCGAGAAAATCTCGCCGGAGCGCGTCGAAGGCGTGCTGGCCAGCCATCCCGACGTGCTGGAGGTTGCCGTGTTTGGCGTCCCGGACAAGATGTACGGGGAGACCGTGGCCGCGCTGATTGTTCCCCGAGGGTCCGCTTCGCCGACCCCGGCGGAGCTTGCGGCGTTCTGCCGCGAGCGCCTGGCGGCCTTCGAGGTGCCGGCCAGCTTCCGGGAGGTCAGCGCCCTACCGCACACGGCGAAAGGCTCGCTTGACCGCCGCGCCGTTGCAGAACAGTTCAGCCGCGGAGCGTGATACGGAAAGGGTTGTGCGGGAAGGGTTGTCGACAAACCGTCATTGCGAGGGCCAGGCCGGGTTTCCCGATGCCATGTTTCCCCAAGCGGCGCGCGCACCCGACTCTCCGACGCGGTAGCTCTGGACCAGCGTGGCCACGGCGGCGGCGATCACCAGCACCCCGACCACTGCGTGCAGTGCGAGGTTCACCGTACGTCCGCGTGCCTGGCGAATGTGGACGGCGGCCAGCAGGGTGAGGGTGGCCACCAGTGCCGCCACCATGTAGATCAGGGTTTCGCCGAGTTCCTGGTGAAGCCGGACCGGGGGTGACGCGCCGACCTTTCCCACCAACCACGCACCCGAGCTGGTGGTCAACGGGGTCAAGATGAGCGTGCCGACCGACAGCAACAGAACCAGCCAGATCAGTCGCCGTCGCGCCGCGGGCCACAGCGCGCAGACGATCGCCAGGATCGCTGTCAGCGGGCCCAGGACGACGACGAAATGGTTGAGCAGTATGTGGGCGGGAAGTCCGTTAACTGTCGACATGGGTGCGTGGGACTGACGCCTATGAGGCGGAAGTCTTCACCTTGGCCGCCGCGGATTCCGGCATGGGTTCATATCGGGCAAACGAACGGGTGAAAGATGCCGCCCCGTGCGCCAGTGAGCGCAAGTCGATTGCGTAACGTGTCAGCTCGACTTGAGGGACCTCGGCTTTCACCACGGTACGTTCGTGGCCCGCGGTGTCGGTACCGAGCACCCGGCCGCGACGACCCGACAGGTCGCCCATCACCGCGCCGACAAAATCGTCGGGTACCAGCACCGAGATCTCGTCGATCGGCTCGAGCAAGGTCACCTTGGTGGCGGCTGCCGCCTCCCGCAACGCCAGAGCGCCCGCCATCTGGAATGCGAAATCCGAGGAGTCCACGCTGTGCGCCTTGCCGTCGAACAGGGTGACCCGGATGTCGACCACCGGATAACCGGCCTGCACCCCCCTTTCCATCTGCGCGCGGACACCCTTCTCCACACTGGGGATGAAATTCCGCGGCACCGAACCGCCGACCACCTTGTCGAGGAACTCGAACCCGGAGCCCTCCGGCAGCGGCTCCACCTCGATGTCGCACACCGCGTACTGGCCGTGTCCGCCGGACTGTTTGACGTGGCGGCCATGGCCTTTCGCTTTGCCGCTGACGGTTTCCCGCAGCGGTACCCGCAGCTCGATCGTGTCCACGGTGACTCCGTACCGGTTGGCCAGCGCGTCGAGCACGACGCCGGCATGCGCCTCGCCCATGCACCAGAGCACGATCTGATGCGTCTCCTGATTCTGCTCGATCCGCAGTGTCGGGTCTTCGGCGGCCAAGCGCCCCAAGCCGACCGACAGCTTGTCTTCATCGGTCTTGGCGTGCGCCTGAACAGCGACCGGCAGCAGCGGCTCCGGCATCGTCCAGGGTTTCAACACGAGAGGTTCGGACTTGTCCGAGAGCGTGTCGCCGGTTTCGGCCCGGGTCAGCTTGCCGATCGCGCAGATGTCGCCCGCCACCACGGCTGCTGCGGGGCGCTGCTGCTTGCCGAGCGGGAACGACAGGACTCCGATGCGTTCGTCTTCGTCGTGGTCAGGGTGCGTATTGCCGGCCCCGTTCGACCCACCGAAAAACGACGCAAAATGACCCGACACATGAACCGTCGCGTCGGGCCTGATGGTCCCTGAGAACACCCGGACCAAGCTGACCCTGCCGACGTACGGGTCCGACGTCGTCTTCACCACCTCTGCAAGCAATGGCGCTTCGGCGTCACAGGCCAGCTCGGCATGCGGAGCGCCCTGCGGCGTAAAGACCTCCGGCAGTGGGTGTTCCATCGGAGACGGGAAGCCGCGGGTGGCTATCTCCAGTAGTTCCAGCGTGCCGACACCGGTGCCGCTGCACACCGGGATCACCGGGAAGAAGGAAGCCTGGGCAACGGCTCGCTCCAAGTCCTCGATCAGTACCGACTCGTCGATCTGCTCGCCGCCGAGGTAGCGCTCCATCAGGGACTCGTCCTCGGACTCCTCGATGATTCCCTCGATCAGCGTGCCCCGCGCTTCCTCGATCCGATCGGCGTCCGACGGGTCCGGCGGTTGCATGGTCCTCTGACCGCCGTCGTACTTGTAGTGCGTCTGCGACAAGAGCCCGATCAGGCCTGCGCAGGTTGGTAGGCCAGTCGGCAGATATAGTGGTAAAACCTTGTCCCCGAACGCGTTTTGCGCCGCGGCCAGCGCCTCTTGGTAGTTCGCCCTGGCGTGGTCGAGCTTGGTGATCACCACGGCGCGGGGCATGCCGACCTGGCTGCATTCCTGCCAGAGGGACTTGGTCGGCTCGTCGACACCCTCATTTGCCGCGATTACGAACAGCGCGCAATCCGCGGCTCGCAACCCGGCCCGCAGCTCGCCCACGAAGTCGGCGTATCCGGGTGTGTCGACGAGGTTGACCTTGATGCCGTCGTGCGACAGGGAGGCCACGGCAACGCCAACCGACCGCTGTTGCCGGATCTCCGCCTCGTCGAAGTCGCAGACCGTGGTGCCGTCCACCACCGAGCCAGGCCGGGACAACACCCCGCCGGCGACCAGCAGGGCCTCGACCAGGGTGGTCTTACCGCCGCCCGACGGTCCTACCAAAGCCACGTTGCGAACGGCGCCCGGACCGTCCGCTGTGGGAGCGACACCCGCGCCCTGGGAACCATTCGCTCTGTCGGCCATGACTTTCCTCCAGTTCTCCCGGGTCGCTTTACCCCGCGAGCGGGTAGGGACACCCCGCATGCACAGGCGTGCGCTCGCCCGCTTGCGGGTGTGTCCTAGCCCACAGGACGCCCGTAAGCAACTTTTCCCCCAACGGCCGCCCAACACAAGGCCACTTCCTTGACAACGAGCGAGAGCGTTGAGCCCGGCAATCCGGGCACCTGTCGGCGGCAGGCAGCTCGGATGGGGCGGTCTTTAGTCATTCGATACGAACATGAGAAACATCGACGCCGACACTTCAAGCGGCCAATCGACGAGGCCCGACTGCCGTACGTTGAGGCACCTGGACACTGGTGCCAGAATCGGATGTATGAACTCGGGCCTGCGGGTCAGAGCGTGGTTCGGTGCAGCTCGGCGGAGCTCGAAGTGGTGACCGCCGTGTTCTGGGCTGTCCCCGGGTTCGACCTCGGCCCGCACTCGTCAAGCGACGCAGAGCTGCGCCGGCGGAAGTGGAGACAGTAAATGATCACCTTTTACGTGCTGGCGGCCGTAGCCGCCCTTGGTGCACTGTGGCTGGCAACCACCGTTCGAGTCGTCAAACAATTCGAACGGGGTGTGGTGTTTCGGTTCGGGCGTGTGCAGTCCCGCGTTCGTGGTCCGGGGCTCGCGTGGTTGGTTCCAGTCGCTGATCGCCTGGAAAAGGTGAACATGCAGATCATCACGATGCCGGTACCCGCCCAGGACGGCATTACCCGCGACAACGTCACCGTCCGCGTAGATGCGGTCATCTACTTCAACGTCTCGGATCCGGTGCGGGCGGCGGTCGACGTACAGGATTACATGTCCGCCATCGGGCAGGTCGCCCAGACCTCGCTGCGGTCGATCATTGGCAAGAGCAACCTTGACGACCTGCTGTGCAACCGCGAGGGCCTCAATCAAGGCCTGGAGTTGATGCTCGACAGTCCGGCGCTGGGCTGGGGAATTCACATCGACCGCGTGGAGATCAAGGATGTGGTGCTGCCTGACTCGATGAAAAGGTCGATGTCGCGCCAAGCCGAGGCTGAACGTGAGCGACGAGCGAGGGTGATCACCGCCGATGGTGAGCTTCAGGCATCTGAAAAACTGGCCCAAGCAGCGCGGGTCATGGCCGAGCACCCCGCCGCGCTGGAGTTGCGCCTCCTAGAAACGGTGGTCGAGGTTGCTGCCGAGAAAAACTCCACGCTCGTCCTGCCATTCCCGGTCGAACTGCTGAAGTTTTTGGAAAGCGCGACACCGTCACGTTCCGCCGTGCAGGGTGAGCCTGCCGCCACGTCGCCAGAACCGACACCCGTTTCCAACGGGGCGAACTCGCATTGGCCGGCACATCGTGACGTCGAAACTGTTACCACACAGGAGAAGTTCGAGTAGCCACCTGCGTAATCACCGTTTCTGCGCAGGTGCCTCGAGCGCGGCGTGCCAGCTGGACCAGCGGCGAACACTAATCGCGATGACTGGACCATGCAACGGAACTGATTGGTACTGGGCGTATTTGGCCCGCAGTAGCCGATATCCGATGTGCATCGCTTCGCCGTCCCTATGAATCGAGGCGACACCATCAACCCGGACCCACCACAACTGTGTCCAATCATCTGTGTATTGGTCGACGAGCAGGCTGACCTCTGGATTGCTCTCGATGTTGGCCAGGCGGCGCAGCCGTTGCGTCGTCTTCGGTTTCGCGTCGACAGCGGTGTAGACGATCTCATGGCCGTCCCGGCTGTCCGGGTCGACCGCGAAGACCACCGGCACCAGGTGCGGTCTGCCGTTGGGCGTGATGGTGGCCAGGCGCGCGACCGGGGACTGCGTGAATCTGGCCTTCGGGTCGAACTCGCCCACCGTGTCAGCTTAGGGGCGGCGCGTTAGGTTAACGGGATGCAGGTGGAGACGCAGATCACGAACCTCCTCTATCGCTATGCCGAGTGCATCGACACCGGTGACCTGACAGGGGCGGCAGCGCTCTTCGAGCACGCTCGTATCCGGGTCGACGCCGAGGGAACGATCGATGCGGCCCGGCTGCTCGCGATCTGGAAGTCGCTGATCGTGCTGCATCCGGACGGGACACCCCGAACCAAGCACGTGACCACCAATCCGATCATCGAGGTCGACGAGGACGCCGGAACCGCGAGTTGCCGCAGCTATTACACGGTGCTGCAGCAGGTCGACGAGTTTCCGCTGCAGACGATCGTCGCCGGCCGCTACCACGACCGATTCGAATGTGTCGAGGGCCAGTGGCGGTTCTCCTACCGCGACCTCACGCTCATCGACATGGTGGGTGATGTCAGCCGCCACCTGACTTATCCCGTTGCGCCGACCCCGATTGGCTGACCATGGGATCTTCACGGATCCCATGAGGACCCAGCCACTTGGGGCCTTAACATGTCCCAGACAGCTACCTGCACTACGGTTGGGAAGCAATGTCGCGCCCCCCAGAACCCATGGCTGGGACAATTCTGGTTCTTACCCGAAAGCAGGAGGTTACGGGATGAGCAAATGGCACCACCGCTCCCTCTGGTGGTCGCGGTTAGTCGGCGTGCTGGCCGCGATGGGTCTGGGCCTGGGCCTGGCCACGGTGCCGGCGACCGCTTCGCCACCCACGCTGGCGCTCGAACGGTTGAGCGACCGGCCGGCGTTGCCGCTCGATCCCGCGGGGATGGTGGCGCCGCAGGTGGTCAACATCAACACCAGGTTTGGGTTCAGCAACGCGGTGGGAGCCGGAACCGGCTTCGTCATCGATCCGGGTGGTGTCGTGCTGACGAATAATCACGTGATTTCCGGCGCTACCGACATCAGTGCGTTCGCTGTCGGAAACGGCCAGACGTACGCCGTCGACGTGGTTGGCTACGACCGCACCCAGGACGTCGCGGTGCTGCAGCTTCGTGGTGGGGGCGGCCTTCCCTCCGCGGCAATCGGTGGCGGGATAGCGGTCGGCGACCCGCTCGTCGCGCTGGGCAACACCGGTGGCCAGGGTGGAGCGCCCAGTGTGGTGCCGGGCCGCGTGGTCGCAGTCAACCAAACCGTGCATGCATCAGACACCCTGACCGGCGCCGAAGAGACGCTGGACGGGTTGATCCAGTTCGAGGCGCCGATCAAGCCCGGCGACTCGGGCGGGCCGCTTGTCAACAACGGCGGGCAGGTGGTTGGGATGACCACCGCTGCCACCGATAGCTTCAAGATGTCCAGCGGGCAGGGCTTCGCCATCCCGATCGGTCATGCGATGGGGGTCGCCGGCGCGATCCGGGGCGGTGGCGGGTCGCCCACCGTGCACGTCGGCCCGACCGCCTTCCTTGGGCTGGGCGTTGTGGACAACAACGGCACTGGCGCGCGGGTCGAACGCGTGGTCGGGAGCGGTCCCGGCGCGGGGGCAGGGATCTCCCCCGGCGACGTCATCACTTCGGTCGACGGTGGCTCCATCAATTCGGCCACGGCGATGGCGGATGTGCTCGTCCCACATCACCCGGGGGACACCATCGCGATAACCTACCGCGCGAGGTCGGGCGGCGACCGCACCGCGAACGTGACCTTGGCGGACGGACCTCCGGCCTGACGGCCCGCGGATACTGCCTGGCCACCGACCAATTCGAGTGCTGCCCTTCGCGATTCCAGGCGTGATTCCCTGTGTCCCGCCTCGGGTACCCGTGGCATCGTGGAATTGATGAACGACGCAGGAGACGCTGTCGAGCACGATCCCGCCGGAGGCAGTCATGTCGAAGGCGGTGTGGTCGAACACCCGAGTGCCGACGATTTCGGCGATGCCGCCGCACTGCCCGCCGACCCGACCTGGTTCAAACACGCCGTTTTCTACGAGGTGCTGGTCCGGGCGTTCTTCGACGGCAGTGCGGACGGTTCCGGTGACCTGCGTGGACTCATAGACCGCCTGGACTACCTGCAGTGGCTCGGCATCGACTGCATCTGGCTGCCCCCGTACTACGACTCACCACTGCGTGATGGCGGCTACGACATCCGGGACTTCTACAAGGTGCTCCCCGAGTTCGGCACCGTCGACGATTTCGTCGCGCTGGTCGACGCCGCCCACCGGCGCGGCATCCGGGTGATCACCGACATGGTCATGAACCACACCTCCGAGGCGCACCCGTGGTTCCAGGAGTCCCGCCGCGACCCCGACGGACCATACGGCGACTACTACGTGTGGAGCGACACCAGCGATAGATACACCGACGCCCGGATCATCTTCGTTGACACCGAAGAGTCGAACTGGACGTTCGATCCAGTCCGCCACCAGTTCTATTGGCACCGGTTCTTCTCCCACCAGCCGGACCTGAACTACGACAACCCGGCCGTGCAGGAGGCGATGATCGACGTTCTGCGCTTCTGGCTCGACCTGGGCATCGACGGGTTCCGCCTGGACGCGGTGCCCTACCTGTTCGAGCGCGAAGACACCAACTGCGAGAACCTGCCCGAGACGCACGCGTTCCTCAAGCGCGTCCGCAAAGTCGTCGACGACGAGTTTCCGGGCCGCGTTCTGCTGGCCGAGGCCAATCAGTGGCCGGCCGATGTCGTGGCGTACTTCGGCGACAGCACCACCGGCGGCGACGAATGCCACATGGCGTTTCACTTCCCGCTGATGCCGCGCATCTTCATGGCGGTTCGCCGGGAGTCGCGATTTCCCATCTCGGAGATAATGGCGCAGACGCCAGACATCCCGGACACGGCTCAATGGGGGAT
>Ga0307474_10004026_pt1 | contig 10575 bp, 12 predicted proteins | sample atmos_gasesECM1C_2_FD_203312 | JGI IMG/M metagenome (GOLD analysis project Ga0307474, IMG submission 203312) | Hardwood forest soil microbial communities from Morgan-Monroe State Forest, Indiana, United States - atmos_gasesECM1C_05 | ecosystem: Environmental > Terrestrial > Soil > Temperate...
TCTCAAGCACCAGTAAGGTCGAAGACCTCTGGACCACACGCCTCGGCACAGCATACTGCCAATGCTTCCCGTTTTCATTAATCGTTGTGGCGCTGGGCGCCATGTAGAACTCATTCCATCTATGGCGATTTTGCAATACCTGTCCCGAATGCGCCTTGGTGGTTCACCTTCGGAAATCCATTCGAGGTACAATTCGCGCTTATCACCCCGCCGCACCAGATCGAATTGAACAGCAGTTGCGGGACCTGACGTTCTTTAGTGCTCCGACGGGAATGTGTCGGCAGCGATTTCGTGCCAGCCTTCTTGAAAATTCTTGCACATTGACGCGAACATGGATTGGGGTACAATGGCAGCCGCTTCTCGGGGGTCAAAAGGAAATTCCAGTTTCAGGAGATCTGTAATATGAACTTGCCGATGCGATTCGCACTCTGTGTGCTTCTGGCGGCTGCCCTGTTTGGCACAGTCGTCGCTGTGGCGCAAGATTCCCACCAGCTTCCAGCCAACCATCTTTCGAATGCTCATCCCAAATTTATCGCTGTACCACCGCATGGTCAAAGCAATGCTGGCGTTCACAGCAATGCCAACGGGACTCCGGGAGTCGATTCCCTTACGAACTGGAATGGCTCGTATCGGACTCCGGGGTTTGACGCAAGCGGTAACTTCCGGGATTCATGGCTCTACAACATGGTGGGAAATCCACCTCAAAGTGGCGGTACGACTTACATTAACGCGCCTGTAGTGCCTGTAGCTCTTGATTTGCTGGATGCAGAGGGCAAGGTGTTTTTGCATTACGACCCCAAGCCGTTCATCCTCGCCACGCTTGAATCGCCGGTGTTCGAGAATGCGACATTCACGAGCAGCCCGAAACCCACTCAAATCACCGACGCCATTCAGCGAGCTGAGTTTTGGAACACGATGGCGCCCGACTGGCATACGCTACTCCTTGCCAGCCTGAAGCAAGGGCGGACCATGCAGGTTCCTCATGGCTTCTACTTTTACGCGCTCAAGAAAAATGGCGAGTGTTGCCTGTTTGTGCTCGTCGACATCAACGAGTTCGGTAATCTGCTCTTCCCGGCAACCGCGACCGACACTACCACGCCAATCGGCGCCGCAGAGAACGCCGGTGATATCACCACCAAAGACATCTCCACTTTCTTGTTCCCCAACACCTATCTTTACTTCAACGGCAACCCCAACGACTGCTGCGTGCTCGGATACCACACCTATGACCAAGAACCGGGAGACGCCGCCAACAACAATCGGCAAAAACGTTACGTCATGGACTACGCGGCATGGATCAGCCCGGGGTTGTTCGGTAGCGGTTTTGCTGATGTTACCGCGCTTGGCCACGAGGTCTCGGAAACCTTCAACGACCCGTTCGTGGTCAGCGACGGCAAGCACAACCTCACCCCATGGTGGCTGTCACCCAACGGCAATTGTCAGGATAATCTGGAAGTCGGCGATGTCATCGAGGGACTGCCCCATGCCACCTATCCCGTAACCATGAACGGAATGACCTATCACCCGCAGAACGTAGCTCTATTGCCGTGGTTTGAGTTCCAATCGCCGTCGACGGCGATTGATGGTGCCTACAGCTATCCCGATGAGGGAGTGCTGCCTGACCTATCACCCATTGAACTGCCTAACTGCTCTCCAAGCTAAACCGCTTGCCGATATAAGACGGCGATCTCTGGGCTCTGGAAAAAGGGCCCGCGCATTGCGCACGGGCCCGGGGTCCAGGAAGACCCATTGAAAGTTTTTAGGCAGCGTCGCGTCGACGCTGAATGGTTTGGAGCTGTTGCCGATATATCTGCGCATGGCCTACGATCTTGCGCTGGGGCAGGCTGTGGACCCACAAGTCGTGAAGAATATTCCGGCGTTCACGGCGAGTGCCCACCGACCAAGGGGATCATGGCGTTCACTCCATTTCGAGTGGTTGATGACGCTGGTACGCCAGATTCAATGCTCCGGTACCGTGTCAAAAAAATATTCCACTCTTACTTACTGGTATGTCACGGCATCCACTGTCCGTTGGAACTACGTTGAAGTACGATTCGCCGCAGCTGAATGTATCCAGATTCGTAGCCAAGATCTGGCCGCACTCCGGCAATTCGAGAAAATAGCCAGCTAAACACTAGATTGGCAAGACCCGTGGAACCGAAAGCCTCGACCCGGTGTGTCGCCTCATTTCTTGGGCGAAGCAGGATCAGGACTTGAACTCTCACTCCTCGGCTTCTGGTTCTTATCGGTCGTCTTCAATTCCCCACGAATACTCTCGGGGTCGCCAAGGAGCACTTCGTAGCTAACGTCTTTGTCCTTCACCATGCCCACAAACGAATGCCAAGGCTGGAGGCTGATGGTGCGTTTCCTCGCTTTCAGTGCGAGCATCACCTCGTCTTGAGCCCAAGTCAGCTGATCGATGAACCTGGAAAATGAACGGCCGGAACTACGAGCGTGCTCCAGTTCTCTGGTAACCCGTTGGTCATTGTCCGCAATCCGTGATTTGAGTCGCACTGCAAGATCCAAATCGCCAAGCTCGCCGACGTCCCTCAAATAGCTGCCGAAGACCACTACAGAGGTGACCGTATAGAAGAAGCTTGGGTCTTCATTTATAGATTTGACACGGACCATGAAGGCGTGGAGTGCCCCCTCTGCTGTACTTCGGGCAACCCTTTTTGCTCCCGACGCCCTTACCAGAGAACAACCACGCTCTGTAAATTCAAACACCGCTTCGCCGTCACGCTTACTACTGCGTACCACATATCCTTCACGGATCAAGCTGCGAATGACCTGTGTAGCCTTCCAGTCGCTCAAGCCGAGACTCTCCATCATCCAATTCTTAGTGAAGTCTCCGCTGTGCCAACCTTTCACGTGTCGAAAGAACCGCCGAATCTCGAATGCGGGCAGACCACCGATGATGTCCGCACGCTGAATTCGGATTGTCATGTCTCCAGTGTCTTCGAATCGAAGATTGATAACTCGTTTAGTCGAGCAGGTCGCTAATTGGCGATCACGGAAACCACTTCGTACCCTTGAACTCACAGCACTTCAGTTCGTGCCCCGCCGAATGTATGGTAATAGGCGAGGACCGTTTTCAGCGGTGTTTACACTCGTTTTTTCCATGACCGATCAGCGGGATCAATCGTCGAGCGTTAATCAGGATACGCGGATCGAGCCCGAAAGCTTCCGCATTTTTGGGGGAGTTGCGACCCGAGGCGAATATTTCGGAATACTTCACGGCGAGGTGAGCATCAGAACTTGTGGAGGAAATGAGACAAACGATGGAGGTTACAGTCGATGTCCTTAAATCGGCCGCAGAGCCGGGTGGACGGGGAGAACGGAGGATTCTCTGCGGACTCGGGTTGCTGGCCAACTTGGAGTCGTTCTCGGGAATCGCGAATCAACTTGAGCTGAATTGTTTGTGGAGACAGAGATGGATCTGAAACTTACTGTCGTTTGGGTGAACCTTACTTCTCAATATAAGCCATTGGCCCGGCTATCGGCTTTCAGCATTCGCGGAGCCCGAGCGTAGCCACATTTATCCAATCCCGCGAGGAGGATGATGAAGATGCATCATGTGCGGCAAGAAAACCTCCCTTTTGTCGGTAGTTCGTACGAGTTTGTTGGAGCTGAGCAGGGCGACACCAGCGTTTCGGTGTTCCTCTTTCATGGCAAGCCCGGTTCAGGGCCAGGCCCGCATCGCCATCCTTATGACGAGATACAGTTCATTCGCGAAGGCCGCGGAGTGTGGACGGTCAACGGCAAGACCTTCGAGGGCAGGCCTGGAGACATCTTTGTCATTAAGGCGGGCGAGATCCACAGCTTCAAAGCGGTTGGCGATTCGCCGCTGGTACAGCTCGACGTTCACCTGGGTTCCCGCTTCGTCCAAGAGAACCTATAGCCGCCGCTGGTGCAAAGGCTGTCAGATTGTGAGGACGACCCTGCCGAAAGGGCGGCCCTCTACGAGGTAACGCAGAGCATCTGCCGCCTCAGCGAGCGGGAAAGTCTTTGCCACGATCGGCTTGACCGCGCCGGAGTGAAGTAACGAAAAAATGACGCTCCATGCGGTGCCCCATGCTTCTGCAGGTTGTGCGAACAGGGAGAAGCTCTTCATACTCGCGCGCTTCCAGATTAGGTCCGTAACGTCGATGGTTGCCTTGCGCCCCGCTGAGTAGCCCAATGTTGTAAGGCTTCCTCCGCTCGCGAGCGTGCTGAGCGCCTCGCCCAGGATTTCTCCCCCGACTGCGTCGATCACCATGTCGGCACCATAACCTTTTGTGATCCGGCGAACGCCGTCGCTGAGCTTCTCCTCGGAAAGGTCGATCACTTCATCGAAGCCCAAATAGCGTGCTTGTTGCGCCTTTGCATGATTGGTTGTCGTTGATATGGCATGCTTCGCCCCTTGCGCTCTCGCCAACTGAGTGACCGCGTTTCCAACCGAACCTCCAATGGCAGGAGCCAGGACCGTCTTGCCCTTTGCAAATCCCGCAATGCTCAGCGTCATTTGGGCAGTCAGATACGCAACGGGAACACCGGCAGCCGAGAGGTCGTTGATGTTGTCGGGAATCAAGCAAAGGTTCTCATCTCGGACGGCAAGCCACTCACTGTAGGTTCCATTCTCCGAGACGCCATATGGGCCAGTAAACATCACACGTGAGCCCACAGGAAACGCTGTTCCCCCTCCCTCCTCTACCACGCCCGCTCCTTCGCCTCCCAACACCAGCGGCGCTTTCGTTCGTGGGTATCCCCCCGACAAAATGGTGTGCTCTAGTGGCGTGACCCCAGCCGCTGTGATTCTTACCAGGGCTCGTCCATCGGAGACTGCCGGCTTAGGAATGTCCACCTGCTTCAAATCCTTGTAACCGCTGAATGCTTCTGCTCTCATTGCACGCATGATCGTTGTCCTGTTTCATCTGGGGCTTGCTGTGACTACTGCTTCAACGCCCCGGTCACGTTTCCGGGGATCTCCTTCGCCGCGGCAGCCAATTCCGCTTTACGTCGACCTGTGATGAACACGTACGCTCCTTCGTTGACAAACCGCTTCGCGCACGCGAGGCCGATGCCACTCGTACCCCCGGTCACAAGGGCGATCTTCCCTTCCAGCCTTCCCATAGATTTCTCCTCCTCAACGAAAACACTCACCCAGTCCGGTACCGGTAGAGCAGTGGCCCGAAATCGGCACGTTAAGCAATCGGTTGTGCCGACCTCCCTAGACCGATCCCGTACCTGGGCGCAGGCGTGGAGTGTCCGAACCGCTGCGACAGCGCGCGCCGCGCGTCCTCGAAGCCGGTCCATTCCTCTCCATCCTGTAGACCGGGAATCGTAACCAGTTCGCCCTGGTCGAGACCCACTAACGCCGCATCGACCATGTTTTCCGCAGACATGACGATCGACGCAGGCAGTTTCTGCCACGGTAAGCCAGCGATTTCCCAGAGGTCCGTCTCCGTCGCGCCCGGCAGGACTGCTTGGATGCGGATACCTTTGTCGGCGAGCTCATGCTGCAGTGAATAGCTGAACGCGAGGACATATGCCTTGGTCGCACCGTAGACGCCGTTGAGCGTTTCCGGGGAGATCCCCACCACCGATGCAATGTTGATGATCGTGCCGGTGCCTCGCGCCACGAACCGCGGCGCGACGGCATAGGTCAGCCGTGTGAGCGAGGTGACGTTGAGACCAATCATTGCGTCCATCTTCTCTACGTCAGCCTCCAGCAATGGGGCCAGAGATGCGGTTCCAGCGTTGTTAACGAGCATGGTGATGGACTGATCATCCCGCAGCGTAGCTTCCACCTTCGCGAGATCCGCTTTGTCATTGAGATCCGCCGCCAGAGCGTTGATGGACCGCCCCGTCACGCTTCTCAGACGGGTGGATAGGGTCTTAAGCGGCGCCTGGCTGCGAGCTACGAGAATGAGGTCGTAGCCGCGCTTCGCGAGACGGTCGGCATAGACAGCACCTATGCCACGAGATGCGCCTGTGATGAGAACCGTGCCTTTCGACGAAGAATTATCCATGATCTCCTCCTTATGCAGTGCGGTGCGGCCGGGAAACTCCAGCACAGTGGCCGTCGTCAAATATGATGACCATCATGTTTCGCGCGATTCAAACATTATGTTAGTCATGCAACAATGTCCAAAGTGCATCTAGTGAAGCTGGAGGTTGCTTTCATGAGATACCCGGCAGCGGAGACTGCGGAAAAACACAAGAACATCATTCGTGAGGCCTCGCGCCTCTTCCGCGAGCGCGGGTTCTCGGGCGTAAGCGTCGCCGAAATCATGGAAGCCACCGGCTTGACCCACGGCCCGTTCTACAACCACTTTCCGTCAAAGGAGAATTTGATGGCAAAAAGCCTGGAGCACGGGATGCAAGGCACGTTGGCTGGCATAGAACAAGTCGGCAACTCAGCCAGGAAGACAGCGGAATATCTCGACCGCTACCTCAGCACGGCTCATCGTGACGCCCCGGGAACGGGATGCACCATGGCGGCGCTCGCTGCCGACATTCGGCAACAGTCCGAGGTAAGGCGCACCTTCACCGCGCATGTGAAAGCCGCTATCGAAAAGATGGTTTCCAGCTTTTTCTGGCGATCGAAACGTTCCGCACGAGGGGATTCGATTCGCATGCTTTCCACTACGGTGGGCGCTTTGATCCTGGCTCGCGCCGTTGACGACGAGGCATTCTCGAAGGAAATAATGCGCGAGGCGCGACGTGGATTCGCGTGAGAGGGCTCACATTTCACGCTCAAGCCTCGACAAGCACGAGTAGATTTCCGAAGAAAGCCCAGACATCAGGTGGCGTGACCGACGGGACTCGAACCCGCGGCCTTCTGCGTGACAGGCAGGCGTTCTGACCAACTGAACTACGCCCCCGCATGTGAGAGCCGTCTGATTCCTTCTGATACCGATCGCGGCAATCGTTTCTCTCGCGTGATCTTCGCTCCCGGAATAGTTGGGGATCACGCTGACGCCCAGTCTGCCGAAACGCTCGGCAATAGCCTACCATCCCTGTTGCGCCACGACAGTCTTAGTTGGGATGCTTGGGAGAATTGACCAGCGCATAAGGGTTGCGCTCTAGCTCAAGCTATTCTTGCGCCCCTCACTGAGTTGAGAATCTCGTCAACACTTTACGAGCCAGAGGCTTGAGCTTCGGAGCTTTGAGGCCATGCCGCGTTGCATTGACGACTGGAATATGGGTCAGTTGCTCCCCCGATTCAACACACCGCAGCATAAGACCACCGCGACTCATATCGCCACGACCGACGAATTCTGCGGGAAACAATAGACGTCCACCAAAGACTTCAACTAAAGGGTCTACATACTTCGCGGTTGCGACGCTTCCCAGCAAGACAACTTCGCATTCGAGATCTGCCCACTCGGAAAGAATCCTGGCATCGCGGTCGAGCGGCACCCTATATCGCGGATCCGCAGGATCTATATTCGCCGCAGAGATTTCTCTCAACCTATCCAACGTAACCAGCGTGTCTGGCGATATCAGACCACCGCTAGCCGTAATCACGAAGGCACCAGAGAGTCCGGGCGGTGCCAGTGCAAATGCTCGCGCGTATGCTAATTTACCCCGAAAATAAAGACCGCTCATGAAGCTGAAGAGTTCACCGAGCGGCACGCCGTCCTGGCGTAAACGAATGCCCATCTCGGAATCGCGGTTCTCATGCATGACCAGCCCGGCCCGGATTCCAGCAACATTGGCCGGGGACAAGAGAAAAATTCTCATCCCCCGAGGCGGTTCAGGGGACCTTTTCCCGGCGTGACGGCTTGCAGGATTAGTTGGACATTGGGACATATGGACGATCGCCCATAGCCAGTATAGCCGCGCTGAGGTAGAGGCCGATGACAACGAAAGTAGTACTCGACGACCTGCGCTTCGCTTCACTCACCTGCCTCTCCTCTCGAAAACCTCACAGGCTCTTCACAATTTCTTCACGAGCCATTGCAAAACTGTCTTTGAAGGATTTTCAGGAGGGACACTATGGGTAACCGATTCGCTTTTCGCCTGCTGCTTGCGCTCGTGGCCATTGCCACATTAGCTGCAGTCGGTTTTTACGGATACAACCTTGGAGTGGCTCACGGGCTGGCTCAGAACGGCCGCACCTTAGCTCCTGGAGCGGGACTACCGTTTGCTTATTGGCCGCATCCCTGGGCTTTCGGCTTCGGATTCTTTCCGTTCTTTCCTCCGCTATTCATCATCCTGTTTTGGGTGGTCATCGCCCGTGGGCTATTCTGGCGTGGACGGTGGGGTCGGGGATGGGGACACAGGCATGGCGACGTGCCGCCCGCTTTCGAAGAGTGGCACCGCCGGGCACACGCTCAACCCGGATCGCCGACACCTTCGGGGCCGAATGCCTAGCTTGAAACAAATCTTGGTCGTCGAAGATGAAAGGAAGATCGCGCAGATCGTGCGCGACTACCTGGAACGCGCTGGCTATCGCGTCACGGTAGCCAGCAGCGGTCCCGAAGCGCTTGCCGCAGCACGGTCCCGGCTCCCCGATCTCATCGTGCTCGATCTCGGGTTGCCCCAGATGGATGGTCTCGACGTTACGCGCGCTCTGCGCAAGCAATCAAGCGTGCCCATCATCATGTTGACGGCACGCGTGGACGAGAGCGATAAGTTGATCGGATTAGAGCTGGGCGCCGACGATTATGTCACCAAGCCATTCAGCCCGAAGGAACTCGTCGCGCGCGTGCGAACCGTTCTCAGGCGAACGGAGGCGCCGCTTGATCCAAACGCCGTCATTCGCGCGGGCGAGATCATACTCGATAAGCTCCGAATGCGAGCGACAGTTCGGGACCGTCCTCTCGATCTCACGCCTACGGAATTCGAATTGCTGGCAACCCTGGCGCGACAGCCTGGACGAGTGTTCACGCGATCACAGCTCCTCGACTCGATTCGGGGCGTTAAGGTCGAGTCGTTTGACCGAGTCATTGACGCCCACATCAAGAACCTGCGCCGCAAGCTCGAGCCGGATCCACGAGATCCAAGATTCATTCTGACCGTGCATGGCATCGGATACAAATTTGCCGAATGACGAGAAAACCACAGTGCGGCCGGAGACCACCGTGGTGGCCCGAAAAAGAGCCGTGGCCTCCCGGCGACCAAGCGATTGATCAAAGGTCGCGAGCCAGACGTGTCCACTTCTTCCGGCGCATCGCGATCTTCGTATTCGCGATCTTGCTACTCGGCGTATCAGGGTTTGTTGCAATCCTCTGGTTTGTCCTGACGAAACTGGGGATTATCGTCGCGTCATCGCCGATCGCGCCTTTGGTGCTCGTGGTCGGATTTGTTTTCGGCTTGGCCACGATGGCTGCGCTGGTCGGAATGATGAGGCGCATCGGCATACCACTTCGCGGCATCATGGAAGCGGCGGAACGGGTTGCGGCAGGCAATTATGCGGTTCGGGTCGCCGAGCGTGGGCCTCCGCCCATCCGGGCGCTGGCGCATGCCTTTAATACCATGACCGAGCGCCTTGGGAGCCATGATCGGCTTCGCCGTGACCTGATGGCGGATATCGCTCACGAACTGCGCACGCCTCTGGCTGTAATCCAGGGCAAACTTGAAGGCCTGCTTGATGGTGTCTACGAACGCAATGATGCCGAGATCTCGGAACTTCTGGCGGAAGCTCATGTGCTGGGACGCCTGATCGAAGACCTGCGCACCCTGGCGTTGTCCGAGAGCGGCACGTTGAAGCTCGAAAAGGAATCGATGGATACCGCCGTTCTTGTACACGATGTCATCCATTCTTTGGACAGCGAAGCTCGAACGCGCAATGTAGATTTACGCATCGATGTGTCCGCTAACCTTCCGCCGCTCACAATTGATCCCGTTCGGATTCGAGAAGTCCTGGTCAATCTGGTCACAAACGCGCTCGAACATACACAGTCAGGAGGAGCAATCGTGATTCGCTTGCGCGATTCGGATGATGAAGGAATCTCAGTCGAAGTAAAAGATACGGGAACCGGCATGTCCGCTGAGGACACGGATCGCGCATTCGAGCGCTTTCACAAGGGATCAGGCTCAAGCGGCTTGGGACTCGGTCTGGCTATAGCCAGAAATCTGGTGCTTGCCCATGGGGGTGAAATCCGAATTAGCAGCGAGCCTGGGCGAGGCACGACCGTTCGATTCACGCTTCCGCGAGAGGCCGCAGAGTAAGAGCGGCTCTCGAACGCGATCTTCCCGCCGCGATTCTGCGGATTTCAGATTCAAGAATTTTTCGACCAGATTCCTGGACTCTACGTCGCCGCTGCGGTTAGCCAGGTAGCGATCCAATGAAGAATCTGCATCGCGGTTTCGCGGTCGATGGCGCGGGGATCGGCGCGGGACTCTGGCGACCAAATCACGGCGATTCGTTCGGGCACTTGCGGTTCGGTCATTGACCCAAGGCGAACTCGCGCAGGATGTCTTGGCGCGTCTCTCGCTTGCCTGAAAACCAAGCACCGATGATGAGCGACAATTAGAAATCCCGACCGACGACAATTAGATTTCCCGATCAACGACAACTTAAGCCAAGCTGGTTCCGGTCTTGTGGACGGAGGCAGATTGGTCACGGACAAGCAGGTCAGGAGG
>Ga0307474_10004029_pt1 | contig 10574 bp, 2 predicted proteins | sample atmos_gasesECM1C_2_FD_203312 | JGI IMG/M metagenome (GOLD analysis project Ga0307474, IMG submission 203312) | Hardwood forest soil microbial communities from Morgan-Monroe State Forest, Indiana, United States - atmos_gasesECM1C_05 | ecosystem: Environmental > Terrestrial > Soil > Temperate...
GACCACCCCCATGGGCGGATTCGTTCAATCCTTGGGCGGTTCTTATTACCTTCCCCCGCGCTCCCACGCCCGGACTTCAGGCCCATGAATTTCGAGGGAAGCAGGACCAGGACGCGATCACGTCATGGCGCGGCCGATGGCCGTCGCTATCGCCCGCCCACTGTATAATCCGTCCACACATGCCTGTGACCTCCGGCACAAAGCTGGGCCCGTATGAAATTCAATCAGTCCTCGGATCAGGGGGCATGGGCGAGGTTTACCGCGCCCGTGACACGCGTCTCGATCGCACGGTCGCTCTGAAAATTCTGCCGGCGGCTTTCTCCGCGGAACCCGACCGCCTTCATCGTTTCCAGCATGAGGCGAAAATTCTCAGCACGCTGAATCATCCCAACGTGCTCGCTATTTACGATGTCGGTGAACAGAACGGCATCCGGTTTCTTGTCTCTGAGTTTCTCGAAGGCCAGTCGCTTCGCGAAGCTTTGGCCGCCGGAACTCTTCCGCGCCGCAAACTGATCGAGTACGCTCTCGACGTCGCCAAAGGCCTCGCCGCCGCCCACGAAAAAGGTATCGTTCACCGCGATCTCAAGCCCGACAACGTCTTCATCACTCGTGATGATCGCGTCAAAGTCCTGGACTTCGGTCTCGCAAAGCAAGCCCCAGACCCCAATTCAGAAGACTCAGCCACTATGACCGGCGGTGTACCCACTACTCCCGGCACAGTGATGGGCACCGTCGGCTACATGTCGCCCGAGCAGGTCCGCGGACAACCGCTCGACCACCGTTCCGACATCTTCAGCTTCGGTGCAGTCCTGTACGAGATGGCCTCCGGCGCTCGCGCCTTTCGTGGAGACTCCTCGGTCGAAACCATGAATGCGATTCTCAAGGAAGAAATCCCAGAACTCCCGGGATATGGCGTTCAGGTTTCTCCCGGCCTTGATCGGATCATTCGCCGCTGCCTCGAAAAGAAGCCGGAGCGCCGCTTCCAATCGGCCAGCGATCTCGCCTTCGCGCTCGACGCTCTCAGCATCACCTCCGGAGTATCGCAGGCCGTCTCATCTGCGCCGCCGGCAACAAGAAAGCCTCGCCTCGCTTGGGTCCTCGCCGCACTCGTCGCTCTGGTCGTGCTCGCCGCCGGCATTTGGTTCTTCAATCGTCCAGCGCCACCTCCGGGCCGATATTCCCAGGTCTCATTTCGGCCGGCTTACATTCGTACGGCTCGATTCGCTCCGGGACGCACCGTGGTCTACGCCGCTTCCTTCAACGGCGAGCCGATGACTCTTCTCTCCACGCGTACCGACACCTTCGAAACTCAGCCTTTGAATCTGGCTGCGGATCTTCTCAGCATTTCCAAGTCAAGCGATCTGGCTCTCTCGCTGGGCCGTGTCTTTGACCCGATGTGGACTCCTACAGGGCGTCTCGCCAAGGCGCCGCTCGGCGGCGGGGCTACCCGCGAACTGCTCGATGACGTTATCGACGCCGATTGGAACAAAGATGGGTCCGAGTTAGCGGTCGCCCGCCGCGTCGGCAATGTGTTTCGCCTGGAATATCCCGCGGGCAAGGTTCTCTACGAAACCACCGGATACATCAGTGATGTCCGCTTCTCCCACGCCGGTGATCAAATCGCATTCCTCGACCACGGAATCTCTGGCGACGATCGTGGAACGGTCTCCGTCGTCGATCTGCAGGGACATCGTCGCGTGCTGACAAAGGATTACGAAAGCGAACAAGGCCTTGCCTGGTCGGCCGACGGAAAGGAAATCTGGTTCACCGCCAGTGATTCCGCCGAACTCAACTCTCTGAGGGCCGTCGATCTCGGAGGCCAGACCCGCATTGTCGCGGCTGCGCCCGCCCGCTTGCACCTTCAGGACCTCGCCGAAGACGGGCAAGTCCTGATCACCTCCGATACCGTGAACTACCGGGTCGGTGTGGGAGACAGCAAGTCCGGTCGCCTCCGGGATCTCTCTGCCTTCGAATATACGGTGCTGAGCAATATTTCTAACGATGGCAGCATGATCGTCGTGAATAGTTTTGATATCGCCGGCGATACGAACTACCGTCTCTACGTGCAGGGCACCAACGGTTCTCCTCCAGTTTTGGTCGGCCATGGCGCCGGAGGCAATTTCTCGCCCGACGGCAAGTGGGTCACCGCGGTCGACCCAGGGCATCCTGAAAATCTGTCCGTCATTCCCACAGGCGTGGGAGAGGCCCGTACTGTGCATTCTCCCGAGGGGACTCATTACATCGGCGTTTCCTTGTTGCCAGATGACAAGCACGTTCTCATTACCACAGCAGGTCCTGAACAGACTCCGCAGAGCGCGGTGCAGGATATTGAGATGGGTTCGGTTCATCCCGTCGGTCCCAAGGATCGTTACATCGCCGCCTTCGTCATTACCCTCTACCCAGGACCATCTCCGGACGGAAAGTCCTGCATCCAGACCGACGGCCAGGGCCATTACTGGCTGCAATTGCTCGAGGGCAGCTCGGCCCGCGAGCTTTCTGGCATCGCCCCGGGCGAGAAAATCATCAACTGGCACGGCGATTCCGATAACGTATTTCTCGCGCACCCCGACGGCATCAACGTGCAGGTTTACAATCTCAACCTCACGACCGGGAAGCGCCAACTCTGGACCACTTTTTCTCCGCAGGACAAAACCGCACTCGCTGGACACAGTCTCGTATACATCACTCCAGATGGCGCTCACTTCGGCTACCAGGCGCAAAGAATTTATTCGACGATCTTCCTCGCCAAAGGCCTTCGCTGATCACTGTCGTGAACTAGAATTGTGCCTCTAAGCCAGTCACGGGCGATGCGCGTGCAATCTGCTTTCATGCCGGGCCCGCGGTAATGGGAAGTCGCGATTGCTCTCGGCTGACGGGTCGCACAGGAGTCAGCTTGCAGGGAGCCAGACGTTCCAGTCAGCGCCTGCCAATTTCCGCCGGGATGGGTTGACCGCTTACCGCAAACGAATCGTGCCTTAAGTTAGCGCTTATGTTGGGCGCACCCCCCAGAAGGGCTGTCAGAAGCTGAAGCACGGCTGCAGTTGGATTATCCTGCTGCCCAGCGCGCCGCCGGCAACGCCGAAGTCGGCATTCGGAGCGCCATTTAACGTGTCATCCGGTTTTGCCGAACCCAGCAACCGGTGGATCGAGTTGCGGTTTTTGTTGATATTCAGCTTGTTGAAGAAGTAGGTAAACGTCGGCACGGACTTCGAACTTCGCGTTCCCTCCGAAGCTTGGAGCCATCTAGCGCCGTTCTCCGCACTGTCTTATAAGGAAAACCAGACGCCCCTCGCCTCGCGGGGTTCCAGCTTAAAAGCTGAAACGCGCCCCCAGCGTGATCACTCGCCCGGAAAGCGCGCCCGCAATCGTTCCAAAGTTCGCGCTGTCAATGTTGTTCGAGATTTCAAGATTCGGGTTGAAGTTCAAATTGTTGAACACGTTATAGGCATCCATTCGAAGCTCAAACCTTGCGTTTTCGCCAAGGACCGGCATATTCGGCAAGCCAAAGCCCTTGGTCAGCGTCAGGTCCACATCCTTATAGCCGGGCTGGTTGAGCGAATTGCGCTGGACCCCGGGGGATTGAGGTAGCGCAGGTCCGAAGCTCGTGCCGCTAAAGGCAGTGTAAGTGGGCGTCGTAAAATAGGCCGCGCCCCCTCTGGGAAAGTTCGAACTCGAAGGGGTCTTAAATGCATCGTTACTGGTGCTGCTACCCGCGCCCCCCAGGAAGGCACCAGGGAGCAGTTGCGTATAACCACAGGTTCCACAATAGAGGCTTCCATTCGCCACGCTCACCACAGGACTCCAAGGGAACCCGGAGTGAATATTGAAAATGCCGCTGAGCGACCAGCCACCGACAATCTTTTCCACCCAACTCCTGTTGCCGTGGAAGAAGACGGGCTGCCAGACGCCAAAGATCTTGAAGGCCTTGCCCACGTTGTAGTCGGAGCGCCCGTAATTCAGGCGGAGGTTGTACGGGTAATCCTGTTCAAAGAACGGCCCGGAACTTGTGTCCATACTCTTAGCCCAAGTGAATTGAGCGTCAGCCATGAATTGCTGCGAGAACTGATGTTTCAATTCAGCCAGCATCGCGTTGTAGTTGGCGTGGCCTGAAACGCCCCAAAGATCACCGCCACCGATCTGCGGATTGAGCGCAAAGCCGCTGGCCGCAGGGACGGCGTTCGGATTCTCGTGGAAGAAAATATTGTGCGACAAGCTTCCCTGGTATCCCAACGTAGAGATCCAATGGTGGCCCAGATCGAGTTCGGTATCCAGAGAGTAGTGATGGACGAGCAGGGTGGGAAGAGTGTTGGGAAAGATGGTGACGTTAACCGAGCCGGTCGTAGGTAGCCCATTTGAGCCAAAGGTCGTAACCGCGTTCGGGTTCGCCGGGTAGGTGGCGAGTGAGTGCGGATCCGTGGCCGTGGCATAGATGATGCCAGGATTCGCCGACGTGGGAGTAGACATGCTAAATGTTGGACTCACCACCAACCCAGGATTGTTTACGATATTGGAAGAAATTGCCAGTTCTTCCTGGCTATAGTTCAGGCCGTAACCACCGCGCACCACGAATTTGTCGTTGAACTGACTCGGACTCCAGGCAAAGCCGATCTGGGGGCCGAAGTTATCTTTCTGCGCATTCCACGAATTTCCCCTACGAACGGTCAGACCGGTCAGGTTATCGGCACCCGCGCCAGGCAGGGCCACAAACATATTTCCCTCTTTCGAAGAAAGCGGGCCAAAGTAGGACCAGCGCAGTCCCAGGTTGACGGTCAGATTCCTTCTAAGCTTGAAATCATCCTGGACGAAGAATCCCAGGATGTCTTCGCGGTCATCCTGACGGTTGGTCGTCGGGAACCCGTTAGTAGGATTGAAGTGACCATTTTCCACATGTGGCGCATCGTTGAGAAAGTCCCAGATGTTGAAGAAGTTATAGCTGGGCACGCTGTTACTGACATTCTCTTGCAAGTACGAGAGACGCGTGACGTCGCCGCCAAACTTAATCGTATGCCTTCCCAAGATCTTGGTGGCCACATCCTTGTAGCTGTAAGTCCATTGATTAAAGACGGTGCCCACATTCGGCCCAAAAGAATTTACAGTAATGCTTCCCGTCAGATCAATGTTGTCCACGGGAAGTCCAACCGGCGACTGCGGGTTGGAGGATACTTCGTTCCAGCGCCATCCCGCGGCATTCACCCGAGCTTCATTCAGGAAGGTCGGAGAAAAGGTGTGGTTCCAGATTGCCGAGAATGCGTTGTTGATTTGGTTGTGATGGAAAAGGTCGTAGGCGCGGTTGCCGTTGTAGTCGGTTTTCGACAGGGGAACCCAGTACATGGCAAAGGTGATGCGATCTTTATTTGTGACATCGGCATCGAGGCGCCCATTGTACTGGCTGGCATTAAAGGTTGTCGGGTTTATGGTGTTGTAGTTCGCAAGGTCAGCTACTGTGCCCAGGCCGCTGCCCACACCGGGGTTACTCTGACTCACCCAGGTCAGATCCTGCGTCCCCAAAGGTGTCGTCAGGGGCGTGCCGACGTTAATCCCTTGGCCCGGAATGGTTCGGCAGTTCAGGCCTTCCTGCAGCCCCGCCGTTAGGCATGTGGCATCGGCGTTGATCCCGGTGGCAACCACACCGGAACCCGGAAAGCTGAGATACTTCGCGGCGATGCTTCCGGGGGGCGCCAGGGCGTCGAAAGCAGCAGTGTCGTACCATTGGTTGCCTGGGACATTGGAGTTTGGCTCGCGAACCGTCTCGTAGCTGAAGAATGCAAAGATTTTATTCTTCCAGATCGGGCCACCAACACTGCCCCCCAACTGGTCAAAGTGGTTATCGTCTCTCAACGTCTTTTGGCCCTGGCCGTTGAACGGCTGATAGGCGTTCAGACCCGGCTGGTGAGTGAAGAAGAACAAGCTGCCGTGGAACTGATTGCTTCCTCCTTTGGAAGTGATCTGAATTTGGGCGCCACTGAAGCGGCCAGTCTCGGCGTCATAGCTATTCGACACGACTTTTACGTTGTCCACCGAATCTTCCGAGGGCGTGATCACCGTAGCTCCGCCCCACACGACGCTGGTCGTGCTGATGCCGTCAATCGAAATGCCGTTATTTTGCGTTTGGCCGCCGTTGGCGATGATTTGCGCGCCGTTCTCGGTCTTGAAGATTCCGTCCGCACCACCCGACTGCCCTCCCCCAGTCTGAGTGCCGGGGAGGTTATAGTTGTCGTTGCCACTTGCCTGCGAATTATCGCCGAACGAGCCGGGAGCCAGTTGTGCGAATCTAAGAACATCCCGCCCAAACGACGGCATGTGCTGGATCTGGTTGCTGGTGACCGTTCCGCCAACTGTGGCCGTCTCTGTATCCAGCGCCTGGGTTGTGTCCGACACCGTTACGGTCTGTTCAACCTTGCCCACGTCAAGGTGCAAGTCCAGCGAATTGAGCTGCTCGGGAATAATAACCACGTGCTCAAGCAGCTTTTTGTTGAATCCCTCGCGCTCCACAGTGATTCGATAGGGAGCCGGCGGCAGCCCGTTGAAGTTGTAAATGCCATTCCCGTCGGAGGTAGACACCATGGTTTGGTTCGTGTCCGTGTTCACCAAAGTCACGGTCGCGCCAGCAATCGCTGCGCCCTGAGGATCCTGAACCGTTCCGCGGAGGGAGGCGCGAAACTGAGCCTGCGCGGCGGCGACGAAAAAGGTGACAGCCAACAGCGAGATTACCGACAAGTTTCGATACGGCATAAAAGGCTCCTTCATTAGAAATGGCTAGTCACCGGATTGGCGATGAATGGATTCATACATCGAGTAGAAACAATGGCTCACAGCGGCAATGGGTGGTGCTGATTGTGTCAGAGACCTGCGCCTCAGGGGACGCGATCCACGATTTCTCACGTCCTCTTACATGAAAGGCCGCTGTATGTCTCCGGTTCGGTAATCTCTGATGTACCTATTTCACTTTAGGTTGGCTTTCACTTTAGGTTCGCTTGAGTGCACGCAGGGCTGTGAGGAAGCTCGACTGTGGGGTCTCACCAGATGGGTCTTGCGATCGCAGGGACAGGAAGGCTCCAGTCATTGCCCTCTCACCTGTCCGCGATTGCATTGCTCTTATCTGCGACAAACCCCACCTTTGTCAGCATGGGTTGAATCTCCGGGTTGGACATGAACAATTTCCAAAGCAGACCAGTGCGGTAATTTTCCACCATGACCACGATCGGCGCCTGATCAAGGCCCATGTAGACGGGAGAGAACCAGTTCCGGCCCAGATTGAAAGCATCGTGCGGTCCGTAAACTCCCCACAAGCGGTCCCCTAAATCTCGATAGAAAAACTTGAACGCGGCCATCGAGGCCTCAGGTGTATACGGAAACGAAGAGAGCGCGCCGGTTGGAGTGATCGTGCCATTGTCTGTGGCCCGTTCCGGAGCATGAGCGGAATAGCCTAACTGATCGTCACTTGCCGTCAACCCCCAGTCGTTCGGACCATATCCTTGGAAGTGGCCGGGGTTCGACTCGCAATACGCCTGATCGATGAGCGCGAAATTGCGGTTGTTATCAAAATAGTTCGTGTAGCGATCATGAATGCCGCGGGGATCGAACCCCAGGAACGAATATTGAGTAAAGTATAGAGGACCTCCGGTACCCACCCCCACGTCAAGCTTGATGCCGTAGTAACTGTGGCCGTTTACATAGCGTTCCCCGTCAGTTGATCCCGACCAACCGCTGCGATATGCGATGGCAGCCTCCGATTGCCCCGCCCAGCCGGAGTAATAAAGGTCGGCTGAAACTCCATGCGTGGGCGATGCAATGGCCAATAGATAGGTGATCATGGTTTCATTAAATCCGGTGAGCCGGTGGTCGATGAACCATGACCACTGCGGAGACCAGTGCCACAGCAGCGCATCGTTCTTGGGAGTCCGGCGGTACCAATCCCACTCCACGGCCTCCCACAGAACAGTAATTCTTTGATAAATACTTTGCTCCGCCGTATTGTCGCCCCTGAAGTATTGCCGCGCAGCTAATAACCCTTGCATTAGAAACGACGTCTCGACCAGATCGCCGCCGTTATCGAACATGCCGAACACCAACATGCTCTGCGCCGTGCTGCCATTCAGAAAGTGGGACCAGGCACCGTGATAGCGGGGCACCTTCTCGAGGAAATCCAAAATCTGCGTAAGCCGCTCGATACCCTGCTGGCGCGTGATGAACCCACGGTCCACTCCTACGATGAGCGCCATAATGCCAAATCCAGTAGCACCGGTCGCGACGATCCGTTCGTCTCCAGGAATGTTTTCCAGCGTCGCCCCCGCGGTGGGATGAGCTCCCTCCCAGTAGTAGCGGAAGCACGCTTGCTGCAACATGGTGAGCAGTTCGTCGTCGGACAGCTCCCTGGTCGACGCGCTCGCTGCTTCCGAAAGAGCGGACTGCCGGTAAGATCGGTCAACGGCTTTAACCCGGTAAGTTGCCTTCACTCCGGAACGGCCTACGAAGTCGGTGTAACGGTTGATGTCCGCACTCTGAATACCGATGGGCTGGAACTTGTGCTTATCGACCGAGCGATAGATGGCATAGCTTTGCAGATCGCTGTTGGCAACTGGTTCCCAACTAATATCGATATGGCGGTCGTAGCCTGTGGCCTGTATATCCTTTGGCGCCCGAGGAGCACTCCTCACTTCGGGGGCCACGGGCGAAGCGGCGCTTCTGTCGTCGATCTTGATCTCGTCGATGATTAATGTGTGAGGCGCGTCGTCCGCAGCCCCTTGACTGAAGTACAGGCTGTGGAGTTCGCGGGCCTGAAAGGGATGAATGGAGGCAGTCTCAAACTCGCTAAGCGGCAGCCTGACCTGAAACCAGCGTTTGGCGGGCACGTCGCCGCTGATGTCCAGCTTTACCGGAATTGTAAAATCGTGCTGTTCATCCTCCAGTTGAAGGTACGGCAAATCGGCAGCTGGAAATGGCTCCGGAGAGTAGCACCACATATAAAGCGTATCGCCACGGAAATCCGTAAGCCGATTACGCATGCTGACCGCTCGCAGTTCCGTCTCCCAACTTCCTCCCGCTACCGACCGCCACTGCAGGCGAAGGGCATTCGGCGGCGTGAAGAAATTCTTCTTCTCGACGGGAAGCGACCCCGACAATAACTCAATCGTGCTGGGAAACACTGCTCTTCCGCTGCTGTAATAATAGTAGTCGGGGGTGATGCTGTTATCGAACACCACGTGGTTGTAGTAATCCGTGGGCGCAACCGCACCGCAAGGAAGAACAATTAAAACAAAAAAACAGAAAAGGCAGAAAAACCAACGCACGCGCGCTCCCGCTCTTGGCAGATGGAGAGAGTTTTATTGCACTCAAACTCAAAGTCTAACATAGGAAAATGGGCTAACGAGTTGTCGCCGGGCCGTGCACGGGCGAGAAAAGTCGATCCCAATGATAGATTGAGATACGGTAATCTTGCCTCCGAGTGTTGCCGTTATTGTTTCGGTGTCTGATTCGAGGACTCTGTCCCATTGCGAACCAAAACCCCCGGCTCAATCTATGCACCTTCAGCCCCGCTGCCCGGGTTCCCGAAGTTATACATTGTCGGCGTACTGCTTTTATTCGCGGGGGTCTACGGGGGCTCGCTTTTTTCTCCCGGCTTGCAGGACGATGCGGATTCCACCCACGCCGAGGCTTCACGCGAGATGGCGGTCACGCACAACTACGTTACGCTGAAAGTAAACGGCAACCGCTATCTGGAGAAAGCTCCCCTGATGTACTGGGCGGTGTCGCTCTGTTACCGCTGCTTCGGAGTAAATGAGTTCGCGGCACATTTACCCGTTGCGGTCTCGATGCTGCTCTTGGTCTTGCTGGCCATGCGATGGGGTCGTCGCGCATTCGGCGACCGCGCCGCAATATACGCGGGATTGTTTGTTTCCTCCGCGGCCGGATGCTATCTTTTCACGCGCATCCTGATCCCGGAATCCATCCTTAGTTTCTTTATTGCCGCTTCGTTTTACTTCTTCGCCACCGCTCTGGAGCATGGCGATGGGTGGCGATGGTATGTCGGCTATGCCTCGATGGCTTTGTCTGTGCTCACCAAAGGTCTGCTCGCGATCGTCGTCATCGGTTTGGCCCTGTCACTCTACTTTGCGATCAGTGGTGAGTGGCGACGCTGGCGTGAGTTCCGCCTCTTTACCGGTACGGTACTCTTTCTGGTAATCGCGGCGCCGTGGCACATATTAGCCGGCATTCGCAATCCGCACTTTTACTGGTTCTACTTCGTGAACGAACACTTCATGCGCTTCCTGGGTAAGCGCATTCCCAAGGACTACAACAAACAGACAAACTCACTTTACTGGACGCTTCACTTGGTCTGGCTATTCCCCTGGAGTCTGTACTTGCCGGTGGCGCTACGGCGGCCGATTACAGAATGGATGGCCCGTCGCAAACGCGGTGAACTCAAGTCTCCGCGGCCGCTGACCTTCCGGTCGCGAACGGAACGACTCTGCCTTGTCTGGGCTGGAGTTACGCTTGTCTTTTTCTCCTTCTCGACGAATCAGGAGTACTACACTTTCCCGGCATACCTTCCGATCCTGCTGCTGATTGCAGCG
>Ga0307474_10004031_pt1 | contig 10572 bp, 6 predicted proteins | sample atmos_gasesECM1C_2_FD_203312 | JGI IMG/M metagenome (GOLD analysis project Ga0307474, IMG submission 203312) | Hardwood forest soil microbial communities from Morgan-Monroe State Forest, Indiana, United States - atmos_gasesECM1C_05 | ecosystem: Environmental > Terrestrial > Soil > Temperate...
GCAAAGATCAGGCGAGAAAGGCAGATGCCAGAAATCCGATTTTCCCTCCTGCCCGTATTTCACTTGTAGACGTAGAGCCTTGAGAACTCGCTGGGCGCTAGCGGCCAATTTCGCGACGCGCGTGTTAACCAAGGTCAGATCGTCTATTTGCAACCGAGAGAGGTTGGAATGGCCAAGTGGCTACTAGTTTTTCTGATCCTTTGTGCCGCATCTGTATGGTCTCAGACTGCGCCTCTTGAATCCGTCGAGCAGAACCGCCTCGGCCACACATCGGAGACCGACAAGCAGATTCAGGCCTTGCAGGATCACGTAAAGGAGGCACCGGGCGATTACGCAGGATATGACGGCTTAGGATCCGCCTTCTTTCAAAAAGCCAGAGAGACCGGCGACATTGCCTATTACGCCCTGGCCGAGCAAACGCTCCAGAAGGCGCTCGCGCTGGCACCGCAGGATTTCCGGGCCTCCGATCCTCTGGTTCACATGGCATCGGTCTACATGGGCGAACATCGCTTCTCGGACGCCCTGGCCTTTGCGCAAAAGGCGATCGGCACAGGCTCCGGAAATCTGGCGGCATTCGCCATCGAAGGCGACGCTTATACCGATATGGGCGATTACGAGGAGGCGGCAACGGCCTATAACACCGTGCATGCCCTTGGTCGGACGATCGCATCCCCGTTGGCCCTCGCCTACATGAGCGACAGTCGCATGGCGTATCTGTGCTACTTGCGCGGAGATGCCGCGGAAGCCATCCGGCTGATGAAGAGTGCCATCGCGGCCGGGCTTCAAACCAATGTTCCTCGGGAAAATCTCGCATGGCTCTATTTCGAAATAGGCGAGCGCTACTTTCAAACCGGCGATCTGGAGAATGCTGGATTGTCCTATCAGTCGGGCATAACCGCCGATCCCAATCACTATCGCTCCCTGGCTGGTCTGGCGAAGGTTCGGGCCGCGCAAGGAAAACTGGAAGAATCCATAAAGCTCTATCAACGCTCGATTGCCATCATTCCCTTTCCGGTGTACGTGGCCGAGTTAGGCGACGTTTACAAGAAAGTGGGACGCGTGAACGAAGCTCAGCTGCAGTATGACCTAGTCGAGTACATCGGACACCTGAGCAAGTTAAATCAAGTGCTGGCCAATCGGGAACTGGCCCTGTTCTACGCAGATCAAGGGATCAAGCTTCCGGAGGCCCTGGAGCTTGCCCGAAAGGAACTCGAAGTCCGGCGCGACATCTACACATGGGACACCCTGGCGTGGGTTCTCTACAAGAACGGCCGAATTCAGGAAGCAGCCGAGGCGATAAACAAAGCCCTTGCTTTGCACACCAACGATTCTCTGCTCCTGTTTCATGCCGGCATGATCTATCACAGCCTGGCCAAGGATTCGACTGCGGAAGACTTTCTCAGCCGTGCGTTAAGAACAAACCCGCATTTCCACATTTTTCACGCCCAAGTGGCGAGCCGAACTTTAGAAGATATCGCCCAATCGCATAACCGGGATTTGAGGTCAAACAATGCGCAATGATAACGCCAGGAGCAGGCGTCGGTGGTCGGGAATCATTTTCTTGCTGGTTGGGCTGATTTTGAGCGCCGCGACCTCCTTCGCCCATCCCATGGGAAATTTCAGCGTCAATCACTACTCGAAGGTCACAATCAAGCAAGGGAACGTTGAGGTTCGGTATCTGATCGATATGGCTGAAATTCCTACTTTTCAGGAGATGCGGCAGTTCGACATTACTCCCAAGGCTGATGACCCTAGCACCTCCCGCTATCTCAATGGGCAGGAACAACTCTTGAAGGAAGGACTCTCGTTGGAGAGCGATGGCCACGCTGTCAGGCTAGATACGATATCTCACCACGTGGCATTTGCCGACGGCGCCGGCGGTCTGCATACCATGAAAATCGAGTTTGTGTTCCGAGGAAAACTTGATGTCACCGCGGGCGCTCACAGACTTTCCTACTTTGATAACAACTTTCCGGGGCGGACAGGTTGGAAGGAAATCGTAGTTCTGGGCGACGGAGTTGCGATTCTGACCAGTTCCGCTCCGGCCACCGATCGCAGTCAAGAACTGACCAACTACTCTAGCGATGCGTTGAACAGTCCCCCCCAGCAACTCTCTGCTCTGGTCGGCTTCAGGACTTCACTCTCTGGAACGGAGAAGAGCACCTCAGCCGCAGAAATTGGGAGTTCTTCCGGGCGGACGATGTCTCAGGGAACAAACGCGGCACGCCAGGCATCCGCACATCCGCGAGCGCATCACGGACAGGGCCGATCGCCCGGTGCGATTACATGGTTTGACCTGAGCGCCGGGCGTTCCTCTCCCAGCGGCGTCGCGGCGCCGACCCTTGCTCCGCTGTCCCTCGCAGCCCACGCGCAGAATACGCCGCGCAGTCGTTTTACCGAGCTAATCTCGACGCAGGGTAAACTGAGCTTCTGGGTATTGTTCTCGGCGGCTCTGATCGCTGCAGGTCTGGGCGCGCTTCATGCGCTAGAGCCGGGACACGGCAAGACCATCGTTGCTGCCTACCTTGCAGGATCACGCGGTACGGCAAGACATGCGGTGCTGCTGGGACTGGTTGTCACCGCTGCCCACACTGCGGGCGTATATCTGTTAGGCGCTCTGACCCTCTATGCATCACGATATATTGTTCCCGAGCAGCTCTATCCATGGCTTGGAGCAATTTCCGGTCTGAGTGTTGCCGGACTTGGTATTTTCATTTTCCTCAGACACTGGACCGGAGAGACCGGAGAGCATTCCCACGCCCCGGGAGATCAGCATTCGCACTGGTTCCTCTCGATGTTCAAGCGAGCCACGCCTACGGAACTGGCGGGTCGTGCTGTGATCCCGGGCAATTCGAAACCGGTCGAGCGCGCCCTGTCATTGCGTGAACTCTGCATGCTGGGTATTACCGGAGGAATCGTGCCTTGTCCGGCGGCGCTGGTCGTGCTGTTGAGTGCTTTCTCGCTTCACCGGATAGGCTTCGGGCTATTCTTGATCACCGCGTTTAGCCTTGGACTGGCAGCTGTGCTGGTGATCGTCGGCCTAACAATGCTCTATGCCAAACGCGTGATGTCTTCCCGTGTCCGGGCTGGTAATACTGCCCTCCGCTATCTTCCCTTTTTGTCATCTGCATTCATGGTGGTGCTGGGAGTTGGAATAACAGCATCGGCTGTCGCATCAGTTCAGATTTGGCATGGCCTTCTTTCCCATGATTTTCTCTCCAAAGACAAACTGGTTGCTCTCGTGACCGTAATTTTGCTCGGATTGTTTCTGGGAATGCGGCATTCGACGGACCCAGACCACGTGCTGGCAGTAACCACCATCGTCAGCCGCCAAAAGTCGATCAGAAGCTCGGCGACGATTGGGTTGCTATGGGGTCTCGGACACACGCTGACGATCTTTCTCGTCGGATCCGCGATCATCATTTTCGGTGTCGTCATCCCGCCCCGTCTCGGGCTGTCCATGGAGTTTTGCGTCGCCTTAATGCTTATCCTGCTGGGGGTCCTGAATCTGACCGGCGTCATGCGCTGGATCACGGAGCGCGTTACTCCGATGAAAAGTGTCCGCGCAACACCACAACCAGCCGTTTCCGTAGATCGCACCTCCGAGAACTCCGGTAAGATAAACCAAAGGGTGTCGAGCCGCATTGAGCTCTTGCTTGACAGGACGATCGGAAAACTCGGACTCTACCAGACCATTCGACCGCTAGTGGTCGGCCTCGTACACGGCCTGGCGGGTTCGGCGGCGGTCGCCCTGTTAGTCCTTTCCACGATCAAGAGTCCACTCTGGTCAACGGCGTACCTGCTGGTTTTTGGTTTCGGCACAATGGTGGGAATGATGCTCATGACAGCAGCAATTTCATTACCTCTGGTTTACACAGGGAAGAAATTTTTTAAGATCAATCGGCACATGAGCACGATTTCTGGTTTCGCCAGCATGGCTTTCGGCTTCTTTCTTGTTTACCACATCGGTTTTGTCGACGGGCTATTCACCTCCCAGGTGCACTGGATCCCGCAATGAATCGGCTCGCGTGTCGGGATCGAGATGATTCTCTCCGCATGTCTGCCTTCGTAAGCCATCTTCGATACTACTGACGCTTCCACACTTTTGCGCCAACAACCGGGCAAAGCTGTATCCCTGATCGCGCCGCAAATGTTTCGTCATTCGCGAAATCCGTTTGCAGCATTGGCAACGTAAATGGGGTACGTGGACTAGCCAGATTAACCGCAACTACGGTTAACTCACGAGCAATTTCGATCCATGGCGACGTCAACGAATTCTGCAAAGAGGCATTTCAATGAAAAAACTGAAGTCAATCGTGATCCTCGCGGTGTCGCTGTGCATGCTGGCACCTTCCAGCCTGTTCGCGTCAAGCCATCGCGAAGCGCCCATCACGGCATTGGACCGTAGCGCAGACGTTACCGATTGGTACGCCTTTGTCAGCTATGACAATCCCAAAAACGTCACCTTCATTTTGAACGTTGATCCGCTCCTGGAGCCCGCCAACGGACCCAACTATTTCCCCTTCGATCCCAATGTGGTCTATCAGATGCTCATTGACAACAACCAGGACGGAATTCCGGACGTCGTCTTCCAATTCCGCTTCAACACTCAAATCCGCGATCCCAAGTTGTTCACCGGATTCGTTGGCGGTATCGCCGGGATTCCACCCATCACGTCACTGAGCGGCACTGGTTCTGAGGGCTTGAGCCTGATCCAAACCTACACCGTAACCATGATCAAGGATGGCAAATCAACCGCCCTGAACGGCGGCCAAACGCTCTACGCTGTTCCGTCGAACGTAGGTCCGTTGACCATGCCGGACTACCCATCGCTATTCAACCAGGGGATTAACCGCCTGGGCAACGGAATCAGCGTATGGGCGGGAACCGCGGATGACCCGTTCTTTATCGACTTGGGGGCTTTTTTTGACTCGGTGAATTTCCGCGCTGGAACCGGGCCGATCCTGTCGCCGACTATCGATGCTGACGATACCCACAACTACGCGCCTGACGCGGTGGGCGGCTACAACGTCAACTCCATTGTGTTGGAAGTCCCCATCACGATGCTAACCGTGGACGGCCAGATCCACCCTGCGGGCCACAAGCAAGCTGTCATCGGAACCTATGGCAGCACGGCACGCCATCAAATCACGGTGCGGCGCTCGCCGGACCCAGGCGAAAATCTCGGCCCACTTCAGCAGGTGAACCGTGAAGGCAATGCGTTGATTAACGAGGCGGTCATCGGCACTGGCTTTAAGGACCGTTTCAGCATGGATTTTCCGATTCACGACTCACAGTTCGCAAACTTCGTTCTGCATCCGGTGGCGGCAGGCGTATTGAGTTCCCTGGGGGTTCCGGTTCCACCCAATCCTCGCAAGGACTTGCTGCTTCTGGTGCAGTACGAGGCTCCCATTTGTCCGGGGTGTGGCCTAAGCGATGCGGGACCGGTCGCTGATCTTCTGCGACTCAATACGGGCATTCCACCAACTCCCGTCGGCAGTCAGAAGCGGCTCGGCTTCATCGCCGGCGACGTGGCTGGCTATCCCAACGGACGCAGACCGATAGACGATGTTTTTGACATCTCGCTCCGAGCTATCGAAGGCATCCTCGTGGATTCCACGAAGTTCGGGTTGGCGCTCGGAGATGGCGTAAACACGAAAACCGAAGGCTTCAACAATTCGTTCCCCTACGTAATGCCGGCTAACAGTGGACGCAACAGCGCCCATAGTGGACCCGGACAAGCAGGCTGCACCGGACAACCCGGCGGCATCTGCCCTGTGAACTAGCCAACCCTTGTGGCCGTCGTGCACGCGGCGGCCACGATTTTCTCTTCGAATTCGAAAATGAGGCATGTTATGAAAAGAATTGTTTCGCTACTGTGCGTGATGATGGTCGCTAGGTTCGCCGCCGCGCAAAGCATAACCGATCCCGCAAATACGGACCTTTCACCGGCGGCGCAAAGTATCGCAGCAGCCAGCAAAACTATCAGTGATAAGCCGACGGAATGCACGGGCTACAACCTGCTCGCCACGGCGCTGGTTCGTCGGGCCCAGGAGACTAGCGATGTTAGCTTCTACGCTCAAGCGGAGAGCGCGGTAGAGAAATCATTGAAAATAGCTCCGAACAATTTCGACGCCGCAAAAATACGGGTTTCGATCCTCCTCGGCGAACATGAATATCCTGCCGCGCTGGAGGCTGCCAAGATGCTGAACGGGAGAGCTCCTGATGATGTCATCGTTTACGGCTTGTTAACCGATGCGGACGTGGAACTCGGCAATTACAGCGATGCGGAGAGCGCTGCCCAGTGGATGCTCAATCTTCGCCCCGGCAATCTGCCTGCCCTGACTCGGGCAGCCCATTTGCGCGAGCTATTCGGGGATACGGAGGGTGCTTATGAATTGATGGAGTTGGCTTATCAGTCGACAGCCCCGACCGAAACTTCAGAACGTGCATCGATACTCACGCACATGGGCCATCTTCGGTTGGCTTCCGGCAGCGCCGACGCGGCGGAAAAACTCATCCAGCAGGCGTTGAGAGATTTTCCGAAATATCCCCCAGCCCTGGAAAATCTCGGTCAGGTTCGCGTCACCCAGAAGCGTTACGCGGACGCGGTGGTCCTCTTACGGCAAAGCGATCAGGGCGGAACGCACGCCGAATATCTCTATGATCTGGCCGAGACCCTGCAATTAGCGGGCCGCGACACCGAAGCCAAGAAGGCATTTGCGGACTTCGAAACCAAATCAGTGGCAGAGTCCGTCCGTAAGTATAATTCCAACCGCGAACTAATCTTCTACTATGCAGATCACGCACGCCAGCCAGCCAAGGCTCTGGAGGTGGCAAAGCAGGAGTATGCCTGGCGTCGTGACGTATACACACTCGACGCTTACGCCTGGGCGCTACACGTCAACGGTCAGGACGTGGAGGCTCGCAAGCAGATCGAGGTCGCCCTGGCGGTCGGAATCCGCGATTCGAAAATCTTTGCGCATGCCGGCGAGATTGCTCTAAAGCTGCACGACCGGGCCGCGGCGGAGAATTATTTACAGGAAGCGGTGGCGCTGCACGCGATCGGATCGGAACATGCACAGCTTGTCCTGGCCCGACTTTCAGCGCCGAGCGCCCCACGTTAGGATCGGCGACCATGCTCTCACACTGGAAAAGCCTTGTAATTCTAGTTGTGTGGCTGACTGGGCTCTCTCTTCCTCTTGCCTCCCAGGAGATTGCGCTGAGGGGCCAAGTCACCGACCCTCAGGGGAATGGACTGTCCAACGCCCGGGTTCAGCTCGTCCATCGCGATTCCGGCGGAAAACGTCAAGCTTTGCGCCAAACTACTTCCGGGCCGGATGGTCGATTTGAAATCAAGGCAGCGTCCGCCGGTCAATTCGACATCAGGGTTGATGCCGAGGGATTCAGACAGCTCATCGTGACCCAAAGCATTCATCCGAGCGGGAATCCCGAGATGACAATCCGAATGGGCCAGATTTCCTCCCGCGTGGAGACCGTGACCGTTACTGCCGATGTCGACTGCACGGATGTGCTCTCCCCCGATCCCGCTGAGAAGGTGTTTGTGCCCGAGGACTTGCTGGACGCGAATCCCGGACGAGCCGGCGCACCCATGTCGATTCCAGGATACCCGATTGAAACTGCCTCCAGCGGGATCAAAGCGCCACAATATTTTGCGCCGGGTGTCGCGGGAGATCACGGCGAACCCATTGCGCAGTACATCGCCGTGGGCAGCTATCTCGTGCCTAACAATCTGTCGGCCAATGCCCATGGCAATGGCTATTCCGATCCGAACATATTTATCCCGGAGGTTCTGGAAAGCGTCCAGGTTGATGGCGGAGCGTTCAATGTTCGGGAAGGAAACCATTCCGTGAATCTGGCGACGACATATGGACTGCGGTCTCGCCTCGATCCGTTCATCACCGTTACCGGAGACTATCGGGACATTGATGTTGTGGCGGGACTGAGCCCCACTCCCGAATCGTGGGTGGCGTTCTCCGCCTCCTATGGCAATGGATTTCTGGATAGGCTGGAACACCGGCAACAGAACAAATTCAATGGCGAGCGAGCGTTTCACCTCGGCGACCATCGGCTCACGCTGTTTGGAGTTGGATACTACGGTTTTTCCTATGTTCCGGGACTGGTACCGCTCTTTGCATTGAATTCCGCCGATACCAAGTTCTTCCATTACGGCGACACGATCGATCCGCGGCAGAAAGACCAGACCCACACAGCACTCGTAGCCATGAACGACGTGTGGCAACTCGGTCGAGGCCAGGAACTGGAACTCTCCGGGTTTTTTCGCACTTACAGTCTTTCCCTGTTTTCGGATTTTGGACAGGGCCTGATTCGCCAGAGCGAGTTTCGCACCGTGGCCGGCGGCAGCACGAGCTATGTGAACAAGATTGCCGAGTATTTTTCCCTGCTCGGGGGGCTCGACTACGAGCGCGAAGCGCCGCGACGCGATGATTTGGACCGCTACGGATTCTTTAATCCCACCACGCCTGCTTATTACGGTCGGTTCACTCCCGTGGACGGAAATAACGTCACTATCGGATCGGTGACACCTTACATTGCTGCCGAAGGTGGTTTGTCCCCCTATTGTCGCTACTATCTCGGCTGGCGCCGCGACGAAATTAATTTCGATGACGATAATCTGGTGCGGTCGCAGAACTCGTTTCAAAAGTGGGTGGGCGTGAACTCGCCGAAGGCCACGGTTTCCTTCCTCCCCAAGCAATCGTGGTATGTTCCGCTCTTTTCTCTCAGCTTCGGCCAGGCTTTCTTCACGGAAGACCCGCGGATCGGGACTGGAACTACTGTGGGAACGCCGGTGGCGACGTCGCACTCCTCTCAGCTGGTCATGAGCAGGACCATTCACAAAACCGACCTGCGACTCACTGTTGGCCACGTCACCAGCAGCGCGGAACTGGCAAAAATTGACCCTGATACCGGGCTACAGTTCAACCAAGGGCCCAGTCGCCTTCGCTTCATGTCTTTCACGATGCGGCAAAACTTCAGCTATGGATCAGTTCTGGCAACCTTTTCGAAGGCAGACGCTCGTGACCTGGATTCGGGAGAACCGACTCCGGAAGCGCCACGAACGATCTTCGATCTGCTGGGAACGATTCAGAAGCTTCCCTTTCGTCTGCAAGCGCGAGGGGAGTTCGAATACGTAGGCGCGAAACCGTTAGGTACTGGCTGCCTGCCCAACTTGATTGCGCAGTGCACCGGAACTTCAGTGAAGGAGTTTCGCGGCGCCGTGGTTCGCCCATTCATGAATGGACGCCTGGATGCCGGCGTGAACTTCCTGATCGCACGCGGCTACACCGGGCAGACAACGGAAAACTTCTATCCCTCCGATATTCAGGAAGTTGTAGGAGTGCGCATACCCTCCTATGCAAGCGTGTCTTTCACCTACCGGTTTGGCCGCTCCGTCAGCCCCTGACTATCACGTCCGCACGGCTGAACCGTCCGAGCGATTCGTCGACACCCATAAGAAAAGGGGGACCCCTTTGTCGTCTGGCAAGGACAGCCCAATTCCAGCAGCATTGTTCGACAGTGTTCGTCTCGCAGACGCCGTCGGCGGGCCGGACCAAGCAATGATTGGAACTGGGCCGAACGAGCATCAAATCGAGGGCAAGACAAGTCTATGAGCACGCTGTGGCGCCACCAGACCTCTTGTTCCTTCGCGGGAAGTTAAAGTCCCATCCGCGATAGTCGGCTCACAGACAGAGTAGCGATTGCGGGAGAAAATCTGGCCGAGGTGCTGAAACAAACGCGCTGCCGAGTTACCGGCGCCGATTCAGATGTCAGATGCGTTGTCGCGAAATACGCCGAAGTCCACCAAGTTGTTAGTTGCGCACTGCCTCGCCCATGGGAGAAGACAGTTTGTTCAGATCACGCCTAATTTTCCTGAACCCTGCCGGCATGTGTTGGAGGCATTCGGCGAGGTATATCACTGCGACCAACTGGCGCGCCAGCGTGAGCTATCACGCATCGAACGGTTACACTTTCGCCAGCAGCATAGCCAGCCAGTGATGAGCGACTTACACCAGTGGCTGGACACACAGACGAAGGAAAACAAGGTAGAGCCAAACTCCGGCTCGGGCAAAGCGATCAAATACATGCTCCGGCATTGGCAAGCGCTCACTTTGTTTCTGCGAGAGCCGGGTGCACCACTGGACAACAACTTGGCGGAGAGAGCCTTAAAGAAAGCAATTTTGCACCGAAAAAACTCGCTATTCTACAAGACACTAAACGGTGCCGACGTCGGTGATCTGTATATGACCCTGATCCATACCTGCGAGCTGAATGATGTGAATCCCTTCGACTACCTCACTGAACTGCAGCGGCGCACCGAAGAGCTTGCCGCCAGCCCTGCGGAATGGATGCCTTGGAATTACCGCTCGACACCGGAGCAAAGCCTCCCAAACCATTGATCGCGGTAGGGCGCAGCCTTGGACACGAAGCACGCTAAGATGATGAAGCGATTCCCGGCCAGCACTAAGCATATTATTCTCCTTCGCTGGCTTCTTGCGCTGAACGTTTTTCTTCTGTTCCTGTGTAGCGGAT
>Ga0307474_10004032_pt1 | contig 10571 bp, 7 predicted proteins | sample atmos_gasesECM1C_2_FD_203312 | JGI IMG/M metagenome (GOLD analysis project Ga0307474, IMG submission 203312) | Hardwood forest soil microbial communities from Morgan-Monroe State Forest, Indiana, United States - atmos_gasesECM1C_05 | ecosystem: Environmental > Terrestrial > Soil > Temperate...
GCCACTGCGAGATGCCGCTCAGCAAGGCCGTCAGGCCTATGCTGAGGCGCTTCTCGGGGGTATGGCCACCAACCCGACCGTGAAGAGACTGCTCCCGTACGTGCTCTACGAGACACTCGGGCCGACGCTGCCGGACGGGTTGGCCGGCGCGGCCGCCATTTTTGGGCTCGCCCAGAAGACCGCGTTGACCTATCCCGACGCCGTCCGGCGTGCCGGTTATGACGACGGCAACGCGCTGTTCGACGCGATCCTGAACAGCCCGTCCGGAGTTACGTTCACCGCGCACAACTACGAGGACGACTTCACGCTGATCAACCACGCCGATCACAAGATCGCCCTGGAGATCCCTGAAATGCTGGACGATTTAAGGTCGTTGACCGCAGCAGCACCCCAGCTGACCACATCGGAATTGCCGATCGTGCTGTCGGTGGGCGAGCGGCGCGCCTACACCGCCAACGACATCTTCCGTGACCCGTCCTGGCGCAAACGCGACGCCGACGGGGCGCTGCGCGTCAGCGTCGAAGATGCCCAAAACCTTGGGCTTGTCGACGGAAGCCGGGCACGCATCACCACCGCGGCCGGCAGCGCCGAGGCAACCATCGAAGTCACCGAGACGATGCTTGCCGGACACGCGGCGCTGCCCAACGGCTTCGGGCTCGACTACACCGACGACGATGGGCATACAGTCGTACCCGGCGTCGCGCCGAACGCACTTACGTCCACGGACTGGCGCGACCCCTACGCGGGCACGCCATGGCACAAGCACGTGCCGGCCAGGATCGAGGCCCTGGTTAATTCCAGATCCTGACCCGGTGCTGCGGTTCCAGGAACAACGCGTCGTCTTCGGCTACGTCGAAGGCGTCGTAAAAAGCGTCGACATTACGGATGACGCCGTTGCAGCGGAACTCCGGCGGTGAGTGCGGATCCACTGCCAATCGCCGGATCGCTTCTGCCTCACGCGATTTGGTGCGCCATACCTGCGCCCAGCCGTAGAACACCCGCTGCACGCCGGTGAGGCCGTCGATGACCGGCGCCGGCTCGCCGTTCAGCGACAGCTGGTAGGCCAACAGCGCGATGGATAGGCCGCCCAGGTCACCGATGTTCTCGCCGACGGTGAACGCGCCGTTCACGTGGTGGCCGCCGTCGAGTCCCCTGGGCGTGTACACCTCGTATTGCTCGATGAGCGCCTTGGTCCGGGCGGCGAACTCGGTGCGGTCGTCGTCGGTCCACCAGTCGACCAGGTTGCCGTCGCCGTCGTATTTGGCGCCCTGGTCGTCGAAGCCGTGGCCGATCTCGTGTCCGATCACCGCCCCGATCCCGCCGTAGTTGGCGGCGTCGTCGGCCTGCGCGTCGAAGAACGGCGGCTGCAAAATGGCTGCAGGGAAAACGATTTCGTTCATCCCGGGGTTGTAGTAGGCGTTCACGGTCTGTGGCGTCATGAACCATTCGTCGCGATCCACCGGACCGCCGAGTTTGGCCACCTCGCGGTCGTGGTTGACCGCGTATCCGCGTTGGTAATTGCCGTACAGGTCGGCACGGTCGATCACCAGCCTCGAGTAGTCCCGCCACTTGTTCGGGTAACCGACCTTGGCGGTGAACTTGTTCAGCTTGGTCAGCGCGCGCTCCCGGGTCTGCGGCGTCATCCAGTCCAGCTCACTGATGCTGATCCGGTACGCCTCTTGCAGGTTGTCCACCAGGGTGTCGATGCGGGTCTTGGCGTCCGGCGGGAAATGTCGCTGCACGTATAGCTTTCCGACGGCATCACCCATCAGGCTCTCCACCAGCGACACCGCCCGCTTCCAGCGGTCACGGATCTGCTCGGCACCGGTCAGCAGGCGGCCGTAGAAGTCGAAGTCCGCGGCGACGAGGTCGTCGGTCAGCCAGGAGGCGCGGGCGCGGATCAAACGCCAACGGGCCCAGCGCTTCCAGTCTTCGAGATCTTCGCTGGCCCACAGCGCGGCGAATGCGGTGAGGTAATCGGGTTGACGCACAACCAGTTCCGCTACGGCGTCCGGTGTGCTGCCCAGCGCGGTCAGCCAGCCGACCCAGTCGAAGCCCACCCCGTCGGCTTGTAGCTCTGCGAAGGTGCGCAAGTTGTAGGTGAGGTCGGCATCGCGGCGCTTGACCACGTCCCAGTGCGCGGCGGCCAGTTTGGTCTCCAACGCCACAATGCGGGCCGCGGTCTCGGTGTGGTCGTCAGGGTGTTCTGGGTCGCCCCCAAACACCAGGCTGAACATCTTTGCGATGTGTCCCGGATAGGCCGCGAGCACGCGGGCGTGCTGCTCATCGCGGAAATAGGATTCGTCGGGCAATCCGATGCCCGATTGGGTGAAATGCACCAGATAACGGGTCGAGTCTTTGGAATCGGTGTCCACATACATTCCGACGCCGCCGCCCACCCCGGTGCGTTGCAGCGCGCCGAGGGCAGCGGCGAGAGCGGAGGCGTCAGCAGCGTTATCAATCGTGGCCAACTCGTCGAGCAGCGGTTGCACGCCCCTACATTCGACGGCCTCCTCATCGAGGAAGCTGGCGTAGAGGTCTCCGATGCGCTGCGCGTCATCGTCCGCGGTTGCCACGGTGCCTTTCAGGGAACTGGTCTGGCTGGCTTCGGTGATCAGGTCGCGCACCTGTTCTTCTGCCCGGTCGAATAGGTAGCGAAAGGCGCCGTCCGTCGCCCTGTCCGCGGGTATGTCGTATTCGGCCAGCCAGCGGCCGTTGACGTGACCGAACAGGTCGTCTTGGGGACGGAAATCAGCATCGACGTAGCTCAGGTCGATGCCCGAGCGAATGGCCTCTAATGTCACCCCGCCATCCTTCCATCTCTTTTTAGGTGCAACGATCGGGCCATGCCTGACGGGGAGCAGACCGAGCCAACGGCCCAAGACGATTCCGCCGACACCGACGACGAGTCCAGCTCCGAATATTTAGAACCCGAACCTTCAGGCGGCGCGATCTTTTCCAATTACGGCATCGCGTCGACCTTTCTCGGCGTGCTGTCGGTCGCCGCCGTCGTGCTCGGCGTCATCATCTGGACTACACACCGCGACGACGCGGGCGAACGCACCTACCTCACCCGCGTCATGCAGACCGCCGCCGAATGGACGGGTGTGCTGATCAACATGAACAGCGGCAACATCGACGCCAGCTTGCAGCGGCTGCACGACGGGACGGTCGGAGAACTCAACACCGACTTCGACGCGGCCGTGCAGCCTTACCGACAAGTGGTGGAGAAGCTGCAGTCCCAAAGCGCCGGCCAGATCGAGGCGGTCGCGGTCGAAACGGCGCACCATGACCTCGACACCCAGCCCGGCGTCTCCCGGCCGGTGGTGACCACCAAGTTGCCGCCGTTCGCCACCCGTACCGACTCGGTGATGGTGGTCGCGACGTCGGTCAGCCAGAACGCCGGCGCCAAGCCGACGACGGTGCATTGGAGCCTGCGGCTCGATGTCTCCAACGTGGACGGCAAGCTGATGATCTCCAAGCTGGGGTCGATCCGATGAGAAACCTGTGGCGGCTGCTGGCGTTCGACATCGTGGCCCCGTTGGCCGCGATCGCCGCGTTGCTGGCGATCGGGGTCGTGCTCGCCTGGCCGCTGTGGTGGGTGTCGGTGTGCTCGGTGCTGGTGCTGCTGATCGTCGAAGGCGTGGGGATCAACTTCTGGCTGTTGCGGCGTGATTCGGTAAGCGTCGGTACCGACGACGACGCACCCGGACTGCGACTCGCCGTTGTCTTCCTGTGCGCCGCCGCCCTGTCAGCGGCGGTGCTGACCGGGTACACCCACTGGACGACGAAAGACCGGGAATTCAAGGAAGATTCGCGAGAAGTGGTAAAAATCGCCGCGGGGGTGGCGGAAGCGATGGCTTCGTTCACCCCGAGTGCCCCGACTAGTTCCATCGATCGGGCCGCGGCGATGATGGTGCCGGACCATGCGGGCGCGTTCAAGGAGCAGTACAAAAAGTCCAGCGCCGATCTGGTCCAGCACAACGTCACGGCGCAGGCCGCCACCCTGGCGGCCGGAGTCGAGGCCCTCGGCCCCTCGGTGGCCAGTGTGGCGGTGATCCTGCGGGTGACCCAGAACGCGCCAGGTCAGCCACCCAGTCATGCGGCACCTGCATTGCGGGTTTCATTGATCAAGCGGGGGAGCGACTGGCTGGTATCCGACGTGGTGCCGATCAGTTCGCGCTGAGGAGATCAGTTGGATTCGGCTGAACGTGTGCCCTTCACCTTGACGAACCGGTCCGACAACCGTCGCATCCGGATCATCAGGGAGGCCGACGGGCTGGCGCTGCCGTCGAGGTAGGCGGCCAGATCCTCGGGTGCAACCCCGATGCGGGATGCGAATTCCGGTTGTCCCAGGCCCGAGCGCTCCATGAGTAGCCGCACATGGCGGGCCACCTCGGCGCGTTCGTTGGCTTCCAGGTGGGTGCGGGCGCGCTCCAGAACCTCCCACAGCGCTTTGGCGATGCCATACGGTCGCGTGCCCTCGAGGACTTCTTCGACCTGGCGAGCCGTCCGCCCGTAGGGGTCACGTTTGAGTGCGGTGGCGACACGCTTCCACGTTTCGATGTCGCCGCTCTGCAGGGCCGAGCGGATGGCGGCGGTAGGCCAGAACTCCACCGGCTGGTCAGCACCTTGGGGACCCTGGTCCCCGGCCGGCCGCTGCGGTGGCGGTGCGGGGCTTGGTTCGCTGCGGGCGGCTGCCAACGTCACTTCGCCTCCTCCAGCATCGCCACGGCCACCGACAGGCAGCGCTGCCTGACCTCATCCCATTCTGCCTCGGCATCCGAGTCGGACCATTGATCATCAGTGATGTCGCACGGGTCTGGATCCGCGAGCCGACGGACCAGCTGGGTCGCCATCCATTGGCGCTTGGATGGTTCACAAAAGTAATAACTATCCATCCCGGCCAGGACTACGGCGGCGGTTTCGGGTTCTATCGTCTCGACCATGTCAGCGAATTCGGCGTAGTCGCGGCGACTGTTACGGCACATGATCAGATAGCCCTTCAGGCGCAGCGCTTCCGCTCCAGTCGGGATCAGCAGCCGGTCGCCAGTCGGCAATTGGACGTGAGTGGTCTCGACTGGGATGCGCCGCTCGTAATCTGGCCGGACAGTGGTGTCGGCCCTAGTCTCCAGCGCGTCGATGGCCACCGAGAGCCGCCGCCGCCACAGAGTGACCGGATGAATTGGCCGACCACCCCTGGCAATCGCCCGGGACGCCAGGCCGCCAACGAGCTTTTTCGCCGCCGAGTGACCATTGCCGCCGGGCTTTGCATCGGCCGGGGCCGCACCGGGCGCCTCGGTGTCATCGCTGCCCGTCCCCTGTGTTGGGTCCTGTTGTGATCCCGGTTCGGATTCCTTGCCGTTGCGCCCGCAGCCGGTGAAGGCGAGCGGGTCGGACACGCAAACGGCGTCGGGCGCCAGGTGCTTGAGCTTTGCCGCCGACTTGAGCACCATCCGCAGGTCCGCATTGGGCGCTATCAAAGCCGAAATGTCGTCGGGGATGACCACGATGTCACCAAGGTCGACCTCGGGCAGCGGCCTGTCGAAATCGACCGACGGCAAAACGCGGAATAGCCACCGTGGCAGCCACCAGTTCCACTGAGCGAACATCGCCATCAGCGCCGGCACCAAGACCAGCCGCACCACGGTGGCGTCCACCGCGATCGCGACCGCGCAGGCCACGCCGATTTCGGCGACCAGCGGCATGCCCGCGAACGCGAAGCCGATGAACACCGCGATCATGATCAGCGCGGCGCTGGTGATGGTGCGTGCGCTGGTGCTGACGCCGTACGCCACCGCGTCACGGGTCAGCTCAGATTGCACGAAGCGTTCCCGGATCCGGGTGAGCAGGAAGATCTCGTAGTCCATCGACAGCCCGAAGGTCATCGCCAGCACCAGCGGGGGCACGGTGCTGTCGATCGAGCTGAGGTGGGGGAAGCCGAGCTTCTCCAGCCAGCCCCACTGGAACACCATCACCAGGCTGCCGTACGCGGCGGCCACCGACAGCAACGTCATCAGCACGCCCTTGAACGCCAAGAACACGGAGTGAATCGCGATCAACAACATCACGAAGGCGATCACGGCGACGAAGACCAGCACCAGCGGCTCGGTCGAGGACACCCGTTCATCGAAATCCCTGATCAGCGCCGTCGGGCCGCCGATGTCCACTTGCGCCGTTGCACCGGGAACCTTGGGTAGCTCTGTCCGCATCCAGTCGACGGTTTTACGGGCGCCCAGGTCTTCGGGATTGACCGACAGCACTGCGCTGAGCAGCGCACTGCCACCGTCGTCGGCGAATTGCGGTGATCCCACCGAGGCGACGTTGGGAGCCTGCGTCGTCCGCTGACGGATCGCGGCGAGCGTCTGGGCGTGATCAGGCGCGGACGCACCGCCGTCCGGAAACGTGACCAGCACCTGAACCGGGCCCAAAGCGCCTGGCCCCAGCGCTTCTGACGCTGCGGCCACCCCGGCACGGATCTCGTGCGAGGAGTCGAATTGGCGCAGCAAGCTATTGCCTAGCACCATCGATGCCGCCGGTACGGCCATGACCAGCAGCACGGCCGACGCCGTCAGCGCCGATATCCATGGCCGGTGCATCACCCACCCGACCCAGCGCGTCCAGAACCGCGACTGGGTGCACTCTGGCTGGCGAGACCAGTGCAGCAGCGCCGACCTCTTGGCGGCCGCCCGGCCGAACGTCGCCAGTGCCGCCGGAGTCAACGTTGCTGCCGTCAGCATCGCGACCGCGACGGCGAGGATGGCTCCGGTAGCCATCGACTTCAGCGCCGGGGTGTTGATCAGGTAGATGCCGGTGAGCGAGGCGATCACGGTCATCCCGGAAAGCACCACCGCGAGCCCCGAAGTAGCCATCGCGGCGTCCACCGCTTCGGTTGGCTGACGACCGGCACGCAGTTCCTCACGGAAGCGCATCAGGATGAACAGGGAGTAGTCGACGGCGAGCGCGATGCCGAACATAGACACCGTCGAGGTCACGAACACAGACATGGTGGTGTGCATCGACAGCAGGTAGACCAGCCCCATGGTGACCACGACCGTGCAGACGCCCAGGGCCAGTGGGATCGCTGCGGCGGCCAGCGAACCGAACACCGCGAGCAACACGATCAGAATGATCGGCAGGTTCCAGCGTTCCGCCTTGGCGATGTCGTGCTTGGTGTTTGCCGCCGCGGCGGCGCTGAGCGCACCCTGCCCGATGACATACAGCCGCACATGGCCGTTCGCGGTCTGTCCGGACTGATCACCGCGGATGCCTACCTTTTCGCGAAGCTTCTTGGCGATGTCACTTGTGCCCGCATTGCGGGCGTCCAGCCGCAGCGACACCACGTACGGCCGGTCGGGTTGCGGCGGTCGCTGGGTGGGGTTGGGTTCCTCGCTTACACCGGGGAACTCAGCGGAAATCCGTCTCAGCAGCGCGACGGCATCGTTCATGTCCTGGTAGCTGGCGTCCGCGCGGGGCGCTGCCACCAGCGCCAACGAGGACGCTCCCTGGTCGTGATATTGAGTTGCGAGTTGATCGTGGACCAGCAGCGACTGCGACCCTGCCACTTCGAAACCGCCGCCGGTCAGATGCCCCGACTGCGTCAGCGCCAAATAGATTGCGGGGACCAGCGCGAGCAACCAGCCTGTGAAGACCAACCAGCGGAATCTGCGCAGGTTGCGGCTTAGGCGCATCATGAACTGCTGGATTTCGATCTCCCCGTATTTGGCGCTTGCGTGCACGCGAGCGTACCGCAGCACCCTGTGGATTGAGTCAGCTTATCGGGTGCTGAGCTGCGGCGACGCCGGTACTGCGAAGACGCGACAAAGATGTTGTGAACCGGACATCGAGCGGGATTTGGGTCACACGAGTTGGCACCGGTATTGCAGGGGATGGCAGGATGTCTGATGGCCGCGGGGGTCGGGGGACAAGCCGGAGATTGCAGCCGTTGGTGGGGCACGCCGTTTCGGCAGGCATTTGCAACCGTAAGGAGTTAGCCATGAAGACGGGCGATGCGATCGGGCGCCGCAGGCTCTTCGCAGGCCTAGTCGGCGCCGCATTGCCGAGCGCTGCGGTCGCGGTTCTGGCTGGGCCGTCGGCGACCGGTGCGACGGACCCTTGTGCGGCCAGCGAAGTCGCGCGGACGGTCGGTTCGGTCGCCAAGTCGATGGGCGACTACCTGGACTCTCATCCGGAGACCAATCAGGCGATGACCACGATCCTGCAGCAGCAAGCGGGTCCGCAATCGCTGACGTCGCTGAAATCCTATTTCGAGGCCAACCCCAAGGTTGCCATGGACCTGACGTCCATATCGCAACCGCTGACCGGGCTGTCGACACAGTGCAAGCTGCCGATCACCATCCCACAGGCCATGGGCCTCATGCAGCAGGCGCAGGGCGCGGGTGGGTTGCCAGGTGGGTTGCCCGCTCTGCCCGGTGGTGGCGCCGGCGCGCTGCCGTTAGGCGGCACCCCGGGGACGCCGCCCGCGGCCGGGCCGATTAGCGGGCCGCTCCCGCCCGCCGTGGGCAGCCCGCTTCCCGGCCCGTCGCGGGGGAACACCGTCGGTTAACTAACCGTCGCTTTCGGCGGCTCGATCGGGTGGCGGTAATGGACCCTGCAGAGCGGTACCGGACGGGTCGTTCCAGTGCTGCAGAAGAGGCAGCGGACCAGTAGGTGAGTCGTCTTCGGAGTCAGCGTTTTTCTCGGTGCGGAACACGAAGAAGAACACCACCCAGCCGATGGCAGCGATGAGTAACCAGCTGATCAGCCGATAGATCAGCATCGCCGAGATGGCACTCGGCAATGACATCCCACTAGATACCAAGCCCGGCACCAACACTGCCTCGACGACCAGCAGCCCGCCCGGCATCAGCGGTATGGTGCCGACCGCGCGGGCTGCCGCATAGGCAACGGTCAACCCGGCGACCGACGCGTGGTCGCCGGCCGCGTAGGCAGCGAAGGCCAGGCAGGCCACGTCGGCGATCCAGTTGAAAAGTGACCAGCTGAACGCCACCGCCAAGTCGCGTCGGCCCAGGCTCACCGACTCGAGCTGCATGAGCGTCTCGCGCCACTTTTCCAAGCCGGTGTCGACCGGCCGGCCGCGAACCGAGTTGACCCACGACAACACCCGGCTGCCGATCCCCTCGATCAGCTCGGGCCGCGACGCCACCGCCTGGGCCAAAAGCAACAACGCGATGAAACCGCCCAGCGTGAACAGCAGCGAGAACGGGTTGTTCTTGGCGCCCAGGAAGAAAGCGCCGCCCAACCCGAGCACCGCTAGACCAACCGCCTGCAGCACACCCGACATCACCAGCTGCCACGACGCCACCACCGTCGAGGCGCCCCAGATGCGTTGCTGACGGAGCAAAAACGTAGCCGACAGCACCGGGCCGCCCGGCAGTGTGGTGCTCAGCGAGTTGGCAGCGTAGAAAGCGGCTTCCGACCGCAACTGCTTGACGTGCACCCCTGCCGATTTCAGCAGGGTGCGCTGGATCTGGGCGAAGCTGTGCATCGAGGCGCCCGCCGCGACCACCGCAGCCAGCAACCACCACCAATTGGCCTCGTACACGCTCATCCAGGCCTTGGCCAGCTGATCCCATCCCAGGGATATCTCGACGGCAAGCACGATTGCGACGATGGCGAGGACCACCCATCGCAGCCACCAGTATTTGCCGCGCGGAAGCTCTCCCCCGCGAGCGGGTGGTACCCCAAGGCGCTGGCGGCGTTTTCGGGCGGGGGCGTCGTGCGACACGTAATTTAGGGTAACCGTGCAGGTGGCGCGGCAATCGCCGCGCATCTCCGACTGTGTCGCCGTCGTAACCGGATCGTGCCAGCCCCGACGTGCCCGAGCCCGGTCGGGCCGCCAGCTAGGCTTGCCGGATGTCGCCAAGCTTCGACGACGCGGCGGTCGAACCCCTGGTACGCAAGACCGCGGCCTGGGCGTGGCGTTTGCTGGTCATACTGGTCGCGGCGGTCGTCGTGCTGTGGGTGTTGAAAAGGCTAGAAATCATCGTCGTGCCGGTGTTGCTGGCATTGATGATTAGCGCGTTGCTGGTGCCGGCAGTGGACTGGATAGACCGCCGGGGTTTGCCACGCGGCGCCGCGGTGGCGGTGGTCCTGCTGGGCGGATTCGCGATTCTGGGCGGCATCCTGACGTTCGTCGTCAGTCAGTTCATCGTCGGCTTGCCCGACCTGACCGAGCAGGTCACCCACAGCATCGACAACACCCGCCGCTGGCTGATCGAAGGGCCCGCGCACTTGCGCAGCGAACAGATCGACAACGCGGGCAACGCCGCGATCCAGGCGCTGCACAACAACCAGGCAAAGCTGACCAGCGGCGCGCTGTCCACCGCGGCCACCATCACCGAGCTGGTCACGGGCGCGGTGTTGGTGCTGTTCACGCTGATTTTCTTCCTCTACGGCGGCCGCAACATCTGGCAGTACGTCGTCAAGATCTTCCCGATCGGCGTTCGGGACCGGGTGATGGAAGCGGGAAGCGCGGGCTACGGGTCGCTGATCGGGTATGTGCGGGCCACGTTCCTGGTGGCTCTCACCGACGCGGCCGGGGTCGGCAC
>Ga0307474_10004033_pt1 | contig 10570 bp, 7 predicted proteins | sample atmos_gasesECM1C_2_FD_203312 | JGI IMG/M metagenome (GOLD analysis project Ga0307474, IMG submission 203312) | Hardwood forest soil microbial communities from Morgan-Monroe State Forest, Indiana, United States - atmos_gasesECM1C_05 | ecosystem: Environmental > Terrestrial > Soil > Temperate...
TGTACTCAGTGTCGAAGAGGCCTTCGTTCAGAGTACCGATGTAGCGGGTGTACATGCGGGTGAAGGCGCGGAAGGTGGCGACGTCGCTGGCGAGAGCGGGAGGGGCAGTGGTCTGCGTTTTCATGGGCACAGAGTCCACTATTTAGTGGACTTTGTCAACTAACGCCCGAGGATGGTATGCGCCGCCGGGCGAGATTGGAGCTAAAATCGAGGCGCTCGACAATCGGGCTCCATGCACGGGTGAGCCGTGCTACGATTTCGGTTCAAGGCCTGAAATTCATCCCACTCTAAAGGAAGGCGCTCATGAAAAAAAGATTGGTAACTCTCGCGTTGTGTTTGGCAGTAGCGGTGCCCGCATTTGCCCAAGGAAAAGAAGACACCCGGTTGGCGAACTCCGCTGAGGTGCTGAAGCAAATCATGGGCGAAAAGGGATTGCCGACCAATATTCTGGATCAGGCAGACTGCGTGCTGATATTTCCCAGCGTGAAGAAAGTGGCCGTCGGCATCGGCGGCAGCTACGGACGCGGCGCGTTGGTCTGCCGCACCGGGGCAAACAAGAACGGAAAATGGGGAGCGCCGGCGATGTATAAGCTGGACCAGGGCAGCATCGGCGTGCAACTTGGTTCCACGGCGACCGATTTCGTGCTGGTGATTATGAACAACAAGGGCGCGGAACAAATCCTGAACGGCAAAACCAAGTTGGGCGCTGACGCCGCCGCTGCAGCTGGCCCGACCGGCGCGACCGCGACCGGATACAACGCGGATGCGATGAAGGTAGACGTTTTGACCTATTCGCGGGCGAAGGGACTATTCGCGGGCGTGTCGCTGGCAGGGGCGTCGATGGATTCCGACGAGGATGCGAACAAGGCGCTGTACGGCAAGGCGATCAGCGCGAACGCGATTGTGGACGGCGGAGCTGCGGTTCCATCCGGAGCGAAGCTGTTGGTTGACTTTCTCGACAGCACTTCACCCGCTAAGAAGTAAATCCTGATTGAGAATACGAGGGCGACACCGGAAGAAACGGTGCCGCCCTTTTTTTTGCGACGGTGAGGATCGGTTGGAACGCTCTAACCGGAGGAGAAATGACGCTAAACGCCGCGACCGAACCTACATACTCGTATGATTCGGGGCCGAGATCACAATCGCGCGCGGATACGGTGGCGTTGCTGACGATCGCGGCTGTTGCGGTTGTATTCCATCTGGTCACCAATGGACGATACGGATTTCATCGCGACGAATTGCAGGTTTTGAGTGATGCGCGGCACATGGATTGGGGATTTGTGCCGTACCCGCCGGTAACTCCGCTTCTGGAACGTGTTGGGTTGGGAATTTTTGGCGCTTCCCTTGTTGGGCTGCGGATATTTTCGGTGCTGGCGCAGGGGCTGAGTCTTTTGGTCGCGGGATTGATGACGCGCGAACTCGGGGGCGGGCGTTTGGCGCAGGTGACGGCGGCGTTGACGGTGGCGCTTTCTCCGTTGCCGATGTTTGAGGCGACGGAATTTCAGTATTCGTCGTTCGACTATTTGTGGTGGGTCTTGGCGGCGTACTGCGTCATTCGTTTGCTGAAGACGGAAAACCCGCGGTGGTGGCTGGCGATTGGCGCAGCCGTGGGCGCCGGGCTGATGACCAAGTACACCATGTGTTTTTTGATCGCCGGAATTGCAGGCGGGATGCTGCTGACGGACGCGCGGAAGTATCTGCTGAATCGCTGGTTTTGGGCTGGAGCTGGGCTGGCGCTGCTGATATTTTTGCCCAATTTGTTGTGGCAGATCCGGCACGATTTTATTTCTTTTCACTTTTTGCAGCACATCCATAAGCGCGACGTATCACAAGGGCGGCAGCGGGGATTCATTCGCGAACAGTTTTTCGTTTGCCTGAATATCGCAGCGGTGCCGTTGTGGATTGCCGGGCTGATTGCTTATGCGCGGGAACGGCGTTATCGGATGCTGGCCTGGATGTATTTAATTCCGCTGGCGCTGTTCATCATCGGGCAGGGACGCGCATATTATCTGGCTGCGGCGTACCCGATGCTGCTGGCGATGGGATGTGTGGTCGCGGAACGCTGGGTCAATTCATTGTCGCGGCCGTGGCGGCTGACGACCGAGACGCTGTTTTTTGCGACGCTCATCTTGGTGGGGGCGTTGGTTTCGGCGGTGGTGGTGCCGCTGGCTGATTCTGGGCGGCTGAAAGATTTCGCGCTGAGCCGCAACGGCGATCTGCGCGAGGAAATCGGCTGGAATGAACTGGTTAAAACGGTGAGCGACATCCGCGATGGGCTGCCCTCCGACCAACGCGCGAACGCCGGAGTGATTGTCGGGAATTACGGCGAAGCAGGCGCCATCGAAATCCTCGGCGCGCGTTATGGCCTGCCTGCGCCAATCAGCATGACCAATTCGGCGTGGCTCCGCGGTTATCCGGCGTCGCCGCCATCCACGCTGATTGTTTTGGGTTTTGGCGCGGAGGAGGCCGACAAAGCTTTTTCCGCTTGCCACCTGGCCGGCCACAATATCATTCCCGGCGGAGTGAAAAACGAGGAGGGCGATGACCATCCGGATATTTTTGTGTGCGGGCCGCCGCGGATGGGTTGGCCGGAATTTTGGAAGGAGTATCAGGATTTCGGGTAGGCGCGTAGAGATTCGGGGCCCGCTGATCTTCGCGAGGCGATTCGACTGCGATTTGGAGTCGAGGCGCGGTCGTCGATCTAACTGAGGTGCACCGCGATCGAACATTGCGGAGAGTGGGCCCTCGGGATATCATGCGCGGGAATTGATGCTGACGTAATTGCGTGCGCCTTCGGCATTGGTGTTTTCGCCGAAGCGTGACTATGACTGACAGCCCTGTAACGATTTCATGACCGACGCAGCGGCAGCGATTCCGGGCGGCGAGCGCATTGGCGACTTCCAGATTTTGGGGAAGTTGGGAGCCGGAGGCATGGGCGTGGTGTACAAGGCCACGGACCTGCGGCTGGAACGCACGGTGGCACTGAAATTTTTGCCCGCCGAGCTGAGCGTCGAGGAAAACGAGAAAGCGCTGTTGGTGCGCGAGGCCAAGGCGGCTTCGGCGCTGGATCACAACAACATCGGCGTGATTCATGGGCTGGAAGAAACCGCGGACGGCAAGCTGTTCATCGTCATGGGATTTTACGACGGTGAAACGCTGGCGGCGAAAATCCGCCGGGGTCCGCTGAAGCTGGCCGAAACGCTGGACATCGCGATTCAGGTGGCGCGCGGACTTTCCGAGGCGCACGCGCGGCACATCGTGCATCGCGACATCAAACCCTCCAACATCATCATTACCGACCGCGGCGTGGCCAAGATTGTGGATTTTGGATTGGCGCGGGTGATCAGCAGCGCCAGCTCGCAGCAGAGCATTCGAACTTCGGGCACCGCGGCGTATATGTCTCCCGAACAGGCCATGGGCAAAACGCTGGACCATCGCACGGACGTGTGGTCGCTGGGCGTGGTGATGGTGGAGATGGCCACCGGCGCGCGGCCGTTCGCGAGCGAGAACATCACGGGATTGATGTGGGAGATTCTGAATCACCCGCCGACGTTGATGGATAACCTGCCGGAGGAATTGAAACCGATCGTGTATCGGGCGCTGGCCAAGGATCCCGGCCAACGCTACTCGGATTGCGATGCGATGCTGGTCGATCTGGAGCGGCTGCGGGCAGAAATCTCCACCGGGTCGGGACGCGCGGTCGACGTGGAGGTGACCGCGTCGGTACATTCCCAGGATTTTGCGCAGGCGGTGAAGAACGCTTCGGAGCCGAGCTGGAGCCATCCGGGTTCGGCGGTGACGCTTCCGGTGGCGCAATCCAAATTTCGCTGGTGGTATGTGGCGGGTGCGGTGGCGTTGCTGTTGGTGCTGGGTGCTGCGGCTATGCTGATTCCGGGGGTGCGCGAACGCGCCGCGGAACTGACGGGCGTGGAAGAAAAGCACATCGCGGTGCTGCCCTTCGACAATATTGGAAACGATCCGGCCAATGCCGCTTTGGCCGAAGGCTTGATGGATAGTTTGACCGCGGAGCTTTCGAATCTGGGGGCGGGGAAGAGCTCGTTGTGGGTGGTGCCGTCGAGCGTGGTGCGTCGGCGGAACGTCGATGATCCCAGCGCGGCGTTGCGCGATTTGGGAGCAACGCTGGTGGTAAAAGGCAGCATCGCGCGGCAAGGTCAGAATATTCAACTGACGGTCAGCTTGATCGACACGCGCAACCTGCGGCAAATCGGTTCTTTAATTCGAGAGGATCACGCCGGAGATTTGGCGACGCTGCAGAACGAAGCGGTGGCGGGAATTGCGCGGCTGATGAAGATCGATGTTTCGCCGGAGATGTTGAAAATGACCGGCGGAGGCGTGGCGCCGGCGGCGTATCAGTCGTATTTGACGGCGCTGGGTTACGTGCAACGTTACGACAAGCCGGGAAATCTGGATTTGGCCGTCGCTGCTCTGCAAGACGCGGTGAAAACCGATCCGCGTTTCGCGCTGGGTTACGCGGAACTGGGCGAAGCGTACCGGCTGAAACATCAGGTGGACCAGAATCCGAAATGGCTGGACGACGCGATCGCCTATTGCAACCAGGCCGCGCAACTGGACGACCGGCTGCCGGCGATTTACGTGACGCTGGGCAAGCTGCATTCGCAATCGGGGAAAAATGATCTGGCACTGCAGGAATTTCAGCACGCTTTGCAGCTCGATCCTCATTCGGCGGAGGCGCTGACGGGCATTGCCGGCACCTACGAACAAATGGGACGGATCAAGGACGCCGAAGACGAATTTAAGCGCGCGGCGGTTTTGCGCCCGGATTATTGGGAAGGCTACAACTCTCTGGGGATTTTCTACGACCGGCAGCAGCGCTATCCGGAAGCGATCGTGCAGCTGAAAAAAGTGGTGCAGCTGACGCCGGACAATGCGCAGGCGTACAGCAATCTGGCAGCGGTGTATCTGGATACCAGCGATCCGAAATTGATTCCGGAGGCGCAGGCGGCGCTGATGAAATCGGTGGCGCTCACGCCGAGTTATCCAGCGTATGCGAATCTGGGCAGTTTGTATTTCACGCAGGGAAATTACGCAGAATCGGCGGCGATGACCGAGAAGGCGCTGGCGATCAACGACCAAGACTTTCAAGTCTGGTACAACCTGCTGCAGTGCTACCGGTGGTTGAAGCAACCGCAAAAGGCGGCGGAAGCGGCGGCGCGAACGACAAGGTTGCTGGAGGGTTTGGTGCAGACCAAGCCGCAGGATCCGGAGATTCAATCGGCATTGGGGATGTTGTATGCGGACCAGAAGCAGCCGGAAAAAGCGATCCCGCATATCGAAGCAGCGCTGGCGCTGGGCGCGAAAGACGGGCGGGTGCTGGCCGATGCCGGAGAAGCTTATGAGAGTTTGGGAAATCGCGCGCTGGCGCTGCGTTATTTGCAGGAAAGTTTGAAGGCCGGCGAAACTCTGGACGATTTGCGCACGCGGCCGCAGCTGCAAACGATTTTGAATGATCCAAGTTTCCGTACCAACGGAAAGTAGCGAGGAGTCAAAGGAGGAAAAGAAATGTCCAGCACCTCTATGAAGCCAACGGTTGTTCCGGCCCTGACGATAACCATCACCAGCACGACGCAGATCAGTTTCAATCCGTCGACCGCGGAAGTGACGCCGGGCGGGATTGTTGGGTTCGCTTCGGCGAATGCATCGGCCTGGGAAATTGAACTGTGGAATAAGGAAAACAACGACCCGCATCCGATGCGGCTGTACGTGCCGCCATCCGGCGAATCGTCGATGGTGGCGGACCCGAGGTCGGTGCCGCGAGAGGTGAAGTTCAACGTGATGGCGTATCCCAGCGGGAGATCCGGCAAGCCAATTCTGACTGGTGGAACGTATACGATCAAGATTACGGGCGGGGCCGAAGGAGAGACCAAGTAGCCGGTTGGGTTTCCGAGTTTGCGTTAGATTAAAAAGGGACGGCACGATTTGCATCGGGCCGTCCCTTTTCTTTGCGGGGAAGCTAAGGGTTTGGATGATGCCAGCGAGTTGCCGCCTGTCTTGCTCCGGAATCAATCGCGGTCAGCACGGCGGGAACGAGCGGATCGCCTTTAGACACCACCGTGGTTTCTCCGGTGGGCAGGCCCTGGTATTTCAGCGCTTCGGCGTATCGGGTGTGGACGATCACTGGCAGATGCGGACGCAACTTTCTTAATTCTTTCAGGGTCTCCAAACCGTTCAGCCTGGTCATCACGATGTCCAGAACTACTACGTTGGGTTCTTCGGTGAGAACTTTGGCGATGGTTTCGAACCCGTCTTCGGCTTCGATGACGGTATCGACGCCGCCGGCTTCGAGGCGCATGCGAATCGCTTTGCGCATTACTGCACTGTCGTCAGCGACCAGGACGCTTGACATCGCCCCATTAGGGCACAGCGCGGCCCCGGCGGCCATCGGGCTTACGCTGTAGCCTTCGACCTGCAAGCCCTGAATTTGGGGGATATTTTGCCAGGAAACAAAGGGCGGCGCGATTGTGGGTCGCGTTGCCTTTTTTTCGCTCGTACATTTTCCCTTCGAAAAGACTTGCGGCGCGGAGAGGCAGTGCGATGGGCATATAGGCGCGCCGATTTCAAGAAGGGATATTATTCAAACCGTTCACCGAATTTTAACGGAGGAGTAAACGAACGGATGACCCGGCGTGGGATGGTTTTTGTCGCCTAGGAGGGCAGAATCCGTGAAGAAAACTTTTATTCCAGCGACGCTGGTGATCACCGCAGCTTCGCTGCTGGTAGCCGGAACGGTTGTAAACAAAGCTGCAGCAGGTAGCGACGATCGCGATCATTCCAGCCGTTTCGAATTCCAACCCGGCACGTTGGTGCTGAGCCGCAGCGTGTATACCGGAGATGCGGCGACAGTGAAGATAGGCGAGACGTTGCCCCCGGGATGCGTGGCCGGCAACGTGACGGTGCCGTTGATTGCGGGAGGCAGCGCGAGTGTAGCGGTGGCCTGCGCGGTGGCGACTGCAGACGGAACGTACCCGACGGTCTTCAATAACGACGGGGCAGACGGCAGCTTTGGCGTAACGTCTTCGATTTTCCTGGATAATGTGACCACGGACGGCGAGCGCATCGGAACGCTGACGATTCCGAGCAACCAAATCGTGACCAGCTTCAGCTCGAAATCGGAGCTGGCGCTGAACCGGTCCGACGACGGGAAGTCCATAACATTCATGGGATACCGAGGGGGGACGGGGTTCGTGACTGCTCCGAACCAACTCGATGTTTCAAATTCGAATACGCCGGGCGTGGTCGACCCGACCAATCCGGTCGTGTCGCAATATTATCGCGCCGTAGCGGAAGTGAATGCCAATGGGCAGCTGCAAGTTACCGAAGGAAATGCGTACAGCGGGAACAACGGCCGGGCGGTGTTCAAGGCGAATTCCACGTATTACGCGACCGGGAACGACAACAACGGAGGCTTGTCTTCAAGCCAGCTCACCGGATCGCAAATCGGAATTAACTTGGTGACTTCGACCGGCGCGGAACTTTTGTTTCCGGGCCAGACGGCGCCGGTCCCACCGAATATCAATAAGATCGGCGACTTCGAGGTGACGCAGGTTGGTTATACGAAGAAAGACAAGGCCGGGAAGGATAACAACTTCCGGGGATTGACGATCTTCAACAACACGATGTATGTCACCAAAGGCAGCGGCGGCAATGGGATCAATACGGTGTATCAGGTGGGCCATGCCGGGGTGCTGCCAAGTGGGACGACGGCTGAACTGGCGGCCTTGCCGATCACCATTCTGCCGGGATTCCCGACGTCGCTCGCGAGCGGCGTAGATCAGAATGGCAACCCAGCTCCAGTAGCGTTTCCGTTTGGGATTTGGTTCGCCGACGCGAATACGTTGTACGTCTGCGACGAGGGAGACGGAACGCTGGTGACGCCTACGGTCAACGGGAACGTGGCAGACGCGGCGACGCTAGCCACGGCGGGTGTGCAGAAATGGAGCCTGGGGAGCAGCGGCACATGGCACATGGACTACGTGCTGCAGAACGGTTTGAATATCGGCGTGCCGTATAGCGTGCCGAATTATCCCGCGGCGCTGAATCCGGCGACCGACGGCTGCCGCAATATCACCGGCAAAGTTCACCGCGACGGCCGGGTGGACATTTATGCGGTAACGTCGACGGTTAGCACCAGTGGGGATCAGGGCGCGGACCCGAACAAATTGGTAAAGGTCACCGACCTGTTGAAAGCCACGACTCTGCCGGCCGCGCAGGGCAACAACAATCGAGATGGATCGCTGGGCCGCTTCATTACTATTCGTGAAGCGAAGTCTGGCGAGGTGTTGCGCGGAGTGACGTTCGCGCCGCGAGACCGCGGGGAGGACGACGACCGCTAGAACGAGCGACGAAACGGAGTACAGTGATGGCGGGACTAAAAAGGGCGGCGCGATCTTGGATCGCGCCGCCTTTTTTTGCGAGGACGCTAGGAGGTGGAGCGATGCTAGTGGGCTGCTGCCAGTCGTGCTCCGGAGTCGATGGCGTCAAGAACGGCGGGAATCAGCGGATCGCCTTTGGAAACGATCTTGGTAACACCTTTTAGCAGTCCGAGCGATCGAACTGCGTCAGCGTATTGGGTATGCAAGATAATCGGCAACTTGGGGCGAAGCTTGCGCAATTCTTTGATGGTATCGAGACCGTTGAGCCGAAGCATGGCTACATCAAGAATCACCACATCGGGATTCACGGTAAGGACCTTCGCGATCGCTTCGTAGCCATCCGTCGCTTCGGAGATGGTTTCAATGCCAGCAGCCTCCAGTTGCGCGCGAATGGCCTTGCGCATTACGGGACTGTCGTCAGCTATGAGAACGCTTCGCATGGTGAAGACAGTAGGACACGCTTAGGACTTTAGCGCCATCGGGCTAATCGGGTATCTTTTCCGGAAGGTGGCGCTGCGTTTGAGGTTTTCTTCGAATTGGCGAAATGAAAAAGGGCGGCGCGAGGTGAGTCGCGCCGCCCTTGGTGTTTCGCCCGCTGATGCGGGGAGTCGCTTGCGCATAAACCCTTCGGGCCGCCCCTCGGGCGGTCCTCAGGGTAAATCGCGCTTCGCGCGATTTAGTACATGCCGCCCATGCCGCCGGCGCCGGGAGCGCCGCCGCCGTGTCCGGCGGAGGCTTCCTTTGGTTCCTTGATGTCCGCCACCAGAGCTTCGGTGGTGAGCATCAAGCCCGCGATGGAGGCTGCGTTCTGCAGCGCGAGACGGGTGACCTTAGCCGGATCGATAACGCCGGCCTTGACCATGTCGCCGAATTCGCCGGAGTCCGCGTTGAATCCGAAATTCTCTTCCTTGGATTCACGGATCTTGCCGAGAATGACGGCGCCTTCGTGGCCTGCATTGTGCGCGATCTGACGGAGAGGCTCTTCGAGGGCGCGCTTCACGATGTTGACGCCAATCGCGTCATCTTCCTGAAGCTTGAGCTTCTCGAGGGCCGGGATGCAACGAACCAGCGCCACACCGCCGCCAGGAACGATACCTTCCTCGACAGCTGCGCGGGTTGCGTGCATGGCGTCTTCGACGCGAGCCTTCTTTTCCTTCAGCTCGGTTTCGGTAGCAGCGCCGACTTTAATTACGGCAACGCCGCCGACCAGCTTCGCCAAACGCTCCTGCAGCTTTTCCTTGTCGTAATCCGACGTGGTGTCTTCCACCTGTGCGCGGATCTGGCGAACGCGACCTTCGATTTCGGAGGCCTTACCGCCGCCTTCGATGATCGTGGTGTTGTCCTTGTCGATGGTGACCTTCTTGGCGCGACCGAGATCTTCGACCTTCACGTTCTCGAGCTTGATGCCGAGATCTTCGGTGATGGCCTTGCCGCCGGTGAGGGTGGCGATATCTTCGAGCATCGCCTTGCGACGATCGCCGAAGCCGGGAGCCTTAACCGCGGTGCACTGCAAGGTGCCGCGCAGCTTGTTGACCACGAGAGTCGCGAGGGCTTCGCCTTCGACGTCTTCCGCGATGATCATCAGGGGCTTGCCCATCTTGGCAATCTGCTCGAGCAAGGGGAGAAGATCCTTCATCGAGGAGATTTTCTTTTCGTGGATCAGGATGCGCACGTCTTCCAGGGTGCATTCCATGCGCTCGGGGTCGGTGACGAAGTAGGGGGAGAGGTAGCCGCGGTCGAATTGCATGCCTTCGACCACTTCCAGCGTGGTTTCCATGGTCTTGGATTCTTCCACGGTGATCACGCCGTCCTTGCCGACCTTCTTCATCGCTTCGGCGATGATGCTGCCGATCTGCTTGTCGTTATTGGCGCTGATCGTGCCGACTTGCGCGATCATGTCGCCCTTGACGTCTTTGTGCTGCTTCTTTACTTCTTCGACGGCGATGGCTACGGCCTTTTCGATGCCGCGCTTGAGGGCGGTCGGGCTGGCGCCGGCCGCTACGGCCTTCACGCCTTCCTTGAAGATAGCCTGAGCCAGCACAGTGGCAGTGGTGGTGCCGTCGCCCGCGACGTCCGACGTCTTGGAGGCAACTTCACGAACCATTTGCGCGCCCATGTTCTCGAGCGGGTCCTGGAGTTCGATTTCCTTGGCTACGGTG
>Ga0307474_10004034_pt1 | contig 10570 bp, 10 predicted proteins | sample atmos_gasesECM1C_2_FD_203312 | JGI IMG/M metagenome (GOLD analysis project Ga0307474, IMG submission 203312) | Hardwood forest soil microbial communities from Morgan-Monroe State Forest, Indiana, United States - atmos_gasesECM1C_05 | ecosystem: Environmental > Terrestrial > Soil > Temperate...
TGAACTTCCGGTACTTCGACCTCTCGCCCATTTGCAGTTCCCCTTTCACTGCAAACTGTCAATTTACAGAATGTCTCACTCATGGGGGTCAGTCCAACGCGATGCAGGAGTTTCGTTGACTCCCAACCCCGGTGCCGCTATACTCCGGCCCAATCCAGAATGCCCGTTGGAGGCTTAGTTATGACTATCGCCCGGACCTGCAGAGCGGCCCTGGTTGCGGCCTTGGTTGCGCCCCTCCTTACCCCTGCTCTTCTCTTTGCCGACTACACCTACCAGGAAACCACGCAGCTGACGGGCGGCTCCATGCTGCACATGATCAAGATGGCCGGAGCCTTCAGCTCCCAGGCCAAGAAGGCCGGCGATTCGGTTGTCTCCTCGGTCTACATCAAGGGCAATCGCATGGCCAAGGTGAACCAGGACACCATCGAAATCATCGACCTCGATAAAGAGACCATCACCAACGTCGACAACATCAAGCACACCTACACGGTGATGACCTTCGAGCAGATACGGGAGCAGATGGCGAAAGCGACGCAGGAGGCGCAGAAGCACAGCGCTCAACAGCCAGCCCAGCAGCAAAATCCAGACGTCAAGATGAGCTTCGACGTGAAGGTGCGGAACACGGGCGCCGAGAAGCAGGTGAATGGGTTGTCGTCGCATGAGTCCATCCTGACCATGACCATGAACGCCACCGACCAGAAGACTCAGCAGACGGGCAGCATGGCGATCACCAACGACATGTGGCTGGTGCCGGAGATTCCCGGCTACGACCAGGTGCGCGAGTTCTACGGCAAGATGGGCGAGAAGATGGGCATGATGACATCGGGCATGGGGATGGATATGAGCCGCATGCTGGCCGCGAACCCCGGCGCGACCCAGGCCATGACCGACATGGGCAAGGAGATGGAGAAGATCAAGGGCGTGCCCGTGATGCAGATTATGCGCATGGGCTCGACAGCCGACGGCAAGCCGCTGCCGGCGGCCTCCGAGGCGCCGCTGCCTCCCGACAACTCGCCCGCTATGCCGAGCGGATCGGAGATCGCCAAGCAGAGCATGACTTCTGCGCTGACGAGCAAGCTGGGCGGATTCGGATTTGGGAAGAAGAAGAAGGACGATCAGCCCGCGGCCGATCCCAACGCCAGCCAGAACGCGGCGCAGGCACAGGCCACCGCGGCCGTGCTCATGGAGACGCAGATCACCACGTCGAACTTCTCGTCGGACCCGGTAGACGCGTCCCACTTCGACGTCCCGGCCGGATACAAGCTGGTGCAAACGCGTATGCAGTGAAAGGCGTTTGGCCCACCGCAAGAGCAGGAGCCGAGGTGGACTGTAGAATCGAAGCGTACTCCAGATAAGGACAGCGCCGATGATGCGCATTCTTTCTCGTGCCCGGTTCCCGGTGCTCTGTTCTGCCCTGGCGGTAGCCCTGCTTCCGGTTGCAGCTGAGACTCAGCCCAAGCCGGTTCGCACCGAATTGAAGCTGGTGACCTCGTTTGGTCCAGGATCGATTCCGCTGCCCCAAACCGAGGACTGGAAGCCCAAGATGTTGACCGTCTACGACGATGGCCGGCGCCCGGCGGCGGAGTTTTCCAATGAGCCGCACAAGGTGGGTGTCTCCTTCCTGCTTTTTGAGAACCGGTCGGGAACTCCGGGTGCGAAGGGCTGTCGCGAGGACGCCATCTCCCCGCTTGTGAAGAATGGCGGAACCAAGATCACCGAGCGCAGAGACGGCGACGACAAGCTTGCCGACGGCACGGAAGTGGCAACGACATCGTACCTGTTCACAATGAGCGCCGGCTCGGGGAGCGCCGGGCGCCAACGCAACCTGTCTGCCTTCGCTGGCAACGCAATCACTTGCGCAGAGATGCATATCTCAAGTGCGGTGGATTCCCCGGAGCAGCGAACCAGCATGAAGAGGCTGCTAAGGGAGTTCAAGCCGAACCTGGTGTATCAGCCGGCCGCGCGCGATTATTTCCTCCTTGGACAGCTGTTGCTCAAGGCGTCGCCCAAACTCGCGGCGCCGTACTACCGGGCTTCGCTGGGGGCGATGCCTGCGGATGCGAGCTATACAACACCGCGAAGGATGACTACCAATCAACTGGTGATGACGCTGGGCCTGAGCGGCGATGTGAAGGGCGGCCGGGCGGTGGCGGAGAAAGCGGTGGCCGCAGATCCCGATTACCCCATCAACTACTACAACCTGGCGTGTGCGGATGCTGAAGAGGGTGACGCCGCGAGCGCCAGGAAGCATCTCCAGGATGCGTTCGACCGCCGGAAGAACGTAAGTCAAGGCCAATCGATGCCCGATCCCGCGATTGATGATTCGATCATGAAGTTAAAGAACGACAAAGTCTTCTGGGATTTCGTCCAGTCGTTGCCCAAAAACTGAATTCCGCGAGCCTCCGTCTGCTGGGAGAGCCGGAATTGGATTAAAGAGTGATGCAGCAACTGGCCTGTTCGCCGAAGTGAACGCCGTTGGACTACACTTGCGTGCATCGGAGGTGGGTATGCGGCGACTTGCTTTTTTACTTTTGCTGGGGTGCTGCGTGGTGGCGGCGGGCAAGGACAAGAAGAAGGTGATTCTGCCGGCCGACGTGCTCGAGGCACGGACCTTGCTGGTGGTGATCGATCCCGACGCAGGAGTGCCGATCGATGCGCCCAATGCCAATATCAAGGCCCGGGACAGCGTGGAGCGGGCGCTGATGGACTGGGGCCGCTTCTCGCTGGCGACGGATGTGTCCACCGCCGACCTTGTGATCCTGGTCCGCAAGGGAAGCGGCAGGGTAGCGGAGCCGACGATTGGCGGTGTACCTACCAATGATCGCCCGGGAATTTATCAGCCCACAGATGCAGGAGGGCGGGTCGGCGTCAGCCGCGGCACTCCGCCACAGGCAGGCGATCCGACGGGTGCGCCCGGACGGAACCCCACGCCGCAGGTTGAGGTAAGCGACGGAGAGGACACGTTCGCGGTCTATCGCGGGAAGCGCGATAACGCGCTCGACACCTCTCCGGTTTGGCGGTACCGCGACAAAGATGCGCTGCGGTCGCCCGATCTGCCAGCTGTCGATGCCTTTCGCAAGGCCGTAGTTGAAGCCGAAAAACAGCGGGCAGCCAATCCATGACGCCGCTCCGCTGGATTCGCCCATAAGACCCAGAGATTGATGTGCGGTGCAACCCCTGAGGCGGATCGAGAATCGCCGAGGGTTACATGGCGTAGTAGGTGATTATTCTGCGTTGCATGCTCGAGCGCCGAAATTCCGATCCTGATTCAAGCCGGTAAGAGACCATCTTCTCTGTCCAGTTGCCGTGCGCATCGTAGAGATACTCGAGCCGGTTGTGCTGGATGTTGGTCTTTTCTGAGGAGTATTGCACGTTGCCAGCCTCATCGAGACCGCCTTCACAGCTTCTGTGTTCCGTCGTTTGCTCGATGTGATCATTACGGTCGTTGTAGCGATAGGTTGAGCGGGTTCCGCCGAGAGTGCCCAATCTGCTCTCCCTTGTGATGAGCCGCCCCTGTTCGTCGTAGGAGTATCTCGTGGCTGAGAGCCCTTCGCTGAACACCTGCTTGAGCATGGCCGCCAATTGCGCGCGACGCTCCGGCGGAGTGTTGTTCAGATGCTCCTGGAACAGCCCTGTTTCACCCTCGTGCCTTTCTTCGCTCAGCAACTTTCCGGTGCTGTCGCGCCGGAAAAGCACGTGGCTCAGCAGACGATGGTCAGCATCGTGGAAGGAGACTTTGACGGGACGATCATGCTCGTCGTAGTCAATCGTCAGGGTTGAAGCGCCGGAGGCACCGTAGGATGAGTCCGTGCCTTCGATGGCATAACTGACGTTTGCTATGCAGGTACCGGCGTTGCACTCCGAACCAGGGGCACGGGGAGCCAGGCACCGCAGCTTGGATTTCCTGCCCCGAACATCGTACGTCCAGACTTCGAGGTCGGTCTGGGTTCCGTCTTCATTGAGACGCGCGGTTCGTGTGGGCCGTCCGGTTTCATCATAGAAGTATCTGACCTTGCTGACGGGTCCGTCGTTCATCCACGAGCCGGTTTCCGACACGCGGCCTGCATCATCGGAGAGAAATCGCGAGTGTGCGATGGACCCGTCCGGGTTGTAAGTGTCTGAGGACAAGATTGCGCCGTCGGGACGGAACGTCGCTTCGGTGACCGGACGGTCGAACTTCCATTCCTGCCGTTCGAGGTCCCAGGTAGCAAACTCCGACCGCAGCGTTTGCACCGGCCCGCGCACCCACTTGGCAACGTCGCTCACAGTGCCCCCTCGGAGATGATCCGAAAGCATTCTATGCTCTGCGGCGCTGCGCGGATGTTATTTGGCTCGCGAATCGCTACTGAGGCTTCTGCTGGAGAGTCCCGTTCACGGTCGCGGTTGATTTGCCGATGACAGTCACCGTGGACTGGCCGTTGCTCCTGTTTCCTTTCCTGTACCGATCGAGGACAGCCTGGCAGGTCTGGGCGATGGTCTTGTCGCTCTTCTGCGCCAGTGTGGTCATGTTTGTGGCGGCGCGAACCCACTCCCCGTTCTCCTCGATGGCTTCAGGCGAAGACGCCTCCCCAGGCAGATGACAGATGATGCCGTGAACTGCGAACAGCGTGTTGTGGTCGCGAAGTGGTGAGACATCCGAGAGGGATTGGGTGCGTGTGAGCGCCTGAAGGTAGTACCAGTAGAGATGCGTCGAGCGATCGTCAATCTGGATTTGCAGCTGCGCCGTCAATGGCTGGACGCCCTGAGCCTTCTCCATCGCCGACTTCGCGACATTACTCAGCTGGGCTTCGGCCTGGGCGCAGGACAGATACAATTCCACGCTGTCCTTGTCGGAGACAATTCCGGCGACGCCGGCGGCGGGATAGATCCAGGACCTGCAGTACGCGGCCGCGTCGCTGTAGTCCTTCAGCTTATTCAAGGCCGACAGATAATCGGCGACGGCAGCAGACGAGGTTGGATGAAGCGCAAGGGCGGTGCGGTATTCGATGGCTGCATTCAAGAAATCTCCGTCCGCCTCGTGGGCCTTTCCTAATCCCGCGTCCACCACAGGATCGCCGGGGTTGAAATTGTGAGCCTTCTCGAGAATCGTCTCGGCGTCCTTGTACTTTTGCAGTTGAATGTAGCGCAAACCAAGGTTCGAGAGGGCGCTCGCATTTTGGGGCAGCTGCTGATTCACAAAGGCCGTGAAGCCGTTCCCGCCAGGATCTGGAGTCGCGAAGTATTGCAATGATTTCGCGAGGTTGATGCTGGTTTGCAGACTTCTCCGGCTGTGCCTGGGAGCATGGTTAATCAGCTGCTCCGCACGAAGCGCAAACGGCATGGCCTCAACAAAGCTAGCTGCGGCGTCGTAGGATTTCGCCAGGTAGAAGTAGGGCTCGGGCCTGTCGGGCTCGCGCCCCAGCCACCGATCAAAGACGGCGATGGCACGAGCAATGGCATCAGGAGAGTTGGGGGCCTGGCTCAGAAAGTAACGCCCGGCAATCTCCGGATTGGTTTCACTGGCAAACTGGATCGCGGCGTCCTGTGCCGCAGCCTGCAACTCTTTCTCGTTTCCGGAGAACGGGCTTGTCGTCCAGTGATAGGTTGCGTTTTCTGTGCGCCAGGAAACGTAAAGAACATAATGTCCCTCGCCGGCGGAGGCCGGAATGATGTCGCCGCTCACCGTCTCCTGCGTGTACCGGGTTCGGTTCCAGATGTTGATGACCTGGTCGATGGAGATGCCGTTCAATTCAATGCCGTAGGTCCGACTGATGGGTATCTGCGGTACCTGGTCGAGTGGCTGGCCCTGGGGCGACTTGGAGCCGAATCTCTGGCTTGTCCCGGCGTAGGAGCGGCCGACCTCGATGATCTCGTTCAAATCGTCGGAGAACAGATCCGATGCCTGCCTGGCGAGGACCGTTGAGTCCGCGGACTTCTGGTTGAAAGGCCCGGTAAAGCCCGCCAGTATGATCTGGGTTTTGGGATTGATCCGCCCCACGGACCAGGCGGTCAGCATTCCGAGGCCGATGGCAGCGACGATGGAGAGGGTGAGGATGAGGCCGTTAGTGAGCACGTGTCCGAGGAGATCGCGAAGACCTTCTTTTCCCTCTGGAGCCGAGGTTTTGACGCTCTTTCTTTTGGGGGTTGCGGGCGTTGCAGCCCGCGCTCTCATTCGTCGGATCCATTCAGCTGGGGAACGCACCGGATTGACCTCCAGGTTTGGCGCGGTTGCGGAAGGAACGTCGCAGGCTGGGAGGAAGAACGGCAGGAGGAGGGCCAAGAGCGTGACGGCGATCATCAACACTTCCCAGGCCGAACGTGCATGGGAGAGCAAGAGACCGCTTCGTTTGTTCAATTCATGTGGAGTTCAATCTGCATGATTTGGAGGAGAAAGGCAAGTTGAAACTGCACAAAGGAATCATGTAATGGGTCTTGTTGCGGGAGCGTAGGGCATTTCTGTTGAAGGACACATCCCCGGAAAACCGGCGAATAGCAGTGCGCCACAGCTCTCCCGCCGTTACGGCCAGGTGCCTTCTCGCAATGGCGGGGCACCGTCGATCTCTGCAGCACCGAGGAAGGACAAAAAACAACTGCGGATCCCTCCGCTGCGCTGCGGGATGACACCCCATTGAGGGAAGAGAGGGCTGCGGAACGCTCGAGCCGTGCTGCTTCAGGCCCCGGGACGTCCTAGCCATGCTGCTTCGGGTTGCGGAACCCAAGGCGTCCCGTTGCAGAGCTGCGAAACAGGCACCGGCAACAAAGAAAGGGGCGAACTCCCGGAAGCGAGAGTTCGCCCTTCGTTCGAGGTCCATCGAGCTACAGGGTGACGAAGGCTACGCGGCTTCTTCGCCGCCCTTGTCGTCTTCCTTCTTGCTTTCCTCGAGCTGCTTTTCGAGTTCGGCGCGCTTCTTGGCCTTGACGTCGGCGCGCTTCTGTCGCTTCTCGTCGAGTTGCTTTTCGGCGCCGAGGAGTTCGATGAAGGCCTTTTCGGCGCCATCGCCCTTCTGGAAGCCGGTGCGGACGATGCGCAGATAGCCGCCCTGGCGATCGCCGTAGCGCGGCGCCACGGTGTCAAAGAGGCGGGTGACGGCCGTATCGGTCATGAGAAAGCTGAGGGCCTGACGGCGCGCGGCAAGATCGCCCTTCTTGCCCAGGGTGATCATCTTCTCGACGTGGGGGCGGACGGCCTTGGCCTTGGCGACGGTGGTCTCGACGCGGTCTTCAACGATGACGGACGTGACCAGGTTGCGCAGCAGCGCGCGACGGTGGCTGGTGTTGCGTCCGAGCTTGAATCCTGCATTGCGGTGGCGCATGGTTTTGTAACTCGCTTTCGACTCAGTGGACAGCGAACAGTGCCCAGTGGGGTTTCGTGCCTTACCTGTCCACTGTTCACTGCTCACTGTGAACTGCTTTTAGAATCCTTCGGTTTCGGTGGGCAGTTGGAGGTCGACGGAATCCAGCGGCTCGTCTTCGTCGTCGTAGCGGCTGTAGCCTGCGGCCAGCGCTGCGGCGGGCGAGATGCTGGTGGGTCCGGGGACCGCGTTGCCCTGTTCGTCGATCCTCATGCCGAGGGAGAGGCCCATCTGCGCGAGGATTTCCTTGATTTCGTTGAGGCTCTTGCGACCGAAGTTTTTGGTCTTGAGCATCTCGGCTTCGGTCTTCTGGACCAGCTCGCCGATGGTTTGAATGTTGGCGTTCTTGAGGCAGTTATAGCTGCGGACGGAGAGCTCAAGCTCCTCAACGGAGCGGTTGAGATTGTCGTTGCGCAGCATGACGCGGTTCTCGTCGCCGCGGGACTCGGTCTCCATCTCTTCTTCGAAGTTGATGAAGATGTTCATGTGGTCCTTGAGCAGCTTGGCGGCAAGGCCGACCGCATCGGCGGGCAGCACCGCGCCATTGGTCCACACTTCGAGGGTGAGCTTGTCGTAGTCGGTGATCTGGCCGAGACGCGCGGCGTCGACGATGTAGTTGACGCGACGGACGGGCGAGTGGACTGAATCGACGGGGATGAAGCCCAGGCCGAGGTCGCCGTCGAAGTTCTTGTCGGCGGAGACGTAGCCGCGACCGCGCTTGAGGCGCATCTCCATCTCCAGCTTGCCGCCCTCGGAGACCGTGGCGATGTAGACCCCCTTGTCGAGGATCTCGACGTCGCCGTCGGCCTCAATCATGCCGGAGGTCACGACGCCGGGTGTGTCGGCGCGGAGGTACAGGGCCTTGGGGCCTTCGCCGGCGAGCTTGAAGGGAACCTGCTTGAGGTTGAGGATGATGTCGGTGGCGTCCTCAACTACGCCTGGGATGGACTGGAACTCGTGCAGCACGCCTTCAACGCGCACGGCGGTGACGGCGGCGCCTTCAATGGAGCTGAGAAGGGTGCGGCGGAGCGCGTTGCCGATGGTGGTGCCGAAGCCGCGCTCAAAGGGCTGGGCGCTGAACTTGCCGTAGGTTTCAGTGAGTGTCTCGGCATCAACTGCCAGACGCTTGGGTTTCTGGAATCCTCTCCAAAGCATAGTGATGATCTCTCTCCCGCGCGGCGTGTACGTCGCGATGCATTTTGCGGCGGCCGCGCAAAGGCTCCTTTGGTTGAAATGCAGCTTCTAGCTGCTAGCTTTTAGCTTCGACGTGGTGGAACCAACAATGTCGGCTCGGGCACGAAAAAGCTAGAAGCTAGCGGCTAGAAGCTAGTAGCTGTTGTTACTTACTGTACAGTTCGACGATCAGCTGCTCGTTGACGGGCAGGTTGACGTCCTTGCGCTTGGGCAGCGAGAGCACGCGGCCGGACATGCCTTCGAAGTTGGCTTCGAGCCATGCCGGGACGGGGTTCTGGGCGGCGTACTGGGTGCCCTGCTCCACGATGACCAGCTTCTTTGCCCCTTCGCGAATGGCGATTTCGTCTCCGACATTCACCTGGTAGCTGGGGATGTTGACCTTGCGGCCGTTGACCTGCACGTGGCCGTGACGCACGACCTGGCGGGCCTGGCGGCGGGAGATGGCAAATCCGAGGCGGTACGCAACGTTGTCGAGACGGCGCTCGAGCTGCTGGATGAGCAGTTCACCGGTGACGCCGGTGGCGCGGTTGGCCTTCTCGTAGTAAGCACGGAACTGGCCTTCGAGCGTGAAGTACATACGCTTGGCCTTCTGCTTTTCGTGCAACTGCAGGCCGTAGCCCACGATCTTGGCCTTGCGGTCCTTGCCATGCATGCCCGGCGGGAAGTTGCGCTTCTCAATCGGGCAGCGATCGGAGTGACATTTGGTGCCCTTCAAGAAGAGCTTGGTGCCTTCGCGACGGCAAAGGCGGCAGACTGCTCCGGTATAACGAGCCATTTCTTCTCCTGACTTCGGATGTCGGCCGGTTTACGTGCGACGGTGCGCAGGTCATCCCGGCCCTGTTGTTTAGGGAGTAGGCAGTAGGGAATAGGGAGTAGAAAGCCAATGCTGCCGGCAGTTCAGGTCCCGTTTTCTATTCCCTAATCCCTGTTCCCTATTCCATGCCTTACTTACACTCTGCGCCGCTTCGGCGGACGGCAGCCGTTGTGCGGAACCGGCGTGACGTCGCGGATGGAGCGCACCTCGATACCAGCAGCGGCCAGGGCGCGGATGGCGGACTCGCGGCCCGATCCCGGACCGGCGACACGCACATCCACGGCGCGCAGGCCGTGATCGCGGGCCATGCCGGCGGCGTTCGACGCTGCCTGCTGCGCCGCGAAGGGCGTGCCCTTGCGCGACCCACGGAAGCCAAGAGAGCCCGAGCTCTTCCAGCTCAGCGTGTTGCCCATCTGGTCGGTGATGGTGACGATGGTGTTGTTGAACGAAGCCTGAATGTGGCAGACACCGAACGGCACATTCTTGCGCTCGCGCTTCTTGAACTTCTTGTTCTTGGCGGCCTTGCCGGCGCCAGCTTTCTGTTCTGGTTTCGCCATTTAGGTTTTACCTGTCGCTTTCTTCTTGCCGGCCACAGTTCCCTTGCGCGGGCCCTTGCGGGTGCGGGCGTTGGTGTGGGTGCGCTGGCCGCGCACCGGCAGCGACCGGCGGTGCCGATTGCCACGATAGCTCTGGATGTCGATGAGGCGCTTGATGTGCATCTGGACGTCTTTGCGAAGATCGCCCTCGACGTCACCCTCGTCCTCAATCACCTGGCGGATGCGGTTGACCTCTTCCTCGCCCAGATCCTGAACCTTCTTGAAGCCGTCGACATTGGCCTTCTCCAGGATCTTCAGGGCGCGGGGGTTCCCGATACCGAAGATGTAAGTAAGCGCGATCCGGGCCTGCTTCTGGCGGGGCAGATCGACGCCGGCGATACGTGCCATGCTGAATCCTTTTCAGAGATCAGGGGGCAGAGATCAGAGATCAGTTTTCGTGCGATTAACGCCACTTTGGCTGATCTCCGGGCTCGGTACTCTGATCTTTGTCTCCGTTGTGTGCCCCCGGCAATGCGCCGGTTCGCACGGGTTATCCGGAAAATCCTCCGGGGTTCATCGCAAGCCTTGTGCGGCTAACTAGCCCCTGCTTCAGCTTGTAGCTTTTAGCTTGTAGCCGGTAGCATTCGGAATCAGCTACTTGGCTACCGGCTCTGAGCTACCGGCTTGGTGGAGGT
>Ga0307474_10004035_pt1 | contig 10569 bp, 9 predicted proteins | sample atmos_gasesECM1C_2_FD_203312 | JGI IMG/M metagenome (GOLD analysis project Ga0307474, IMG submission 203312) | Hardwood forest soil microbial communities from Morgan-Monroe State Forest, Indiana, United States - atmos_gasesECM1C_05 | ecosystem: Environmental > Terrestrial > Soil > Temperate...
AGGTCGAGAACGGGGGAAGCTGACCTTCAGGTTTAAGAGGAAGCCCGGAGACAGCATAGAAGCTAGACGGCGCAAGCTTCTTGAGCTGACCTTCACTGCCTTCGAAGTGCATCGTTGAAAGCAGCGAAGCCATTCCGGGGAGAACTTTGGCCCGCATCGTCACCTTCGCGCCCATTTCGATTGCAGTGCCGCAAACCTCACCGCCACCCTGGGCATAATGGACGTCACCGGCAAAAAGCCCGCATCCGTCGATGAAGCAAGGAAAGAGCAAAGTCGTTCCGACAACGGTCTCCTTGGTGTCAAGATTGCCTCCGTTCTCGCGCGGGGGGACGGTGCGGACGCACTCATCCTTTCCAGGTCCGTTGGCGCCGCAAAGATCGGCAGGAAGAGCGTCCACAGGTTGCGGCGTGAGAGCCGCGCCCCCGGCATCGGCGAGCGCCTTCTCGCGCTTGATCCACTTTTCGAGTTCGGGCCTACCCGGCAGGACACCAACAGTCCCCATAAACGCATTCATCGGCACGGATATACCCGGCAGGTCTTTTGAGCGCGCCTCCAGACGGGTCAGATTCCAGTGCACGATGTAGGGGTCGCGGAAGACATCCCTCAGGAAACCGAAGCCCGGAACGATGGTAGTGTAACCGAACTCGTCTGGAGCGATATCGACGATGGTCACCGCAAGGGCGTCGCCTCTCTTTGCACCTTCGAAGTACACAGGGCCGGTCAGAGGGTGGACGAGATTGAGATTGACGGCGGCAACATCCTGAGCGGTTGACGCAAACGTCAGATCGGAATCAAGAGCGTCGCGGGTTTCAAGAACGAAAAGCTGATCCTGCTTTACCGTAGCCGCTGGTTTGATATTGGGATGATAGCGATTGAAGCAGTGCGGATCGTCTTTGCAATGCTTTCCGGACTTTCCAATGACAATGGGAGCCGGACCCTTTACATCGCTCGTATCGGCCCATGACGCTCCCCCGCCGCAAGCAAACAGGAATGCGAGTGCTATTTTCGACAAGGATACGATTCGCATTTGATTTCTCCCCTCACGCATTCATGATCTTGCATTTTAGTCCTGCGAATTGACGTGCTCACGACGCGACGGACGCTTGTCCGATGGCAGGCTGGCGCGAGCGAACAGGCGGGCGTTCGCACTGAGCAACGCGGAGCCGCCCACATTACCGATACGGAAGAGGCCAGCCACACCAGGGTGGTCGCCGACACGTCCCGTTGTGTTTAAGGCGCGACTCCGCAATCCGCAGTCGATAGCGGCATCGGCAAACGCACCTTCAATGCGATTTAGATCACCCGGCGCCATGTGGTCTGCCCTGAGCAGCACATGTTACTCTTCTAGGCTAGTGCGTGAGCCGCGAGTGGTCAATTGCCCGTACGAGAGATCGCCAAGCCTCCTCGCTTTCGGCAAATTCCTGCCGGCCTTTCGCCCACCTGGGGCCTCAGCCGAAAAACTTCAAAAGCCACACAGCTTGCCGAAACGGTCCAATTGGAGCTTCGATCGTCATCGCATTGGTCGGTTCAGGGCCCCAATTGCGGAACTGGTGTCGTATTTTAGCTTCGCGCCAATCCAAAGTATCGCATCTGATCAGGCTTCCGACCTTCTCCCGTCAGCATGAAAACCATACGTCCTCCCGACAAGAACGCCAAGTAGCCGCTGGGCCTTTCTCCCATGATCGCTAGTTTCTCTCCTGTCGTTTGCTAAAGCGCGATGACGATTCGATCCGAAACCATCGCGCTTTAGCCGGTTCAATCGTGCTGGAAGGGCCCGACCTCCCGGATCACCTTGCAAACCTGGAGAAAGCCGCTGGCATAGAATTCGGCGTGGCCGCGCTTCATCGTCTCCACATGCTCGGGATGGGTTCGCCACGCCTCCAGCGCCTCTTCGGAAGAAAACCGGAACAGCGTTATCTGCTCGCCGTCATCGGCCTTGAACGTCTTGACCGTTTGAAATCCCGGAAGATTGCTGACGATTTCATACATCCGCTCGCTCAAGCGTTCGTATTCGTCCATGGCGGCGCCGTCGCGCAGTTTCAGGTCTCCGATGACGATCACCTCGTTGATCATTCGCTTTCCTTTAAATGGGACCGATAAATGCTCTGCGCCGTTGCCGTCCGAAAAGTGGTATCCGATCGGCAGGCGCCTGCCTGCAGGTTCGTATCGACCGGCGTCTTTGTTACACCACAGTGCGATGCCGCTCGATGCAGGTCCGCAAGACCTCATCGATCGGCTTCTTCCACCAGTCCTCGGAGAAGATCTCGACCTCGCAGTAGGCTTCAAACCCTTCCGCTTCCACCGCGTGGCGCAGCGATCTGATGTCGATCACGCCGTCGCCCATCATGCCGCGGTCGTTGAGAATGTCGCGTGTCGGCACCAGCCAGTCGCAGACATGAAACGCCAGCAGGCGGTCCTTTCCGGCGCGCGAAATCTGCGCCGGCAGCTCTACGTCCCACCAGATGTGATAGACGTCGAGTGCAACACCAAGCGCGCCGGTGCGGCCGGGATCGAGGCGATCGCAAATGTCGAGCGCCTGTTTGGTCGTGTTCACGCAGGCGCGGTCGGCTGCATAGGCTGGATGCAACGGCTCGATCGCGAGCGGCATCCTTGCCTCGCGTGCGTATTCCATCATCTCGGCGATGGCTTCCTCGACCTGCGCGCGCGCATCCGCGATATTTTTTGAAGCTGCACTTCCCGGCCGCGAATATTGCGGCAGGCCGCCGACCACCAGCACGACGCAGGGTGCGCCCAATGCCTTTGCTTCGTCGACCGCCCGCCGGTTGTCGTCGCGCGCCTCGATCCGGTGCGCGGCATCGGATGTGAACATGCCGCCACGGCAATAGCCGGAAAGCTTGAGCCCCGCATCGCGCAACGCGCGCACGGCACGTTCAAGGCCTATCGCTGCGACCTGGTCGCGCCAGGGGTCGATGGCGCGGATGCCGTGCCTCGCGCAGGCCTCGATGATCTCGACGAGATCGCCCTGCCTGCGCACCGTCGCGGTATTGAGCGACAACCAGCGGTGATCGGCCGAAAAGTCCCGCATCATGCCTAGTACCCTCTTTTCCGAAGTTCGTCAGTCATCGCGGCAAGCTCCTTACGAACTTCGGAAAAGCAAAGGGTACTAGCAAACTTAACATTCTAGTACCGCTTTCGATTTGAAGTCCGCATTTCCCATTCATGGGATCCCCTGAGCGGACTTCAAATCGGCGGTACTAGTGGAGTGGATTTGACATTCGCTACCCGCCTGGCAGCTAGCTCGTAAGGCGAATGTCAAATCCTAAACTCCACTAGAATCTTATATTTGCTAGTGGTCCTTTGATTCTAACATTCGCAAAAGCGCCCGCTGAGAAGGGAAGCGAATGTTAGAATCTGACCACTAGACACCACGGAGCGCGAGCACCGCTTTCATCCGCCTCGTCGCAAGTTCGGGATCGGCAAGCAGCCCGGCCTGGTCCGCGAGACGAAACAGCTCGGCAAGATGCAATGTCGAGCGCGCACTCTCCTGCCCACCGACCATGGTGAAGTGATCCTGATGGCCGTTGAGATAGGCCATGAACACGATTCCGGGCTTGTAGAACCGGGTCGGCGCCTTGAAGATATGGCGTGATAACGGCACCGTGGGGCCGAGCACATCGTGGAAGCCTTGCGTGTCGCCGGCGGCGAGCCGCGACAGCGCATAGGACGCAGCAGGCGCAATCGCATCGAAGATGCCGAGCAGCGCGTGCGAAAAGCCCTGCGCGTCACCGGCAATCAGTTCCGCATAGTTGAAATCGTCCCCGGTATACATCTTGACGCGGGGAGCAAGCCTGCGGCGCATGTCGATCTCGCGCTGCTTGTCGAGCAGCGAAACCTTGACGCCGTCGACCTTGGCAGCGTTGGCATTGATGACGCTGACCGCAACGTCCATGGCGCGATCGAGGTCCGGCGTACCCCAGTAATTCGTCAGTGCCGGATCGAACATGTCGCCGAGCCAATGGATGATCACGGGCTCGCTGACCTGCGACAGCACGCGATCGTAAACCTTGACGTAGTCGTCGCCGCTGCGGCCGTGCCTTGCGAGCGCGCGTGACGCCATCAGAATGATACGACCGCCCGCCTTCTCCACCGCGCCGACCTGCTCTTCATAGGCTCGGATCACGTCGTCGAGATTCCTGGCATCCTCCACCGCCAGGTGATCGGTGCCCGCGCCCGAAAATACCAGCGCATTGCCTCGCGCCTTCGCCGCTTTCACAGAGCGCTGGATCAACTCCAGCGAGGTCGGCCAGTCCAGCCCCATCCCGCGTTGGGCGGTGTCCATCGCTTCGGCGACGCCAAGTCCGAGATCCCAGACGTGCTCGCGAAACGCGATGGTCTTGTCCCAGTCGATCGCTGAGGCAAGCCATGGATCGACATCGGCAAGCGGATCAGAGACGACATGGGCTGCGGAAAACGCCACGCGGTTGAGTGTTCCTTCAAGACGCGCGGGAAAGCCGCGCGGCGCCCTCAGGCGATAGGTCTCGATCGTGCCCTTGGCGGACGGCAGTTTCAGCGACAGCGATGAGCCAGGCAGAACCGCTTTGTTCATCGTCGTGCCCTCCTCAAATTTTGATTGGCGCGACGTCGATCCAACGCCGCTCGCGCCAGCTCTGCAGCGCGCATTCGGCGAGCTGCACGCCCTTGGCGCCTTCCAGCAGCGTGTATTTGTAAGGCGCGTCCTCGCAGACGTGACGGATGAACATTTCCCACTGTTCCTTGAAGCCGTTGTCGTAGGCCGCATTCTCCGGCAGCTTCTGCCAATCGGCATAAAAATCGTGCAGGCGCTCTTCGTCCGGATTCCATACCGGGCGTGGCGTCGCGGCGCGTGCCTGGATCATGCAATCGGTCAAGCCCGCCACCGCCGAGCCGTGCGTGCCGTCGACCTGGAAAGTGACGAGATCGTCGCGATAGACCCGCGTCGCCCAGCTCATGTTGATATGAGCAATCACGCCGCCCTTGAGGCGGAACGTCGCATAAGCGGAATCGTCAGCGGTCGCTCTGTACTTCTTGCCCTTCTCGTCCCAACGCTCCGGAATATCCGTGGTGCCGAGGCAGGTGACGCACTCGACTTCGCCAAAGAGATTGTCGAGCACGTAACGCCAGTGGCACACCATGTCGAGAATGATGCCGCCGCCGTCTTCGCTGCGATAATTCCAGGATGGCCGCTGCGCTTCCTGCCAATCGCCTTCGAACACCCAGTAGCCGAATTCGCCGCGCACCGAGAGCATGCGGCCGAAGAAGCCGGAATCGCGGAGGAAAGCGAGCTTCTTCAGCCCCGGCAGGAACAGCTTGTCCTGCACGGTGCCGTGCTTGAGGCCTCTTGCGTTGGCAAATTTCACCACCGCCACCGCCTCTTCGAGGTTGGTCGCGATCGGCTTTTCGCAATAGACATGTTTGCCGGCATTGATCGCTCTGGTCAGTAGGCCGGGGCGCGCCTGCGTGGTCGCGGCATCGAAGAAAACTGTGTCGTTCCTGTTCGAAAGCGCGCTATCGAGGTCGGTGGTCCAACGCTCGAGCGAAAATTGTTTGGCAAGCCGCTCGACTTTTGCGGCATCCCGGCCGACCAGAACCGGATCGGGCATGATGCGCTCGCCATTGGAAAGCAGCACACCGCCCTGGTTGCGGATCGCCATGATCGAGCGGACCAAATGCTGGTTCAGTCCCATGCGGCCGGTGACACCGTTCATGATCACGCCGAGGCGTTGCGTCGTCATATCGATTGCTCCTGCAGGATTTTTGTTGTTGGCCGTTGCAGCGGCGCCATCGCCGACCACGTCGGATGCACGCCGGTGGCAAAGCCCGGCGCGGCAAGCGAAGCCGTCGACAGCTCGCCGCCGTGGATCGCCAGCCGGATGCTGTTTTCGCGCCGCTGGTAGAGGTCGGCGTGGGTCGCCAAAAACGCCTCGGCTTCGGTAGGCGCCGTGTCGCCAAAGCCATCGACGTAATGGTGGCCGTTGCGCTCGGCATGGTTGACGCCGATCAACGCACCGAGCGCGGTGTCCTGCTGCACGGAAAGTCCGGCCTGGCAGGTCAGGTCTTCGCCGGTGACGAAGAATCTTTCGTCGTCGGTACTCCATTTGGCGGCGCGGGTGGCATTGATGATCGACTTGTAGAGCCCCTTGCAGGATTTTGAGGAGATACCGCGATAGCCGAGCGCGCGCGCCGCGGGAAATGCATCATAGGAATCGTCGGCTTCGTCGATGATGAAATCCGAAGAGGCAACCTCGCCGAGCGGCGAGGCGCGCGTAATGTCGCGTGGCATCGGCTGCTCGATATAAAGCAGCTTGGCTGTAATCGGGCTCAAGGCGGAGTCGCCCTTGAGGCGCGCGATGAGCGCGCGCAAGGCCGCCAGGTCCGCATATTGCTCGTTGGCGTCGAGCGTCACGCGGTAATCGTGCGGCAAAGCGGCGAGCTCATTGCCGATGCGGATGAGGCGCGCGGCATCGCTTTGCGGATCGCCGTTGAGCTTGAGCTTGAAGTAGCGCGCACCCGCATTCTCCTCCTTGTCCGCAATCCCGCCCTTGCCTTCAATCGTGTCATCGAGGCCTACGGTGTGGCGGATCGCGATGCGCTCAACTCTGCGGCTTCGCGCCAGAAAGCGCGCGACGTCGTCGTCCCTGAGGTCGCTTGTCAGCCGCGCATCGACGCCTGCGATATTTGCGGCCATGCCGTCGAAGAAATTCGCAAGCTTGCCGCGCAACAGCGCGTCAAGGATAGCTTTGTCGATTTCGGCCGGACCGTAAGCTGCCGCCAGCGGCGGGATGTCCTCCTTCGCGCAGGCCTCGATCTGGCTTGCGATGCGGGCGGCGTGGAGACCGAACGCGGTATCCGGGCTCGAATCCGTCAGATAAAGCTGGCGCGCGATTTCGATCGAGCGTCGCAATTCATCGACGGTTTGCTCGGGCGAAAGATCAGCGCGCTTGTCGAACCATTTCGGCACCAGCAATTCGGCGCTCGCGCCCGTCGACCTCCCCTTGCCCTCGATATCGATCTCGACGCGCACGAAGAGTTGGGAGGCCGCGTCGATCACCACGGCGCCGAAGCGGAACGGACGGGAGAAGCGGACCGGCCGCTCAAAAAGCGAAATTTCACGCAGCGACAGGCGTGGCGGCATGAGCAAAAAACCTCAATCGATCGCGCTTTGACTGAAAAAATGTTTGCGCACTCGCTGCACCAGCTCGGAAAACACGGGATCGGCCATCGCCTCCAACGAGCGTGGGCGCGGCAACGGCACGTCGTAAATCGCGGCGATCGCGCCCGGCCGCTCGGACATGACCAGCACGCGATCGGCGAGAAACACCGCTTCCGGAATTGAATGGGTGATCAGGAGCACGGTCTTTCCGGTCTCGCGCTGAATACGCATCAATTCGACATTCATGCGCTCGCGCGTCATGGCGTCGAGCGCGCCGAACGGCTCGTCCATCAAGACGATCTTTGGATCGTGCACCAGCGCGCGACAGATCGAGGCCCGCTGCTGCATCCCGCCCGAGAGTTGCCAAGGCAGCTTCTTCTCGAAACCTTCGAGCCCGACCAGTTTCAAGAGCGATTTAGCGCGCGGAAGATATTCTTCGCGCGATAGCCGCCGCATGTCGATCGGCAGCATTACGTTGTGGAGGATATTGCGCCAGGGCAGAAGCAGCGAATTCTGAAACACGATGCCGACATTGCCGTGCGGCTTGGTGACGGCTTCGCCCTCGACGAAAATCTCACCGGTCGATGGCGGCAACAGCCCGGAGATCATTTTCAACAGCGTGGACTTGCCGCAGCCCGACGGCCCGACCACGACAAAGAACTCGCCGGCGTTGATGTGGAAATCCAGCGGCCGCAGCGAGGGCACGTCGCCGTCGCGCGTGCGATAGGTTTTCGAGACGCCGGACAGTCGAATGCAAGGCGTGGTCGGCCTCTCGCGATCGGACACGACGCGAAGATGCGCGGTTGGTGGATTGAGGCCTGAGGTTCTGGTGGCGGCGTTCATTGAAGGCCCATCACACGCTTGCGCCGTCATTCCGGGATGGTGCGCTAGCACCAGACCCGGAATCTCGAGATTCTCCGATGTGCAATTGCACATCGTGGTTCGATGCTTCGCATCGCCCCGGAATGACGAAATCACTTCGGCAAATACTCATTGGTGTAAAACGCCTTCGGATTGTCCTTGGCCTTGGCGTCGAGCCCGCCATATTCGACCATCAGATTGACCGTGTCGGTCATGTTCCGGTCGGTCACCTGGAACGGCCGCTCGTCCCTGGTCTCAGCCGTGCGATAGAGCGGGATCGTCAGCTCGAAACCTTGCGTGAGCGTATCGATCTTGCCGCCCTTCGGATTGGCGTCGAGGATCGATTGCGCGGCTCCCTTCGGGTCCTTCTCCGCGGCTTCGACGGCCTTGGTCGTCGCCGACATGAAGCGCCTGACCACATCGGCGTTCGCCTTGACGTAGTCGGTGTTGGCAACGATGCCCGACGAAACCAGGTTGATGCCGTAATCGGCGAACTTGATCGGATAGACGTCCTTGCCGATCGCGTCCTTGATCTTCATCGACTGGTCCATGACATAGCCCAGCAGAAGATCGGCCTGCCCGTTGATGACGGCGTTGAGCTTGGTCTGGGCGTCACCGGCAACGGTCGTGAAGTCGCTCTCTTTCAAGCCGGTCTTTTTTTGAAACAGCGGCCAGATCTGGGTCATGGAATCGGCCGGCGTGATCGCCACGGTCTTGCCCTTGATGTCCTCGGGTTTTCGAATGTTCTTCTCGACAAAACCCATCACCGACATCGGGCTCGTCTGCAGCAACACGCCGGTGGCAATCACCGGCGCGCCCTTCACCGCAGCGCGCATCATGGTGGGCACGTCGACATAGCCGAAATTGGCGGTCTTGGCTGCGACAGCTTGCGTGGTCGCGGCCGAGCCGCGGCCCTCCTGGATTTCGAGATCGATATTTTCCGCAGCATAGATACCCTTGGCCTTGCCGTAATAGAACGGCGCATGCTCGCCATAGACATACCAGTTGAGCATCAGGACGACCTTGTCGGCGGCCGCGGCCGGCGCCGCCGTGAAGGCTGAAACGATCAATGCCGCGGAAATCGAAATAAATAGACGCATATTCTTCCTCCCGGTCTCGTCATTGCGAGGAGCGCGAGCGACGACGCAATCCAGCACCGTTCCTGCCGTACCCTGGATTGCTTCGCTTCGCTCGCAATGACGACATTCTTTATTTTTCCCTGTGTTAGGCAGCGACGATGATGTCCTCGCGCTGGCTGACATGCCAGGGAACCACCAGGCGCTCGATCCGATCCACGATCCAGAACAGGACGACGCCGAGCAGCGCCAGGATCACAAGTGCTGCGAACATGGTCGGCAGGTCGAAGGTTCCGATCGAGCGTTGCAGCACATATCCGATGCCCGAATTGGACCCGACAAATTCGCCGACCACAGCGCCGACCACCGCGAGCGTGACCGAAACCTTCAAGCCGGAAAAGATCGCAGGCATCGCGTGCGGCAAATTGACCGCGCGGAAAATCTGGAAACGACTGCCTTGCATCGCCCGTGCCAGATCCACCATGTCGGGATCGACCGACTTAAAACCCTGCACGGCGGAGACTACCACCGGGAAAAATCCCAACAAAAATGCGGAAATGATTTTTGGAAAGATGCCGAAACCGAACCAGACCACGAACAGGGGAGCGATGGCGATCTTCGGCACCGATTGCGAGAATACGAGCAGCGGATAGACGTAACTCTCAACCGTCCTCGATCCCGCGATCAGCATCGCCACCGGAATTCCGAACGCGGCCGAGAGGAGGAAACCGCAGATCGTCGCATAGGTGGTCGGCCACGATTGCCGGGCGAGTTCCGGCCAATCCTGCCACAGCACCGCGACGACATCGGCGGGTGCCGGAATTTGATAGGGCGGGATCTTGAACAGGCGGATGGTCAAATCCCAGACGATCACGATGAAGATCAGGAACAGGAACGGCCTGATCCACGCCGCGTTCAGCGCTTTCGCCACGCCGCCTCGGCCTTGCGGTTGCGCCAATTTCCTCTCCTGGGGTGATCTGCTTTTGCCGTGAAAATTAACCCGTTGGATAAATACTGTCTAGCGGATTTCCGTCCCTCGTCATGCCCGGGCTTGACCCGGGTACCCACGCCTTATGGCACGGGCCAGCGTCTAAGGCGCAAGAAAATGAACGGGTTCAAGACGCAGCTTCGATCGCTTCGCTTCCGGAATCTTGTCGTAGTGCTGCAACCATAGCTCCAGGAATCGATCAAGATCGACCAGTTCCATATGAACCGCTCCGTTTCCGGCCTCGCGCCGGGCCTCTTTCGTAAAACCGCCTGACGAAACGAACAGGCCGATCTCCCGATCGCCTCTGATGATTCCACGCAGCGCGGCAACATCTTCACGCGATACGGCCTGATCACGGTGTTTCACCTGAACGCGGATATGCGGAGTCTGCGCACCCAAGGGATCGATGTAGGCCAGAATATCGGAACCGCCATCGGCGCCCGGCTTTGAGATCACGTTGGTCGCATATCCCATTCCCTCAAGCAACGCGGCCA
>Ga0307474_10004036_pt1 | contig 10569 bp, 11 predicted proteins | sample atmos_gasesECM1C_2_FD_203312 | JGI IMG/M metagenome (GOLD analysis project Ga0307474, IMG submission 203312) | Hardwood forest soil microbial communities from Morgan-Monroe State Forest, Indiana, United States - atmos_gasesECM1C_05 | ecosystem: Environmental > Terrestrial > Soil > Temperate...
TGCGTGCGGATAGCGGCCGGTTCGTCGGAAGGATGATCGAGCAACATCGTTGTCTCCAGGTTGATGTGTCAGCAACCTCAATCTGGCCTCAGACCCGGTCGCTATCCACTCCCCATGGAATCTTCGCTTCGCTCGCAATGACGATGGGGCTATCTCTCGCGCGCCTCTGCTTGACCGGCTATAAGGTGCACATCGCAATCTGCGACCTGGCGCGCACATGCACACCCACACCCCCCGCGAAATCCTCACCGATCTCTGGCGGCGTGCCGGCGGCGAGCCGGTTGAGCTCGCAGCCGCCAAGCTCACGGGCGAAGAGCCGCAGCTGCCGTCATCATTCCGCGTCGCAGCAGCGGCGCAGGCGAGCATCGCGGCCAGCGGCTTGGCTGCGGCCGACATCTGGCGCGCACGTAGCGGTGAAGGCCAGGAGGTTGCGGTCGACATGCGCCATGCAGTGGTCGAATGCCGCTCCGAGCGATATCTGCGCGTCGACGGCAAGCCGCCGCCACCGGCCTGGGATCCGACTGCGGGCATCTATCGGACGGGCGATGGCCGCTACGTCCGGCTCCATACCAATTTCCCGCATCACCGCGCCGCCGTCTGCAAGGTGTTGAACTGCGCCGAGGAGCGCGACGCCATCCAGGCGGCGCTGATGCTATGGCAGGGCGAGGCGTTCGAAACCGCGGCCTATGAAGGCGGCGCGGTGGTCGCCATGATGCGCTCTCATCAGGAATGGTGCGCTCATCCGCACGCCAAGGCGCTGGCCGAGCTGCCGCCCTTCACGATCGAGAAGATCGGCGAGGCGCCGCCGAAACCGTGGCCGGCAGGCAACCAGCCACTCGCCGGCATTCGGGTACTCGACCTGTCGCGGGTGATCGCGGGGCCAGTCGCGGGCCGCACGCTCGCCGCACACGGCGCCGACGTGCTGCTGATCTCATCGCCCGAGCTGCCTTCGATCCCCTGGCTCGTCATCGACACCGGACGCGGCAAGCTGACGAGCTTTGTCGCGCTCAAGAGCGATGAGGGGCGGGCGACCCTGCGCCGGCTGCTCGCGGAGGCCGATGTTTTCTCGCAGGGCTATCGCCCGCGCGCGATTGGCGCGCTCGGCTTCTCTCCGGAAGAGGCTGCCGAGATCAATCCCGGCATCGTCTATGTCTCGCTCTCGGCCTACGGCCATGTCGGCCCATGGGCCGACCGGCGCGGCTTTGACTCGCTGGTGCAGACCGCAACCGGCTTCAACCATGCCGAAGGCCAAGCGGCAGAAATCGACGGGCCGAAGGAATTGCCCGCACAGATGCTCGACCACGCCACCGGCTACCTGATGGCGTTCGGCGCCATGATGGCAAGGGAACGCCAGGCCCGCGAAGGCGGCAGCTGGCTGGTCCGCGTCTCGCTTGCGCAAACCGGCCGCTGGCTGTGGAACCTCGGCCGGGTCTCCCATGGACTGGAAATGGAAGACTTGAAGGCCGAGGCGGTACTGCCTTTCATCGAGGAGCAGGCCTCCGGCTTCGGCCTGCTGCGCGGCGTCAGCCATGCAGCCAAGCTCTCGAAGACGCCCGCCGTCTGGGCGCGCCCGGCGATGCCGCTCGGCAGCCACAAGCCGGAATGGCCGGCGCGGAGCTGAAGTCGTGCGCTTGCCGGATTACGCAACGCCAACAAGCGGTTGCGCATCGACATTGAGAGGCCTGTCGCGTTAAAGCGAGACATCACTTCGACCATCACGACTCACGACGCGGCAATCCGTGACAGCCTGGCCGGTCGCTCCTGTGCCGCGGCTTCGACCCGTGCCACCGACGAGGCGACCTTGCAAATTCAGTGCGGCCCGAGCGCCTGCAACAGCACCTCGTTGAAGGCATCGGGATCTTCGATCTGCGGAATATGGCCGAGCCCCGGCAGTACCGCCAGCGTCGCCTGCGGGACCAGCTTTTGCAGATCGCGGGCTTGCTCGATCGGTGTGACCGTATCCTTTTCGCCCCAGATCAACACGGTCGGGCATCGCAGTTGCGCATAGGCCGAGCGGTCGGCGCTCTTCGCAGTGCGATCGGTGCCTAGGAAGAAATAGAGCCAATTGGCAATGTTTGCCGTCTCGCCGCGCCTGCGCAGCGGCCGCTGCAGGATCTCGACATATTCGGGCAGTGCGCGCTCCTTTTTTTCAATCAGCGAATGCAGCAGGAATTTTGTCGCGAGCGGATTGGTGACTGTGAGCGACACCAGGATTTCGCGCACGAAAGCCGGTTCAAGCAAAGACGGCGTATCCGACGGCGGTTGCGTCAGGCTGAGCGCGGCGTCGACCAGCACCAGGCGGCGGGTGCGCGCGGCGAAGCGCAAGGCGAACTCGGTCGCGGCACCCGCGCCGAACGAATGCCCCACGATGATGGCGGAATCGATCTTGAGCGCGTCGAGAACCTCATTGACCTCGGTAGCCACCGCCGTGCGCGTGTAGGACGGAAGCGGATCGGAAAAGCCGAATGGCGGGAGATCGAGCGCGACCACGTGGTAGCCATCGGCGGCGAGGGCGTCGATGCTGCGGCGCCAGAGTTCGCTCCACGCCGCGGTCCCATGGAACAGCACCACTGCTGCGCCATCGGCGGGTCCTTTTTCCTGCACGAACATCCGTCCCCTCGGCGTCTCCACGAGATGTCCGCTCGCGGGCGCAAGCGAATTGCGATCCTCGGTCTCGCGCAAGCTTGCGGCAAGGCGGAAACCCGCGACGATCGCTGCAATGAGGATCAGGAGGATCAGCAGGAAACGCGCCGACCAGCGCAGAATCGAGGAGACCACGCGCCTCTCTTGTTGGATCAAAACACATCGCCCGAGGTCGTCCTGGCGAAAGCCAGGATCCATAGCGCGGAATCTGTGGAAGAGGCACGACGGCAGTTGTCCTTCGCAAAAAACAAAGGCCTGTGGTTGCGGGTCGTGGCTTTCGCCGGGAACGACGAGATCACCTGTTCTTGTTCACCGGCTTGCGCTTTTCGATGAAGGCGGCCATGCCTTCGGCACGGTCCTCCAGCGCGAAGGTGGAATGGAACAGATTGCGCTCCACATTGAGACCTTCCGAGAGCGGTGTCTCGAAGGCGCGGTTGACGGCTTCCTTCGCCATCGCTGCCGCCGGTTGCGACATCGACGCGATCTTTTCGGCTGCGCCAAGCGCCTCCTCCATTAATTTGTCGGCCGGCACGATGCGGCTGACGAGTCCGCTTCGCTCCGCCTCCTGCGCATCCATCATGCGCCCGGTGAGGCAGAGGTCCATCGCCTTGGCCTTGCCGACCGCGCGGGTCAGCCGCTGGGTGCCGCCGATGCCGGGGATGGTGCCGAGCGTAATCTCCGGCTGGCCGAATTTGGCGGTGTCGGCGGCGATGATGATGTCGCACATCATCGCAAGCTCGCAGCCGCCGCCGAGCGCATAGCCCGCGACCGCCGCAATGGTCGGCTTGCGGCATCTGGCGACACGGTCGCCACCGACCGCGGCAAAATCGCTTGAGTACATATCGATGAAGCCTTTGGGCTGCATCTCCTTGATATCGGCGCCGGCCGCAAAGGCCTTTTCGCTGCCGGTTATGACGATGCAGCCGATCGCATCGTCGGCCTCGAGATCGTCGATGGCGGCTGCGATCTCGCGAAATACGCCGAACGACAGCGCATTGAGCATCTTCGGCCGGTTCAGTGTGAGGATGCCGACCGGGCCCTTGCTTTCGACAATGATGTGCTCGAACGTGCTCATGGTTCACCCGCAGAGTTGACCTGTTGCGGGCGAATGTGCCCGCAGCGCGGGTGGTCTTCAAGTGCAACTATCGTCAGCGGCCCCCTCCCCGGGGCGCCGAGCTGGCGACCACCCCGGGGAGCATGGACGACCCGCCGTCAAGCCATGAACATGCGCGCCGCGGACGCGATCGTCAGCAGCGCGCCGAAGCCGATGAAAATTTTTCCGATGAGCGACGTCTCGTCCCACACCGAGTGCTCGCCGCTCGCGGCCATCACCGGGGCGGAGCGCGCCGCAGGCGCCTCATTGGACGCGCTGGGCGTGGTTGTCGGGCTGGCCGCGTTGTCGCGCAGTGTGCGGTCGCTGTCACTGAGCTGGTCCGAAGCTGCCGCCTGGTTTTCGGTGGCCGGCTGGCCGGCATTGGGTTGGGAGGTGCCGGGCTGTGAGGCAGTGTTGGCCGGCGCGACGAAGACCGGGGTATTGAGGTCGTCGGAGGCGGCATTGGCGGGAGCTGGAAGGCCTGCCAGAAGTCCGGTTGCCAGGGTTGTTGCGATTATCAGCGCCGAACGCCCATTGGCCTTGATCATTGTGGCAAACTCCACGCTACCAGCCACCCAGACCGCGGAATGAGAACTTGCGGCGTGACAGCAGCGGGGCAAAAAAGGGGAATCTTCTGGCAATACCCGGCGAAAGCGGGGCAGTGATGCAAGCCGGCCACGCTTTGCGCTCTTGTCGTGCACAAGTTCCCGCGGACCTTCGGCTTGCAGCTGCCCGCCGGCGATGATCGATGGTATGAGCCGCAGACAGCGCCCCGGACGGCGTCACGGCTTCGTGATTATCTTTTTCGGACGTAACAAATTGAAACATCGGCCGAATTGAACGGTGGGAGCGTGCGTGCGCGAACGTGAGGATGAATGGACCGGCCTGATGCGGTCGGCCATGGCCGGCGATGGCGCGGCTTATCATCGTCTGCTCAAGGCCATTACGCCGGTCTTGAGGGCGGCTTCACGCCGCGGGCTCGCACGCGCCGGGCAGCCGCCCGACCAGGCCGAGGATATCGTGCAGGACATTTTGCTCGCGGTGCATCTGAAGCGGCACACCTGGGACGCGAACGCGCCGTTTGCGCCCTGGCTGTTTGCGATCGCCCGCAACAAGCTGATCGATGCGCTGCGCCGGCGAGGGAGGCGCGTGTTCGTCAACATCGACGATTTTGCCGAGACGCTGCCCGAGGAGCCCAAGCCCGAAACGGCCTCAGCCGCCGAGGTCACGGCCCAGCTCAACACGCTGCCGGCGCGCCAGCGCGAGGTGCTGCAGTCGATTGCGGTCGAAAGCGCCTCGATCAAGGATACCGCGCGGAAGTTTTCGATGAGCGAGGGCGCGGTGCGGGTAGCGCTGCATCGCGCACTCGCAAGCCTGACCGCCAAGCTACGGGAGCAATGAGAATGGACACCGACCAGCTCATTCGCACGCTTGCTGCCGACAATTCCTATCGGCCGCGCCCAGTCGGTTTCGTGCTGGCGCTGATGCTCCTTGCCGCAGCGCCGGTGTCGCTTCTGATGTTTTTCTCCATGCTCGGCGTGCGGCCGGACGTCATGAGTGCGATGCACAATCCGTTCTTCGACCTGAAATTTGCGGTCACGCTCGCGCTCGCGGCCGCCGGCATTGCGGCCAGCCTGCATCTGTCGCGTCCGGAGGTGTCACTCGCTGGCTTCGGCTGGCTGTTCGTGATTCCGGCGGGACTCCTTGCCGCAGGGATTGCGGGCGAGGCCATGATGCCGCAGCGGCTGCCGATGATGACGCGGTTGGTCGGTTCCAATTCGCGCATCTGCATGACGGCGATTCCGCTGATGTCGTTGCCGCTGCTTGCCGCCTCGATTATCGGTCTGCGCCACGGGGCGCCGACCCGGCCGACGCTCGCGGGTGCCGTGGCCGGACTGATGTCGGCGGGGTTGGCGGCGACGTTCTACGCCTCGCACTGCACCGACGATTCGCCCTTGTTCGTCATGACCTGGTACACGCTGGCCACCGCACTGGTGACCGCAATCGGTGCGCTGGCGGGCGCCAGGTTTCTCCGATTTTAAGGGAAAGCGTGTCGCGGAACTCCCCTGCGGCAAACGCGGAGCGTTTACGCGAGGATTGCGTCAATCAAAGAGCGAAGTGGCACGCAAATTGCCGCATGTAAGCTGGCTCACATTGGCCAGCGCCGAATCTCGCTAAGTTCGGGTAAACAGCGCGTACGAACGAATGCGAGGTCTTATATGAAGCACCCTCATTCGACGCTACATACCCTCTTCGCTGCGCAGTCGTCGAACGCAGGCAACCCGGCTCCCGGCAACTGGATTGCCGCTTTCCTGGAGGCGCTCTACGAGTTGCAACGCCACCAGGCGTTGGGGGTTATCCGCAGCTACGAGCATTTTCTCGGATTACCGAACGATGGGACGGAGCCGATGAATGCCGCAGCCAAGGATCGCGACGACGCCAACCGGTGAGGCGGTATGACGCGGCGAACGACTGAACGCACCAAGGCCGGTCGCGTCCGTCAGGCGGCCGGCGCCTCGTGGGAGGTCTGCTGCATGCGATGGAAGCGCAGGACCTGCTGGGCTGTCGAGGGCCGCAGCCGCTCATAGGTGGCCTTGCAGGTGAGCAGATCGGTCGGCTCGCCGCCCGAAAGCTTGTAGCGCATGTCGATGATCGCCTTCACCGTCGGCCAGGACAGGCCCGAGACCTTGCACAGGATCATCACGCCCTCGGCGCGGCTCTCGATCATCATGTTTTCCGCAACAGCCACCGGCACATTGGCTAGCGCCGCGATCGCCGCATTGGCCTCGTCGAACTTGTCGGCTTCGGCGAACTGCGCGACCTGGGTCTCGTCGAGCCGGCCGTCTTCGAACAGCGATTTGACCAGCGCGTACGCGATCTCGGTTTGCTTTGTCATCGCGGAAGATGCGAAGCGCGCGCGCCGCGTCGCCTCGCGCACCGCGCCTAACACGTTCTCCGTCTGCTTGGGGTTGGCGGCCTCAAGGCGCTCGCGCACCGTCGCCGACGCCTTGGCAAGCAGTTTGAGGTAGAGATGCCGGGGCAGGTTCGGGCGCAGCCCGACGCAGGTCGCCAGATTGTCGTCGTCCTCGGCGCGGTTGACCAGCCGCGTGAAGCCGCGCTCGGTGAACTCGGCGCCTGGATTGTTGACGGTGTTCTGCACCACCTCGTCATTGCCCCGCATCACCAGGACGTCGGTGACCGCGCCGGAGAGCGTGCGGCGCTTGGAGATGGCAAGCAAATGCGCCTGGCTCCTGTTACGCGCGGTCTCGATCAGCGCGTCGTCGTCGAGCCGTTCCGATTGCGTCAACACGGGTCCGGCGACCTCGATCGCCTCGTCGAATGCGAGCGTGCGGACGGTGTTGTAGGGCGCGGTGATGATCGGCGCCAAACGGTTGGCGAGCAGCGCCTTGGCCGAAATCTCGATATGATGGATCAGGCATTGAAAGACGTCGTCGAACAGCGAAATCTGCTCATCGGAGTAGTCGACCGCGCCGTTGACGAAGAGGTCGGTAACGCGGCGAAGCGTCTCGACGCGGCGTGCGACGGTGCCGTGCGAGAGCGCGGACTGCAGCTCGTCGAGCAGGTTGTCGGAGGCGGGGGCAGCTTTAGGAATCATCGTCTTCTCTGTCCTGGAGTATATCTTGGATCAATGGAGTTTTCTGCGTTCTGAAACGGCAGGTGCAGGCTTCGGGCGCTGGTAATGCGGTTGCGGCCTCCGGCCTTCGATGCGTAAAGCGCCCGGTCGGCGCGGGCGAGCAATGTGTCGGTGTTTTCGTCCCTGCGTAGCGTTGTGACGCCTGCGGAGATCGTCACCCGCATCCCTGCGGAGAATGCGCTCCAATCGAGCTCCGAGACGATAAGGCGCAGCCGGTCCAGCATTTGGGCGGCCTCTTGCTCGGTCGTGTCGGGCAAGAGCAGCAGGAATTCCTCGCCGCCGTAGCGGCCGAACTTGTCGATGGTGCGGATATTGGCGAAGACAGTGATGGCGAAGGTGCGCAGCACCTCGTCGCCGGTCGGGTGGCCATAGGCGTCGTTGATGCGCTTGAACCAGTCGAGATCGATCAGCGCGACCGAGCAGGGGTTGTTGAGCCGCTGCGCGCGGGCGATCTCCTCGTCCAGCGCGCGCATGATGCTGCGGCGGTTGAGCGAGCCGGTGAGCTCGTCGAGCTCGGCGAGCTCCTCGATGCGGCGATAGGCTTCCTTCAGCTTCAGGCCGCGCCGGTACAGCGATTGCCGCATCGCTCTCGAGAAGATGCCGAGGAACATGCAGCGCCCGATGCTCAAGCCGAACACCGACATGGTCGCGAACCGCTCGATCGGGCCCTCATGCGGCATGGCGAACGGCTTGTCGGTCAGCAGAAACAGGCCGGCGAGGCCAAGCGCCATGATGGTCCAGACCAGCGCGGTTTGTCGCGGCGTCGCGCGCAACGAGCCGAAAGAGAACACCAGGAACAGCGCGCACAGAAACAGCACGCCGGCCTGCGGCGCGATATAGGCGAAAGCGAGCATGATCGCGGTCGAGATGATGAGCTGCGGCGCGACGAAATAGTGGTCCTTGAGGCGCTCGGTGAAGCCGGTCTCCGACAACACCAGGTAGAACGCCACGGACGCCAGCCCGCATCCCGCATAGGCCGGCCCGATCGTTACGGGAATCGTGCCGGCATAGGCGTAGACCTGCAGGATCAGGGCATCGAGCAGGTAGCTTGCGGCGATCATCACCTGGATATGGCGACGCTGCTTGGCGCGACGCGCCAGCGCGCTTGCACTCGGCCGCGGACCCGCGCCCTCGAGCTCGGCAGCAATCGGATGCAGGAAAGGCGATGCCGTCGTACCCATGATTTCGCCAGTGGTGGAGCCGGGATGAAAATCTACGGGGTAAAGCCTTTAGGTTTGGTATCTTTTGAAGCCTGGAATGGTCCGTCGCCCTTGTTTGGCAAGGCGAATTTCCCGCTGATGCGGTAGCTCAACACTGCGTAAACGGTGTCTTGTTAGGGAAGGCCTGCTAAGCTCGCATCACTGGGTCTAAGGCCTAAGCTACGGTGTATCAGCCAAGCAAATCAATGGCTTAGTCGAAATCAATCGGATCCGACGCACGCCAAAAGTAACCGGGTGGGTAACAGCATAGCGGATCTAGCCAACCTGCCCTTTTTCAAGGCCCCCTTCTTCCAGGGCTGGGCTGGGGCATCCAAAGCCCTCAACCCCTCGTTGCCATGCCCCTGGCTAAGTTCCGGAGGCGGCCCATAGGTCATTTCAAGCAGGGGCTAGACCAGTAGCCCTGCCCCTCCGGCGACCCTGGCCAGCCCTCCTAGAGGCGCGAGCTGGTGCGGGTTGGCCGACATAGAGCAGTTGAATGTCGTCGAGCTGCCCCTCTCATCGGTTCCCTCCCGTAGAAATTGAGCTTTTGTTCAATTCCCGTAAAAATTGATACTTTTTTTTCTTCTTTCTTTATTCACAACCCAGAGTAAGCTGTGAGCAGGGGCACAACCGTGCTTCCCCCCAAAAAAGGAGAGAGAGATGGCAGTTGCGAAACTAGAACCTGCGAAGACCGAGACCCACAAGGAGACCACCACCATGACCGCCACGGATGCGATCCTCGCAATCGCAGACGTCGCATTTGCCTTCAGCGAAGAGAAGAGGCCCTCGCTTGCCGAGTGCGCCAGGGTGGCGAGCCGCGCGTCTTATCTGCTCAAGCTGGGCGAGGAGAGGGAGGCGGCCGAGACCTCTGCGGGATTCGCGATCGCGAAGAAGTACGGCTTGGTTGGTTGAGAGGAGGGATCGACGATGACCGACAGAGATTTTTCGGCTACGTCGTCCTGCTTGCCCCGCTGGTGGTGATCGCGGTGATCCTATAGGGCGTGTACTCACAAATCGCGGCGCGCAGACGTGTCCGCTATGGCCTCGACAGCGGCGCTAAAGCGGACACCGCTTGCGGTCCGGGTTGGGCGTCTTTGGCTTTTCACACGACCTAGGCCAAGAGGCGACATGGCATTGCATCTATAAATGAAAGAGGCCGCAACTGATACGGCGGCCTTATTCGCTGATTTGAGCAAAATTGAACATGTGGGACTGCAGGACTGGGCTATATTTGAATCATGGTCTCAGAAGCGGAAATTCTTAGCCCGGAAGAGTTTGCCTCCCTTCTTAAAGTTGGCAACACGTCGGCTGTAACCACCAGCCCTCCGGCAGTGATCCCGGCCGCACATAGCGCCCGATTGATCGCGTTGGGCTACATGGCCGATATCGAAGGTAGACTGCGCATGACCACGCCCGGCAGAATCCGGATATATGCTGGGCAACTCGCCACCTGAGGCGCCCTTATTTCGGCGGCTGCAATTCCGGTGAATTGGCCCAATCCGCCAAGTGCATCGCTGTTTCGGCCTGTCGAACCTTCTTCAATAACTCATCTCGATCTGGACCAGGGGGAAGCTCTGCGGCTTGCGCTCGCACCTCTTTAGCCCACTCTACAATCCGATCCTGAAGGGTAATCTCTTGGTTGAGATATCGGCGTCGCTTCATGACACGTTAATACGGGTCCTAACCGTAGGGTTTTGCAGTTCCGCTCCTAATATGCCGTCGTCCAGCGGTCGGTTCCAGATCCACAATTCAAATTAGGCCACCGCCAAATTCAACTTAGGCCACCGGCGTGCCATGGGAACGTTGGACCATTGGGGAACATGGCAGTCGGTTGGCCCCGAAGCCCCCTATGGGTCCAGGTCGTGTGGGGTCAGAAGGAGGCGTTCGCGGAATGAGGAGGTCGCCGACTGAGGCGGCTTTAGGTTGTCGGCGACGTTCCAGCGTTGAGAAGATTGGAAATAGCGGTCACTAGTTGCGCT
>Ga0307474_10004038_pt1 | contig 10566 bp, 9 predicted proteins | sample atmos_gasesECM1C_2_FD_203312 | JGI IMG/M metagenome (GOLD analysis project Ga0307474, IMG submission 203312) | Hardwood forest soil microbial communities from Morgan-Monroe State Forest, Indiana, United States - atmos_gasesECM1C_05 | ecosystem: Environmental > Terrestrial > Soil > Temperate...
TTGGACACCACCACCAACCGGGACGGTTTCTATGAGTTCAAAGGATTGCTTCCGGGGACCTACGCCTTGAAGGCGGTCGCCAAGGGCTTCGCTCTTTTCACCCAGGAAAATGTCCAGATCCTCGAGGGGCAAACGCAAAAGTTGAATATTTCGCTGGTCATCCAGATCGAGGAAGAAAAAGTGGAAGTTACGGATTCCTCGACGAGGGTGGACGTGGATCCTTCCAATAACGCCGGAACCGTGGTTATGAAAGGCAAAGATCTCGAAGCGCTCTCCGACGATCCCGATGAGCTGCAATCCGAGTTGCAGGCTCTCGCCGGCCCATCCGCCGGGCCGAATGGCGGGCAAATTTACATCGATGGATTTACAGCCGGCCAGCTTCCGCCAAAAGCTTCCATCCGCGAGATTCGCATCAATCAGAATCCGTTCTCTTCCGAGTACGACAAGCTAGGTTACGGCCGCATCGAGATTTTAACCAAACCTGGAACGGATCAGTTGCACGGCCAGCTTTTCATGACCGGCAACTCGGACGCTTTCAATACCCGCAATCCCTTCGAAGGCTCGGCCCAACAACCGGGATATTACTCCACGCAATTTAGCGCCAACCTCGGCGGCTCACTGGGCAAAAAGGCTTCCTTCTTCACGAACATCGAACGGCGGAACCTCAACGAACTCAACGTCGTCGATACTCCCTTCGTCGATCCCACCACTTTTCAACTCACGCAATTTACGGACGCTGCGCCAAACCCCCGCACGCGCACCAATTTCAGCCAGCGCTTCGATTATCAAGTCACGCCGGGAAACACGCTTACCGCGCGCTACCAGTATTGGCGCAACAACGAGACCGGCGATGGTATTGGCTCTTTCAGCCTGCCAACCTTCGGCTACAACTCTCTCGAGACGGAGCACACGTTTCAAGTGAGCGACACGCAGACGCTCAGCCCCCGGACGATCAACGAAACACGTTTCCAATTCGTTCGCGAAGAAAATGCTCAGAATCCTTTGAACACCTCCCCCACCATCCAGATCCAAGGGGCGTTCGTCGGCGGCGGAAACAGCACCGGTCTATACAATGATACGCAAGACCGCTACGAACTTCAGAACATCACGTACATGAATTTCGGCAAGCATGCGATCAAATACGGCGGCCGCGCTCGCGTAACCAAAGAAGACAACGCCTCCGATGCAAGGTTCAACGGTGTGTATTCTTTCGGCTCGCGGCTCAACCCATCTCCCGCTTGCGCCGTGCCTAACCCTCCCAGCAGTTGCCAGATTTCTGGGATCGAAGCCTATCAAATTACTCTCCAGGCCCTCGCTAGTGGGAATACACCCGCAAATATGCAAATGGCGATCGCCAACGGAGGCGGAGCCAGTTTCTATTCACTAAACAGCAACACGGCGGGAAGTGCCATCGCCAATGAAACTTGGGCGGATGGGGCTCTCTTTTTTCAGGATGACTGGCGCATCAAAACGAATGTGACCATCAGTTCCGGGCTCCGGTATGAAACGCAAAATAATATCGGCGATCATGCCGACTTCGCGCCGCGCTTTGGCCTGGCTTGGGGAATCGATGCCAACGGGAAAAACAAATCTCCCAAGACCGTGCTCCGCTTGGGGTTTGGAATGTTCTACGATCGTTTTGGCGCGGACTCAGTGCTTCAGCAACAACTCCAAAACGGCATCATCCAGCAACAATATCTTGTTCAAAACCCCGCGTTCTTTGATTCCACTAAAGCTTTTCCGCCACCCCAGTTTCAGTCAACCAGCACCTCGCCGCAGACGGTTTATGTGGTGAATCCCAATTTGCGTACTCCCTACACCATGCAGACGGGAGTGACTTTGGAGCGCCAGCTAACGAAGACGGCCAACCTGTCCGTCACCTATCTCAATTCACGCGGCGTCCATCAGTTCTATACAAACTTCATCAACGCCAACCAAATCCCGGCTGACGCGACGGTTGCTCCGCCACCCGGCGAGATTGACTACCAATATCAATCGGCTGGCGATTTCAGGCAGAATCAGTTGATTGTGAATAGCAGCATTCGAATGGGCACAAAGCTTTCTCTGTTTGGCTACTACACCTTGAACTACGCCAATAGCGATATTTCTGGGGCTTCGAGCATGCCTTCGAATCCCTTTGATCTGCGGCAAGATTACGGGCGCGCTTCCTTCGACGTTCGTCACCGTGTCTTTTTCGGCGGCACGATCGGTTTGCCCCATGATTTTCGCTTGAGTCCTTTTATGATTGCCAGTTCCGGCGCGCCCTTTAATATCACCACCGGCCAGGATTTGTACGGAGACAGCGTGTTTAATACCCGCGCGACTCCGGGCACTTGTGGCGCGACAGGCGTAAAGGACACTTCCTTTGGCTGCTTCAACGTGGTCACCGTACCCGGCCAGCCCGTCATTCCCATCAATGACGCTACCGGTCCCGGCCGCTTCACGTTGAATTTGCGCGTCAGTAAAACGTTTGGCTTCGGCGCCAAGAAAGAAGTAGCGGGGGGTCCGGGCGGTCCCGGGGTCGGCGCGTTTGGCCGCGGACCGGGTGGCGGAGGTCACGGTGGCGGAGGAGACCGCGGCGGCATGTTTGGCGGCGCGCCATCGAACAGCCGCTACAATCTGACGTTCAGCGTTAACGCGCGAAACGTCTTCAACAACGTCAACGTCTCGAACCCCATCGGCAACCTGAGTTCACCTTTGTTTGGTGAGTCGAACGGTCTCGCGGGTGGTCCTTTTTCTTCTTCCACGGCGAATCGGCGTATCGATTTGCAGGTTTCCTTCAACTTCTAAATCCGCTAGACTTCCGGCCGGTGTCGGGATGAGAAAGCGGAAAAAAATCTTGGATAAGGGTACAGAAGCGCGGCGGGCGGCGCGGGATTCCGGAATCGCGCCGGCGGTTACGCGCGTGATTCCTGATAAGCGGAAACGCCCTCCCAAGCACAAGAAGCAATTAATGGACGCGGAGGCGGAATAAGTTTGAGCTGAGTTTGTTTGCCTTGTTGAAGTTCCTGCCATCCGAAGAACGGGAGCATGAAGGAAAACTGGGAGCTTGGCTCCCGCACGCCAAATAGGCCCGACCGGGCCTAGTTTTTCGAGCTTCATCCGGGTTTGTTGGCTGGGACGACTTCGTCGGGGCGGAAAAGCGGGGCAAGATATATCTTTTTGCGCTCGGCAAGTTCCGCGGCGATTTTCTCCAAGTCCTTCTTGTCGAAGCCCATGGAACTTACCTGCACCGCGCCAACAGTATCGATCAGGAAAATCGTGGGCACGTTGGTCAAGCCGTAGGCGTTGGAGACCACGTAGCCGTTGGGGTCGTCGAGCAAAATGGGAAAGGTTATTCCATACTCCTTCGCAAAACTTGTTGTGGAGCGCGGGTCGTCCTGGGAAATGCCGAGAAAAGTCACGACGTCGCCGCCATAACGTTTGTAAAGACGCTCGAGAAATGGAAAGGTGAACTGGCAGACGGGGCACGAAATCTTGAAGAACGCGGCGACGACCGGGCCGCGTTCGAGCAATGTGGTGAGCGAATATTCCTTGTTGTCGAGAGATTTGAGCGAAAAGCCCGGAGCCGGGTTGCCCGCAACGATGTGGGTCATGTGATCCTGTTTTCCCATCCAGCGTGAAAGCCGCCGCAAAATTCCCATCGCTAGAGTGTAACGCGAGAGGAAGTTGCCAGTCGACAGTCCGACTTACGTTGTCCGACTTACGTTGCCGAGGAATTGCCCTATTTGATCTGCTGGTCTTGAGACAAAGCCTGGTTAATGCTCTTTAAGGTCTGGAATCCATCCTTGACGACGGTGGTCTTGATATTCTCCTTGGTCACGGCCACGGGTTTCAACATGATAACAGGCACCTGGATCTTGCCATTGCTTATGGTTCCATCCGCTTGCGTTTTTTCGCCTTTAGCCATGTGCAGTGCTTCTTCCGCCGCCCTACCTGCTTCATTTACGATGGGCTTGTATACGGTCATCGTCTGCGCGCCCTGGACGATGGCTATGACTGCGGCCAAATCCGCATCTTGTCCGGAAACCGCTACTTTGCCTGCAAGATTATGTTCGCGGAGAGCCTGAATCGCGCCACCGGCCAATCCGTCATTGGACGCAAGAATAGCAGCGATTTTGCCCTGGGCAGAATCAATGGATTTCAGCGTAAAAAGATAGGCCTCGGAAGCGAGCCAGTCTTTGGTATACGCATCGGCGATAACCTTGATGTCGCCGCGATCAAGATAGGGCTGGAGAACGCTCATCTGTGCGTCGTGCAGAGTCTTCGCACCTTCATCACGCGGAGAACCCGCGATCAGAACATAATTCCCCTTGGGCGCTTGTTTTAGCAGATATTCGGCTTGCATCCTGCCGATCTCAAGACGGTCAAAACTCACGTACAGATCGACATCGCTGTTCAGGACCAGACGATCGTAACTGATGACCTTGACATTCGCCGCTTTCGCGGCGTCCACCATCCGGCTGGCTTTATTCGTATCGCGGGGCATTAAGACCAGCACTTTGATGCCTGCTTTGATCATGTCCTCCACTTGTTGGAACTGACGATCATCATCTCCGCCAGCGTCGCGCGAGATCACCTCGGCCCCCAACTGTTTGGCCCGCGACTCAAAGGAATTCAGATCCGTCTGCCAACGCTCTCCCTTCATGTCTTCGAAGGAAAAGCCTATTTTTAGTTTGTTCGCGTCTTGCGCCGGCAGATGTTTTCCAGCCAAGACGATAACGAATAGGGCTGACAGAACCAGGAGCCTGCGTGGGGCTTTCGTCAAGATTATGTTCCTCCGTATGAATGCCGGGATCTGCTAGAACAATGCGATTGCTATCACGAACGTCGCTTCAAGGATGTTTTGGCTTAGTCAGTATCCTTCCGACTGGTCACGCAAGCAACTGTTGGACACAAATCAGTCAATTCTCGATGGGTCGCTTAATAAATACCGTCGCTGTTATAGGGCGAGTGAATTCAACAAACGTTACTGGAGGACGAGGCTGGTGCTGGTGCAACCGGAGCCGGAGGGGTCATAGTGGATCACGCCGCTCTGATCGCTACAGTACATGTTTTGACCAGAGGCACCCACAGTCTGAGGCGTACCGGTTACGGTAAAGCCGGAAGAAGGAATCAGCGTGTCACCCGTCCAAACAAAGTTGTAGCCGGCCTTGCTGCCTTGGGCCAGTATGTCATCGATCAAGCAGGCTTGCGTGGAGGAAGACGAGCACGGATTCACGCCGCCAAGGGTGGTCAGCTGTGCCGGGAAACCCAGGTCGGGATAGGTAATCGAATAGGTGATCGCGGCGGTGTTGATCACGCGCAGGGAGGCCACGGCGGATGTCTCATTGGCGCGCATGCGTGCCCTGAGAAAATTAGGTACGGCAATCGCTGCGATGATTAGAATTACAGCGACGACGAGGAGCAACTCAATCAGAGAAAAACCTTTGTTGGTCCGCATAGATCCCCCACCTACCAGCACTTCCGTGAGGGGATGCGGCCCGGAAAAAGTCAGGCCGACATGGGCTTTTGAGACGGAAGGGCTTCATTCCGACGCGGCAATTCTAATCCAAACCGAGGATACAGAGAAAGCAATATTTGTGAGCTACCGGGGCCGTCACCGGGCAAGTCCCGAAGGATCCCGGTTCCGAGGAAAAGGTTCGGAGGAAGAGTTGGATGGGGCCAGAAGCCGTGATAGAAGTGGGCCGTGGATGGAGGGAGCAAGTCGTGAAACAGGGCAAGGTGAAGTGGGGGGTGCTAGGAGCGGCGTCGATTGCGACAAAGAAGGTGATTCCCGGGATGCAAAAAGGTGAATGGAGCGAGATCGCGGCGATTGCGTCGAGGGAGTCTAAAAAGGCTCAAGAAGCCGCAAGAAAACTAGGGATAGCGAAGGCCTACGGCTCCTATGAGGAGCTTTTGGCGGACGCGGAGATTGAGGCGGTCTATATCCCTTTGCCGAATCACTTGCACGTGCCATGGTCGATCAAAGCGGCGGAGGCGGGGAAACACGTGTTGTCGGAGAAGCCCTTGAGCTTAACGGTGGCAGAGGCCAGGACGCTGCTGGCGGTGCGGGAGCGTTGCGGAGTGAAGATCGGCGAGGCGTTCATGGTGAAGACGCATCCGCAATGGCTGAGGACCCGCGAATTGATTCAGAAAAGCGTGATCGGAGAATTGCGAGTGATCGTGGGCGCGTTCAGTTACTTCAATCGCGATCCTAAAAACGTGCGGAACATCGCGGAATGGGGCGGAGGCGGAATGATGGATATCGGTTGCTATCCCATTACGACTTCGCGGTTTATTTTCGATGCGGAGCCTGTGCGCGTGGCGGGACTGATTGAACGGGATCCGGATTTCACGACCGACCGTCTGGTGTCGGTGATGCTGGAATTTCCTTCGGGGCAGGCGGTGTTTACTTGTAGCACGCAGCTGGTGTCTTACCAGCGAATGCAATTTTTGGGAACCCAGGGGCGAATCGAGATCGAGATACCCTTTAACGCGCCGCCGGATCGCGCGTGCAGGATTTTCATTGATGATGGGCGGGACGTGTTTGGCGGGGGAATTCGGATGGAGATGATTCCGGTTTGCGACCAATATACTGTGCAAGGGGATGCGTTTTCGCGGGCCATTCGGGAGAATAGCGAAGTCCCAGTGCCGTTGGAGGATGCGATTGCGAACATGGCGGTGATGGAAGCGGTGTTCCGGGCTGAGGAATCCGGGCGGTGGGAAAAACCGTAAGAGGCTCAAAACGTAAAGAGTCAGAGGACGCCGAGAAAAGGGACAGGAAAAAGTAGATGGCGATTCGGACGGTTTTGCAACTGGGTGATCCTGGATTGCGCGAGGTCGCGAAGAAAGTGGGCGACCCGACGGCACCAGGGATTCGCGCGCTAATCGAGGATCTGTCGGACACGCTGGCGTATTGGCGAAAGACAACGGGATACGGACGGGGAATCGCCGCGCCACAGGTTGGCGCGAATGTGCGGGTCATTTTTCTTCGCTTGCCGGGAGAAGGGCCGTGGCCGCTGGTGAATCCGGAAATCATTTGGCGTAGCGAGGAAAGAATTGTCGTGTGGGATGCGTGCTTGAGCTTCCTGTCCATTTTCATGCAAGTGGAGAGGCACCGGGAGATTATCGTGCGGTATCAGGACTTGAGCGGGCAGCAGTGCGAAATTCGCGCGGGAGAGGAACGGAACCTGGCGGAACTTCTGCAGCACGAGATAGATCATTTGGATGGCATTTTGGCGGTGGACCGCATCATGGATATGAAGACCATGTGCACGCGCGAAGAGTTTGAGAAAAGACACCGCGCCGGGAGTCCTTACGCCGTGGAAACCGTTGAAAAAGAAGCAGCACAGCAATGAAGTAATGATGAGGTGGGCGCGGCGGGGAGATTTCCGAAAAGGGCGGATAAAATGAGTGATGTCTATTACGCAAGATTTGAAAGTCCCGTTGGACCGCTGCTTCTGGCGGGTGATGCTAAAGCGCTGCGGCGGGTGAGTTTCGAGAGCAGCAAACGTGCCATGCCCCCGCTGGGGGATTGGAAACAAAATCGGGCTGCTTTTGCCGAAGTCATCCGGCAACTGCAAGCGTACTTCCGGGGGGAATTGAAAGAATTCGATTTGCCGCTGGCCATGGAAGGAACGGAGTTTCAACTGCGCGTGTGGAATGCGCTGCGAGAGATTCCCTACGGAGAAACAATTTCTTACGCGCAACTTGCCCGGCGCATCGGCAACCCCCAAGCCGTGCGCGCCGTAGGCTTGGCGAACGGGAGCAATCCCATTCCGATTATCGTGCCCTGCCACCGCGTGATCGGCAGCGATGGCAGCCTCACGGGATTTGGCGGCGGTCTCTCGACGAAGAAGAAGCTTCTCGAACTTGAAAACAAGCAACTAAGTTTGCTCTAAGCAATTTTCCGGCAAAGCAAAGAACGTGGTCCGCTATCCGCGCGCCGGAGGAGTCCTTTTGCGCGAGCTCGCGCGATACATCAGCCAAGCAATGGCATTGGCGCCGAAAATGACGGCAACCGCTTTCAAAGTGTAGGTCGCGTGGTTGGCAACCTTGATGATCGGGAAGGCCGACAAGACCACGAAGAGCAAAGTCACAAGAAACCCGGAAGCAGCGGCAACGCGTAGCCAAAGTTTTGGGCGGAGGCCGCGGTCTTTAGGGGCCACGAGGGGGATCGCAAACATGGCCAGATAGGCCAAGCCATAAAAAGTGAAACTCCAAGTGAGAACAAGTTCGTAAGCTTCCTCGGCGCCCACTCCCATCAACGCGATGATGGCAGCGGCAAGGGCGACACCTCCCACAAATAGAATCGCATTGACGGGCGTCTTGTGCTTGGGATGCAAGCGCGTGAACCACTCCGGTAACAAATGATCCCATCCGGCGACCAGGGGGAGGCGCGTGTTACCGCTAAAGTTGATGCAGAAGCTGGCGAGATAGTTGGCAAGAAGGAGCAAGATGACCACGGGCACGATGAACTTCGCCAAACCGAAGGCCGCGGCGCCGCGGCTCAGAGCCTGCGGAATCGGGCCGATGACGTCGAGAGAATCAGGCGAGACGAAGGCCAGAATAGAGCTTGTCCCCAGAATGTAGAGAAGCGCGATGATTGGCGCGGCGACGCCGATCGACTTGCTGTAATGGCGCGCGGGATCGCGCGACTCTCCGGCAAAGATGGCCACGTATTCGAAGCCACAAAGGGCGCCAAACGTCATCTTTCCGAAAACGCTGAGGGTGAACAATGACAACGGCGGGGCAACCAAACGCAGCGGATGATATTCATGCAGGGTGCCACGCCAAAGGGCCGCCAGCGGCATAACCAGCAGCACGCCGAGGGCGACCAAGATGGAGACAGAACCGAAATTGGTTACCCACTTGCCGACGCGGAGGCCGGCGCGGGTGATCAAGACGAGCACGATAATGAAAAACGCCGAAGCAAATGTGATGAACGGGGTACTTGCCGCCAGCCGGGGCCTTGGGGGTCCCAAAACGTAGGCCAGAAACGTGGCAGCGACCAAGCCTATGACCGCCGTGTACAGCGTAGCGAAGAGCCAGAGATTCCACGCTACCAGGAATCCGACGCCGTCATTGAAAGCCAAGCGAGCCCACTCGTAGAGCCCGCCTTCGAGCGGCATCAAACGATTCAGGTGCGCGACCAGAAGCGCCTGCGGGATGAAAAACAAAATAATCGCGAGCAGCCAGAGGACCACCTGAGACGGGCCGGCCTCGACAGCCGTGCCAAAAAAATCTGGAACTACGACCACCAGAATTTGCGCCAGAATGAGGTCCAGGAGACCAAGTTCTTTGCGGAGTTCGGCGCTGCGTGTTTGGATGGAGGTTACGGCTGCGCCGAGCAGGTTGGAGATTGCGGTGGTCAAGGCGCGGGCGCGCACCTCCGACGGATTTTGCCGAATACCGGCAAGAAATAAGGCGCGCTAGTTTGCATCGGGTGCGCAACGGAAGCAATCGTTTTCTCTCGACGGGATGCCAGTGAGGCCGCCGGTCGAAGTTGCACAGGGTGGCGGAAGACAAGAGCCCCGTCATGAGACGGGGCTCTTAGTGATTGAGAAAATTGAGAAGGGTTTCGGAGTTATTTGCCGCTGAGGCCTTGGTTGCTGCCAACACCGGTGCAGAAATCCCAGCCAGGAACGGCGAAATTGCCGACGTTTATGCCGCAGGTGCCGTAAGTAATGTCGCGAAAGGCGCCTTCAGAGAACAAGTGTCTGTAAATCAAGGCGTTTTCGGCTTGGCTGGACGAGGCGAATTTTCCAGCCGCGTTGACAATGCCCGCCAAAGACGGAGCGGAAACGCTGGTGCCGCCGACGATGAACCACCCGCCGGGTTGGCCACGAAACAGGTTGGTGTCGAGAACCCAAACGCCGGTGTTGGGGTTTGCATCAAAGGAGAAGTCGGGAGTGCCCCGGAAATCGCCGACGATCCCCGCGATGCTGTCCTGGAAGTGCGGGCGAGGTTCCACTTGACTTGGCCCGCCGCCGGCATCTTGCCAGGTATTTTCCAGCAGAAAGTCGCCGGTGTTGGGGTTACGAGAGACCGTGGTGCCTCCCGCCGAAATGACGTTCGGCGAGGAGCTGGGCCATCCGGCGCCCGGGCTGTCCCCCGAAGAAGCGATGTAGACAACGCCTGGGGTCGTGAAAACGGCATCGTGGTTCGCGTCCGTCTCCAGCCCAAACTCGCCGCTCCCCCAGCTCATGGACACTTCGCCACCGCCATTTGCGGCGACAAGATTCCCTGCCAATTGCACCGCGGGTAGCAAATCGCGGTAGCGATTTGTTGTAGCCTCCACCAAGAAGATTTTGGCGTTCGGCGCCATTGCGTGAGACCACTCGATATCCAGTGACGCCTCCAATTCCCATCCTCCGCTGGGATCCAACGCGGGCTGCGTGCCGGAGGCGTACACGACCGTAAAATCCCCTGGTGGCAAGCCGAACTGGGCGGAAAAGGCGGCCAGGTCTGCCGCCGCGTTTGGAGTATCAAACGCATCCACGATGGCGATAGCCCCCGAACCTCCACTGGGATTGGCCGTGGTTTCGTTAGGATTGCAGCCGTCCTTCCGATGAGGGACGAGAT
>Ga0307474_10004041_pt1 | contig 10565 bp, 11 predicted proteins | sample atmos_gasesECM1C_2_FD_203312 | JGI IMG/M metagenome (GOLD analysis project Ga0307474, IMG submission 203312) | Hardwood forest soil microbial communities from Morgan-Monroe State Forest, Indiana, United States - atmos_gasesECM1C_05 | ecosystem: Environmental > Terrestrial > Soil > Temperate...
CGTTTGTTACCGACGCGATGTTCGAATATTCCTTCGATCAAGAACCCCGAGGCCTTCACGAGATCCTCAAAGCGGCGGATCTGCTGTTCCATCAGGTTTGGTACAACCGACACTGGAACATGCGGGCACAAATCGAAGACGGGACGATCAAGATCGTTGACGAGGCAAGTTATCCGCGAAAGCCGGGCCAGCCTGAAACAATTACACGCGATACGTTGAAGCTCGCCATTCGGGCGGCCAAGCGGACCGAGCAAGAGTATGGGAAGAAGAATCTAGGACCGTGGGACGACTTTGAGTGGGGCATGATCAATGGGAAGCTATCGGCGCTGCGGTGGGTGCTGGGCGACGAGTGGGACATGCTTGACACTTGAATACACGATGCGGCCCGTAAGCGCCACCGGCCGCGCCGAATCCCTAGGCTGCTTCCTGCTTTGCCGAATCAGCGGTGGTGTCGCTGGGTGGCCTGGTTCCGCGAATCCTCAGCAACTCCGGAAGCCCCTCGGGCCCCGGCGGCAGCGGGGTCAAGGGTATCTGCTGGCCCGTTTCGATCCGTTGCCAGTATCCTCGGGGTGGGGTTGGAATGGCCGCACGACGGCAGAGCTTCGCGAGCGCAACATCGGTCACGCCCAATTGTATGGCAACCTCCATCACGGGCGCGGTCCAGATCATTCGGTAAAGCGTCTCGCGACTGAAGTAATGTCGGTTTCGTGGCGGTGCCGCGACGGACGAGCCCGCCCGGGCATCTGGCGCGGTCGCCAAAACCTTGTCGACAACGAGTGACTGGGGCTTGGATCGTTCCAGGATGTGCGGCGCTCCGAGTTTCAAGACCTTATCTGCATGACCGGAAAGAGCGTCTCGGCGATGTTGCGTTTGAAAATAGGCATAGCCTGCGGTCGTTGAGGTATCCAGATGGTTGAGCACGTCGCCGATCAAGTGCAGTGAAACCCCCGATTGCGCAAGCCAGGAGCCGACAGTGCGGCGAATGTCGTGAATTCGAATGTTCGTCAATCCGGAGCGCTTCTTGATGCGCTGTAAAATAGCGTGCAAGCCCTTGTGATGAGTGCCGCGGTCTCGTCCGCAGATAATGTAGGGGTTACCCAAGGTCCTTGGGATCATTCTCAGTCGCTCGAGCGCCAGGTCACTCAAAGGCGCGAGCAATGGCTCGCCGTTTTTCGTCAGGCCGATAAACAACGTGCCCATATCCCAATCCACGTTGTCCCATGTCGCTTTCAGCACTTCGTTCATCCGCATGCCGGATAGGAGTAGCAGCCATACCGCGTGACGCGCGTAGTCACTTTCGTCCTGTTCCAGTGCCCGGATGAAGAGCGGCATCTCGACGGTAGTGATGAATCGGCGCCGCTTGCGCTGTGGGAATCGCTTGACGCCGGTTACGGGATTCTCGAACTGGCGGGGGATTAGCTTGGCGGGGGTTTTCCCCCAGTTGTACATCTTCCGAACGCGGTCGAGGAAATTATTTGCAGCATACGGATGTTTAACGCCGATCCGAACACTGATCGCTGCAATTTCAGCGGAGGTAATATTCTGCGCGAGCGTGAGCCGAAATTCGGCGACCAGATTCCGGTGCAGCGAGGACTCATCGTCCTTCCAGGTCTTCTTTTGCGGTTTGGCATGGCCTTCGATGTATGCCTTGACGAGCTCTTCGACGGTCAACGCCTTCTTAAGGGCATCGATCTCCTCGAGCGGGTCATCGTTGTTCGCGACCTTGCCAAGATAAGCCTTAGCCTTCTTGCTGGCTTGATCGAGCGTCAGTACATCCACCCGCCCGAGTTTCGCGAGACGCTTTCTTCGATTCACGCGGAAGGTGCAAACGTAAGTGCGCCTCCCGGTTGGATATACGCGAACCCCGAAGGCTTCAAAATTAGCGTCCCAGTAAATGCACTGATGCTTTCCGCCGCGGCCGACGTAAGGAAGCGTTCTTACGCTATCTTGTCGAAACTTGATGGTTGGCATGGCAGCTAGGCGTCTCCGAAAAAGAGTGACCAGAGAGTGACCACGGAAGCTCGGAATCCGGCGGATTACCGAGGGTTCGCAGGTACAATGCGCCTAACTAAGCCTTTGAAAAACCAAGTAAAGCGGGTTCAGTCGTACCTGGGCGTATATTCTAGGGGGCACCTTCGAACGTCAAGACTCGAAGTTCGAATGGACGAAATCGGTAAAGCAATTAGCGATTTGCGGCCGGGCGTGAAATGGGACGAATTTGGAGTGACCAGAAAGTGACCGGGGTGGCCGGCGGGGCATTTGCAGGTATCATTCGCTTTCGGATCTGATGATTTCGGCAGCAATTTGCGCCCGTAGCTCAGCTGGATAGAGTAATCGGCTTCGAACCGATTGGTCGGGGGTTCGAATCCCTCCGGGCGCGCCATCTATTTGATTTATAAGTGTATTTTCGACGATCTAGACGGACGATTTCTTCGCGAAATTGCGCGGTCTTTCTCGAAACCGAGGGTCGGCTGATCGAACCCGTTCAGGCGCACCAACAACAGGTAGTGTCAGTGGCAGCAGCCTCCCGTCTCGGCAGACAGCTCGAAGAAGTCATCGCCAGCTTGAGCAAGCTTGACGCGCGGTTTGCGTTGATTGGCGGGCTCGCTCTGGCGTCTCACAAAGTGATCCGCGCCACGCAGGACATTGACCTGCTCACCGACTCTGAAAAAGCTGAGGACATCGACCGCGAGTTGGTTGCGCTGGGCTACCGGTGTCTGCATCGCAGTCCCGATGCCGGCAACTACCTGCGCGGTGATGAGCGCGTGGACTTCATCTACGCCAGTCGCCCCGCGGCACGGGGGTTGCTCAGCAATGCCGCAGCGGTCCAAACTGCTTTCGGCGAAGTGCGCGTCGTCAGCACCGAGGGATTGATTGGGTTGAAGCTCCAAGGCTTTGTGAACAATCCGCGCCGCACGCAGGACTTGGAGGATATCAAGGCCCTAATCGCGGCGAATCGGCAAGCGCTAAAGATGGATGAGGTACGCGAGTACTTCCGGCTTTTCAATCGCGAAGTGCTGCTCGAGGAAATTTTAAAGTGAGCGTGCCTACTGATAACGGACAACCGTTTGCCGCCGATGGCGGTATCACTCACGTGCCGGCGGCTACGAACCGCGATCCATTCGAAGCCTTGGATGACTTAATGACGGTCATCGAGGCGTTGTGTCCTGTTTGGCCGAATCGCGAGATATTCTCGTCGACCGACCGATTCTTGATCTAAGTTTCTCACCAAGCCCTGATTCATCTTGAGAGTTCATAATGCACTGGTCGAACGCGGTCGTTACGTGTCTGCCGGCGGGGTCGTTCTCGATGGATTTCGATTGTTGGAAGCAGGCCATCGATGACGCTATCGCTACCATCGAAGGCCTGCGGCGTGACAACTACCCCCGGCTGCGCCCGTGCCATATAAGTTTCGCCTTCGGCTGGCTACCAAGCATCCGCGAAAGTTCGCATTCAACACCACCGAGGAGGCATTCAACCTCCCTGATGGACTGAAGTTAACCCTCGTCGCTCGGAATGCCAACTCGCTGGATGAAGCAACAACCTTTCATATCGATGGAGGCGGGTTCCCGACTGAGGTGGAAGCGAAGGCGGCCGGTGAAGCCTTGCGAAACAAGCTCCGCTTACTCAACGCCATCCTCGCTTTTGGCCTGAACATTCCGGTTGGTGACACGCCATCCGCCAGCGTTTCAGACGAAGTGAAGAAGGACGTGGCGTCCAAGCATGCCGGAGTGGTCGTGGACAGTGAGTCAAGTCGCAAAGAAGCTCATCCAGCGATTCACTGCCCAACTAGAGAAGGCTAGCAAGCGCAAGCGGCGGCATTGAATTTCTCAGGCAGCTGCGCAATGACGAAGACTTCAGGAAAAGCATAGTTTTTATTATGACTACCTCTGATACGGACGAAGACAAGGTAAGTGCTTATAACCTGGGTGTTGCCGGTTACATACTCAAGACGAATCCGGCCAACGTATTCCTGGAGGCCAGGTCACTGCTCGAGACATATTGGCGGGTGGTCGAATTTCCGGGATAAGCGTGGTCACCTGAGCAGCATGCCTTGCGTGCCCGAAATCGTGATTGAGCGACATCGGACTCGCAAATTAGCGCGGCCCTTGGTACCAAGCCGCACTCGGCTCGGTATAAGTCCGTATGTTCAGCATGGCCAGGTCCGGCAAGAATGGCGTCATGAAGACCCTCATTTCTGCAGACATCGTGACCGAGCCCTCGCGACAAGCTTTGAGCCAGCAGCTCGTGCGCGTGATCGCGATTAACCTGGCGTGTCTGGTCGCTTTCGTGGCTTTTTGCGCCATTATGAGCTTCGGTTCGCTTTCGCAGTTGCCCGCCTATTGGAATGAACACCGCGCCGCCTCGATGATCGCGAGCATGATCGCGATTGTGTTGATTCCAGGCTTAGTCAACCTCGTGGTTTCCCGGCCGCGGCTGTGACGTGGCGTAGAGATCCGATGTAACGCGACGAGTGGCAAGCCCGCAAAGAGACTGCGGGCAAGACAGGTGAACAGTGACCGAACGTGACTTAGGCGGTGCCGCTTCACCTGGGTTGGCTGGCCAACTAATGGAAATCTCCCGACGTTCAGCGCTGACGGAATTGGCCAGCGGCATCGCCCATGAGCTGAATCAGCCGCTCGGCGCCATCGCGACATTCGCCCAGGCGGGGGAGCTGCTGCTCAATCGCGCGCAACCGCTTGTCGATGAAACACTTGGCGTGCTGCGGCAGATCAATGATGCCGCTCTCTCAGCCGGCGAGGGAATTCATCGAATAAGACGACTCTTCGATCAGTATCCGTCGGCACGCTCGACGTGCCAAATTCCTGAACTCATCGATGAGCTTACACCGGCGCTGGATTCCTACGCTGAACGCATCGGCGGCGAGCTGCACGTCGAGATCAGTCCGGGGCTGCCAGCCGTCATTGCGGATCGATTGAGGATCCAGCACGTTCTCGTCACGCTGGTGCAAAACGCGTGCGATGCCAGCGCTCTGTGCAAAGTCGCCCCCAAAATCGGCATTTCAACGAGCAGCGATCGATATATGGTAGAGATAAGCGTGCGGGATTCAGGTCCGGGGGTGCCGGCGAGCGCTCAGCGGCAGTTGTTTCGGCCCTTCTTCACGACCAAACAACACGGTACGGGCCTTGGTCTGGCTTCGAGTAGGGCAATTGTTGAAGCGCATGAAGGTACAATGGGATTCGAAAACCTATCCTGTGGCGGAAGTCGGTTCTGGTTTCGCTTGCCGCTAGCCAGTAGTCTGAGGGATTAGCGATGGCTCAAGAAAAACCCGCGCAAAACGCAACGATTTTCATAGTTGACGACGATGATGGTATGCGCCGCGCGCTTGGCACGCTGCTGAGTACGGTCGGCTACAAAACCGCATTATTTGCGTTGCCCGGCGAATTTCTCGCGAATTTCGACGCCGACGAGCCGGGCTGCTTGATATTGGACATCCGTATGCCGGAAATGAGCGGTCTAGAGGTCCAACAGCAGTTGAATCGCGTCGGAGCCATGCTGCCCGTCATCTTCATCACCGGCCATGGAGATGTGCCCATGGCTGTGCAGGCGATGAAAGAAGGGGCATTTCAGTTCGTTCAAAAGCCATTCAGGCATCAGGAACTTTTGGATCACATCAACCATGCGCTGCAGTTTGATCGCGACAATCGCAAGGATTTGGCATTGAGAGCCGAGGTGCAGCGCCGATTGGAAACACTGACCCCGCGGGAGAAGCAAGTGATGGACTTGGTTGTCGAAGGTGAAGCCAACAAGGTCATGGCCATCGATCTGGGGCTGAGCGAGAGGACGGTGGAAATCCATCGGGCGAAAGTGATGGAAAAAATGAGTGCCCGTTCCGTGGCGCATCTGGTCAAGATGCATCTTACTCTGAGAGAAAAACCCTAGCCTTCTACAACCGCCAAGGAATCGGCGAACCCAGTACGTCGCCTCCAATAAGACTTGCCTATCGCGGTTTGCGAAGCGATCTACGGGTATTTCACAATATCGGTTCCGCTGAGTGCGCCGATTCTAGCGGTGTCCATTCGCGACATTCAGAACAGGCAAACGAGGTGATCTAAATGAGTTTGAAAGCGACCAAAGCCCCAGATTCCGGCTGCAAAGTTATTGAGCAACTAACCGCGCAGCCCACGAGAAGGGGTAGTGAGGTAGTGGCGCCAATTGACGCGAAGCCGAGTGAAAGTCACGCCTCGACCTCCATCATCGAACGATTCGCCAACGCGCGGCGCGGATATCTGGCATGGCTGGTCCTGCAAAGTGCGGCGATTTCCGGCAAAGAACCTCCCATCGACACTGAAGCGGACGCTTCCTGGCGAGCTCGATAGCCGAAGGCATGGGACGTCATTTGATGCATTGCAACAATCGCCCTGGCGTTCTGGCGCGGCATGAACCGCGCCGCAAGTGAGCTTGTGTGCACCGTCTCTCGCGCCCCGCTCAAGTCTTGCCTCACTGCGCCGATGTGATTACTTGAGCGCGGTTATTGTTCACCGGCCGCGGCGGCTCGTCGTGCCAAGTAGGTGTTCTCCGGATATTACTGAAGTACCTCGGTGCCCTCCAAAACTCGCTTTCACCGCGCCTTGAACCGCTTTTCGGATCCCATCGTGTTATTCCCCACGATTGCGGTGCTGCTACTTGGCGTCATCTGGACCGCGACCGCGGAACTCGTCAGGGTGAAGTACGCTGACGCGCAACGCGCGGCCTTGGTGTCGACTCGCGAGCTCCTGGGCACCTATGAGGCGCAGGTAGTGCGTGCTCTGCGGGAGATCGATCAAAGCCTGAATCTGATCAAGTATTGGCACGAAAGGGCCGGTGGCCGGCGAACTCTGGTTGAGCTCAAGGAAAGAGGGCTGTTGCTGCCGGATTTGCTCTTCACCGTGAGCCTCACCGATCGCTTGGGGACAATCATCGACAGTACCGCGTCCACGCCGCAAGCAGGCGTGGCCGAGGCGGACTACTTTCGCGCGCAGCTCGATGGCGAGGGATTCTTTGTGGGTCGCCCGCCGCCCGGCGCCGCGGATGAGACGAATCTGCATTTCAGCCGGCGGCTGAACGCGGCCGACGGCTCCTTCGACGGTGTGGTCATCGTCACCGTGGGAGCAGGTTATTTTGTCAGCGGCTACGAGGACGTGAAGTTCGGCGAGCACGGCATGCTTGCAATCGTCGGCACCGATGGCATAGTCCGCGTCAGGCGCAGTGGCGACGCGCAGTTTGCAGGCGACGCGCTGGACTACGGCGCCGCGATATCCCAAGTCGCCGCCGTGGACTCGGGTGCGACCGTGTCGGCCAATAGCTGGGATGGCGTGAAGCGTTGGACAGGCGCCCGCGAACTCTTTGGCTTTCCGCTCGCCATTCTCGTCGGTCTCTCGGTGGAAGAGCAGTTGGCGAGCGCGCAGCGCGAAGCGCGCACCTACTGGTGGCGCGCCGGCGCCGCAAGCCTGTTGGTGGTCGTGCTGACCGTGCTGTTGGGGCGCATGAGTTGGCAGCTGAATCAGAGCCGTTTGCGCGAGGGTGAGATCAGGCTGGAACACGCAAAGCAGGTGGAGTACCTCGCGTACCACGATGGACTCACAGGCCTGCCCAACCGTAGCATGTTCAGCAAGTTATTGAGCCAAAGCATCAGCGAAGCACATCGCTATGGCCGCCGCCTCGCCGTGGCCTTTCTCGATCTCGATCGCTTCAAGCAAATCAACGATACGCTCGGGCACGAAGCAGGGGATCAATTGCTCCAGGATGTCGCGAAGCGCCTGAGGCTCTGTGTGAGAGAGAGCGATACCGTGGCGCGCCTGGGAGGAGACGAGTTCGTCGTGCTTCTTCCGGAATTGAGCGATGTCAAGAATGCCGCGGTGATCGCGGAAAAAATACTGTCCGCAATTGCAAAACCCTTTACGCTCATCGGGCACGAATTCCGTGTCACGGCAAGCATCGGCATCAGCGCCTATCCAACGGACGGCCTGGATGAGCAGACCTTGACGAAGAATGCGGACGTCGCCATGTATCAAGCGAAGTCCGAAGGCAAGAATAATTTTCAGTTCTACTCGCAAAGCCTCAACGCCAATTCACTTGAGCGCCTGACATTGGAATCCAGTTTGCGGCGCGCTCTCGAGCAGCAGGAATTTCGGCTTCGCTACCAGGCGAAGCGCGACATGCACAGCGGACGCATTACCGGAATGGAGGCGCTGCTGCGCTGGGAGCATCCGGACCTGGGATTGGTGGCGCCCATGCAATTCATTCCTGTGGCGGAGGAAAGCAGCTTGATGCTGCCGATCGGTAGGTGGGTGCTTCGAACAGCGTGCGCGCAAAACGTGGCGTGGCAGAAGGCCGGCGTGCCGCGCCTGAAAATCGCTGTAAATCTCACGGGGCGGCAATTCTTTGATGAGCACCTCATCGAGGATGTCACCACGATTCTCGAGAGCACGGGGATGGACGCGCACCTTCTGGAGTTCGAAATCAGCGAGAGGCTGCTGATCCGAGATGTAGATGCGACATTGCAAATCTTGACGCGGCTCAAGCATTTGGGCATCGGCATTGCCATCGATGATTTCGGCACCGGATATTCGTCGCTGGCCACGCTGCAGCGATTTCCTCTCAATACCATCAAAATTGATCGTTCGCTCGTGGCGGGTATCTGCGCCGGCGCTGAAAATATGGAGTTTGCCGAATCGGTCATTGCGATGGGCAAGAGCTTGAGCCTGACGGTGGTCGCACAGGGAGTCGAGACTCGCGCGCAGGCCGATTTTCTGCGCGACCACGCGTGTGACGAATTGCAAGGATTCTACCTCAACCGACCGCTACCGCCTGACGAGTTCTCGGTCCTGCTGCTCGCCGGCGCGGCCAAGGGCAATACCGAATCGGAATCGAGATCGGCATGAGCAGCAAGAGAAGATCTCTAGCGGCCGCCGCTACCGTGCTTGCGCTTTATGCGCTCGCAGCGCCGGCCGACGCTGCGATCGATGACTACGTGACGTTCAGCGGATTTGGCACCCTGGGGGCGGTACATTCCGACTATTCGGATGCGGACTTCATCGCCAGCGTGAGTCAACCTCGAGGGGTGGGCTACAGCCGTAGTTGGAGCCTCACTCCCGACAGCGACTTGGGCGGCCAGGCGAACTTTGCGCTGACGGACCAACTCAGCGGCGTGGTCCAGGTGCTGTCACGCGATACCGCGGACGGCAACTTCAAGCCGACGGTCGAATGGGCCAATCTCAAGTACGACTTTACCCCCGATCTCTCAGTCAGACTGGGCCGCATCCTTTTGCCCACCTATGAACACGCCGACATTCGCAACGTCGGCTACTCGCTGCCGTGGGTGCGGGTGCCGGTGGAAATTACTTACGCGAGCACCGCGACTCACAGCGACGGAGTCGATGTGCTGTACCGGTTACACACCGGGGCCGTCACCCAAGATTTTCAGGTGCAATGGGGCACCACGCAACTGGACTTGCCGGGCCTCGCTTTTACCTTGAATAGCGCGCACATTGGCTTGTTGAGCGACACTCTGCAGTACGGCGACGCGAGCCTACATTTGGTGTATCAGCAAACTGACCCTTCGCAAATTCCTCCGGGCCGACTGCGTATGGAGGGAGTGGGGTTTGCCTATGAGCCAGGCCCGTGGTTTGTGAGCGTAGACAGCAATCGGACCCACAACGGTTATTTCGGCACTCTGCTCGCGTGGTATGTCAGCGCCGGCATGCGCATTGGAGCTTTCGCGCCTTACGCATTCTATTCCGCAACGCATCAGGAGAGCCTCGGTTGGTCTTCGCTAACATCGCTGGGCAATCAGCACACCGTGGCCGCGGGGACGCGTTGGGACTTCGCCAAGAATTTCGATTTGAAGCTTCAGATCGAACAAGTGACCATCGAGTCGCTGGACGATCCAGCCTCGTTTGCCAATCTGCAGCCGGGCGCCCGGGCGGGCGATAAGGCTCACGTCGTCAGCCTCGCGCTGGACTTCTTGTTCTAAGATCCATGCAGCCCTCATCTCATATGAAATTTTCCGCTCTGGGTTCCCTAATTCTGGCGGTTCTCCTGGCAGCGAATGCGCGCGCAGAGGATATCGTGGTCATCGTCAATCCAGCCTCGGCGCCGCTCAGCAAGGAGCAGATTGCTGACATTTATCTTGCAAGAAACAGCGCCTGGACGCCGATCGACCAGTCGGCGGGGTCATCGATATATGCTGAGTTCTACAAAAAGGCGACCGGCCGAGATACCGCGCAAGTCAAAGCCATCTGGTCGAAGATCCTCTTCACGGGGCGGGGCGTGCCGCCGAAACAGCTACTCGACTCGACCGCCGTCAAGAAGGCGGTGGCCGCTAATCCGAAGGCGGTTGGCTACATCGAGAAGTCCGCCGTCGATGCGTCGGTCAAAGTCATACTACCGCTTTCATGACATCGTAGCCGTCATCGCTTTCGATTGGTCAATCTTCTTTTTCGCCGTCGGTTCGACGCACGCCAGCGTCCTCGAAGTCACGCGCCCGGACTCGGTAGCGTTCCAAGAGCTTGTAGAAGTCTGACCGGTTGCGCTTGGCAAATCGGGCGGCCTTGCTCACGTTG
>Ga0307474_10004042_pt1 | contig 10564 bp, 10 predicted proteins | sample atmos_gasesECM1C_2_FD_203312 | JGI IMG/M metagenome (GOLD analysis project Ga0307474, IMG submission 203312) | Hardwood forest soil microbial communities from Morgan-Monroe State Forest, Indiana, United States - atmos_gasesECM1C_05 | ecosystem: Environmental > Terrestrial > Soil > Temperate...
CTTCGTCATGGACGGGATCACGGCTACGCATTCCGCATTCGCCAGAATGGAAGTAGGAATCTGTTGCGTTGCTGTCATATTGCTGATGGCCAGTGCGGCGCCATCCAGGTCGCTGCTCGCGGTACTCGCGACCACGGTCCCGCTAAATAAAGCCAGCATGAATACGAGAGCAAGCCGTTTCATAATTTCGCCCAGATCGTGGCCAAGCGCCGTTGAGATGACAACTGTTCTGTCCAGGGTTGGTTGGGTGTTGTGCGATCCCGCGGCTGGAATGGGTTCTGCGCCCAGTGTTCTACATTTTGCTTACTTAAGCGCTTAGTGGAGGAACTCCGATGGCAATGCCGATCTCACTACTTTGTGGAGAGGCGGGCGTCCCGCCAGCCCCGACGGGCGGGGACGCCCGTCGCTCCATCGTTTAGTGTGTTACAAGGAGAGGACTCCGGGAGATTCCAAATCATGGCCGATCGCGTTCCGCAGACCTATGGAAATCACACTCGATTTGACCCGCTGTTTCACTTTTTTGCGCTGCCAGTGATCATGCTGTCGGTGATCGTGACCCTGGTGCACTGCCTGCATCGACGAAACTGGTTTTCTATATGGCTGGTGATTTTTTCGATTGCTATCCTGGTCGTGACCATGAAAGCACGGCTGTACGCGACCAAGCTGCAAGACCGAATCATCCGCATGGAAGAGCGGCAGCGCCTGTATGGGCTGTTGCCGGAAACGTTGCGGGCGAGAATTGGCGAGCTGAGCGAAGCGCAATTGGTGGGACTGCGGTTTGCATCGGATGCCGAGCTTCCTGGGCTAGTGGAAGAAACATTGGCGAAGAAGCTTTCCAGAGCTCAAATCAAGAAGTCGATCAAGGTCTGGCGACCGGACTACTTCCGGGTCTGACACAATGTGCATGCTCGGGCTCGCTCACCCATGTTTCCGACACCCGCCTGAGAAGATGCTCGCTCACATGCCAGAAGTTTTTGCGTCGCTGGTTCAGGAATGTAACGGAAAGAGAATGTTCAGATGGTGAGGGCAGGCAGGTGTGTGGCGATTCTTTTTGCAATGTTTGCCATATCAGGGGCGGCCTGGGCGCAAGCTCAGGCGACTCATCCCGAAAGATACCTGTTCGAAGCCGCAAACCGCGAGCGAAGGGCGGCCGGCCTTCCTCCTCTGAAATGGAATGAGCCGCTCGCCGTCGCCGCTCGCGCTCACGCGAAGGAAATGGCGCACCAAAACACAGTTTCGCACCGCCTGCCTGGCGAAGCCGCTCTGCCTGGACGCGCCGCCAAAGCGGGCGCACACTTCAGCTGGCTCTCGGAGAATATTGTGCAGTCGCGTGATGCCGCGGGAGCGCATTCCCAATTCATGAAATCGGCCGCACACAAGGCGAATCTCCTGGATGCCGACATGAACGCGGTTGGCATCGGCGTGGTCGAGCGACATGGACAGCTGTTTGTAGTTGAAGATTTCGCGCAGCGAAAGTGAAATGCCGCGCACAATGCGGGTGAAACCGGTTTCCTACATTGATAGTGTTTTTGGTTCAATTTGCCGTCGGGATTAATATTGCGCAGCAAGCCGACGACTTCACATCTGACGGCGTGCATTCAAAACTCATTCGACGGAAAGAAGAGAAAAATGAAGATCGCTCTGCGATGTATCGCACTTTTTTTGATGGCTGGTCTGTGTGCGGTTGGTGCAAGCGCGGGTGAGGGCCAACCGATCGCCATCGTTCATGCCCGGTTGATCGATGGAATGGGCGGAAGCCCGGTTGAAAATGCTGCAGTGGTGGTTCGTGGCAGAACAATCGAATATGCCGGACCGGCAAGTGGCGTAAGCGTCCCAAAGGACGCACAAATCATCGACGCCACAGGAAAGACCGTGATGCCGGGACTTGCGGACTTGCATGTGCATCTGCAGGGCAGCTGGGACGGAATTTCGGTCGACCTGTTGGGCTACCAGCGCTACCTGAAGGCCATGCTCTACGCGGGCGTGACCACATTAATGGATACCGGTAATTACCAGCCCTGGGTTTTGCAGTTGAGGCAGGAGCAAGCGGCGGGGCGGCTGCAAGGGCCCCGTATTTATTGCGTGGGCGCGATGATCGATTCTGCGGACCCAGCATGGCCAGACTTGGCATACGCGGTAACCAGCCGTTACCAGATTCCCGAAATCGTGCGGCGAGATAAAGCGGCCAAGGTCGACATGATCAAGGGTTATTCGAACCTGTCAGAGCACATGCTGCACTGGCTATCAGAAGAAGCAGGGAAGGAAGGCATTCGGGTGGTGATTGACCAGTGGGAGCGGAATGGATCTCCTGACCTGGTGGCAACGGGAATTTCCGGGTTTGCGCATTTGCCGACGCGCAAGATGAACGAGGCGGATATCCAGTTCGCGAAGGAACACAACATTTTCTTCATTACGACGCTGACCGTGACGGAAGCGTTTGCGAGAACGCGGCTGAACGACATCGGCTTTTTGAAGGAACCGTACATCGCCGATACAACGCCACCATGGTTTTTGACGGAGCTGAGGGAGTTCGCGAACAAGCCGCAGACAGAGCCGGAAAAGAAAGAAACGCAAGAGAGCATCGTGGCGCATCAGGAAGCCATGCGCAACGTCAAGAAATTGCATGACGCGGGATTCTTGATCGCTACGGGCACCGATGCGCCGTATCCGGGAGTGTTCCAGGGTGAAGGGCTGCATCATGAACTGGAATTGATGGTCGAGGCGGGATGGAAACCGCTGGAGGCGATTCGTGCATCAACATACGATGCCGCGAGGCTCATGAAGGCAGAAAATGAGTGGGGCAGCCTGCAGGCCGGCCGGCGGGCGACACTCCTGATCATCGCGGGCAATCCCGCAGAGCGCATCAGCGATACCCGGAAAATTGAGACTGTGATCCAGGACGGAAAGATCGTGGACCGGACGGCATTGAAATATGACACGAAAACCGATGCGGGCTACCGCGCGGTTCCCGGTTTGTTTAATCCGTGAGCAGGCCGGCCCCAACCGACAGTGCGTTTTTGTGAGGCCGGCATGACAAAGCTTATCTTCGGCCTGCTGCTCTTGGCGGGAGCAACAGCAGTCGGGCAAAGCCCTTTCGGCGGGGCTTCGGTAAGCATGGCGTGACCGGCAATGGGATCGATGCCGTCACCGTACGTCGCTGAAGACGGCAACATCGAACTTTGAGTAGTACTTCTTCACGTCGCCGGCGCCGTACTTATGTCGGAATTTCTCAACCACAGCGGACACCTGTTTGCCATCCGTGATAGGGACAGCCTTGAGTTCAGCCTCGGCGCCGCGCGCATCGATGTGAAGCTTCGGGTTTTTGAGCACGTTCTTGTACCACTGGGTATCAGAACCCTGGACTGGCAGCAGATAAAGTTTCTCGTCGTCCAATACGAACCAGACCGGGTTCGAGATCGTCCGTCCTGACTTTCTGCCGATCACACTGATTTTTATTTGCCGATAACGGGAGAGGTGGTCTTTGAGAGCATCTTTCTGCGTTGGCATGTGCGCTCCTTGCGGATAAGCTCTTTGATTTTCGGAATTCCGCCGATTCCAATTCGGTGCTTTGTTCTCCGAGTAGCCCGGTTCATTCGAGGGTGCGCCAGTTCTGTCGAGCCACGAGAACGTTGGCTGTTCAGCGGCCCACCAGTTTTTGCAGCTCTTCGGGGTATCGAGCACCCTGGACTGCAATCTTGGAGGCTGCGATATCGAGTTCGCGGAGATCATCGCGCGAAAGTTCGATGTTGACGGCGCCAATGTTTTCTTCCAGGCGCTGCAGCTTCGTCGTGCCGGGGATCGGAACGATCCAGGGCTTCTGCGCCAGTAACCAGGCAAGCGCGGTCTGAGCAGGGGTCGCTTTCTTCCGTTCCGCGACTTTGGTGAGCAAATCCACCAAAGCCTGATTCGCTTTTCGATTCTCGGGCGTGAAGCGAGGGACGATGTTGCGGAAATCGCTTTTGTCAAACTTCGTATCCTCGCTGATCTTGCCGGTGAGGAAGCCTTTACCAAGTGGACTGAATGGAACGAATCCGATCCCGAGTTCCGCAAGAGTCGGGATCACCTCTGCTTCAGGCTCTCGCCACCAAAGCGAATATTCGCTCTGGAGCGCAGTGACCGGCAGAACTGCGTTGGCACGGCGGATGGTTTGCACGCCTGCTTCCGAGAGTCCGAAATGCTTCACCTTGCCTTGCCGGATCAGGTCCTTCACGGCGCCGGCGACGTCTTCGATGGGTACGTTCGGATCAACGCGGTGCTGGTAGAAGAGATCGATGACGTCGGTTTTCAGCCGCTTGAGCGAGGCCTCGGCGACTTCCTTGATGTGTTCGGGCCGGCTGTCGAGGCCGGCCTGCTTGCCGGTGATCGGATCAATTTTGAAACCGAACTTGGTGGCGATCACCACTTGCTTACGGAAGGGAGCGAGAGCTTCGCCCACGAGCTCTTCGTTCGTGAATGGACCGTACACTTCAGCCGTGTCAAAGAACGTGATCCCGCGTTCGACGGCCGCCCGAATCAGCGAGATCCCCTGCTGCTTCTCGACTGCTGGTCCGAGGCCAAAGCTCAGTCCCATGCAGCCCAGTCCGATAGCGGATACTTCCAGGTTGTTTTTTCCAAGTTTGCGTTTATGCATTACTTCTCCTCCTCAATGGATCCTGATTTTAAGAAGCCGCGCTTGCACGCTGCATCTGACGCCACCGAGCGGGCGATGAGCATCAGTGGCACGAAAAATGATCACGTTGCGCGGAGCCCGCAGACGACAGGGCAGGCGAGTGGCGCTCTTAATCTAGATGCTCGCCGGGGCGCTGCGATATGCAAAAAACGCCATTGTGCATGCAGATTACGCCAACGGCTGCGCGGTCATGCTTGCATGGCGAAGATGCGATGCCGCTTTTCGCGTGACGTGGTGTCGCAGATTCCTCCGCCGCGTTCGGCGTCGGAATGACAAGAATGATAAAGCAGGGCTGGGGTTGCGGGCGCGCCGGGTGCGGCTGAAAATCCTGAACTTGAGGCAGGGGTGACGAACGCACGCTTTCGCGTGCGATCACTCCATTACCCAACTATTTTTTCGGTAGTGGATGACCGGGGCGCGCTGGATACCGGGTAATTTCGGCAGAGTTCCCAAAACCAGCTTGCGCCAGGGCTTTTCCAGGCTTGGAATGCTCATCACGCGCGAACTGAGCGCGCGAAAACTCCTGAGTACGGGCGCGTACGGCATCGTGGCCAGTTCTTGCTGGATGATTTCCTCGTGTACGCGATGGCATTCGGCGAGATTCTGCAGACCAAGGGAATCCGGATGCGAGCGAAAGCCGCCGATCAGCGCGTCGACGGAATAAAGCTTCCCGTGCCGAAAAAAACGTACCCACAATTCGAAATCGCCGCCATTGCGGCGGGAATCGTCCACCCGACCGCCGGCACGCTCCCACAAGCTGCGGCGCCAAAACGTGGATTCCTGCTGGATGTAACGATTCGCTCCCGCGAGGAAGGGTATGCGCGACCAGCGGCGCAGTTTCAGGATCTCCACTGCCATGCCGTCATCGCTGAAGCCGGTGGGACGCCCCGTGATCCACTCGACCTCGGGGAATTTCGCGAACACGCTGCCGACCACGAACAGGGAACCGGCGTGTAGCATGTCGGTGGCACTGATCCAACCCATCAGTTCTCCGGACGCGTGCGCGAAGCCTTTGTTGATCGCGTCATACATGCCGCGATCGGATTCGCTGACCCAGCCATGCAGGTAAGACTCGTAGGGCTGGATAATATCGACGCTGCCGTCGGTCGATCCGCCGTCCACAATGATGTACTCGAGATTCGGATAGGCCTGGTTCAGCACGGATCGAATGGTCGCGTCGAGGTAACGCGCCGAGTTCCACACGGGCGTGACGAGGCTGATCCTCGGCCAGGCAGGTGGGTTTGAACCTACATTCGCGTTTGTGCTCATCGAACTCATGCTTCGCTGTGTGGAAGTCCCCGCGAGTTGGACGGCGTAAGCAGAATCAAAAGCAACCACGAAGGAGACCAAGGAATCACGAAGGCTCTGTCAGCAAGTCCTTCGTGGAACCTGCTTCGTGGTTAAGTTTTTGTTGTCTGCGCCAGCTGCATCTTTTTCGCAAATAGGCCGCAAGCCTTCAAGTCGGTAGTGAATCCGCATGGAGGGCAGAGCCATCAGTCCCGTACCAGCGACACCAGCGCAGGATTCTTCAACGCGCTGCGCGAAGCGACGAATATGCAACGTAAGTTGTGGCCGTCGCGCGCGGTGTCCAGGTTATTGCGCCAGGCAAAACGGAAATCTTCATGCTCGGGGGCCGTCACCGGCGCGTACACATGCGGGAAGCCAACGCGATTCAGCGCGAGCACGACATAGTGCGGAGTGGGACGGCCCGCGATCCCGCCCAATGCCTGGTTCACGTCGGTACTTTCGTCTTCCATGCGCACCAGCGCCAGTTCGTGATCGCAAATAATCGTCTCCAGCAGCAACATCTCGTCGCAGACCGACTCCATGTTGCGCAGCGACTGCAGGGGGTTCTCGAGGTGATAGAGCAGGCCGTACGAGAAGACAATGTGAAAGCGGCCGAAACGCGATAGCGGCTCGGTCTCGATGTTGCCGACGTGGGCTTCGAGATGCGGATAGCGGCTGCGCAAGCTGGCAATGTTCGACTCGCGGCCGTCCACGCAAACGACGGTCGCGCCCATCTGCACGAGCTTTGTGCCAAGATGACCCACGCCGCAGCCGACGTCGAGCACGCGTTTTCCCGCAAGCGGCAAGCCCATCGCTTCCAGATTCGCCATTCGAGCCTGGTTGATGGCAAGCGCATTGGGAGCGTCGAAGACTTCGAGCCCGCCATGGCGCCGCACGCCCTCGCTCTGGTAATTGCGCTGCCGGATGTCGACCGGGTACGGCAACTGCTCAGGCAGCGGGGCCGGTGGTTCACGTCTCAGTTTTGTGAATAGGCTTTTCACGTTTTAGGCTGCGAGCTACGAGCTACGAGCTAGTTCACTCCTCGAAAGCATTTCATTGCTGATCATAGTTCAAAGCTCGAAGCTCATAGCTCGCAGCTCACTCTTTCACGCCCTCCGAATCAGATCGAACCAGTTGAAATCGTACTTGTGAAAGTCCAGGGTGAACACCACATCAAATTGCGCGGGGGCAAGAAAATCGCGAATCTTCTTCAGATCGTGCCACTCCACCCAGGGGGCGCCGCCGTCGGTTTTCCTGCCCCACTTGTCCGCGGGCATGCGCCCGTCATGAATCCATCGGCGCTTGGGATAGGCCAACTCGATCCAGCGTCCCCCGACGGGCAGATGTTTCAGCAAAGCTTGCGCTTCTACTCGCGTGGCCTCGATCGGCAGATTGATGAGCGAGCCTTGCCCATAGATCGCGGCGTAATCTTCGGGCAGAGTCGCCAACGAGCGCAGGTCCTCCATGTAGCAGAAGCGCACATTGGTCAGGCCCTTGAGTTTGCAGAGCCGCCGAACGACTTCGAGATTTGTCTGCACAATATCAACGAACGTCCAGTCGGCGCCATTGGCCGCGAAGGTGATGCCATCGAAGCCGAGCCCCGAGCCTACCTCTAAAACCTTCTTGCCGCGGAAGACGTCGCTGTACAGCGTGTGATACCAGCCGCGCACGGAATACGCGTCTCCGGTGGCAGAGTCTGCGAGCGCGGCAGACCAGAGGCGTAGCAGTTCCTGATCGGACAGCTTCAACAAATGTTCGGAGCGCACCCGCGTTAGCTCGCCGCCCGGAACTTCTCCCCACTTGGTGCGGAGAATACGAAACGTCTCGCGCAGGTGTTCGTCCGCGTCCACGCCGGGCGGAAACGGCCAGCGCGCTTGCCTGGCGAGCCTTAGCATCATCGCCGGCTCTCCGCCACGATTTTCTCTGCCTTTGGCTGGGGATGAACGAACCGGCGCCGGATCAGCTTGGCCATGCCCAGCGGACGCGAACTGTAGCGCTTGAACTGCTTCCACAGGCGGCGTGGATTTTTCTCGATTCCTGCGCTGGTCAGCCGGTGGGTAGCGTCATCGATGGTATATGCGTAGCGCCAGAAGAAACCCTGCTCGTAGTCGCCAGGGTTCTCTTCGCAGGTGAGGCGCGCATTCAGGATGCATTCCTCGCTTGCCATCATTTCTTCTTTGCTGGGGCCGTAGGTGGTGTGCGAGTAATCATGATTCTGATGGATAACCAGTACCGCCCGGGTTGCATCGACCACCTGCGCGTGCAGCGAGCGCGCTTTCCAGAGCAGCCAGTTGTCCCACCAGAAGCGGCCGATGGCCAGCGCCGGGATGGAAGGGTACAGGCCACGCGAAAACGCGAAGTAATCAATGCTGCGGGCAATCTGCAGCTTGCCCTCGCGGCGGGCGCGACTGCGGACCTCCGTCACCCAGTCTGACTCGAAGTCGATTGTGTCTTTGATCTCCAGATCGGTGCGGCGGCCGACCATCAGAAAGTGGTTACTCCGTTCCGCCACGCGCGTTAAGGCTTGGGCGAAATCGTTCAACAGAATGATGTCGGAATTTACATAACTGAGAACCTGGCCCTGCCCTAATTTCTCGGCCTGATCAAAGAGATCGCTGATCAGCGGCGTGCCCCACTGATTGCATTTGACGTTCGCGATGTGGCGAAAGCCAAATTCGGCAGCAATCTCAGCAGTTCCGGGTTCGTGGCCGAAGAGAATGATGTCCGGTCGGGGGCTCATGCGGGCCCAGCTTTGAATCGCGTTGCGCTGGATCACGCCAATATGGCCGTCGAACCTCTTGGGTGTCGCGAAGAGGGTCAGGGCGGCGCGCGACTCGCCCGCTTTGGCAGCGATCATACGAAGCCCTCTCCCAAGCCGAGCGCGAGATAGTGCACCCCGGGCTCTTCGCGCAGGAACTTCACCGCTCGCCAGCAGTCGATGACGGTGCGTTTGGGATTGCCGTTGCGCACCCATTGTTGCGGCTTGAGCGCGCTGAACTCCGGCCAGGCCGTCGCCAGAACCACGACATCCGATTTCTGCACGCATTCGAGCGCACTGGGCGCAAAACAGAGCTTTTCGAGAGCTGGACCGCGCGAGTTCTGACCATATGCCGGATCGAAAGCCAGCACGCGAACGCCCCGCGTAATAAGCTCCTTTGCCAGCAGGAAGCCGGCGGCTTCTTCAACCACGTCCGTTCCCGCCTTGTATGTGAGTCCAAGAATTCCAGCGGTGCCGTTCGTCTGATGCTGTACCAGGTCCGCGAGCCAGGAGATCTGCGCGCGATTGAATCGGTCGACCGTCTGCGCAAGATCGGGTGGAACGTTCAATTGGCGCGCCAGTTGAGCGAGGGCAAGGTTGTCGCGCGGGAAACAGGGCCCGCCGTAGCTGAGCGCCCCTTTCAGGTACTTGGGGCCAATGCGCGTGTCGAGGCCCAAGGCGGAGGTGATTACATCCACGTTCGCTCCGGGGAGTTGCTCGCAGATGCGCGCCAGCATGTTGGCGTAGCTGATCTTCGTGGTCACGTAGGTGTTCACCGCGAGCTTGGTAATTTCCGCGTTCACGAAGGCCATACGCGCGATCGCAGGTTTGTTCTCGCACACCTGAGCGTAGAGCGACTGCAGAAAATCTCCGGCGCGCGAATCGCTTTCCCCGATCAACAGCATATCGGGATTCAGGAAATCGCGGATCACGCTGCCGAGCGCGATGAACTCCGGACTGTAGCACAGACCGAAATCGGCGCCCACGCGCTTGCCGCTGGCCTTCTCCAGAATCTCGCAGACCGGTCCACCCGTGGTCCCGGGCATCACGGTACTGGTGAGGCAAACCACGTGATATGCATTTTTAGCCGCGAGTGCCCGCCCGATGGCATGGCATACCGGGTCCACGTAACGCAGTGAGAATCCACCGGCCGGATCGCTCGGGGTCGAGACCACGATGAAACTGATGTCAGTCTGGCGAATGGCAGCCTCGACATCGTCGATGGCGCTCAAGCGGCCCTGCGTCTGAGTGAGCAGTTCGTCCAGACCGGGCTCGTGCACCGGGGCCCGGCCTTGATTGATAGCCTCGATTTTTCGCGGATCGTTGTCGACCCCGATCACCGTCAGGCCCTTGGCAGCGAGACACGCCGCCAGTGGAGAGCCCAGTTTTCCCAGGCCAATCACGCACGCTCTTATGCTCATGCACCCGCCTTGGCGGTCAGGCACAGGTGCCAGCCGAAATGCTGTTCCATCGAGCGCGTCAAGCGGGAGGGAAGCCAGTTCCAGGGCCAGCTTTTCACGTATTCGTATCTCACGTATTCGGGTATGCGGTAGGGGAAGATGTGGTCCACGAAGGCACCGGTCAAACGGAAGCCGGACGATTCGATCAGCCGGCGGCCTTCCTCGCGCGTGTAGGTGTAGGTCACCGGGCAGCCGGTTTGCGCTTCGGAGTGCTCGGCGACGAGTTCCTTCAGCCGCCAGAAGCGTCCTTTGCCGTAGCCCATGAGGATCCAGAAAACTTTCCAGGAATGCCGGTAGTACACCATGAGCTTGATGGTGGTGCCTGGCTTGGCATAATGGCGCATCTGCTCGACGACGCGCTCCGGATGCGGCGTGTGGTGAATGACGCCG
>Ga0307474_10004043_pt1 | contig 10563 bp, 7 predicted proteins | sample atmos_gasesECM1C_2_FD_203312 | JGI IMG/M metagenome (GOLD analysis project Ga0307474, IMG submission 203312) | Hardwood forest soil microbial communities from Morgan-Monroe State Forest, Indiana, United States - atmos_gasesECM1C_05 | ecosystem: Environmental > Terrestrial > Soil > Temperate...
CGCTTGCGCTTTCTTCTCCCTCACCCTTGCGGGGAGGGTCGGCGCGAGTGAAACGAGCGCCGGGGTGGGGGTTCTTCTCAAATCGTTTTCGGTATTGAAGCTTTTCGATATGCGCGCTCCCCCACCCGACCGTCGCTTCGCGCATAGCCGATGCAAAGCATCGGCGTATTTCCTAGCTGAAGAACGGCGACCGAAGGTCGCCTGTGCACCCTCCCCGCAAGGGGGAGGGATAAGCAAGAAACCTACGCGCCGAAAAAGCCCCTCACCGCCGCAATCACGCGGTCCTGGCTCGCCTCGTCCAGATAGGCGTGCATCGGCAGGCTGATCACGTCCGACGACAGCCGCTCGCTCACCGGCAGGCCGCCATCGGCTGTGGGGTAGTTCCTGTACGCGGTCTGCTGATGCATCGACTTCGGATAGTAGATCGCGGTCGGAACGCCCTGCGCCTTCAGCGCCGCGGCAAACGCATCGCGGTCGGTGCCTTGAGGCAGGCGGATCGTATATTGCGCCCAGACCGAGGTGTGTCCATCCGCCACGCGCGGCACGGTGACGACATTGCCGAGGCCCTTGGCGTAGCGGTCGGCGACCTTGTTACGCGCGGCGATTTCCTCGTCGAAGATCTTCAGCTTCTCGATCAGAACCGCGGCCTGGATGGTGTCGAGCCGGCCGGTCAGCCCAAGGCGGACGTTGTCGTACTTGTCGGAGCCCTGGCCGTGGACGCGGACGCTGCGCAGCACCTCGGCAAACTTCGCGTCGTCGGTAAAGATCGCGCCGCCATCGCCGTAGCAGCCGAGCGGCTTGGCCGGAAAGAAGCTGGTCGCGGTGATGATGCCCATGCCGCCGAGGCGGCGGCCATTGTAGCTGGCGCCGAACGCCTGCGCTGCGTCGTCCAGCACAAACATTCCTTCGGCGACCGCGATGGCAAAGACCTCATCATGGTCGGCGCTCAGGCCGAACAGGTCGACCGGAATGACGCCACGCGGTTTCAGGCCGAGGCGCTTGGCGGTGGCGATGCCGCGCTTGAGCGAGGCAGCGTCGATATTGAAGGTGGCTTCATCGACATCGCAAAACACCGGCGTTGCGCCGGTGATGGCGACAGCCTCGCCGGTGGCGCAGAACGTGAACGACGGGCACAGTATCGCATCGCCTGCGCCGATACCCTTGGCCATCAGCACCATCACAAGCGCATCGGTGCCGCTGGCGCAGCTCACGACATGCTTGGCGCCACTGTAAGCGGCGAGTGCGGCCTCGAGTGCGGTGACTTCGGGGCCGTTGATGAACTGGCAATGCGCCAACACGCGCGCGACCGCTTCGTCCACGGCTGGTCCAAGCCGGCGGCGCTGGGCGGCGATGTCGATGAACGGAATGTTTTCCGTACGCAGGTGCTGGTTCATGGAGCCTTGCAAGGGTTGTGATGACATCGAAACGGGAAGCGCTAACCGACGACGCGGCGCGGCCCCTTGCGGGGCGGAGAGCTCGCCGCAGGCCGCGGCGGATTTTCCAGACAACGGATCGCGATCTCCAGGCTCGCGACGCCTTCATCGCCGGTGACCGCCGGCACGTCGCCGCGCACGGCGCGCAAAAACGCGATCAGTTCGGCGCGCAGCGGCTCGTCATGGCCGACCGGCAGATGGCGCATCGAGTAGCTGCCGTCCGGCTTGAAGCCGAAGCATTCGGTGACCTGGCGTGTCAGCAGATCGCCCATCACATACTTGCCGCGGGTCGCGACCGTGACGTTGCGCGCCTTGAACGGCGTCAGCCAGTTGGTGTTGATGTGGGCGAGCACGCCCGAGGCGGTTCTGAACTGTAACAGCGCGATGTCCTCGCGCTCGGCGACGGCACTTGAGAGCTGCGGCTGCACCTCGACAATATCCGACTCGGTGAACCAGCGGATCAGGTCGATGTCATGAACGGCAAGATCGATCACCACGCCGACATTGGACATCCGCGGCGGAAACGGTCCGACGCGGGTGATGCCGATCGACAGAATATCTTCGTCCGAAATCGCCTGCTTGATGGCGGCGACCGCCGGATTGAAGCGCTCGACATGGCCGACCATCAAGGTGACGCCGGCGCGGCTTGCCGCAGTCACGATCTCCCGCCCCTCTTCGACCGAGGACGCGATCGGCTTCTCGACCAGGATGTGGATGTTGCGGGCAATGCAGGTGAGCGCGATCTCGTGATGCAGATGCGTGGGCGCCGCGATCGTGACCGCATCGACGCCCTCGGCCAAAAGCTCATCGAGGCTTGCAAAGGCGCGGCAGCCGGCGAGTTCGGTCGCACGCGCGCGATGCTCCGGCAGTGGATCGACGATGCCGACCAGCGTTACATCCGGCAGGCCTGCAAGCACACGGGCATGATTTGAGCCCATGATGCCTGCGCCGATCACGCCGACGCGAAGCGCCCTCTCGCCTGAGGCGACCGCTTTTGAAACCATGTAGTCCGACCCCTGATACCCCGAACTCAATCCAGCCCCGAAGGACCGTTAGTGCAAGTACGCCAAGCACATAGCCAAAAAATAGCGGCGCAAATCACCTCTAACGAGTGGTTTCCTAGCACGTCACCACAGATGTGGCGAATGCCGGCCAAAGATGCCCAAACACGTTTTGATTCAAAGAATTACATCGCTAGCCAGACTTACGAGCGCCGATAATCGTCCTCGATGCGGATGATATCGTCCTCGCCGAGATAGCCGCCGGTCTGAACCTCGATCAGTTGCAACGGAATCTTGCCGGGATTCTCCAGCCGATGCACGGCGCCGATCGGAATATAGATCGATTCGTTCTCGTGCACGGTCTTGACCAGTTCGTTCACCGTGACGCGCGCCGCACCCTGCACCACGATCCAGTGCTCCGAGCGATGATGATGCTTCTGCAGCGACAGCCGTCCGCCCGGCTTGACGATGATGCGCTTGACCTGGTGACGTTCACCCATGTCGACCGACTGATATGAACCCCAGGGGCGGTGCACCTTGAGATGTTCTTCCGTCACCTGCGGCGCCACGGTCTTCAGTTTCGTGACCAGCCGCTTCAGTCCGTTGGCGTCCTTCTGCCGCGACACGAGCACCGCGTCCTGCGTCGCCACCACGACGAGATCGTCGACGCCTTCGAGTGCGACCAGCGCCTTGTCGGTCGTAACGTTGCAGTTGCGCGAGTCCTCGAACACGACGGCGCCTTGCGCGGCATTGCCCTCGCCGTCCTTGTCGGACAATTCCCATACTGCGTGCCAGGAGCCGACGTCGGACCAGCCGCAGGCGACCGGCACGACCGCAGCGCGCGTGGTCTTTTCCATCACCGCATAATCGATCGAAATCGCGTTCGCCGATCCGAACGCGGTTTCATCCAGCGTGACAAAGCCGAGATCGCGGCCGGCCTTAGTGACGGCGTCGGAGACCGCCTGCACGCTTGCGGCATCGAGCTTGCGGTATTCGTCGAGCAGGACGGATGCGCGGAACATGAAGTTGCCGCTGTTCCAGAAGTAGCCGGCCTTGACATATTCGGCGGCTTTCGCGGCGTCGGGCTTCTCGACGAACTGCTTGACGCTGCGCACCTTGCCGGAGACCGCATCGCCCGGATTGATATAGCCGTATTCGGTCGCGGCGCGCTCCGGCGCGACGCCAAAGGTCACGATGCGCCCTGCATCGGCCGCAACCAGTCCCTCGCGGCAGGCCGCAACGAAGGCCGCGTTGTCCTGAACGACATGATCGGCGGCGAGCGCAAGCACGATCGCCTCGCTGGCGCGTGCTTCGGCAAACGCCGCACCGGCCGCGATCGCGGGACCGGAATCCCGCCGCATCGGCTCGAGCAAGATGTCCGCCTCTAATCCGATCTCGGCGAGCTGCTCGGCGACCATGAAGCGATAGGCATTGTTGGTGATGATGATCGGGCGATCGAACAGCGCAGGCTCCGAGACCCGCAAAATGGTTTCCTGAAAGGTCGAACGCGTGCCGAACAGCGGCAAAAATTGCTTCGGGCGCACCTCGCGGGAGGCCGGCCAAAGCCGGGTGCCAGCGCCGCCGCACATGATCAGTGGAATAATTTTCTTGCCCATCGGCGCCTCATTCTCCGGCATCGGCTGGAATATACAGGACTGGCACGGCCTGCCCTGTCTCGGAAAGCACCAAGCCGTTCCAAAGCTTTGGCCATCAGCTTTTAGCGTTAACGCGAGCGGTCAGACCCCGTCCGACGGGCCTCTTTAGCCGCCCCGTTGCCCGGACCGCAACACCTCTTTGGACCCGTTTTTTGTCCCTTCGGCCGCCTATTGCCAGATCGGTCCTAAAACCATACCAAGGCGCCGAAGTCTGGCGCGGCACGTCACTTTCGTCCGCGGCCTTTTTATGTCCCAAACCTGGCCAATGCGGGCGAAATGCGCCGGATCCTTTTGTCTGCGATCAAGATTCTGGTCTCTGCCGCGTTGCTTTATCTCGCGCTCCGCAAGGCCAATTTCGCCGATCTCGCCTCGCGCATCGATCTCGCCAGCGCCTTCTGGCTCGCGCTGGCGCTTGGCGTGACCTTTCTTCAGATTTTCGTCGGCGTGTTGCGATGGCGCATCGTCAGCCGCGAATGCGGCGCGCCGCTGCCGCTCCGCCAGGCCATGCGCTACAACGTGATCGGAACCTTCTTCAACCAGACGCTGCCCTCCTCGATCGGCGGCGACGCCGTGCGGCTCTGGCTCGTGGCGCGCGCCGGCGCCGGATGGCGCGCGGCGACCTATTCGATTTTCGTCGACCGCGCAATCGGGCTGATCGCGCTTGCGGTCATCATCGTCGCGAGCCTGCCCTGGAGCTCGGCCCTGATCGCGGACGCGTATGGCCGCTCGGCGCTCGCTTTGCTCGACTTTGCAGCACTCGCCGGCGGCGCGGGTTTCCTGGTGCTCGGCGTGCTGCCATGGCCGTGGCTCAAGACGTGGTGGGCGACCCATCACATCCATGCCTGCGCGGTGATTGCGAACCGGGTGATTTTCAGCAGGCGAAACGAACCGCAGATCGCGATGTTGTCGCTCCTGATCCATGTCCTTGCCGTTGTCATCGCCTGGTGCGTCGTGCAGTCGATCGCAGCACCGGTCGCCTTCAGCCAGACCTTCCTGCTGATCCCGCCGGTGATGCTGATCACGATGCTGCCGATCTCGATTGCGGGCTGGGGCGTGCGCGAGGCCACCATGGCGCTGGCGTTCGGCTATGCCGGCCTCGTGACCAACGAAGGGATCAACGTCTCGCTGCTGTACGGCGCGGTGACGTTTGTTGCCGGCGCCATCGGCGGGCTGGTGTGGATCTTCTCCGCCGAGAAAGCGGCCAAGGTCAGGGAGCAGGTCGAGGCGCCGGTATGAGCGCCTGCTCCGGCTCCATGACGGCTTCGGCATGGTGGCTTGCGCTGTTGGCAGCATGCGCCGCCGCGATCATCTCGGCCCTGGTGATCCGGCTGATCCGCCCTCACCTCTTGAAGCACGCACTCGCCAAACCGAATGCGCGCTCCTCGCACAAGACGCCAACGCCGCAAGGCGCGGGCATTGCCGTGATCGCGGCAACGCTCGTGGTCGCAGGCGGCATCCTCGGCGGCGGCGTCGAGGCCGGCGCAAATTTCCCGGCCATTGTGTTCGGCGCAACGCTGTTCATCGCAGCGCTCGGCTTTGCCGACGACCTCAGACCTGTTCCGGTCTTGCCGCGTCTGTTGCTGCAAGCCATCGCGGCGGGCGCGATTGTGCTGGCAAGCCCCTGCGATGTCCACCTCGCGCCGGCTATTCCGATCTGGATCGAACGCGGCGTGCTGGTGCTTGCGGTCCTCTGGTTCGTCAATCTCGTCAACTTCATGGATGGCCTCGACTGGATGAGCGTTGCGGAGGTGGTGCCGATCACGGCCACGCTCGCCATCTTCGGCGTGTTTGCTGACATTCCGCCGTCTGCCGCGATCATCGCCGCTGCGCTGTGCGGCGCGATGATCGGCTTTGCGCCCTTCAACCGCCCGATCGCGACCGTCTTTCTGGGCGACGTCGGCAGCCTGCCGATCGGACTTTTGGTCGGCTGGTGTCTCTTGCAACTCGCATTGCATCAACACGTAGCCGCGGCACTGCTGTTGCCGCTCTATTATCTGGCCGATGCGACGGTGACGCTGCTGCGGAGAATAATACGCCACGAGCCGTTCTGGGTCGCGCACCGCTCGCATTTCTATCAGCGCGCCACCGATAACGGCTTTACGGTGCCGCAGGTCGTGCGCGAGGTGTTCGTTCTCAATGTTGTGCTGGCCGTGCTTGCGGCGGTTTCGATCAGAGCGGCGTCGCTTGCCGCAGATGCCGCGTGTCTCGCAATAGGTGCTGCCGCAGTGGTGCTTGTGCTGGTCAGGTTTTCAAGGCCTGCTTTCTAATCGCGGTATACCGATTTATCCCCTCATCCTGAGGAGCTTGCGCGAGCAAGCGTCTCGAAGGACGAGGCCCGGAAAAACGTGGCCTCATGGTTCGAGACGGCGCAACGCGCCTCCTCACCATGAGGGTCGTGTGACGCAGTAAGCCTAAGCCGCGTTCGAGCCGAATTCCGGCACGGCGTCTTTCAGAATCGCCTTGATCGTCGTGGGATCGTCGGCCTCGATCGCTTGTCTCAGCGTCGCCATCCAGGTCTTGAGCGCCTGCATCGGCGGCTCGTTCGGCTTGGCCGCCATGATGCCGGCAAGGCCGATGTCGACCGGCGGCTCTTCGGTGGCGAACAGGATTTCGTTGAGCCGTTCGCCCGGCCGCATGCCGGTAAACACGATCTCGATGTCTTCGCCCGGCTGCAAGCCGGAGAGCCGGATCATGCGTTCGGCAAGGTCCACGATTTTCACGGGCTGGCCCATGTTGAGCACGTACACCGACACCGACCGCTGCGCGCCCAGCGCATGCGTTGCCGCCGTGACCACGAGATCGCAGGCTTCGCGGATGGTCATGAAGTAGCGCACCATCTCGGGATGGGTCACGGTCACCGGCCCGCCCGCCTCGATCTGCGCCTTGAACTTCGGCACCACCGAGCCATTGGAGGCGAGCACGTTGCCGAACCGCACCGAGATCAGCCGCATGCGCTTGGCGCGCCCTTGCGCGAGATCATGATCCAGTGCCTGGCAGTACATCTCGGCAAAGCGCTTGGTCAGCCCGAGCATCGAGACCGGCTCGATCGCCTTGTCGGTCGAAATCATCACCATCGCTTCGGCGCCGGCCGCAAGGGCCGCATCGGCGACGTTGACCGAGCCGAAGATATTGGTCTTGACGCCCTCGCTCCAGTCGCGCTCCAGGATCGGCACATGCTTGAGCGCGGCCGCATGGAACACCAGGTCGGGCTTGAACTCGCTCATCAGCCGCATCATGCGTTCACGGTCGCGGATGTCGGCGATGCGGCCGTCCACTTCAGCTTCGATCTGCTGGGCCGCCAGCGCCTCGGTGACGGCATAGAGCGCGGGCTCCGAATTCTCGATGATCAGAAGCCGCGCCGCGCCGAAGTCGACGATGCGCTGGCAAACCTCCGAGCCGATCGAGCCGCCGCCGCCGGTGACGATGACGCCCTTGCCTTTGACCAAGGCTTCCAGCCGCGCGTAGTCGATGGTCGTGGTCGGCCGCAGCAGCAGGTCCTCGACCGCGACGGGAGCAAGACGCGGTGCCTCGCCGCCTTCGAGCGATGGCAGCCGGCTCACGATCAGCCGCAGGCGTTTGGCCCGCATCATGAACGTCTCCGGGTGGGAGTCCGGCTCGAAGGCCGACGGCAGCATCACGGTGCGCGCAATCGGCTTGTTGCGCCGCGCGAAGTCGGCTGCGACGTCGTCGATGTCATCGATATTGCCGAGCACGGGAACGTTGCGGATCAACTGGCCGCGGTCGGCGACCGACGGCGACAGGATGCCGATCGGCCAGATCCGCCGCACCGCGCCGCTCTCGATGCCGCGCAACAGCACTTCGGCATCGGCGGTGCGGCCGACCAGCAGCGTCGGCGAGGCGTCATCGGCTCGCGCGTGATGGCGGACCCGCGTGTAACGGAAATAGCGATAGGCAAAACGCAACGCGCTGAGCGCGGTGATTTCAAGGAACCAGAACAGGACGATGGTCACCTTGCCGAAGAAGAACGTGCCGTGCACGTTCGGCGCGACCAGGATGTAGTCGAGGATCAACAGCGCGACGGCCAGTATCGTGGCCACGCGCAGGATGTTGAGCGCATCGGGCAGCGAGATGAAACGCCATTTGGTGGTGGTGAGGTTGAAGAGGTAGCAAACCACGATGCTGAGCAGCAGGAAGTACGGCAGGATGCGCAACATCAACGGCAGGCGTTCGACAAACTGCTCGGCGCCCTCGAAACGCAGATAGAAGGCGGCGAAGAACGCAAACGCGGTCGCACCCACGTCATGCAGGGCGATCAGGTAGTTGCGCAGGGTCAGATGCGTCAGACGCGTCATTTCAAAGACCGATAAACCATCTCGAACGCGCTTGCAAAGCGCCGGACATACACATTCAAGAGCTGCTGGCCGAACGTGTCTCGCCTCTCAGCACCATGCCGCCGGCGATGCCGACGCCGAGCACATACATCCAGCCCTCGTGAAAATCGAAGATGTGGGAGTTGAACAGCGAGGTGAAGATGTTCTGCACCACGACCAATAGGCCGATCCAGTTGGCGAGACCGTCGCCGCGGAACATCCATAGATGCGACAGCCACATCGCATAGAGGACGACGACACCGATCGCGCCCCACTGAACCGCGACATTCAGCGTCTGGTTATGCGGATTTCTGATGACCTGGGCGGCAACGCCGGTTTGGCCAACGGCCGCCTGCACGAACAGTCCCTCGGTCGAACCGGTGCCGTGGCCTGCAATCGGCGCCTCGGCGAAGAACAGCAGCGATTTTCGCCAGAACTCGAGCCGCTGACCCACCGAGGTCACATCGTTCGTTGTCATGTAAGACTGGTATTCGCTGCCGATCGAGCTGATCTTCTCCTGCAAGAGCGGCGAGGCCATCCACGCCAGCGCCGCCACGACGACGGCGACCGCCAGCAAAGCGATGCTGGTCTGCCATCGCAGGTGAAGCACGGCGAACACGGCCAGCATGATCGGAATCGTGATCAATTCCGTGCGCGAGACGATCACGAACATCATGTTGGTCAGAAAGCAGATCGCGAGCGCGCCAAGCAGCAGCGCCAGCGCGATCTTCCTGTCGCGCAACAGCGTGACGATCGGAAACGCCAGCGCCACCGCGCACAACGCAAACTCCTGGCTCTGGTCGATATAATTCTTGACAAAAATCCCGGGCGAATCCACGCCTGTGCCCCTGGCCTTGAGCGTCAGGTCCGGAAAGAACAGGACGATCCAGGACATCACCAGCATCAGGGCGCAGGATGCGAGAAACGCGATCATGACCCAGAGGCCGCGCTGCGACCGCGCGAAATGATGGAACAGCAACGGCAGCAGCAGCAGCTTGACGGTCGGCGCGACCGCGTAGAAGCGCATGCCCCAGCGCGCGTCCGACCACAGCGTTCCGGCCAATGCGAGCACGAACAGCGCGATCGGCGCGGCACAGATCGGACGCTTCAACGATTCCACGAGGGAAGCCACGTCGATGGTCGGCAGCATCACCAGCACCAGCACGACGCCCAGAATTCCGACCAGCGAGGTCGACCATGGCAGCGCCGCCGCCAGCAAAACCGCAACGATATCGGCTGATGTCATCCAGGCCGCCGGATCGCGCCAACGCCTCGCCAGCATCGCGCCGATCGGCTCGGCCGTCGCCGTCACGCCTTGCCTCCGCGGGCGCGATCGACCAGCCGGGTCGTGCTGAAGCCCGCCAGCACCTCGACAAGGAGGATTTCGCCGCCATGCGCCTCGACGACCTCGTGGCCGACCACCCGCTCGCGGGTATAGTCGCCGCCCTTCACCAGCACGCTCGGCTTGATCTGCTCGATCAGCTTCAGCGGCGTGTCCTCCTCGAAGATGACCACGAGATCGACGGCCTCAAGCGCGGCGAGCACTTCGGCGCGCGCGCTCTCGCTTTGCACCGGCCGCCCCTCGCCTTTCAGCCGCTTGACCGACGCGTCGCTGTTCAGGCCTACGATCAGGCGATCGCAGGCGCCGCGCGCCGCGGTCAGAACCTTGACATGGCCGGGATGCAGGATGTCGAAGCAGCCATTGGTGAAGCCGATCCGCAAATCGTCCTGACGCCAGTCGGCCAGCCGCGCCTCGAGCTCATCGCCATGCGCGACGATCTTCTCTTCGGCGGCGAGAAACGCATGCGGCAGGATCTGCCGGCGCAGTTCGGCCGCGGTCACGACGGCGGTGCCCTGCTTGCCGACGGCGACCGCCGCGGCCGCGTTCGCCAGCCGCAGCGCATCTTCCCATCCGGCGCCTGCACCGCGCGCCACCGCGAGCACGGCAGCCACAGTGTCGCCGGCACCCGAGACGTCGCGCACCTTGACCGGATAGGCCGGCACATGGACGGCCTCGCCCGAGCGCGGCACCAGCGTCATGCCGTGTTCGCTCTGCGTCACCAGGATCGCCTCGCAATCGGCAAGCTGCATCACGTCAGGTGCTGCGGCCGCGATGCTTTCGTTTGATTCGGCCGCGCTTCGG
>Ga0307474_10004044_pt1 | contig 10563 bp, 8 predicted proteins | sample atmos_gasesECM1C_2_FD_203312 | JGI IMG/M metagenome (GOLD analysis project Ga0307474, IMG submission 203312) | Hardwood forest soil microbial communities from Morgan-Monroe State Forest, Indiana, United States - atmos_gasesECM1C_05 | ecosystem: Environmental > Terrestrial > Soil > Temperate...
CTACGAGCCGCGAGCGGCGAGCCTGAGACCTGTTAGTCAGCGAGAGCCTAGAGCCTAGAGCCTTCCTGATCAGATAGGATTCTCCGATGCAATTTGTGGACGGCGTACCCAATCCTGATTGGCTGAGTGCTGAATGCCCTTTCCTCTGTGCCTCTGTGTCTCTGTGGTGAAATCATCCTTGAGGCGGCCCGCTCATGAACGTCGATTCCATCCGTTCGTACTGTCTTTCGTTCCCCAATGCAACCGAAAAGCTGCAATGGGGAGATGAACTCTGCTTCAAAATTGCTGGCAAGATCTTTGCCATGCTCGGGCTGGACCATCTCGGCCTTTGCTTCAAGTGCAGCCCTGAAATCTTTGCGGAGCTGATCGAGCGGGAAGACATTCGCCCCGCTCCCTACGTCGGCCGCTACAAATGGGTCCTGCTCGAGCGTCTGGATGCGGTTGGCGATTTCGAATTGGAGGATTTGATTCGCCAGTCTTACGACATGGTTTCGGCGAAAGCTCCCAAGAACTCAAGAAAGAAGCCGCCAATGCCTTCCGGAAGAAAGCCTTCCGATGCCCGGCCACACGCCCGCAAACACGCCAAGCGTCACTAAAGTCGAAAGATCGCTTTCCGAGATCGCTCACGTTGTGGCAGACTTGCCCGTCGCGAGGATCGCTTGAGCCTTTTCGGGTGTATCGAGGCAGGAGGTACGAAATTTGTGTGCGGCGTCGGCACCGGACCCGACGACCTTCAGCTCACCATCGTTCCCACTACTTCCCCGCAAGCCACCATCGACCAGATCATCGCGTTCTTCCGCGACCAGGCCGGACGTGAACTCAGCGCTGTCGGCATCGGCTCCTTTGGCCCCGTCGATCTTCACCCCGAGTCGCCCACTTTCGGCTTCATCACCTCGACTCCGAAGGTAGGGTGGCAGCAGTACGATCTCGCCTGGACCCTTTACCGCGCCCTGCAAGTCCCGATCGGATTCGACACTGACGTCAATGCCGCCGCGGCCGGCGAGGCTCGCTGGGGCGCGGGGCGCGGCCTCCCCAACTTCCTTTACCTTACCGTCGGCACCGGAATCGGCGGAGGAGCGCTCGTGAACGGCGAGGTCATCCACGGCCTTCTCCACCCCGAGATGGGCCACATCCGCATCCCACACGACCTCGGCGCTGACCCCTTCCCCGGCTCGTGTCCGTACCACAAAGACTGCCTCGAAGGCCTTGCCTCCGGTCCAGCGATGCAAGCCCGCTGGGGCAAGCGCGCTCAGGAATTGCCTGCGGATCACCCTGCCTGGGCGCTTGAAGCGCACTATCTCGCGCTCGGTCTCGCCACCTGGGTATGCACTGTGTCTCCAGAACGCATTCTGCTCGGTGGAGGAGTCATGCAACAGGCCAGCTTGTTTCCGATGATCCGCCAAGAGCTCTTGCGCCTGTTGAATGGCTACATCGACGCTAAGCCGTTGCTCAACGAAATCGACTCGTATGTCGCACCGCCCGAACTCGGGAGTCGCGCCGGCGTGCTGGGCGCGATGGTTCTTGCCGAGCATATCTATCGCAATCCCAGCGCGCGCATCGGCGCGCCTCTGGCCGGGGAGGACGCATGGCGCTGAATTCCACCCTCATCAAAAGCACTGTGGTTGCCGCACTCGGCGGCCTGCTCTTCGGCTTCGACACCGCCGTGATCGCCGGTGCCACCAGCGCGTTGACCAACGCTTTCCAACTCACGCCCGGGGGCCTCGGGCTCACCGTCTCCATTGCCCTCTGGGGAACGGTTGTCGGAGCGCTGACGGCCAGCATCCCGGGCGATCTCTACGGGCGCCGCGATAGCCTGCGCGGCTTGGCCATCCTCTACCTCGCCTCCGCGCTGGGATGCGCCTTTGCCACCAACTGGTACGTGCTCGTGTTCTTCCGCTTTATTGGAGGCCTCGCCATTGGCGGCTCCTCGGTGCTCGGTCCGATGTATATCGCAGAGATTGCACCGGCTCGCTGGCGTGGGCGCCTGGTCGGATTCTTTCAGTTCAACGTGGTGGCCGGAATTCTGCTGGCCTATTTTTCCAATTACATGGTCGGGCTGTCGCTGCAGGGCAGCCCGCTCGAATGGCGATGGAAGCTCGGCATCTCGGCCCTGCCGGCTGCGCTCTTCTTCGTGATGCTCTTCCAGATCCAACGCAGTCCCCGCTGGCTCGCCCGCAAGGGACGCATCGCAGAAGCCCGCTCCGTTCTGGAGCAGATCGGCGAAGAGAACATCGACTCCGAACTCGACGCCATGCAAGCCGCCTTTCAGCTCGAAAAGCAGCAGGGACAGGAGCGCCTATTCTCAGCGCGCAACCGTCTCCCACTCTTCCTCGCCATTTCGATTGCCATGTTCAACCAGCTCGCCGGCATCAATGCGATCCTCTATTACCTGAACGACATCTTCGCGCGCGCCGGATTCAGCAAGGTTTCCTCTGACCTGCAGGCGGTCGCGATCGGCGCCACCAACCTGCTCTTCACCATGCTAGCCATGTCTATCATCGACCACGTCGGCCGGCGCACTCTGATGCTGATTGGCTCCGTCGGAACCGCGCTCTGCCTGGCTGGAGTCGCTCTTATCTTCCGGACCGGACGCCACGAAGGCCTGCTGGTCTGGCTGCTGATCGGATTCATTGCCGCCTTCGCCTTTTCGCAGGGCTCTGTCATCTGGGTCTACATCAGCGAGGTCTTTCCCACGACAGTGCGCGCCAAGGGTCAGGGCCTGGGCAGTTCGACCCACTGGATCATGAACGCGCTCATCTCGTGGGCTTTTCCCATCGTCGCTGCTTCCTCCAAAGCGGCGCCCTTCGTTTTCTTCTCCATGATGATGGTCCTCCAATTCTTCGTGGTGTTTTTCTTCTATCCCGAAACGAAAAACATCGTGCTCGAAGACATGCAGAAGAAGCTTGCCTCGGCCTAACCTCTGGGTTGACTCCCGGTTGCTCGCTAAGCTAGCCTCAGAGGTCCGCCTGCTCCTGACGTTCGAGCCTGCTGCTGCAGTCGCGTTCCATCCGGCAGGAATCGCCCCGGTTCAGACGGCCGTTCCAGCCATTTCCAACTCATGCGATCCCATCGCAACTTGCTGATTTCGTTCCTTGTAGTGCTCGCGCTGGCGTGTACCGCAGCCGCCGCCCCCATGCGTCCAGTGCACGCGCCGCGTGCGATGGTGGCCAGCGTCCATGAGCTCGCTTCCCGGGCTGGGGTGGAGATGATGCAGGCGGGCGGCAATGCCGTGGACGCGGCCGTGGCTACCGGCTTTGCGCTCGCCGTCGTCCATCCTCAGGCGGGTAATCTCGGTGGCGGCGGATTCATGCTCATCCGCATGGCCGACGGCGCCACCCGTTTCATCGACTATCGCGAAAAGGCTCCTGCAGCCGCGACCGCTGACATGTACCTCGATTCCCGCGGCAACGTGATTGAAAACGCCAGCCTCGTGGGATACAAGGCGGTCGGCGTGCCGGGGTCGGTCGCCGGACTTGCCTTCGCGCAGAAGGCTTACGGCAAGCTGCCTCTGGAGCAGGTAATGGCTCCCGCCATCAAGTTAGCGCGCGACGGTTTCCCGCTCGCTTGGGAGGATGCGCAAGACCTTCACGACAAGGACCTCGCCCAGTTCTCTGAGTCAAAGCGAATTTTTCAGCGCGACGGCAATTACTTCAAACAGGGAGAGGTGCTTCGCCAACCGGAATTGGCCCGCACGCTCGAGCGCATCTTGAAAAATCCCGACGACTTCTATCACGGGGCCATGGCTCGTGAGTTGGCCGCCGCCATTCAGAAGGGTGGAGGCCTCATCACCTTCAAGGACCTGGCCCAGTACGAAGTCAAGGAACGCGAGGTCATCCGCGGAACCTATCGCGACTACGACATCATCAGCGCGCCTCCTCCTTCGTCGGGCGGGATCGCGCTTCTCGAAATTCTCAACATTCTCGAAGGCTACGACCTGGCCAAGACCGGGAACCGTTCCGCCCAGGCAATCCATCTCACCGCCGAAGCTTTCCGCCGCGCGTTCTACGATCGCGCCGAGTTTCTTGGCGATCCCGACTTCGCCAAAATTCCGGTTGCACAGCTGATTGACAAGCGCTACGCCGCGGGATGGCGTGAGTCCATCGATCCCGCTCATGCCAGCATCAGCAGGGACCTGCATCGGCCCGCCGTCTTCAACGAACTCGAACGCTATGCCAATTCGCACCCATCCCGGCCGGGTGTTGTTCGCGAGCCCGAAAACACTACCCATTACTCGGTGGTCGATCCCGCCGGCAATGCGGTCGCTGTGACAACAACTCTGAACGACACCTTGGGATCGCGCGTCACGGTCGAAGGCCTCGGCTTCCTGCTCAACGACGAAATGGACGACTTCGCCTCCAAGCAAGGCGTGCCGAACGCTTATGGCCTCATCCAGGGGCCGGCGAACGCGATTGGCCCCGGCAAGCGCCCGCTGTCGGCCATGACGCCCACCATCGTCCTCAAAGACGGCAAATTGTTTCTGGTGCTGGGTTCGCCCGGCGGCCCGACCATTATCACGACAGTGGCCAATGCGCTGATGGGAGTGGTCGATTTCGGTTTGGATATTCAGGAATCGGTGAACGCGCCCCGCTTCCACCATCAGTGGCTGCCGGACGAGATTCGCGTGGAAGATCGAATCTCTCCCGACACGATTACCCTTCTGCAGAACAAAGGCCACAAGGTGGAGGTCGAGCACTTTTGGGGGGACGGTGAGTGCATCGCCATCGATCCGAAAACGGGAGAGCGCCTCGGCGCCAGCGACGGTCGCAACAACGGCAAGGCGGTAGGATTCTAGATCGAATACGACGGGTTCAAATCTGAAATCTGATTGATGGCCTGATCCTCTGGCGCGAAAGTTTGATTTGAGAGAAAAACCTCATGCAGAAAGCCGTATCCACCTACGTCTACGTCAAAGAGCGCCTTCATCCCGGCTTGCTCGACGCCCTGGTTCGCGGGGGCGCGCAGGCCATCGAAATTTTCGCCGCGCGCCAGCATCTCGACTACGCCAACCGCAAGCAACACGTGCGCGAGATCGCTGACTGGTTCCGCTCCACCGGCATCCCGCTGAACTCGGTGCATTCGCCGCTGTATGGAGACTATGAATTCGGCCGCGCCGGTGCTCCGCCTGTCAACGTTGCCTCCACCGATCGCGCCGGCCGCATCGAGGCCATGGACGAAATCAAGCGCGCCCTCGAAATCGCCGAGCAGATCCCCTTCCGTTTCCTGGTGCAACACCTCGGCACCAACAACGAATCTTTCGACGAGCGCAAACTTGAAGCCGCTATGACATCGGTCGAGCATCTCCGCGCCTTCGCCAAGCCCCTGGGCGTGCGCATCCTGCTCGAAAACATTCCCAACGAACTTTCCACGCCCGACAAACTGGTGGACTTTATCCACGCCGCGCATTTCGAAGACGTGGGCATCTGCTTCGATTTCGGCCATGCGCACATCATGACCAGCGTCGCCGAGGCATTCGAGATCGCCAAGCCGCACATTCGTTCCACCCACGTGCACGACAATGCCAAAGACCGCGACTCGCACTTGTGGCCCGGCTCGGGCTCAATCGACTGGAAAGAAGCTATGGAACTCTTGCGCTCCGCGCCGCACACGCCACCGCTCCTGCTAGAGATCGAGCACGACGATAAAATCAACCCAGTCGAGAAAATGGGGCCAGCATTCGATAAGCTGGAAAAAGCTTAGAACTCGGGGAATTGGGAAATTTAGTGATTGAGTACTTTTGTGAAGTTCTGATTAAGGTGCTTTGAAAGGGACGGCCTTCAGCCGTCCGCCCAGTTTGTCAGAAAATTCGGGGCTTTAGCCCCTGAGGTGAATCATCCCGACTCTTGATCAGAGCCTTTTAAAATGGAGCTAGTGTGCGAAAATCGAGCAGGATGAATGCCCAAGCGGTGATTCGTTAATTTACAAAATTACGAAATTACCAAATTGCAAAATTCAATTACTCAATTTCTAAATTACTAAATTTCTCAATTACTCAATCCTTATGACTGAGACCATTTCTCCCACAATTACGACGATTGCCGAAATCGGCAAGCACGAAGGCCAGCCGGTTACGATTCGTGGCTGGCTCTACAACCTGCGCGAAAGCGGCAAGCTTCTCTTCCCCATTTTTCGCGATGGCAGCGGCCAGATCCAGGGCGTGGTCCCGAAGAATGCCGTCTCACCCGAAACGTTCGATGCCTTGAAAGGCCTGACGCAGGAGTCAAGTGTCATTGTGGAAGGGAAAGTCCGCGCCGACAAGCGTGCCCCCGGCGGATACGAACTCGACGTCTCCAACGTGCAAGTCCTGCAGAAGGTTTCCGAATCCGACCCGTACCCGATCACGCCCAAGGAGCATGGCGTCGATTTCCTGATGGAGCATCGCCATCTCTGGATTCGCTCGCCGCGCCAGGCCGCGATTCTCCGGGTGCGCGCTGAAATCATCAAAGCCGCCCGCGACTTCTTCGATGACCGCGGCTTCACCCTGACCGATCCGCCCATCCTGACACCCGCCGCCTGCGAAGGCACCACCACGCTGTTCCCCGTCGACTACTTCGACGAGCAGGCCTACCTCACCCAGTCCGGCCAACTTTACATCGAAGCCACGGCGATGGCCCTCGGCAAGGTGTACTCTTTCGGCCCCACTTTCCGCGCCGAAAAATCGAAGACCCGTCGTCACCTCACGGAATTTTGGATGGTCGAGCCCGAAGTCGCCTACGCCACTCTCGACGACGTGATGGAATTATCCGAAGGCCTGATCACCTTCATCGTGAAACGTTGTCTCGAGAAGCGCCGCGCGGATCTGCAGACCATCGGCCGCGACATCGCCAAACTCGAGAAAATTGAAATGCCTTTTCCGCGTATCACCTATGACGAAGCTGTGAAGATGCTGCAGGAAGGTTTCGCCAAGGGCGCTCTCGAGAACAAATTCGAATGGGGCGGGGATCTCGGCTCACCGGACGAAACTTACTTGTCCGCGCTGTTCGAACGCCCGCTCATGATTCATCGCTATCCCGCAAAGGTGAAGGCGTTTTACATGGAGCCTGACCCGCAGCGTCCCGATCTCGCGCTCTGCGTAGACGTGCTCGCGCCCGAAGGCTACGGCGAAATCATTGGAGGTTCGCAACGCATGGCCTCGCACGAGTTGCTCCTGCAACGTATTCACGAGCACGGCCTGCCTGAGGAAGCCTTCAAGTGGTACCTCGACTTGCGCAAGTTCGGCAGTGTTCCCCACGGAGGCTTCGGCATGGGAATCGAAAGAGCCGTAGCCTGGATTTGCGGCCTCGAACACGTGCGCGAAACGATCCCGTTCCCCAGAACGCTGCATCGGCTTTATCCGTAGCAATGCCGGGTTTCTTCGCGTCCTTTGCGTGTTTTTCTTTGCGACCTTTGCGGTTAAAGGCTTTTGACTTGAACTCGAAACTCGAAACCTGAAACTCGAAACTTCATGACCCCGACACCGAACACGTCTTTCAGCTCCATCACCCCCAAGCAGATTCGCGTCATCGGCGTCCCACTCGACCTCGGCCAGTCTCGCCGAGGCGTCGACATGGGTCCTTCGGCCGTCCGTGTCGCCGGACTCGAAGCTCGTCTCGAGGCTATCGGCCACATCGTCGAGGACGGCGGCAATGTCTCGGTCGCTATGCCGGAGCAAAAGAAAGAAGGCGCCGCCCACGCAAAATATCTGAAGGAAATCACCGCAACCTGTACCAAGAGCGCCGAACTGGTTCTCAAAAGCCTCGAGGCGGGCAAAGTGCCGTTGCTCCTGGGAGGCGATCACTCCGTGGCTGCCGGTACCGTGGCCGGGGTCGCGGAGTTCTACCGCAAACAGAACCAGAAAATTGGATTGATCTGGATCGATGCTCACAGTGACATGAATACGCCTGAGACCTCTCCCAGCGGCAACGTACACGGCATGCCCCTCGCCGCCATCATGGGACTCGGTCCTGCCGAACTTGGCAACATCTTCAATTTCTCTCCCAAGATCCACCCGGAAAATTGCGTGCTGGTCGGTATTCGCGACGTGGATTCTCACGAAAAAGAAAACATCCGCCGCGCGGGCGTCGAAGTTTTCACCATGCGCGACATCGACGAGCGCGGCATGCGCACCGTTATGGAAGAAGCCCTCCGCATGGCCGGCCGCGGCACCGCCGGCTACCACGTCTCGCTCGATATGGACTGGATCGACCCGGAAGACGCGCCCGGCGTCGGCACTCCCGTATGGGGCGGCGCCACCTATCGCGAAGCCCACCTCGCCATGGAAATCATCGCCGACCATGGCCGCATGTTGAGCCTCGAGATCGTCGAAGTGAATCCCGTCATCGACGAGCACAACCAGACCGCCGACTTGGCCGTCGAACTCGCCCTTTCCGCCTTCGGAAAAAAGATTCTGTAGAAGCAGGTTTCACGGGCTGTTTCACCAGGTTCACGGGCTGTTTCACCGCAACCTTCCTGACCTGTCATTCTGAGCGAAGTGAGGCGCCAGCCGAACGCAGTCGAAGAACCCAGTGCTGCGTGGATCGCCTGAGAAGCGGATATGTATTCCCACCACAGGCCGCGATGCGCCAATGACTGTAACCCGCGTTCAATCCCCGAAGCAGTAAGCTTCGATGAGCATGGCGGATATCTGGAGTCCAGTTTAGCAAGTGGAACCATCGTCACGATTGACGGCACATGCCTCTCCCGTCCACACTGAAACGTCATGAAAAAAGTGCGCGTGGGAGTCCTGTTCGGCGGACGCAGCGGGGAGCACGAAGTGTCGCTGCTCTCGGCCGCATCCGTGGTCAATGCCATTGACAAAGAAAAATATGAGGTCGTGCCCATCGGGATCACAAAAGATGGCCGCTGGCTTACCGCCGCGGCCGCCGAGGCGCTGTTGCAAGGCAAGCCGCACGATGAACCCAAGCACCTGCGCGCCGGTGATCCCGATGCGACGCCGGGCGCGGCCGTGTTGGCAAGCGGCGAAGCCGTCGTCGTCCCGCCCGAACCCGCGCATCCAGCCAACCGATCGCTCACCCCTTTTCAGAGCGACGCTACCACGCTGCGCCGTGCCGCCGATCGCGCCATCAACGTCGATGTGATCTTCCCCGTACTGCATGGGACGTTTGGCGAAGACGGCACGATCCAGGGCCTGCTCGAACTCGCCGACATCCCTTACGTAGGCGCGGGCGTGCTCGGCTCGGCCGCGGGCATGGACAAGGACATCATGAAATCGTTGTTCCGCGCGGCGGGCCTGCCCATCGTTAAGCACGTCACCATCCTGCGCAGCGACTGGGACGCCGATCCGAAAAAAACCGAGAAGATTATCGACCGCGCACTCAAGTACCCCGTCTTCGTGAAGCCGGCGAATCTTGGTTCCTCGGTGGGCATCTCGAAGGCGCGCACGAAAAAAGAACTCGGCCCGGCCATCTACGAGGCGGCGAAGTTTGACCGCAAGATCGTCATCGAGCAGGGCGTGGGCGGCGCGAAGCAAAAGGCGCGCGAGATCGAATGCTCGGTGCTGGGCAACGACCGACCGCAGGCATCGGTCCCCGGAGAGATCGTGCCCATCAAGGAGTTTTATGACTACGCCGCCAAGTATCTCGACGAGGGCTCGGAGCTGATCATCCCCGCGAAGCTGACGAAGCCCGAGACGAAGAAAGTTCAGGAACTCGCCATGCGCGCCTTCCAGGCAGTCGACTGCGCTGGCCTCGCCCGCGTCGATTTCCTGATGGACCCCAAGACCCGCAAGCTCTTCGTGAACGAGATTAATACCATGCCCGGCTTCACCGCCATCAGCATGTATCCCAAGCTGTGGGCCGCCAGCGGTCTATCGTATTCCGATCTAATTGACCGGCTCATCCGGCTGGGCATCGAGCGGCATGACGACAAGAAAAAGAACCAGTACAGCCGGTAGTTGGATTTCAGATTGTAGATTTCAGATCTCAGATTTGAACATCGCTTTGAACACCGCCCAGGTCCATCCATGTTCTGCACCTCGACGAACCTTCCCAGTTGGTGCAGCATGGTGCCGCGGAAGAAGCAGTACTCGGCCGTTTTCGAAGATCCCCGCTTCAGTGCTTCCGACTGTTGCAGTCCAGTCTGATAATCACCCGCGCGAGTAGGACGCTTGCACCGCCTCGAACTCATTCAGGGTTTGAATTCCGCGCGCGATCTGGCGATGCCCACGATGACCCCAATACCAGATCAGGTAGTAGAGAAGGAGAGAAACCGTGATTCCAATAAAAAGAATGGTCAGCATGGAAGTAACGCTGTGCGCCGAACTTGATCCCGGTTCTACCGGCTTCAGTGTAGACGCTTGACACACTCCCGTCGCACCAGTAACATCTATCTCCAAGTTGACCCGTTCGCGGGTTGACTTTGAATTTCATGCAGAGTGGCTGAGGGACGAGCCCTGTGACGCCACGGCAACCGGGTCGCGATCATATATCGCGATTGCTTGGTGCCAACTCTCTCCCGGAGACGGGGAACATGAGATTCGGGCAAGCGGCTTTTGGTCCCGTTTTCCCGTAACCTCTTTTCCTTTTCCGGAGAAGAGGTCTTCGTATTTTCAGGCCAGTTTGTTGCCTT